>Ga0209426_1000020_pt1 | contig 340286 bp, 284 predicted proteins | sample Deesub1362B_J571_FD_187697 | JGI IMG/M metagenome (GOLD analysis project Ga0209426, IMG submission 187697) | Deep oceanic, basalt-hosted subsurface ecosystem from Juan de Fuca Ridge flank, Pacific Ocean, CORK Borehole 1362B_J2.571 (SPAdes)... ...
CGGCATCATCTGCCGCACCACCCACTCCCGATGCTCTATCGAATAACGCGCCACACGGCTCTCACTTACGCCCACCGACCAAGACTCATCGAATCAACTCACACGACAACTATCCTGACGCGGCGGGTACCGGCCAAAATGGAGTACGACGACTCCAAGGGTCAGCGCCACATCCTGCATTACAGCGTCATGGGTAACGGCTGCACCAATTGATGATCGAGACTGCACCGAATCGGACCGCTCAGCGCCTCATTTGAGGGTCGATTCCAGCCCGGCTTCGGTCGGGCTCAGTTGTGTCTGGAGTCGTCAAAAATGCTTGCAAAACACTAGATGTAGTGAAAACACGGTTTTTTTGTTCGTTTTTTGAGCAAATCCACAATCGCGAGATTTTTACGAAAAAAAATCTATCCCCGGCAAAGCCCTGTAAACCCGCACTCTCATCGAAAAACCAGCCTCCTCGACCGCGCCATGCGCGGATTCGCCTCAGCACAGCCGTGTTTTTTTCCCTATAATGCCGCCCTAATCGGGTCAGCAATATTCCCTTACAGGGAGCAAAAGCCATTCTGAAGCCCCGCAGCAGCGTCAACGCTGATCTGCGCCCGTCAGAGGCTCTCGGAAACCCGTACAAAATTCTGTTTTATTGCCTGCCTTGGCTGCCGCAAAAAACGATTCCTTAAGATCCAACGCGGTCTGTACGACCGTGTGAAAAACCCACCAATCAGGTTTCACACGGGGCGACAGGCCCTCACGCAGGAGACGACACGTCATGCTGAGCTGGGACGAATTCGACAAAGAAGACAGTGAAGTAGCAACCGTGAAAGGCGCCAACGCCGGCCACGCTACTGAAGCCAACATGGACCGCCTCGACAGCGCCGGCGGTGCCGCAGCGCTGGAAGCCCGCGCCGTGACCGCCGACGACTCGGCCGCCGTGGCCCGCGCCAAGGCCGCACTGGATTCCCTCGACGTCGCCGAAGGCCTCGCCGAACTCGAAGGCGCCTCCGCCCGTGTCGCCGTTGACGAAAAGCGCATGATCAACTGCCGCGCCGACCTCAACCAACTCGTACCATTCAAGTACGACTGGGCCTGGCAGAAGTACCTGGACGGCTGCGCAAACCACTGGATGCCGCAAGAAGTCAACATGACCGCCGACATCGCCCTCTGGAAAAACCCGGAAGGCCTGACCGACGACGAGCGCCGCATCGTGATGCGCAACCTCGGCTTCTTCTCCACCGCCGACTCCCTGGTTGCCAACAACCTGGTGCTGGCCGTGTACCGCCTGATCACCAACCCGGAATGCCGCCAGTACATCCTGCGCCAGGCGTTCGAAGAGGCGATCCACACCCACGCCTACCAGTACTGCATCGAATCGCTGGCCATGGATGAAGGCGAGATCTTCAACATGTACCACGAGATTCCATCGGTCGCGAAAAAGGCAGCCTGGGGCCTGAAGTACACCCGTTCGATCTCCGATCCGAAGTTCGAAACCGGCACCCCGGACACCGACAAAGAACTGCTGCGCAACCTGATCGCCTACTACTGCGTGCTGGAAGGCATCTTCTTCTACTGCGGCTTCACCCAGATCCTCTCCATGGGCCGCCGCAACAAAATGACCGGCGTCGCCGAGCAGTTCCAGTACATCCTGCGCGACGAATCCATGCACCTGAACTTCGGCATCGACGTGATCAACCAGATCAAAATCGAAAACCCACACCTGTGGGATGCCGAAATGAAAGAAGAAGCGACCCAGATGATCCTGCAGGGTACGCAACTGGAAATCGAATACGCCCGCGACACCATGCCTCGCGGCGTACTGGGCATGAACGCGGCGATGATGGAGGACTACCTCAAGTTCATCGCTAACCGTCGTTTGTCGCAGATTGGTTTGAAAGAGGAATATCCAGGGACCACTAACCCGTTCCCTTGGATGAGTGAGATTATGGACTTGAAGAAAGAGAAGAATTTCTTTGAGACACGGGTTATTGAGTATCAGACTGGTGGTGCGTTGAGCTGGGATTGATTGATATCTTTATCCGATAGCGAAACTCTAATAAAGGGCTGCCAGTAGGCAGCCCTTTTATTTCAGCGATTAATTGGATTCTAAATTTCGCTGAGCTCTTTCAGCACATCGCAACATTACACTATCAATTACAGTGTCCGGGAGCACCTCAAAAAGCACTCCTCCTGCATCACGATTCACTTCAACCATAAATTTCTGAAAAGCACGCCCAGTGGATGTAATCCACTGATTACTGCGTATTACTCGCATCAAAGCTCTAATAATCGGCACTCTGGCAGCAGTATTCGGCCGTTCCACAAGAGCCATTCGAACATCTGCGACCTTAAGGATAAGTTTGAGGGCACTTTCTGGATCTTCGGGATCGGCGATATTTGCAATATGCATATTCCACCATAACCTAGAAATCGCATTATCATCACGGACACCAGTGCGTCCTTTAGCAAAGAAATGTTTGAGAATATGATCTACTTGGTCTTCATCACTTCCCTTTAGAGGCCATCGCACGCGAGCGTACTTTAGACATTCAAGATGCGTAAAACGCACCCAAACTCTCTCCTCCATTGCTAAAGCCGGCGTCATTCCTTGGAGGGATTTGTATACAGTGATAGAGCTTTCAAAATCAGACGAAGCTCCGCGATCACCGTTCAAACTTGAAAGCCTGTCAGAGTCGACAAACACCGAATCACTATTAATGGACCAACCATTACTAGAGGAAACATCAAAAAAATCTTCTGATCGATATAGTTCTAAATTGTTCACAACAGCGGACCTGAGCTCATACAAACTCGACTCAGATAAGTACTTAAGTTTTTCTGAGGCCATGTCATTACTCCTTTATTACTTCATCCAACTTCAGTGCTGGAAGCTCAAGAAGCTTTTGAGCGCCTTCCAGTATTGAAGAGCCCAACTCATGAGCAATACCCTTAGCTCTGCACTTTTCCATAAATGGGACAAACCATCGCCACGTATCATATGAGTGATCTCCCTGCAGCCGATCAAGGACTTCCATAACCGCAGGTAAATAAATAGAATTTAAAACAACAGCCATTTCTCGCTGACGCAGGAGCTCAATAACAGAAAAAACACTTGGAGATACTAGTATAGAAATTCTGTCCCCCTCTAGATCCACACGAACCTCACCCTCTTCAACTTCAGAAGAGTTATTTAATTCGAAGATACTTTCGATAGAGGCGAGCTTCGCCTGACCAACACTGATTTCTGACTCCGCTCCAATTGCTATAACATCCCCCACCCCCATAAAAAGCGGAGCTGAAAACTCCGAATGAAGTGCTTCCGGATTCCACCCCTTCAGCTCAGATGATAACCAGACAATTGGACGCAAAGAAACCTTGTTAAGCAAACTCCCCGGTACAAAATCAATATTACCGTCAGGATAAGAAAGCTGTCGCAGTTCGTTATAAAAAGTATCACTGCACTTTACAAGACAGCCTACTACTGCCTGACCGCTCACCACCAGATGCGCTACATCAGGATGAGTCAACAAAATATTATGGCGAAGAAAAAGAGCACCAGTCTTCAAATTTTCAGAAACATCAAAATCAACAGAAAATTCTCCATTTAGGAAATCACCCGTAAATGGGCTTAAAACAGGATGAGGGAATTTAGTAACGTCTGACAGTCTCATTCAGGAACCTCCCTGCGTTCAGCATACGATGCCAGCACTTCTATTGGTCCCTCATAAGGCTCATCGAACGAAACCAAGATAGAATAGCGCTCACCATTAGAAACATCTACTATCACTCCCCCCCCACTAACAACACCGACATCCACAGAATTCACAACAAGATTCACTGGCGAGTTTAAACCAACAGCATTTATATCTAACTTAATATTTCCACTCACATCTGCATTAAAAAAAACCCTACGTAAAATCCCTTTCCGCTTAGAATCTTCTATCCGATTTCTAATATCCCTTAAGTCGATAAAAACGTCACGTCCAAAACCTCCTTTTTCGCCCTCACCTCGTTCCTTTCCCTCCCCCCTCTCTTGAGTTCTACTTCTACCAGCACCTCCGCCCTCTCCCTGGTGCCAACTTCCCGTATCACCGTGACCACCTACCTTTTCTTTATTATCTTTACGCTTAGCTGAGTATCTATAATTTTCCGGATCGTTTTCCCCGCTAGAGCTTGATGATTCGCCGCTTCGACTTTCGCCAGTAAAATACTCTCCCAGCTCATCAAGAATTACCGAAGATTGAGACTGAATTCCTGTGGCGTCCTTTATAGTTTGGCGTAGCACGTCACCTAGCTTCCGCAATGCTTTAACTGCGACGACACGCTTAGCACCATCATTAATTCGCTCAGCTGAAAATGCATCATGGGCAGGATTCTCAAGACTTTTCAAAAGCTTGCTGGCCGCATCATCTATTGGTTCAACTACTGCTACAAAGTCCCTAGAATTCTGAAACCTGGCTAGAGGCCGATCAAAGTAACGTAAATTATCTGTTATCAACATGCCGTTACGGATAAAGCCAATGCGTCTCGGAAGTCCCTTATCGACTAGAATTCTGACGCGCATTTTCCCTAAGTCTGGAACTTCAAGAATGGTAACCGAAGCATGCGCCGAAACCATGCATCTATATAGTTCCCGCGCAAACTCCAATCCAGATCGAGCACCTGACTCCTCAGCAGCCTTAAGTATTCTTTCATCTGAGAGCATACTTTCAATAGTATTGGAGTTAATATTCATTCTTCCAGAATCAACTTCGAACACCATCGTCCTATCATGAACGGCTGCGAAAAAATTAGTTAGAAGCGAAGAGGCCATCCTTTCAGCCCAATCATCAGCATATCGAAACCCCAAGCTAAATATTGATGTCCCACGACTATCTCTCTGCATCCACTCTGGCACAGCATCTTTTTCTGTTACAGCCTGAAATGACTTCCACCCCCAGTACCCTGTTGCCTTATATTGATTACCATTAAAATCACCGTGAGAGATAAGCTTGACCTTACCTTGAGCGGCAAACTTTAGACTTTCATCTTGCTCACACTGATAAATAGTCGAATAAAACACTGCTTGTAAATCTGATACGGCAAAGGAGGCATTCTTTCCGATTCCGAAAGAGCCTCCCGAGGTTTCGCTGTCCTTTATGCTAACGCCAGACCCCTTCAGCAAAGCATTAAATGGGGAATGCCGGGTACTTGGAGGGCCCAACAACCCCTTAGTATTGAAGTCTGCTATCCTCAAAATAGACAAATTTGGTTTTTTAATCGTCAGCTTTGCATTATCAAAAAAATCTCTTTCCTTCTCACTGGATGCTTGTTCAAAACAGCTATCAATGACATTCGATAGATAATCAATGGACGGGATTTCTTTCGCTGGAATGCTAAGAACGTCGAAAGTTATTTTAACGGGCTTATCGTTATTAAGGTTAGCATCTCTCGAGTTTTGACCTGCCTCACGAGCGCAGCTACCATATGGTGCGTCGCGAAAGGTTTCTATTCCGGCATCACCAAGCCCCTCCTGTTCATCACCCGCATTTGGTAAAAATTCAAAAGCCGGCTTTGTCATATTTCTTCCTCCTGAAAAAATCAAACTCAAAATGAACAAGAATCTTCATAGAAAACGCTTAAACACCAAAACATCTCTAATCCGGTTTTGAGCGCGGCGGTAAAACTGGCCATTCAAAAAACCTATCTTCTGCCCTTATAAACTCTAACAGCTCGCCAAACTTGGAAACTAAATGCTTAAGCCCACACTCCCAGATAACTAACACCCTCCACCCGCTTCCTAACAATTCAGAAACATGCGATACATCTCGTAATGCATTCCCCTCCAATTTAGCTCGCCAGAACTCTTCTCGTGAGGCGGGGATAGTGGAGTAAAAGCATCCGGCATGGAGATGCCAAAAACACCCATGCACAAATATGGCCAATCGGTACTTCGGGAGAACAATATCTGGCTTTCCTGGCAAGTCTTTGCGATGCAACCTAAAACGGAAACCAGATTCATGAAGAAAACGTCTAACGACTAACTCTGGTTTAGTATGCTTACCTTTTATACTCGACATCATTCGAGAGCGAGTAGCAACACTGACCAAATCATTCAAGTCTTCTCACCTCACTACAGGTCTGTAAGCAATACCCTTTCACTTACTTCATAGAGACTGTCAATGCCTTTCCATCCAACTCTAAATTGGTTTCGCTTCTTTGGTTTCCATTCACCATCGACAAGCTTCATATTTATACCAGGATCGTGATAAACCTTATTTCCATACATCGCATGGAGAAATAGTTTCAAATCAGCACCACTGCATAATAGAATTTCTGGGCCAAACCTATAATAGTTAACATCTTTTGCAATCACCTTATACGAAACATATGCGGTCTGCGCATGCTTCCTAGACCAGTGCGTGAGGATTTTGTTAAAGGTCCAACCTAAGGCGACTTCTCCTTGCAGGTTTCGCATAATTAATCCTCCATCAGGGTCAACTACTTCATTTTTTTCCGGATCATATCCCTCCATCCGAAATGTTAAACCACTACGCTCATTTTGGACGCCTATGAGATGCCTTCCAGTAAAGTCACGTCGTGACTCGGTACAAGTCCCGTAGGTTGTTAGAAACTTCCCTAAGTCCGTTTTATAGGTTCCCGAGTCAGGCTCTGGGGTCATTAAGGTAACTGCACCGGAGCGGTGTGATTTAAGCTCCCAATCGTGAAAGTCAGGTTCTGATCTTCCATTGGGGACTATTCCAAACATTCTTTCGAGAGTGTAACCAGCTCCATTTTTTGCGTGATATTCAATAACATCTCCCGCTGAACTCAGACGCCCAGACCGGACAAATCCACCTCGATAGATTTCCGATAATTTTTCTAAAAGAAGTATGCGCCCTTCCTGTATAGGCTGTTCCAGCTCATAAAAAACTGAAGCAACCCTTGATATTTTCCCGCTTTCAATCCTCACATTAGCATCACGGGCAAGTTTGCCGTCCCAAACTCCGGAATAGGCGAGGATGGTGTTATCTGCGCATATGCCGAGGACAAGGCACCGTTGTGATTGTCCGCGCAAAGCCCTTTGTTCGGGCGTTGGTGGTTGCATAAGCTTGGAAGGTGCGAGAGCAGAACCGCGAAGAAACCCAGACAGTCTGACCTCTGGGTAGCGAGGATAGAAAATTAATTGTGCGCCGGGAGCGGGTGAAGGAGGTGAGTCAGACTCGATATCAATCCAGCTAAGCTTCAAGGAGGCTTTATACATCACCCCCTTATCCTTAGTGGTTTCCCCCACAAGGTCTCCATGGGGTATCAATCGCAAAACATCAAAATCACTTCCAAAGTAAATTTGCTGCTTCGAATTGTCGTTGTTTGCCAACAACTTAAAGACAACGCGCCTTGCTCCGAGGCGACGCATCACCCTTGACACATATTCCAAAGGTGACTCATTAGCTCCTGACACGACAGCTCCTGGACTTAGCCTACATCGAAGCGGCGTGGCCGCTCCGTTCTCTAGTAGTAGCTAAATAACACCAGGGTAGTGTTAATTGGCAAGAGCAATTTCTAATTGTGGTTGTTCCGCATCAGAAATTTTGGCTTTTGCTGCAAGAATTCGGCCCTTCATCAGCGTCGCAACAGCCTCAAACACGGGTACCGCAACTGAGTTCCCAAACTGACGATACGCTTGAGTATCGGACACAGGAATCACAAATTTGCTTTCCCCCGGCTTGTCAAAACCCATCAGGCGCGAGCACTCATGCGGAGTCAGTCGGCGCGGACGATTGAGCTGATTCAATTCACTGTTGAAGTCCAAGGTGTCCACAAAACCACGGTCAACCAGGATTTCCGAACCATCCTTGTGATATCTCGCCGAAAGCGTACGAGCAACATCGTTTGGACGGGTAAGACCAAAGCCAAAACCATTACCCTTTTCGCGATGTTTCTCGGCATATCTGTAAAGGTAATCCCAGAGCTTCGGAGTAAGAATGTATTTTTCGTCCACATCCTTATCGAGCAGATCACCAAAGCTAGGTCGTTGCTTTGGTATGTGCTTGCTGATGTCACGCAGGGTGAACCCTTGGTGAACATTCAAGTCACGACGGAAACCGACCAGCACAATTCGCTCACGATGCTGAGGGACAAAATGCTTGGCATCAATGACCTTCGGGTCTGAGCCTTTCGGTGCATTGACGTCTGCAACCTCATAGCCCAGTTCATCCAGCGCTTCGCAGATGATGCGAAACGTATTGCCCTTGTCATGGCTTTTCAGGTTTTTCACGTTTTCGAGCAAGAATGCGGCCGGGCGTTTCGCGGCAATAATACGTGCCACGTCGAAGAACAGAGTGCCCTGTGTCTCACACTCGAAACCGTGTTTGCGTCCCAGAGAGTTCTTCTTGGAAACACCCGCAAGCGAGAACGGCTGGCATGGAAAACCCGCCAACAGGACGTCGTGATCAGGAATTTCGCGATCAATATTCTTGTACGCTTCTTCGTCGCTGACTTCGGGCTTGTCCGAAAGCGTGACCGAGCGGATGTCGAGATTGAAGCGGTGACGAGCAGGATCGCAGTAGTGGTTCGCCTTGTACGTTTTAACGGCGTACTTGTTCCATTCGGATGTGAACAAGCACTCGCCACCGATGGCTTCAAACCCTTTTCTGATACCGCCGATACCGGCAAAGAGATCGATAAAGGTGAATGAAGGTTTGTGGTTCAAACGCTTGGGCAGCAGATCCTTGAGGCGAGTGAACTCAATGTGGGAAAGCTTCGGCGAAGCCTTGCCCTTGATCCATCGATTGATGGTTTCACGGCACCAGTGACTCGGGCTCACATCATTGAGAATTTCGGCCAACTGCCCTTGGTCGTAGATCTCCAGCAGCTTGTGCAGTAACGCAAGGTCGGTAACAGGATGGGTATCAGGCTCATAAGAATCCGAGGTCTTTTCGCCCAAGGATTCAAAAGATGCTGTTTCAAAAAGATTCATGAGCCGGAATTTCCTCTGGGTCAAAGCTGTGACGAATGGTCACCATTCTAGCCCTAGAAACTCCAAAGTAAATGAAATTTCCCATAATCCGTGAGATCAGTCATGGCGACACGGGTTGGGTGAATTGGAAGAACAGCGGCGACCAAATACTGGATATAAACACAGCATAATTTACTCTGGGCCATTGTCCAGATTTCGTTTTACCTCACGATAAGTAGGAAAAGTCGCTGGTTGACGACCATCCCTGTTCCCCCTACCCTCAGATCCGAGCCTAAGAAACTCTACAAACCAGAGCGGTCCTCCGCACCCGACAGTCATGCGGCTTTTTTTCGTCTGCGGTTTCTCTACGCCTGCGAAAAATCCCGTTAGGTCGGGAGTGGGCGAATACAAGACCCGAAAGGGGAATATGTCCGGCCCGTCTCTGGTGGGTTTCTTAGCTCCCGACACCCTAACGAATGCCCTAAGAAAGCAGCCAGAGGTAAATGGAAATGCCTGACTATCCAACCTTCATGATGAAGGTGATTCGCTGTACCCACCGTTCAAATCCCGTGCTTCCAGGTCAGGAGGCGTGCCATGTCTGAACCACTTCTCCCGACTCGTTTCACCCGCAACAAAACCCACCTGCACGCCCTTCTGGTCGAGAACCAAGCGTGGTTCTGCGTCAATGAGTTGGGCCGGTTAATGGGTAAACATCTTGATGAGCGCCAGTTGCGCAAACTCGACGCTGATCAGCGACAGATGATGTGCGTGGAAATCTATGGCGTAGCTGAAGACCACATGATGGTGAGTGAGTCCGGTGTGTATGCACTGCTGATCTATCACTACTGCCCTGAGTATCGGCAGCTTCGTGAGTGGCTGACGCATCAGGTTGTGCCTGCTCTGCGTGATGCACGTCCGGCGCGTTCGGTTGAGCGTCCGACGTTGAGTGTCTTGAGTTGGCCGCAGATGTCGCTGAGTACGTTGCACTGGCAGGACGAGCCGTGGATTCGGTTGCGGGATATGCCTTGTTTGCTGGCGGAGGATCCGTTCAATCGACAAGAATCCTGGTGGCGTAAGGCCTCGCGATTATTGCGTGGTTGCTGATGGCTTGAAGATCCGCTGTTTGAGGTTCAAGCAGCGGATTTTTTGTGCCTCAAAATGCTTGGGGCTGCTTCGCAGCCCAGCGGGAGCAAGCTCCCTCGCCACAGGGGTGATGTGCTGCCTGCAGTGGCGGGGTGAGGATTGAAATCTGGTTGATGCCTGGAATCGCCAGCAGGCTGCCCCCACAGATTCCGCATCATCCTGAAAACAATCAGTGCAACCCGCCGCGCCTCCCGCTATTAATACCCCTCCCCCCACTCAAGGATCCGAGCCCCGCCATGAAATTCGATTTCGCCTACTGCCTCAGCCTCGACGACAAGTTGTCGATCTATGACGTTCGCGACCTGAATTTCGATGAGACGGTGGCGTTCGATTCTGCCAAGGAGCACTTCCAGTGCCCCAACGATGCCTGTCGTTTGGCGTTTGATGCCTCCAACGAGTTGGGCACGTTCAACGCGAAAAATGTGAATTACGTGCGCACGCCGCACTTCAAGAATCTACCCACGACGCAGCATGTAGCGGGTTGTCCGTATGTGAGTTTGAAAGCGTCGGCATCTGGCGTTGAGACGGCGGATGGCGAAACGGATGACGCTCGCGAGGAACACTTCCCATCGGAGTTGTTGCTGACGCGGCGTGAGTATGTGCGCAAGCCGGCTGCGCCTGCGGGGGCGGCGGATGTGTTGCGGGATGATCCGGTGCGGGTGGCGCAGGTGAGTTCCAGGGAGTCGCCGGGGCGTGAGACGGCGCCGGACAAGACCAGTGTGTTTGCGCATCCGGTGGAGTGTTTTGTGACGAACTTCGCCGACAAGGAATTGCTCAAGCGCATGCCGTTGAAGATCGGCGAGCACACGGCGCCTTATGGCTCGTTCTTCAAGAAGATCGAGTATCTGACGGACAACAAGGGGCTGATTTACTGGGGCAAGATCAAGGAGATCAAGGATTACACCCAGAGTTTTCGCATCGATTTCGAGCAGAAGGTCTGGTTCAAGCAGGCGGGTGAGGCGAAGAAGAAGCCGTATTCGGTGAACGTGTACTTGAGCAAGAAGTTGATCGACAACTATCGCAAGCGCAAGGCGTTTCTGGAAGAGATCAAGCACGCGATCGACAGCGACCAGGAGTTGTTCTGTTTCTTCTATGGGGTGACGCCGGAGTTGAAGCAGGTGCCGAGCAAGAAGAACCCCGAACAGACGTTCGGGGTGTTCAGTGCCAATATCGAGAACCTGGATCACTTTATTGTGCGGGAGGCGCCGGGGTTGGTGTGATGGATCAACTCACACACATGCTGATCATCACCATCATGAGCAAACCGATGTACACCCACGCATGCACCCGATCCGGTATCCGCCCGATCCACGGCGTAGCCAACCGAATCCCGACCAACGACCCCAGTGTCAGCACCGTAAACGCCAGCAAATCCACGTACCCGATAAACCACGCGCCCAGATCCGTCTCGCTGAAACCGGCCAGCGCCATGTACGTCAGCGTCCCGGTCAGTGCCACCGGCACGCTCAGTGGATTGGCCATGGACGTGGCCTGGGACATGCTCAACCCACAGCGACGCAACAGCGGCACGGTCATGACGCTTCCTCCTACGCCGAGGAAGGTGGCGATGGCGCCGATGCCTACACCGCCGGCGGATATTTCCTTGCGATCTAATCGGCGTGGGATGACGCTTTCGTCACGGATGAGGAAGCCGCGTCTGAGCAGGCAGTCGATGATGGTCACGCCGAGGTAGGCGATGAACGCGTAGCGGATGACCTCGCCGCTGACCCACACCGCGGCGATCGCGCCGATGATCGCGCCCTGGGCGATGAAGCCGCCGAGGGGCCACAGGTAATGGCGGATCAGGTTGCCGGCGCGGCGGTGTTTGTCGGTGGCGATCAGGGCGTTGACGATCATCACGCAGGTCGAGGTGGCGACGGCGATGTGCATGGCCGATTGGCCGATGGCGTCGTCGGCGTCGTGACTGGCGTTGAGCATGCGATAGAGCAGCGGCACGACGACGAAGCCGCCGCCGAAGCCGAACAAGACGGCGGTTATGCCGGTCATACAGCCGAACAGGGTTAGCAGGAGGTAGAACATGGCGCGTCTTCCGGTGATGGGAAGCGGCCGACGATAGAGCGACGCGGCTTGGCCTGCTTCAGCAACTCAGCCAATAATGTTTGCGTTTACGCCAACTGCTGGGAAACGCTCGATGCGCAATGTTTCGATCAATCTGCTGGATGACACGCCGCGCCCGGTGGTGGCGGTCGGTACGGATTATTCCCACGGCCATCTGTTGCCATTTCATACGCATCGGCGGGCGCAGTTGTTGTACGGCGCGACCGGGGTAATGCAGGTTCGTACCCATGACGGCAACTGGGTGGTGCCGCCGCAACGGGCAGTGTGGATTCCGCCGGGAGTGGCACATGAGGTGCTGATGCTGGGCGTGAGCACGCGCAGCCTGTACATCGAGCCGGGGTCGGTGGATTTGGGGCAGCGCTGCCAGGTGATCAGCGTTTCGCCGTTGATGCGGCACTTGTTGATGGAGGCGGTGGAAGTGCCGCTGGCCTATGACCTCGAAGGACGCGATGGCGTACTGATCGACTTGCTGCTGCATGAGCTGGCGCGCAGTGCGCCCCTGCCCTTGCACATTCCGCTGCCGACTGACGGAAAGCTCCTGGCTTTGTGTCAGAACTTTCTGCATCAGCCGAACGCCCATCAGTCACCGCAACACTGGGCCGAGCAGTTGCACATAAGCTTGCGCACCTTCAACAGACTGTTTCGGCAGCAGACCGGGTTGAGCTTCAGTCAATGGCGGCAACAGGCCTGCGTGGTGCTGGCACTGGCGCGGCTGGCGGCCGGTGATGCGGTGACGCGGATCGCTCTGGACTTCGGTTATGAAAGCCCGGCGGCGTTCTCGACGATGTTCCGGCGCGTCCTCGGCCAGGCACCGTCCGTCTGGTTGGAGGCGGCGAACTAGGGTAAATCAAAAAATGCGTTTGATCCTGGCCGAAAACAACTGTACAAAAACCCAGTACATTTTCAATCAGCACTCTTGAGCCCGGAGCACACCATGGCCTCTCTTGCGATGAACCACATCCTCGAACGCATTGCCCTTTTCCAGTTCACCCCGACGCACTGCGTCCAGGCCCGAGCGATGCTGGGCTGGAGCGTGGAACAACTGTCGCGTGAGGCGGAGGTTGCGGTGGACGACATTCAGCGGTTTGAAGCGCAGCAGGACGTGCCGGATGCGGCGCGGCTGGCGTTGGCTTATCGATTTGAGGCGCAGGGGTTGGTGTTCTTTCCGGGGTTTGCGCCGGGTCGCAGTGCGAGTATGGGTGCGCCATCGGATGCAGTGGGGCGTGGGGATTATGCGATGGCTGAATGAAAAGGCAAGTTGATATTTATCCCTAAATAGGTATATTTTCGCATGAGTGCAAGGAAGCCGCTCTTGTGGGTCTGCAGTAGTAAGAAAGATCTCAAGCAGATGCCCACAGACGTACAGGATGTTTTTGGTTACGCATTGGATTTGGCCCAGAGTGGCTTGAAGCATCCGGATGCAAAACCCCTGAAAGGGTTCGGAGGCGCGGGTGTGTTGGAGTTGATCGAAGACTTCGACACCAACACCTACCGGGCCATTTATACGGTTCGTTTCGGCAGTGCCATTTATGTATTGCACTGCTTTCAGAAGAAGTCGAAGACCGGAATCAAAACCGCTCAGTCCGACATTGATCTGATCCGAAACCGACTTCGAGCCGCTCAGGATCACGCGAAAGGATCAGGAAATGATAGAAATTGAAGAAGGTAGCGGGAACGTCTACCAAGACCTCGAATTACCCAATGCCAGTGAAATGCAGGTTAAGTCGCAGCTCGCGGCGAAGATCGGCGAGATCATCAAGGCACGCCATCTCACTCAAATTCAGGCATCTGAAATTCTTGGATTATCTCAGCCCAAGCTATCCGAAATGCTGCGGGGGAAATTTCGCGGCATCAGTGAAGCCAAGATGATGGAGTGCCTCTCGCATCTTGGGCGAGACGTTCAGATCGTAGTGAAATCGGCCCCCCGGTCACGGAAAGAGGGCCGAATTGAAGTGGTATTTGCTTAACCTGAAACTCATCAGGCGTTCTGCACCACCCCTTCACCCTCCCCTTCAACCGCCAACCACCACGCACTCCCGCGCTGCGGCTGCATCAGGTTGAACGCCTCGCCCATTTGCGGCGTGGTGATCGCCACACTGCGCTCCCAGGCCAGTGACAGGATGCGATCAAAGGGTTCGTGCCAGGCGTGCATGGCCAGGTCGAAGGTGCCGTTGTGGATCGGAAACAGCCAGCGGCCCTTGAGGTCGATGTGCGCTTGCAGGGTTTCTTCGGGTTGCATGTGCACGTGCGGCCATTCGACGTTGTAGGCGCCGGTTTCCATCAGGGTCAGGTCGAACGGGCCGTATTGTTCACCGATGCGTTTGAAGCCGTCGAAGTAGCCGCTGTCTCCGCTGAAGAAGATGCGGGTGTCGCCATTGATCATCACCCACGAGGCCCACAGCGTGCTGTTACTGTCGAACAGGCCACGGCCGGAGAAGTGCTGCGACGGCGTGGCGACGAAGCGGATGCCGGCGATTTCGGTGCCCTGCCACCAGTCGTACTGGCGGACTTTGCTGGCCTCAATGCCCCATTTGACCAAGGTATCGCCGACGCCCAGCGGGGTCAGGAAGTAGTTGGTCTTGGCCGCCAGTTTCAGCACTGCCTGGTAATCGAGGTGGTCGTAGTGGTTGTGCGAGAGGATCACCGCTTCGATCGGCGGCAATTGGTCGATACTGATCGGCGGCTGGTGAAAGCGTTTCGGGCCGGCCCACTGCACGGGCGAAGCGCGCTCGGCGAAGACCGGGTCGGTGATCCAGAATTTGCCGCGCATTTTCAGCAGCAGGGTCGAGTGGCCGAGGCGATAGACGCTGTGGTCAGGCGCGGCCAGCAGGTCTTCAGTTGTCAGCGACTGCACCGGGATCGCAGCGGCGGGACGAGTATTGCGCGGCTTGTTGAAAATCATGTTCCACATGATCCGCAGCATCTTGCGCCCACCTTCGCGTTGCACCGGCGCATGGTTACGGAATAGCCCTTGATCCTGGCGAGAGGCTTCAGGCGTGGAAATTTGATCCGCAGAAATATCTGAATTGGCCATGACTGAGAGACTCCAGAAAAACCGCGCAATTCACGGTTTTTCACGGTGGGACGATAAATGGCCAAGGCACGCACGCATCAGCCGAACTGTCTGGTTTTTAGGTTGCGCGGATTAACGCAACATTACACTGGGCGGTGTAGTTTCTAGGTTGCATCAAACCGGATGACAAGTAAACTGCCAAGTGTAATTTCCCACTTTCTCTGCCGAAGCTTACTTATGACAGCTGCACAGCGCCTTACCGACCGCAAACGCGAAGCCATCATTCAGGCGGCGATTGCCGAATTCCGGGCCAACGGGTTCGAGATCACCAGCATGGACAAGATCGCGGCCACCGCCGGGGTGTCGAAGCGCACGGTGTACAACCATTTCCCCAGCAAGGAAGAGCTGTTCGCCGAAATTCTCAACCAACTCTGGGCACGAATTACCGAAGAGCAGACGGTGAGCTACCGCGCCGATCAGCCGCTGCGCGAGCAACTGCTGCCCATGTTGCTGGCCAAACTGCAGATGATGGCCGATGACAATTTTCTCGGACTGGCGCGGGTGGCAATTGCTGCCACCATTCATTCACCGGAGCGCGCGCAAGACATGGTGGCGCGCATGGGTGAGCGGGAAGAAGGCCTGACAGTGTGGATTCGCGCCGCATTGGCCGATGGTCGGTTGAAGTCCGTGGATGCCGATTTCGCCGCGCAACAGGTGCAGGGGCTGTTGAAGTCATTCGGTTTCTGGCCGCAGATTTCCATGGGTTTGCCGCCGCTGGATGCAGACACGCAAAAAGCCGTGGCCGAGTCGGCATTGGAGATGTTTCTGGCACGTTATCAGCTCTGAACCGGCCTCTTCGGCACCCGCCCGGTGTCACCGACTCGAACTTTGAAAAAGCCGGAAACGTACCGATGCGCAATTTCTTGTACAACTTAACTTGGTTTGTATAAAATCGAGCCGTCAGCCTGGATGCTGGCACTTTGCAGTCAATGACAAATGCCGACCCGGCATTTGTTCTGCCAGCGCGGAAACAGGGACACAAACCTCGTCTTTCCCTACTTCCAGGTACTGCCTCTATGTTTTTCAAACGCCACCAGGCCGAACTCAACGATCTTCAACACACCATCACCGAACAAAACGGCCTGCTTGAAGCGATCAATCGCTCCATGGCGGTGATCGAGTTCGACCTTGACGGTGTGGTGTTAAAGGCCAATGACAACTTCCTCAAAACCATGGGTTACCGCGCCGAACAGGTGATAGGCCAGCCGCATCGCTTGTTCTGCACTCCGGAGTTTGGCCGCAGCGCGCAATACACCGAACTGTGGTCGCGCCTGAAAAACGGTCAGTTCCAGTCCGGCACCTTCGAACGGATCAACAGCCAGGGCCAGCCGATCTGGCTGGAAGCCAATTACAACCCGATCAAGGATGCCTCGGGACGTGTGGTCAAAGTGGTCAAGTTCGCCATGAACGTGACGACCAAGGTGCAGCAGGAAAGCGAGGCCAACGCCAAACTGCAGGCAATCGACCGGGCGATGGCGGTGATCGAATTCGACCTCGACGGCGGCATTCTCACGGCCAATCAGAATTTTCTGACACGCATGGGTTACACCCTCGCTGAACTCAAGGGTAAACATCACCGTTTGTTCTGCCGCGCTGAGCTGGTCAACAGCAGTGCCTACGAGGACTTCTGGCGACGCTTGAATCAGGGTGAACTGTTCCAGGGCCAGTTCGAGCGCGTCGACAAGCGCGGCCAGAGTATTTGGCTGGAGGCCAACTACAACCCGGTGTACGACGCCGCGGGGCGTTTGTGCAAAGTGGTGAAATTCGCCACGGACGTCACCGCCCGCGTCGAGCAGCACGAGCACGATGCCCGTAGCGCCAGCGCCGCTTATCACATCTCCGTGGAAACCCGGAAAGTCGCCGAGCAAGGCACTCAGGTGATCCAGCAGGCGGCCAGCGAAATGCGCGAGATTGCTGACGACATCGCGCAGTCATCAACGCTGATTGCGCAACTTGGCGAACGCTCGGAGCAGATCACCGCGATCGTCAATACGATCCGCGCGATTGCCGACCAGACCAATCTGCTGGCGCTCAACGCGGCAATTGAAGCGGCTCGCGCCGGGGATCAGGGCCGCGGTTTTGCCGTGGTGGCGGACGAAGTGCGGCAACTGGCGGCGCGCACCAGCGGCTCGACGGCGGAGATTTCCAACATGATCGGCCTGATCCAGAGCGAGACACGGCAGGCGATCAAGAGCATGGAAGGCACCCGCGGGCGGGCGGCGCAAGGCGTTGAACTGGCGGATCAGGCCGGCAGCGTGATTCTGCAGATCCGCGATGGCGCCAGTGAAGCGGTGCAGGCGGTGAGCATGTTTGCCAATGAGCGGGCGCCGGGCTGAGAGACCGCGTCGCGGCTTTCGCGAGCAGGCTCGCTCCCACAGGTTCCGGGTTGATCACAAGTTAAGTGATCGACTCATCAATCCCTGTAGGAGCGAGCCTGCTCGCGAACGGGCCATCAGCCTCGATGCAGGGCTATAGTGACCTCCAGTCCCAAGTCCTGCCGAGCCCACCATGACCACAGAAAAACCCGATGTCCCCGCGCCCGCCCCGGTCGATCACCTGCGCTTCCACCGCCCCCACGCTCACCTCAACACCACCTTCGGCAACGACGCGTTCGCCCTGCGTGCCGAGGCCTTCGCGCGGTTCTTCGGCACGCCGCTGTTTCTCGGCGCGCAAACGCTGATCGTCGCAGTGTGGATCGGCCTAAACGTCTCGGGCGTGACGCAGTTCGACGTCTACCCGTTCATCCTGCTCAACCTCGCGTTCAGCCTGCAAGCCGCCTACGCCGCGCCGTTGATTCTGCTGGCACAGACTCGACAGGCCGCGCGGGACAAGGCGCAGTCGGACGCCGACGCGCAACACCGTGAAGCGCTGGCGGTGGCCAACAGCGAGCGCCAGGCGCAGGCCGCACAGACCACCGCGCAACTGCTCGAATTGCTGGAACAGAACACCCGACTCACCGAGATGACCAAGAGCCTGACTGAACGCATCGAAGGCCTGACCCGCGAACTGCATGCGCACATCTGCCAGGATCCGCAACGCTGATCATGGCAAACGCAGCGCCCGCCCCAATTCATCGAACAGCGTGACCACCGCGCGCAACGCGCGGCAGTCCGCGCGGGTCAGCAGCCACAGCGCGGTGTCATAGCCGTGCAGCGGTTCGCTGAGGGGCTGCAAGCCTTCCGTGATCAGAAAGTCCGGCAACGCCGCCACGCCGAGACCGCCGCGCACCAGTTCCGTCACCGAGAGCATGCTGTTGCAGCGATAACTCGGGATCACGCCGGGCAACTGTTGGCGGCGCCAGGCGACGGTCGGGTGATCCGGCAGAAACTCGTCCGGGGCGATCCAGGTCAGCGCTGCCAGATCCGTCGCATCCACATTCTGCAGATAACGCGCACTGGCGCAGACCCGGTAGGAGACCTTCGCCAGTTGCCGTCCGACCAGATGCTCCGGCGGTGTACGCGTCAGGCGCAGGGCGATGTCGGCATCACGCCGGCTGAGGTTGGCGAAATCGTTGGAGGTGCTCAGCTCGAGAGTCAGCGCCGGGTAGTTCGGCATGAACTGCGCCAGCGCCGGCAACAGCAGGCCTTGCAGCACCGAATCGGTACAGGTTAGGCGCACCGTACCGCTGACCACTTCCCCGCCCTGCTCGACACCGATTCGCGCCGCTTCCAGCGCCTGCTCGGCGCGCTCGGCCTGCTCGGCCAGCGTCTGCGCGAGGGTGGTAGGCAAATAACCGGCGCGGCTCTTTTCGAACAACTGCTGGCCCAGCGCCGACTCCAGACGACGCACTGCGCGAAACACCGTCGACACGTCGACCCTGAGCAACTGCGACGCCCGGGCCAGAGAGCCGCCGCGCACCAACGCAAGGATCAGCGCCAGATCCGGGTAGTCGAGTCGATAGTGCGTCGCTGCATTGATCACTTGGGAAAACGCCAATATTGAGTGCGTGAACGCCAATCTATAGTGAGCCCCGGTGATCGACAACTGCACACATTCACCGTGGTGAGGGGATTCATCCCCCGATGGACTGCGCAGCAGGCCTTGTTTGAGGGCCGCTTCGCGCCCCGTCGGGGATAAATCCCCTCACCACAGAGGTTTACTCACTCAAATCCAGGAAATTCCATGGACGCCATTTCCATCGCCCTGATCGGCGATTACGACCCGCAAGTCACCGCCCACCAGGCGATCCCCGTTGCCCTCGGCATGATCGCCGAGCAGTCCGGCCACAATGTGCAATTCGACTGGCTGGCCACGGAGCAAATCCACGTCGATACACCATTGGCACACTACGACGGCTTCTGGTGCGTCCCGGCCAGCCCCTACAACAGTGAGGCCGGTGCACTCAGGGCGATTCGTTTTGCCCGCGAACAACAGCGCCCGTTCCTTGGTACCTGCGGCGGTTTTCAGCATGCGCTGCTGGAATTCTCCCGCAACGTGCTGGGCTGGACCGATGCCGAGCATGGCGAAACGTCACCGGATTCGCCGCGAGCGGTACTGACACCGCTGACCTGTTCGTTGGTGGAGGCGGTAGACAGCATTCATCTGGTCGCCGGTTCGTTGATCGCCAAGGCGTACGAAACGTCTGAAATTCATGAAGGTTATCGCTGCCGATTCGGTGTGAATCCGCAGTTCGAACAAGAATTGCTGACCCCTCCGCTACGCGCCGTGGGGCACGATTCGGCGGGCGACTTGCGCGCGATCGAATTGACTGACCATGTGTTTTTTGTCGCCACGCTGTTTCAACCGGAACGTGCGGTGCTCAACGGCCAGATCCCACCGTTGGTGCGGGCGTTCGTCGAAGCGTGCGTGGAGCAACGGCAATGAAACCGGCCCCAACCTGCTTCGCGGTGATTTTCACCTCGACCCGTACCGAGGGTGACAACGGTTACGCGGCGGCCTCCGAGCGCATGATGGAGCTGGTCAGCCAGCAACCGGGGTTTCTCGGGATTGATTCGATTCGCGGGGAAGATGGCGTCGGTATCACCATTTCCTACTGGGAGAGCGAAGCGGCGATTCTGGCCTGGCGCGAGCATCCCGAGCACCGGGTGATTCAGGCGCGCGGGCGGGCGCAGTGGTATTCGACGTTTCAGACGCGGGTGTGTCGGGTGGAGCGGGAGTATCGATTTGGGTAGGGAGTTGGGTGGGGTTCTCTCTGGCCTCATCGCTGGCAAGCCATCTCCCACAGGTACTGCGTGATCTTCAGAACAACGAATAACCTGTGGGAGCGTGGCTTGCCCGCGATGCGGCCAGTAGCGTCAATACAAAAACCTCAGCCCTGCACCAGACTGCGCACCGCCACAATCTCCGGCACCTCAACCTTGCTCATGTACACCCGCAACGGCTCGGTGATGTTGATCCGCTCGTCGATGTTCTGGTCCAGCAGCAACTGAATCAGCTCGCGTTTAAGCGTCATGGTCTGCGGCGTCACTGGCGCCCAGACAAATTCATTCACAGGAATAATGCCGTCATCGGCCACGTCCATGCCGAACGAATCTTCGCTGAATCGCACGATGTACTGACCGGTCTTGCGGTTGAGGCCGACAAAACCCTTGAGGTCATCGGCGGCCTGACAGATGAGTTGGGAAGTGATGCGCATGGTAAACCTCACGAAAAATCATCGATGGTTTACACGCAGGGCAACAGACTCGGCGCGCCCTCTGCCGGAGCGTCTGCCGAGGGCAAGCGTACTGCAAACCGCGCCACAAAAGTGCAGGAAAAATCGCTTTTAATACGTTTATGTCGGTCTGGCGATAGCACGCAATCGCTTCAGTTGTTAAAAGGTACGTCTTTGAAAATGCCCTGCGAAAGGAACTCGAACATGCCCGCCACTTTCACCAAAAGCGCCCTCATGCTGAGCCTGATGCTCGGTCTCGGCCAGGCCCACGCCGCCGCGACTGACGTCAACGCGCTTGCCGCCGCCCATGGCATCCCGCATCCAGCCGTGATCGCGCACCGTGGCGCGTCCTTCGACGCACCGGAATCCACCGCCGCCTCCTACAAACTGGCCCGCGACCTTGGCGCCGACTACCTGGAAATGGACTTGCAGCGCAGCAAGGACGGCGTGTTGTTCGCCCTGCACGACAACAACCTGCAACGCACCACCGACGTCGCCACCAAGTTCCCCGAGCGCAAGGACAGCCCGGCCACCGCCTTCACCATGGCCGAACTGAAAACCCTCGACGCCGGCAGCTGGTACAACAAGGCTTACCCGGATCGCGCGCGTCCGACCTACGCCGGACTGAAAATCCTCACCCTCGATGAAATCATCGACATCGCCCAGGCCAACCCGAAACACAAGCCGGGCCTGTACATCGAAACCAAGGAACCGCAACTGTTTCCGGGGATCGAGCATGACCTCAAAGAGAAGCTGCAGGATCGCGGCTGGCTGAGCCCGGCCGGTTCGAAGCTGGCGAAAAGCGAACTGGGCGTCGGCCAGGGCAAAGGCAAAGTGATCCTGCAGACTTTCGAGAAGAACAGCCTCGAACTGTTGCAAAAGGAAATGCCGCAAGTGCCGAAGATCCTGCTGCTGTGGGTCGGCGAAGGCAGCATCGAGCCAAAATCCAAGGTGAGCTTTGCCGAATCCGGCGAGAAGGACAAGAACGTGTTCTACGGCAAGCAGGAGCCGAAGTCCGAAGCCGAATTCAAGCAATGGGTGGATTTCGCCAAGGCTCACGGCGCCATCGGCACCGGTCCTTCTGCCAAGTTGACCAAGGGCGGCGATCAGAGCTACTCGGATCTGGTGCAACCGTGGATGAATCAATACACCCACGATCAGGGCATGCTGGTGCACGTATACACCGTCGATGAGCCGGTGGACTTCGAGAAAGTCATGGCGGCCGGGGTTGATGGCATCTTCACCAACCGCGCCAGCGAACTGTTGAAGTTCTACAAGCGTCCGGCGCCAGCCAGTGTGGATCAGGTGTTGAAGAACAACGGGTTCTGATCTGCAAAACCGAGGCGCCTTCATCGCGGGCAAGCCACGCTCCCACAGGTTTTGTGTCGGGCCTGGCTTGCCCGTTTTGTATTCGGGGGTTTTAAGGGTGAATTAAGTTGCGGTGGTTAACCTGAGCCCACTTCAACGAACAACCCAAGGAATGAGCCGATGAAAACTTTGACTGCCCTGTTTACCGCCGCTGCCCTGACCCTGACTGCTGGCCTGGCCCAGGCCGATGTGCGCGTCGACCAGATCCCTGAGCTGGTCAAATCCGGCAAGATCAAGTCGCTGGAATCGATGAATGCCGAAGCGCTGAAACTGCATCCGGGTGCGACCATCACCGACACCGATCTGGATAACCACTTCAACGGTTACGAGTACGAAGTCGAGCTGAAAACCGCCGATGGCAAAGAGTATGACGTCGATTTCGATGCCACTACCGGCAAGGTGCTAAGCAACAAGCAAGACACCTGATACACCGCCAACGCAAAGCCGCACGATCCCGGATCCTGCGGCTTTTTTGCGTCCGTTGCCCGGCGAATCACGCGGATGCCGCCTGAAGGGATGCCAAAATCGCCATCAGACGGCTAGTATGGCGACCATCAGATAAACAATTGCAGCCGAGAGCGATGGGCATGGGGCAGACAGCGGCAACAGACATCGCAACGATCGGACGGATCAGCGCGGTTCCGGCGATTCTTCAGGTGATTCGCGAACTGACCGGCCTGCGCTTTGCCGCTGTGGCGCGGGTTACCGAGGAGTCGTGGACAGCCTGCGCCGTCCTCGACCAGCTGGATTTCGGCCTGCAGGTCGGTGGCGAACTGGATGTGGTCACCACGCTGTGCCACGAAATCCGCGCTGCCCACACTTCGGTAGTGATCGACAAGGCCAGCGAAGACCCGCTCTACCGCGATCATCACACCCCGCGTCTGTACAAATTCGAGAGTTATATCTCGGTGCCGGTGTTCCGCACCGACGGACGCTTTTTCGGCACGATCTGCGCACTCGATCCGAACCCGGCACAGCTCAAGTCCAGCAGCATCCAGAGCACCATGGAGTCGTTCGCGCGGATGCTTGCGTTGCAGATCGAAGCCGAGGAAAACGCGCAGCTCACCGAAACCGCGTTGTTGCAGGAGCGCGAAACCGCCGAGTTGCGCGAACAGTTCATTGCCGTGCTCGGCCACGACTTGCGTAACCCGTTGTTCGCGATCAGCGCCGGCGCCGAAATGCTCCTGCGCAAGCATCCGGATCTGGCCATCGAAGTGCGGGTACGCAATATCCTCGGCAGTGCGCAACGGGCAACCCGGCTGGTGGATGACGTACTCGACTTTGCTCGCGGACGCTTGGGCAAGGGCATTCCGGTGAATATCCAGCCCTGCGCCGATTTGACCGAAGCCGTGCAGCAAGTGGTGACGGAAATTCGTAACGTGCATCCGCAGCGCACCATTCACGCGTCCATCGGCGACTTGCAGGGCTTGCCCTGTGACCGCGCGCGGATCGCTCAATTGCTGTCGAACCTGCTGGCCAATGCGGTGGCCCATGGCGACCCGGCGGGTGACATTGAGGTCATTGCGCAAGTCGAGCACGACGTGTTGATGCTGGCGGTGAAGAATCAGGGGCATATTCCCGAGGCGGTTTTGCCGCATCTGTTCCAGCCTTACTCGCGCCCAAGCGCCAGCACGCCACAGGCCGGGCTCGGTCTGGGGCTGTATATCGCCAGTCAGATCGCCCAGTCCCATGGCGGGCATTTGCATGTGGCGTCCACCGCGCAGAGCGGCACGCTGTTCACCTTCAGCCTGCCCACTGCCTGAAACACCGCAAACTCAAATCCACCACAGATCCCTGTGGGAGCGAGCCTGCTCGCGAAAGCGGTCTGTCTGCCACATCTGAGGCGACTGGCACTGCGCCTTCGCGAGCAGGCTCGCTCCCACATTGGACCTTCAGTGCTTTTGAGAAATCAGGCCGACGTGCTGACCAACGACCCCGAGCTGCTCGACCCGGAATCCTGCAACGCCTGCAACAAAGCCGCCGTCGCGGTCTGCAACGAAGCCGAGGTGCTGGAGATCTGCGACTCGGCGGAGGCTACGTCAGCCGCTTTGGCATCAGCGTCTTCCTGCTTGGCCTGAGCCGCTTGCAGCGCTTGCTGTTGCTCCTGCAATTGCTTTTGCAGCTCGGCGATCTGCTTGCGCAGTGCTTTCACCGAATCCGATTCACCGCTGCTGTCGGAACTGCTGTCGCCTGCCGGAGCCGCGCCCCCGCCGGCCGCGACTTTGCTGGTATCGGCGCTGACGCCTGCGCTGCTGGTTGCAGTGGCCGAGGTGTCGTCACTGGCGTCGCTGATTTTGGTTTTGCTGGTGGCGGTGCTGACGGTCTGATTGATCGAAACGGAGGTGATGCTGACCATGGGATGGCTCCAATGCCGGTTTTAGATAACCGGCCATCGGCGGCAGTCGTACGGATTTGAGATCGACTGTGTACCGACTCGGTAACCGAATCGGTACACGTCGGCGGACGTCAGGCGCTCAGGCGCGCGGTGACTTCGTTGAGTTGCCCGGACAGGCCATGCAGATTCTGGCTGGCACTTTCGGTGCGCTGCACGCTGTTGAGGTTAGTGCTGGCAATCGAGGTGATCTCGGTCAGGTTGCGCGAGATGTCTTCGGCCACCGAGGTCTGCTCTTCGGCGGCGGTGGCGATCTGGCGGTTCATGTCGCGGATCGCTTCCACCGCATGGGTGATGCGCTCCAGCATCGCACCGGCCTGGGTCACTTGCTCGACGCTTTCGTCGCTGCGCGCCTGACCGCTTTCGATCGCTTGCGCAGCGTCCACGGCACCGGTCTGCACGTTCTGAATGATCTGGTTGATCTCGATGATCGACTCGGCCGTACGCTGCGCAAGGTTGCGCACCTCATCGGCGACCACCGCGAAACCGCGTCCGGCCTCACCGGCCCGCGCCGCTTCAATCGCTGCGTTGAGCGCCAGCAGGTTGGTCTGTTCGGCGATGCCGCGAATCACTTCCAGCACCTTGCCGATGCGCCCGCTGTCGCTTTCCAGGCGACGAATCACTTCAGCGGTGTTGGCGATTTCGCCACGCATCCGGGTGATGCTGTGGATGGTGCCCTGCATGACCTTTTCACCCTGCTGGGCGGACTGGTCGGCATCGTCGGCAGCCCGCGCCGCATCCGCCGCATGCCGGGCGACTTCCTGGGCGGTGGCGGACATTTCGTTCATTGCCGTGGCCACCTGATCGGTGCGGTTGAACTGCTCGTTGGTGCCGCCGGCCATGGTCGTGGCGATCGCATTCAGTTCGCCGCTGGCGCTGTCCAGATCACTGGCACTGCGTTGCAGGTGAGTGAAGGTTTCAGCGAGGAAATCGCGCAGGGTATTGGCGGCAGCCGCAAGGTTGCCCAACTCGTCCTGGCGGGCGTTGGCGACGCGTTCGGCAAGGCGCCCACGGCTCAACTGGGTGACGTAATCGATCAGTTTGCGGATCGGTTCGATCAGGTTGCGGTTGACCAGCCACAGGCTGAGCAAACCGATCAACAGACCGGAACCGAGCATCACCACAATCCCCAGCAGCACGGTGCTGTCGGCATTGGCACTGATCTGCGCCGACTGTTCGGTGCCCTGCTTGCGCAGCTCGGCGACCAGTTCGCTCATCTGATCGCTGGTGGCGCGGTCCACGCCTTTGACCGCACTGTCGCCAGCCGCTGGATCGGCACCGGCCGCGACGTAGGCATCGCGACCCTTCTGGTAGGCGCTGCCGAGTTGGCGGTGCTCTTCACGCAGGCGTTCGATGCGGGACTTCAGCGCCGGCTCCAGGCCTTTCTGGCCGGCCAGTTCACCGAGAATGCTCTGCACATCGCGCTGACGATCTTCGAACTGGCTCCAGTATTTGGCCAGGTCCGCCGGTTGCTTGCCGCGCAGCAAGACGTTTTTCCACTCCTGCACCTGCACCTTGAATTGCAGGTTGGCCTCGTCGATCAATTGTGAGGTGTGCAAGGGGCCGGCGATCAACTGGCTGTAGTTCTGCACGCCATTGGACAGGAAATGAAAGCAGGCCAGTGCGATCAACAGCATCGCCAGCAGGCTGCCGCTCAGCAGGGCGAGAATTTGTGCTCTCAGGGATTTTTGCAGCATCGCGAGATACTCAGGACAGGGATGAGGCACGCCCGATAAGGCGTGGAATTTTGCCGGACATCCGTGTCGGCGAGCCTTGGCTCATGGCCAAGCGCGCGCAACGTAACCCAAGCGTGATCGGCGCACCAGAGCGCTTCTTGAAGGAAATCCGACCGCCGGTAAGGCATTGATCTGGCGTCACTTTATCGTCACACAAGTGTCATATCCGGTTGCGATGATGCGGCTCAGGTGAATCTGAAAACTCCACGCCAGACGCCCTCCTCGCAGCGAGCCTCCATGAACCACAGCCTCGACCTCAGTCATCGCGATCCTGATTTGTTCGGTCTGCTTTACGGCTTCCGTTTTCGTCCTGGTGAGCGTGGCCGCGAAGTCGATTCGGCGACCGCCCTGCGTTGTCTGCAAGACGACAGCGACCGTGATGAATTCCTCTGGCTGCACCTGAACCTGGCGCACGCCGCGTGTGAGCGCTGGATGAAAAGCCATCTGCAATTGCCCGAAGAGTTTTTCGAGGCGCTGCACGAAGGTTCGCGCTCGACGCGCATCGAACACGTGGACTCGGCGTTGCTGGCAGTGGTCAACGACGTGGTGTTCAACCTCAGCAGCATGGTGTCCTCGGACGTGTCGACGCTGTGGGTCTGTGTGCGCAGCAAGCTGATCGTCAGCGCACGCCTGCAACCGCTGCACTCGGTGGACAAATTGCGTTCGTCGGTGAAGGCCGGCGAATGCTTTCGCTCACCGTCGGAACTGCTGGTGCACCTGCTGCGCGATCAGGGCGAAGTGCTGACGCAGATCGTGCGCAAAACCAGCATGAGCGTCGATCAGGTCGAAGACGAATTACTCTCCTCGCGCCTGTCGACCAACCGCGCCGAACTCGGTGCCAACCGTCGGGTGCTGGTGCGCCTGCAACGCCTGTTGGCGCTGGAGCCGGGCTCCTTGCTGCGCCTGCTCAATCGTCCACCGGCCTGGCTGCAGAAAGAGGACGTCAAGGAGCTGCGCAAGTCCACCGAGGAATTCGCGCTGATCATCAACGACCTCACCGCCCTCGGCGAGCGGATCAAACTGCTGCAGGAAGAAATCGCTGCCAACCTCAACGAACAGAGCAACCGCACGCTGTTCACCCTGACCGTGGTCACGGTGCTGGCGCTGCCGATCAACATCATCGCCGGCTTCTTCGGCATGAACGTCGGCGGCGTGCCGCTGGCGACAGATCCGGAAGGGTTCTGGATTCTGGTGGCGCTGGTGGCGACGTTTACCGTGATTGCCGGGCGCTGGGCGTTTCGCAAGCGCGGGGATTACTGACCACCGAACCTGATGTCCAGCACAGTTCCCCTGTGGGAGCGAGCTTGCTCGCGAAGACGGAATATCAGGCACCATCATTGTTGAATGACACACCGCTTTCGCGAGCAAGCTCGCTCCCACAGGGATCTGCTTCAGCCTTCAGATCAGTGGTGGAGCTAAAAACCCAAACACTGATCTATCGCAGTCTCTCTGTAATATTTAGCAACGATCATGACGAACAAACCTTCCCTCGCTCAGGATTGTCCGCTCATGGCTACTCCCTCCCTGACCGCCGCCCGCCCCACGTCCGCCCACGGCGGCCGGCCGGCACTTGATAAGAAACCCGGTCCGTTCACTTACGTGGTGTTCTTCGCGGTTCTGGCCATGGGCATGTTGTTCACCGCTTACAGCCTGATGCACGACATGCATGAACTGGGCACCACCGTCACCACCTGGACCCCGTTCCTGTTGCTCGGCGTGGCGTTGCTGATTGCGCTGGGCTTCGAGTTCGTCAACGGCTTCCACGACACCGCCAACGCGGTCGCGACGGTGATCTACACCCACTCGCTGCCGCCGAACGTGGCGGTGGTCTGGTCGGGCTTCTTCAATTTCCTCGGGGTGCTGCTGTCCAGCGGCGCGGTGGCGTTCGGCATCATCGCCCTGCTGCCGGTGGAGCTGATTCTGCAGGTCGGTTCGTCCGCTGGTTTCGCGATGATCTTTGCCCTGCTGATCGCGGCAATTCTGTGGAACCTCGGCACCTGGTGGCTGGGCCTGCCGGCCTCCTCTTCCCACACGCTGATCGGCTCGATCATCGGCGTCGGCGTGGCCAATGCCCTGATGCACGGGCGCGACGGCACCAGTGGCGTGGACTGGGCGCAGGCCACCAAGATCGGTTACGCGCTGTTGCTGTCGCCACTGGTGGGCTTCGGCTGCGCGGCGCTGTTGCTGCTGGCCATGCGCGCCTTCATCAAGAATCGCGCGCTGTACAAGGCGCCGCAAGGCAACAACCCGCCACCGTGGTGGATTCGCGGTTTGTTGATCGCCACCTGCACCGGTGTGTCTTTCGCCCACGGCTCCAACGACGGGCAAAAAGGCATGGGCCTGATCATGTTGATTCTGGTCGGCACCCTGCCCATGGCTTACGCCTTGAACCGCACCATGCCCGCCGATCAGGCGCTGCAGTTTGCTGCCGTCGCCGAAGTCACTCAGCAAGCGCTGGTGAAAAACACCCCGTTGCCAGCGCCGGTCGATCCGCGTCCGGTGCTGTCGGATTACGTGCGCAGCAAGCAAGCCACGCCGCAACTGATCCCCGCCCTCGCCGCCCTGACCGGGCACATTGGCGAAGAGGTCAAAGGCTATGGTTCGCTGTCGAAAGTCCCGGCCGAAGCCATGGGCAACGTACGTAACGACATGTACCTGGCCAGCGAAAGCATTCGCCTGATGGAGAAGAACAAGGTCGGCAACTTCGACGCCGACACCACGGACAAACTGCAACTGTTCAAGCAGCAGATCGACAACGCCACACGCTTCATTCCGCTGTGGGTGAAGATCGCCGTGGCCATCGCCTTGGGGCTGGGAACCATGGTCGGCTGGAAACGGATTGTGGTGACGGTCGGCGAAAAAATCGGCAAGACCCACCTGACCTACGCCCAGGGCGCCTCGGCGGAAACCGTGGCGATGCTGACCATTGGCGCGGCGGACATGTTCGGTTTGCCGGTCTCGACCACCCATGTGCTGTCATCGGGCGTGGCCGGGACCATGGTCGCCAATGGCGGTGGCTTGCAGATGAAGACCATCCGCAATCTGCTGATGGCGTGGGTGCTGACCTTGCCGGCGGCGATTCTGCTGTCGGGCAGCCTGTACTGGCTGTTCACCCAAATCTTCTGATCACCACAAATCCTCTGTAGGAGCTGCGGCACGCTGCGATCTTTTGATCTTGTTTTTTACAAGCAAAATCAAAAGATCGCAGCGTGCCGCAGCGCCTACAGGTGAAGTCGGTCAGAGCGTCGAACGAATCACCTCCCCCAACCACTCCATGAACACTCGCACCCGCAGCGGCAAGTGCCGTTGCCGCGCATACAGGATTGAAATGCCCATCGCCGGTGCGGTGAACTGCGGCAGCACAGTCACCAGTTCGCCAGTTTCGAGGTGCGGCTGCATGCCGGTGCGCGGCACCTGGATCAGACCAAAGCCGCCCAGGCACGCCGACTCATAGGCATCAGTGCTGTTGACCGTGACACTGCCAGCCATCGGCAGGCGCCGCACCTGACCGTCCTGTTCATACACAAACCCTTCCGAGCGCGAACCGAGCACGCCGACGTAATGCACCAGTCGATGCTGCGCCAGATCCTCCAGCGTCTGCGGCACGCCGTAGCGTTCAAGGTACGCAGGGCTGGCGCAGTTGATCATCGGGAAGTCGCCCAAGTGCCGCGCCACCACCGACTGATCCGGCTGCGCGCCGATGCGCACCACGCAATCGAAACCCTCGCTGAGCAGATCGACGCGGCGGTCGGTGCTGCTGATCTCCAGCTCCAGATTCGGATGGCGCGCCGTGAACTCCGGCAGCAGCGGCATGATCAGGCGTCGCGCGAGGATGTTCGGCATGTCGACACGAATCCGCCCGCTCAGCGACGCTGGATCCTGGCGAAACAGACCCTCGATCTCGTCCATGTGCGACAGCAGATCCTTGCTGCGTTCATACAGCACCAGACCGTCCTGCGTCGCCTGCACCTTGCGCGTGGTGCGTTGCAACAGGCGCGTGCCAAGCAGGCTTTCCAGAGCCTGCACATGCTCGGACACCGTCGAGCGCGGCAGCCCGAGACTCTCGCCGGCCAGGGTGAAACTCGACAGTTCGCTGACCCGGACGAAGGTGCGCAGCAGTTCCAGTTTGTTCATGAGGACACCCGTTGATTGTTCGGCTGATCCGATCAGTGATTCCGGTTTCAGTCTGTTTATCACCCCACGGCGGATAAATAAACTTTGCTCATCACCACTCACCGCAATCGAGGATTTCACATGAGCCGCAAAATCGCATTGATCACCGGCGCCAGCCGTGGCCTGGGCAAGAACGCCGCCCTGCACCTCGCTGCCGAAGGCGTGGACATCATCGGCACCTACAACAGCCGCGCCGATGAAGCCGAGGCGCTGGTGGCTGAACTGGAACAACGCGGCGCCAAAGCCGTGATGCTGCAACTGGATGTGGGCCGCAGCGACAGCTTTACCGATTTCGCTTCGCGGGTTGAGCAGGCGTTGCAGCACTTTGATCGTCCGCGCTTCGACTTCCTGATCAACAACGCCGGGATTGGCGTGCACGCACTGTTCGCCGAGACCACCCCTGAACAGTTCGACCTGCTGATGAACATCCAGCTCAAAGGGCCGTTCTTCCTGACTCAGCAGCTGCTGCCGCTGATCAATGACGGTGGACGCATTATCAACATCTCCAGCGGCCTGACCCGCTTCAGCCTGCCGGGCTACGCCGCCTACGCAGCGATGAAAGGTGCGATGGAAGTGTTGACCCGCTATCAGGCCAAGGAGCTGGGGGCGCGGCAGATCGGCGTGAACATTCTGGCGCCGGGCGCCATCGAGACGGACTTTGGCGGCGGCGCGGTGCGCGACAACGCCGCGTTGAACGCGATGGTTGCGAGCAACACCGCACTGGGACGCGCCGGGCAACCGGATGACATCGGTGGCGCGCTGTCGATGCTGCTGGCGCCGGGTGCGCAGTGGATCAACGGGCAGCGGGTTGAGGCGTCGGGCGGGATGTTTCTCTAAACCCGACACGCCCCTGTAGGAGCTGCCGCAGGCTGCGATCTTTTGATCTTGTTTTTAAAAAATCAAAGTCAAAAGATCGCAGCCTGCGGCAGCTCCTACAGGGTTCGGATTAGCTCTGACAGACGCTGCGCTGCACAAACCGCTCGCGCACCACGTCATACCCCCAGTGATACATATAGGTGTACGGAAGGAAAAACAGCAGCACGCCGATGTCCAGCAAGAACGCCTGCCACAGGCTGACCGACAGCCACCAGGCAATCAGCGGCACGCCCATCACGATCAACCCGCCCTCAAACAGCAGCGCATGGATCACCCGCGTCCAGGCGTTGTGCCCCAGGTTCAGGCGCTTGAGCGCCCGGTCGAAGAGTCCGTTGAACAGCACGTTCCACGCCAGCGCCAGCACGGCGATCAGCACGGTCACCGCGCCCATGTCGAGCAACGGTTTTTGCATGATCCACGCCAGCAACGGTGTGCAGATCAGGATCGCCAGACACTCGAAACCGATGGCCTGGAAGATACGTTCAGTGATGGATTTGTTGGCAGTCATGGCCTGACTCCTTGAGTGAAGAGGGTTGCCATGATCCGCCCTCATACCGATACTTCATAACCAATAACCATCGACCAAGGCGATAGTTCATGGCTTCGCAGGAAGTGCTATTGGCGTTTGTGCAAGCGGCCACTCAGGGTTCGTTCTCGGCGGCGGCGCGCAAACTGGGGCGCAGTCAGTCGACCATAAGCACCGCTGTGGCCAGCCTGGAAATCGATCTGGATCTGATGCTGTTCGACCGCAGCAGCCGCAAACCGACCCTGACCCCGGCCGGCCATGTGATGCTGCAACGGGCCGAGGCGATTCTGGCGGCCAACCATCGTATGGCAATGAGCGCCCGGCAACTGGCCCAAGGTGTCGAGCCGAAGCTGACCGTGGCGATTTCCGACACCTATCAATCGGCGCGCTTCGAAGCGGCGCTGGTCGACTTCGAGCAGCGTTATCCGGACCTGGAACTGGAATGCCTGATCGCCGAGTGCGACGACCTGATCGAACTGGTCCAGCGTGGCCGCGCGCACCTGGCATTTGCCGAAATGCGCGACAGCTACCCGCCGGACCTGGTGACCTCGACCGTGGCCGAGCACACCGACATCGCGCTGTTCGTCAAACGTGATCATGTGCTGACCGGCATCCAAGGTGTCGATCAGCAGGTGCTGGAGCAGCATCGCGAGTTGCGTCTGGCAACCATCGTCAATCCCTACGACAGCCGCGCCAAAGGCCGGGTGTGGTCGGCGCCGAGTTACCTGATGCTGATGGAGATGGCGGAAATGGGCTTCGGCTGGGCGGCGTTGCCACGCTGGCTGGTGGCGCGTTTCGGCAATGGCTCGCTGGTGGAGCTGACGGTGCGTGGCTGGCCACGGCCGGTGTATGTCGATGCGTTGTGGTCGCGGGTCTATCCGCCGGGGCCGGCGGGGAGCTGGTTGCTGAGCAAGATGCTGGAATAGCGGCGCCGCCAATCGCTGGCAAGCCAGCTCCCACAAGTACCGAGGTGTTCATTAACTTTGTGTACGGCGCAGACACTGTGGGAGCTGGCTTGCCAGCGATGAGGCCGGCACTGCCAATGAATTCCCCGGATCAATCCAGTTCGCTCAGCCGCCCCTCGATAAACCGCCGCTCCGGCTCCTGCCGGGTCAGTTCCAGTGCTCGCCGGTACGCCGCCCGCGCCTGCTCTACCCGACCCAACTGCCGACAAAATTCCGCCCGCGCCGAATGCGCGAGGTGGTAATCCTGCAATTCGCCGCGATCCAGAATCCCTTCGATCAGCGTCAGCCCGGCCACCGCCCCATCACGCTTGGCCACCGCCACGGCGCGGTTCAATTCGATCACCGGCGACGGCATTGCGCGCAACAGCACGTCGTAGAGGCCAACGATCTGCTGCCAATCCGTTTGCGCCGCTGACGGCGCTTCGGCATGCACCGCAGCAATCGCCGCTTGCAGGCAATACGGACCGAATCGTCGCGTACTCAGCGCGCGTTCGATCAGCCTGCAACCTTCGGCAATCAGCCCGGCATCCCAGCGCGAGCGGTCCTGGTCGTCCAGCAGAATCAACTCCCCCTCCACGGAAGTCCGCGCCGAGCGTCGCGACTCGTGCAGCAGCATCAATGCCAACAACCCCATGACCTCCGGCTCCGGCAGCAATTCCATCAGCAACCGCCCGAGCCGGATCGCCTCGCGGGTCAGATCCTCGCGGGTCAATTCAGCGCCCATCGACGCCGAATAGCCTTCGTTGAACACCAGATAAATCACCCGCAACACACTGTCGAGGCGCTCGGGCAACTCGCTCAGGCTCGGCACTTGATAAGGGATTCTGGCGTCGCGAATCTTCGCCTTCGCGCGCACGATGCGCTGAGCAATCGCCGCCGGAGCCGAAAGAAACGCGCGGGCGATTTCCTCGGTGGTCAGGTCGCAGACTTCACGCAGGGTCAGCGGCACCTGCGCATCCGCCGCCAGTGCCGGGTGACAGCAGGTGAAGATCAGCCGCAAGCGGTCGTCTTCCACGTCTTCGCCACTCCAGTCGGCCTGTTCCAGTGCTTCGAGCTGCGCGAGCAACAGCGGCTGCGAGGCCTTGAAGCGGGCGCGGCGGCGCAACACATCGATGGCCTTGAAACGCCCGGTGGACACCAGCCAGGTGCGCGGATTGTCGGGCACACCGTCGCGCTGCCAGCGCTCGACCGCGACGAAGAACGCCTCGTGCAAGGCTTCTTCGGCGAGATCGAAATCGCCGAGCAGGCGAATCAGGGTTGCCAGAATCCGCCGCGAGTCTTCGCGATAGACCTGCTCGACCCGCGCCCGGACTTCAGACATTCAACTGCCGCACCGGACGCACTTCGACGCTGCCGACCCGGGCCGCCGGAATGTGGCCGGCGACCTGAATCGCTTCGTTCAGATCCTTGGCATCGATCAGATAAAACCCAGCCAGTTGCTCCTTGGTTTCAGCGAACGGGCCATCGGTAATCGACAGCTTGCCGTTGCGCATGCGCACCGTGGTCGCAGTCTGCACCGACTCCAGCGCTTCGGCGGCAACCATCCGCCCGCTGCCCTGAATCGACTCGGCATAGGCCCAGCACTCGGCGTCTTCCGGGCTGTCGGGCGAGGTGTGCAGCAGGCGCTCATCGCTGTAGACCAGGCATAGATACTTCATGGCGTTCTCCTGAATCGAACGGATCAACTATGGCTGAAGATCAGGGTTGCACATCGAACAGCGTGCTGCCGCTCATCGGATCGAACGGCGCCGACCAGTGCTCGTGGACAATCTTCCACGTCCCGTTCACTGGTCGATAACACGCGGTAGCGCGCATCCAGCAGCTCTGGGTTTCGCCCTTGTCGTTGGTCCCCCCGCAATGCGTGACCCAATGGGCGAAAGCGAGGTTGTCGGCGGCCTCGATGGCGATCTCGTGGAACTCGAAAACGTGCGGGCCGGGGCACATTTCCATGCAGGCTTCCCAGTGCGCGCGATAAGCCGCCTTGCCCTTGAATTGCAGGGCCTTGATCGCATCGAACGAGACGATGTCGTCAGCGTACAACGCAATGACTTTGTCGACGTTCTTGGTCATCACCGCTTCGCGATAAGTGTTGATCAGGGCCTGGATTTCAGTGTGTGCGCTCATGGTGTTCTCCGTGGTTTTTGTAGTGAAGACACCCTTAGTCGTTCGGCCATCGGGCAGATCGACAGACGAAACAAAAAAATTCCGCCGAAGACAAAATCGCTAGAATCCAAGGCTCACCTTTGTAGGAAAAAGGAAATTCCCGTGCCAGCCCAACTCGTGCCGTACGACAGCCTGAACGCCTTGCAGCGTCAGCAGGTCGAGGCGATTGAAATCCATCCCGAACAGATCAAGTTTTCCGGCGACATTCACGGTGCGTTGCACACGCTGCTGTCCAAACCTGGTCCCGGCGTGAAAGGCTTTGCCCTGCTGGCCGATCAGGTGCCGGTGGCGTTCCTGCTGCTCAAGCGCCCGCCGGTGTTGCCGGCCTGGGCCGATGAACACAGCGCCACCCTGCACGCCTTGCAGGTCGATCACCGCGCGCAAGGCAAGGGGTATGGCAAGGCCTGCCTGCAAGCGTTGCCCGACGTCGCACGTGAAGCATGGCCGGAGATCAAAGGGCTGGAACTGTCGGTGGATGCCGATAACGACGCGGCGATCGCGCTGTACGCCAAACACGGTTTCGTCGACAGCGGCGAAGCGTACAAGGGCCGGATCGGTTACGAGCGGCGCATGGGGCTGTTTTTCTGAATCATCGAGGGATGCACGATGATCGATTCAATCGAAGCACTGGAAGCTATTTACGGCCTGCCCCACGAGCGCGCGGTGCGCAAGCAGATCGGTTTTCTCAACGAGGATTATCAGGCGATGGTGCGGGTCTCGCCGCTGGTGATCGTCAGCTCGGTGGGCGCCGACGGCCTGGACAATTCGCCACGCGGCGATGCGCCGGGATTTGTCCGGATCATCGACCAGAACACCCTGGCGCTGCCGGATCGCCCGGGCAACAACCGCATCGATACCTTGCGCAATGTGCTGCAGGATCCACGGGTGTCGCTGCTGTTCATCATTCCGGGGATCGGCGAGACCTTGCGGGTCAACGGCACCGCAACCATCAGCGCCGATCCTGAGCTGCTGGAAAGCTTTGCGGTGAACGGCAAACCGGCGAAAACGGTGTTGCTGGTGACGGTAGAGGCGGCGTTTTTCCACTGTTCGAAAGCCTTTGTGCGCTCTGACGCCTGGAACCCGGAAACCCACCTGCCGCGCTCGGCCCTGCCCTCTGCCGGCGCGTTTCACAAGCGTCTGAACGACGGGCAATTCGATGCCGAGACCTACGATCGCGAAGCACCGAAGCGGGTAATCGACACCCTTTACTAAACGGGGAATTGCAAACACCGCTAGAACCTGTGGGAGCTGGCTTGCCAGCGATGGCGTCGGCGCATCAAACATTGATGTCGACTGACCCACCGCTTTCGCTGGCAAGCCAGCTCCCACAGGTTATGTGCGATGCCTTACAAAGTGAGGATCATCTCGTGCCACGCCATCCCGCCATGGTCTGACTCCGACGGTTTGATGTAGGCAAAGCCGAACCCGGCGTACAGCGCAATATGCTTCTCCTTGCACATCAGATGAATCGTCGCCTTGTCCATCCCGCGCATGCGCTCGATGAATTCGGCCATCAATCGCTTGGCCAGGCCCTGCCCTTGATAGTCCGGGTGTACCACCACCGACATGATCACCACGTTCGGCCCTTTCGGGTCATGGCCGATCAGTTCCTTGAACGCCTCGTCGGACATCTGCACGTCAAACGCCGCGCCCGAGTTGATAAACCCGGCGACCACGCCCTCCACTTCGGCGACGATAAAACCCTCCGGCCAGGTGGCGATGCGCGTGGCGATCTTTTCGCGCGTGGCGGCTTCATCGCCTTCGTAGGCAACGGTTTCGATGGCGTAGCAGCGGTCCAGGTCGGCGGCGGTGACGTTGCGGATGACGGTGTTCATGGCAGCTCGAAAATCAGCGGAGAAAAGTGCGCAAAGCATAAAGGAATAAGGTGTGCATATCGATCCGCGCGGGGGGCGTAAAGCCTGCGTATAAGCGCTTTTCTTCGCGCCGGTGACAGGCTATTCCTGCGCAGTGTCTCTGATCATCCTTGGGGGTAACCGCTTATGAGCAGCGTTGAAATCGGCCTGTTGATGGTGTTGGGCATCAGTACGTTCGGCTTTATCACCTTGGGCATCGACCTGTTGCGGGCGCGACGGCTGGGCAAGGGCAAGCGCGGTTGAACAACATGAGGCGGATCAGTGATCCGCCTCATCGTCATGGTTCAGGCTTTGGTGTCGACCGGCACGCAGATTTCCAGTTTGCCGGTGTGCAGCCGTGGATTGAAATCGGCGCTGTAGCGTTCCAGCTCCGGGGCGTTGAGCTCCACATAGTGGGAGGTCGGCAGCCAGGTCTTGTAGATGTATTGCAGGGTTTGCGGTAACTCATCGAGCGGTCCCTTGTGCTCGAACACGGCGTACTGACGAGGCAGCACTTCGACCCACTGATAGACCTTCTGGTCGAGGTCGTCGAGCTTGCTGATTTCCACCCCGGCGATGTAATCGAAGCCACCCTGGTCGTCGAAATTGCTGCAGACGCCGTAGGTCACTTCGTTTTTTTGTCCCTGTATCTTTCCCAGGTGCGGCAAGAACTTTTCCCACAGCGTGGGGATGTGCTTGGCGGTGTCTTGGGTAAATCGCCCACGAAATCCTGCGATCAGCAGGAAGTGTCCATGTTCGAAGCGAGGTTCAGCCACTTCGACGCGTTTTTGCTCATCCATGACTCGACTCCTGGAACAAAAGAGGGGTTCGGCTGCTGAGTATAGAAGCCAAACCCGATTCGCAATGTCACAAGGCGTGCAACTGGTCGGCAGCCCCTGAGCCAACGAACTCGTTATAACCGGATACGATCACGTACACCGCGAAATAGCAGAAGATCGCTGCCGATGCCATGTAGGAGTAGCGCAACAGCTTGTCGCCGAGCAACTTGCCGCCGTGGCTCGCGGCGAAGCACAGCCCGGCCGACCACAGCAGCCCGGCGCACAGGAAGCCGCCGAGGAACAGCACCGAACTTACAGGGCCACCGCCACCGGAACGGGCGATCAGGGTGCCGCCCACCGCGGCGAACCAGAGAATCGCGCTCGGTGAAGACATGGCGAGGAAAATCCCGCGAAAGAACTCCTTGCGATGCGAGTTCTGCCCCACCTCCGCCGTCGCCGCTAGCTGCGCTTCGTGATGAATCGCCGAATAGATCATCTTCGCCGCAAAGTAGACCAGCAGCGCCGACCCGCCGATCCACAACACCCATCGCACGCTTTCGTACTGCAGCAACACGGTCATCCCGGCCAGCGCCAGCACCGCGTAGATCAGGTCGCCGACGCAGGTGCCGAGGCCCAGCGCGAAGCCCTGAAAGTAACCGCGCTGCATCGCCAGGGTGATCATTGCGATGTTGGCTACGCCGATGTCCAGGCACAGCGAAAGGCTCAGCAAGAAGCCGCTGGTGAATTCCATCTACCGATTTCCTTGGGAAAAATTTGTTTACATGCAGGCTGGACAGTCTGCCATCACAGCCCTTATCTTCCGCCACAGGTCACCGCAGTGACCAGCGTCGCTCGGACGGTTCCGGGCGCTTACGTTATCCGAGGCAACAATGGCTGAACAAGGTTCGCCGCGCCGCTTTGCGCGCATAGATCGACTCCCCCCTTACGTTTTCAACATCACCGCCGAGCTGAAGATGGCCGCGCGGCGCCGTGGTGAAGACATCATCGACTTGAGCATGGGCAACCCCGACGGCGCCACGCCGCCGCACATCGTCGAAAAACTGGTGCAGGTTGCCCAACGTGAAGACACCCACGGTTACTCCACGTCCAAGGGCATTCCACGTCTGCGCCGGGCGATCTCCAACTGGTACAAGGAACGCTACGCGGTCGATATCGACCCGGAAAGCGAAGCCATCGTCACCATCGGTTCCAAGGAAGGCCTGGCGCATTTGATGCTGGCGACCCTGGATCAGGGCGACACGGTACTGGTGCCGAACCCGAGCTACCCGATTCACATCTACGGCGCGGTGATTGCCGGCGCTCAGGTGCGTTCGGTGCCGCTGGTGCCCGGCGTGGACTTCTTCGCCGAGCTGGAACGGGCCATTCGCGGTTCGATCCCGAAGCCGAAGATGATGATCCTCGGCTTCCCGTCCAACCCCACCGCGCAGTGCGTGGAACTGGATTTCTTCGAACGGGTAATCGCCCTCGCCAAACAATACGACGTACTGGTGGTGCACGACCTGGCCTACGCCGACATCGTCTATGACGGCTGGAAAGCCCCGTCGATCATGCAGGTGCCCGGCGCCAAGGACATCGCGGTGGAGTTTTTCACCCTGTCCAAAAGCTACAACATGGCCGGCTGGCGTATCGGTTTCATGGTCGGCAACCCGGAACTGGTCAACGCCCTGGCGCGGATCAAGAGCTACCACGACTACGGCACTTTCACTCCGCTGCAAGTGGCGGCGATTGCTGCGCTGGAAGGCGATCAGCAATGTGTGCGTGACATCGCCGAACAGTATCGCCAGCGCCGTAACGTACTGGTCAAAGGCCTGCACGAGCTGGGCTGGATGGTCGAGAATCCGAAGGCATCGATGTATGTCTGGGCGAAGATTCCCGAGGCTTATGCGCATCTGGGCTCGCTGGAGTTTGCCAAGAAGCTGCTGGCCGAGGCCAAGGTCTGTGTCTCGCCGGGGGTGGGTTTTGGTGAGTATGGCGATGATCATGTGCGCTTCGCGCTGATCGAAAACCAGGACCGGATTCGGCAGGCCGTGCGCGGGATTCGCGGGATGTTCCGGGCGGATGGGTTAGCACCGAAAGCCGTCTGACGACACGTCACACTGTGGGAGCGGGCTTGCCCGCGAATGCGGCGGTTCAGACAACATTGATGTCGACTGACACGACGCCTTCGCGGGCAAGCCCGCTCCCACAGAGGTAATGTATTGAGCCTGATACCGTCGCCCACAAAAAAACCGCATCGCTGCGGTTTTTTTGTGTCTTGCGTTCGAGGTTAAACGAACAGCGACAGCAACAGAATGAAGCCCAGGCCCACCACCGACAGGATGGTTTCCATCGCTGTCCAGGTCTTGAACGTCTCGGCCACGGTCATGTTGAAGTACTGCTTCACCAGCCAGAAACCGGCGTCGTTCACATGGGACAGGATCAACGAACCGGCACCGGTGGCCAGCACCAGCAGTTCACGGTTGACGCCCGGAATCATCCCCACCACCGGCACCACGATGCCCGCGCCCGTGATGGTCGCCACGGTGGCCGAACCGGTGGCGATACGAATCACCGCCGCTACCAGCCATGCCAGCAGGATCGGCGAGATCTGCGCGCTGACCGCCATGTGGCCGATCACGTCGCCCACGCCGCTGGTCACCAGCATCTGCTTGAAGCCACCACCGGCACCGATGATCAGAATGATCGCGGCGGTCGGCGCTAGGCTTGCGTCCAGCCACTTGAGCATCTGCTGCGAACCGATGCCCTGCTTGTGACCGAAGGTATACAGCGACAGCAGCAAGGCCAGCAACAGTGCCGAGATCGGGTGGCCGATCATGTCCATCCAGGTGCGGAAGAAATGACCGTCCGGCAGCGCGACGTCAGCGAAGGTTTTCAGCAGCATCAGGAACACCGGCAGCAGCACAGTCACCAGGGTGATGCTGAAGCTCGGCAGGTTCTGCGAATCGGTTTCGCGGGCCAGTTGATCGACCAGTTCCTGATTCGGCGTGCCGGGAATGTGCTTGGCGATGAACGTACCGAAGATCGGGCCGGCGATGATGGCGGTCGGCAGCGCCACGATCAGTCCGTAAAGAATGGTCTTGCCGATGTCGGCACCAAACACGCCGATTGCCAGCAGCGGGCCCGGGTGCGGCGGCACCAGACCGTGTACCGCAGACAGACCGGCGAGCAGCGGGATACCGATCTTGATGATCGACACACCGGTACGCCGGGCAACGATGAACACCAGCGGAATCAGCAGCACGAAGCCGATTTCGAAGAACAGCGGAATACCGACCAGGAACGCGGCGAACATCATTGCCCACTGCACTTTGGCCTTGCCGAACGCGCGGATCAGGGTCTGCGCGATCTGATCGGCGCCACCGGATTCGGCCATCATTTTGCCGAGCATGGTGCCCAGCGCAAGGATGATGCCGACGAAACCGAGTACGCCACCGAAGCCGTCCTGGAACGCCTTGATGATGGTGCCGATCGGCATGCCGGACGTCAGGCCGAGGAACGCGGCCGCGATGGTCAGGGCGATGAAGGGGTGAATCTTGAATTTGGTGATCAGGATAATCAGACCGATTACCGTGACCACTGCATCGAGCAGCAGGTAGGCGTCGTGGGACATGCCAAACATTGGGGGTGTCTCCTGGCTTGTTGTTGTTATTAAAGCGGGTTAAACAGAATTCGTGAGGACAGCGCTAACTCTTTCAACACACTCATACCGCCTGTTTCAGACCATGAGCCTGCCACCAGACGTGCGCCTGGGCCGCCAGCTCTTCAACGCTGTGGATCGAAGCATTCAGCGCCAGGGTCAACGGCTCGCCGACCGGCGATTCGAGGGTGGCAAACTGGCTTTCGATCAACGTTGCCGGCATGAAATGGCCCGGGCGATGGGACACGCGGTCGGCAGCCACTTCTGGGGTCAGCTCAAGGAACACGAAGCCCAGGCCCGGCAAGGCACTGCGCAGCACTTCGCGATAACTGTGTTTAAGCGCCGAGCAGGTCAGCACCGGACGCTCGCCGAGTGCATCGACACGACGCAACTCAGCGCACAGGCTGTCGAGCCAGCCGGCACGGTCGTCGTCGTTCAAGGGGATCCCCGCGCTCATCTTTTCGATGTTGGCGGCCGGATGAAAAGTATCGCCTTCAATGGCAGTGGCGCCGCTCAATTGGCACAGGGCCTGGCTGACGCACGTCTTGCCGCAACCGGCAACGCCCATGATGACCAGGGCGGTGATGGGATGACTCATATAACACCTCAGCGCGCAGACAGCGCTACCTTTGCTAGCTATGACTCTAGTGCACAGGCAGAAGTTGCCGACGCCTTCTTGTCGTTTTTTTGGGTTGCAGCAGGTTGTCGCCCGACGCCAAAAAGCGAGGATCAGGCAGGACCTCGCTTACGCATTTGCAGCTGCATCAGGACAGCGCTACCTTAGTGCCTTGATTTTTGTTTGGCAAGCCGCCCGATGACCACCCCTAAAAACGATAAAAACACTCGCACCACCGGCCGTCCCACCCTTAATGAAGTTGCCCGCCTTGCCGGCGTGAGCCCGATTACCGCGTCCCGCGCCTTGCGCGGGGTCAGCACCGTGGCCACCGAACTGGTGGAAAAAGTGCAGAAAGCCGCGCTCGAACTCAACTACGTGGTCAACCCTGCCGCCCGCGCCCTGGCCTCGGCGCAGAGCCATTCGGTGGTGGTGCTGGTGCCGTCGCTGTCCAACCTGCTGTTCATCGACACGCTGGAAGCCATTCATCGGGTGTTGACGCCCAAGGGCTTCGAAGTGCTGATCGGCAACTTCCACTATTCGCGCGATGAAGAAGAAAACCTGCTGCGCAACTACATGGCTTATCAGCCGCGTGGTTTGCTGTTGACCGGATTTGATCGCACAGAAAGTTCGCGGCGGATGATCGAAGCCAGCAACATTCCCTGCGTGTACATGATGGAACTGGACAGCGCGGCCGGCGTAAATTGCGTGGGTTTCTCGCAGCTCAGCGCCGGCGAAACCGCGGCCGAGCATTTGCTCTCGCGCGGTCGCAAGCGTCTGGCCTATATCGGCGCACAGCTCGATCAACGCACCTTGTTGCGCGGCGAGGGTTTTCGCAAAGCCCTGCAGAAGGCCGGGCGCTATGACCCGGACCTGGAAGTGCTGACCCCGCGTTCCTCGTCGGTGGGATTAGGCGGTGAGCTGTTCCTGCAACTGCTGGCGGCGCATCCGGACGTCGATGCGATCTTCTTTGGTAACGACGACCTGGCGCAGGGCGCCCTGCTCGAAGCGCTGCGCAACGGGATCAAGATCCCCGAGCAAGTGGCGATCCTCGGCTTCAACGACTTGCCGATGTCCGAGCACATGGTGCCGCGCCTGAGCAGCATCAACACCCCACGCGAAGCGATCGGCCGGCGCGCGGCGGAGCAGATGTTGACGTTGATGGCGGGGAATAGTGTGGCGCGGCCCGTTGAGGATATGGGTTTTGAATTGAAGATTCGCGAGAGTACCTGACCTCTGAAATCCTGTCGGAAGCAATCCCTGTGGGAGCTGGCTTGCCAGCGATGGCGTCAGGCCAGTCGATACAGTGTTGACTGATACACCGCAATCGCTGGCAAGCCAGCTCCCACAGTTTTTGGGTACACCCACCCTGCGCATGTATCAGTGGCTGAGCAGTTCGACGAGGGCCGATGCGCCCTTTTGCAGCGGCTGGCTCTTGAGCCACACCGCGTGGACCGGCAGTACCAGGCCGTTTTCGATGTTGCGAAAATTCAGTCGCTTCAAGCGCCCGCTGTCCAGCCACGGCTGCACCACCGACAACGGGAAATTGCCCCAGCCCAGCCCCGCCTCGACCATCTCCAGCGCAGTCTCCAGGGTGTCGGTGCGCCAATGCGATTCGGCCACCAGCGGCCGGGTTTCGCTGATCGGCAAGTCGCGACTGGCGACGACGATCTGCCGCACATGTACGAGGTCTTCGAGAAACAGATCCTGCCCCTGCAACAACGGACTGTCCGCCGCGAGCGTGGCGATCATCCGTTCGCTGCCGACGAACTGAAAGCGCTCATGCACGTTCATGCTCAACCCGGCAAACGCCAGACACACGCTGACACGGCCACTGTGCAGCATCGCCAGCACATCGTCCTGCGGCGCGGTCAACACTTCGATATCGAGCAGCGGATGACGCTCGGCAATCACCTTGATCGCAGCGAGCAAGCGGCGCCGGTCAATGTCCGCGACCACGCCAATCGACAGCTTGCTCTCCAACCCCAGCGACAACTCCACCGCATGCACTTGCAGTTGCTTGAGCTGCTCGGCAATCAGCCGCGCGTGGGGCACCAGTGACAGTGCCATCGCTGTCGGCTGCGGCTCGCGATGGCTGCGGTCGAACAAGGCGTAGCCAAGCTCCGCCTCCAGATTGCCGATAGCCATGCTCACCGCCGACGGCACCCGCCCCAAAGCGCGGGCAGCAGCGGAAAACGAGCCACGCTCGATCACTGCGAGGAACAGTTCGATGCTGTCGCTGTTGAAATTCACTTCATCTACCTATCACCAAAACTGAAAGCTACTGACTTTTTCTGTCACGCCTATTGAAGCTATCTTTCGCCGCCTTCGCCAGTCCCGCTGGCCACATGTTGCAAGAAAGAGGCAAATCCCCATGCAAGGCGTCAAACGCAAACTGGTTTACGTGTCGCTCTACGAAGTGATCGGCATGACCTTCTCCGCCCTCGGCCTGGCGCTGTTGTCCGGCACCTCGCCGGGCAGCACCGGCCCGCTGGCGGTGATCATCACCACCATCGCCGTGACCTGGAATTTCATCTACACCTCGCTGTTCGAGCACTGGGAAAGCCGCCAGCAGTCACGCACCCGCACGGTCAAACGGCGCATCGCTCATGCAGTGGGTTTTCAACTGACGCTGATCGTGTTCCTTATTCCGCTGATCGCCTGGTGGATGAACATCAGTCTGGTGCAGGCGTTCCTGCTGGATCTGGCGCTGATCATCTTCATCCCGTGCTACACGTTTGCCTTCAACTGGCTGTTCGATCGCGTCTTCGGCTTGCCGGCCTCGGCGCTGCCCGATTCGACTGCTGCGGCATAAATCGTTAATTGGTAAGCAGTTATTGCAAGAAATCGGCGGTTCTCCGGGGCTGACCGGTGAAATTCACAATCCGTGAACTCCGATAGCAGGCTAAGCTTTTCCATCAATAAAAAATGGATCCGCCGATGACTGCTCACGCCCCCGCCGCCGCGCAAAGCGACGGCATCGACCCGATACGCGCCGCCGAGATTTCTGCCCGCATCGACCGCCTGCCCGCCGTCGCCACCATCTGGCGGCTGGTGGCGCTGTTGTCGATTGGCGGTTTCTTCGAACTCTACGATTTGTTCCAGACGGCCTACATCAGCCCCGGGCTGATCCGTGACGGGATCTTCGCTACCGGCAATCAGGGCGTTTTCGGTTTCTCCGATCAGGCGGCGTTCGCGTCGGCAACCTTCCTGGGTCTGTTTCTCGGCGCCAGCCTGCTCAGTCCGTTGGCCGATCGTTTCGGCCGCCGCGCGATCTTCACCTTTGCGCTGGTCTGGTACACCGTGGCCACGGTGCTGATGGGCATTCAAAGCTCGGCGCTGGGCATCATCTGCATGCGTTTTCTGGTGGGGATTGGCCTCGGTATCGAGCTGGTGACCATCGACGCCTACCTCTCGGAACTGGTGCCCAAGCGCATGCGCAGTTCGGCGTTTGCCTTCGCCTTTTTCGTGCAGTTTCTCTCGGTGCCGGCGGTGGCGTTGATGTCGTGGTGGCTGGTGCCGCAGGCGCCGTTCGGTGTGTCGGGCTGGCGTTGGGTGGTGCTGGCGAGCGCGGTGTTTGCGCTGTTCATCTGGTGGCTGCGCAAGCGTCTGCCGGAGTCGCCGCGGTGGCTGGCGCAGCATGGACGATTCGATGAAGCCAATCGGATTCTCGACGCCATCGAAGCCCGCTGCGAGAAGGATCATCGCCAACCGCTGGATGCGCCTGAAGCCGTTCCGGTGGATGTCGAGGGCAAGGGCCGTTTCGCCGATATCTGGCAACCACCGTATCGGCGTCGGGCGCTGATGTTGATCGTGTTTCACGTGTTCCAGGCGATCGGTTTCTTCGGTTTTGGTAACTGGCTGCCGGCGCTGCTGTCCGGCCAGGGCGTCAGCGTCACCCACAGCCTGATGTACGCCTTCATCATCACCCTGGCCTACCCGCTCGGGCCATTGCTGTTCGTGAAGTTCGCCAACCGTTTCGAGAACAAATGGCAGATCGTCGGCTCAGCCCTCGGCGCCATGACCTTCGGCACCCTGTTCGCGTTACAGACCAGCGCCTTCGGCCTGATCTTCTGCGGGGTGATGATCACCTTCTGCAACGCCTGGCTGAGTTTCAGTTATCACTCGTACCAGAGCGAACTGTTCCCCACCAACATCCGCGCCCGGGCGGTGGGTTTCTGTTATTCGTTCAGTCGCTTGTCGACAGTGTTCAGCAGCCTGTTGATCGGGTTATTCCTCGACCACTTCGGCACGCCCGGCGTACTGGCGTTCATCGTCAGCAGCATGCTGATCGTGATGCTGACCATCGGCAGGTTCGGCCCGCGCACGCGCAATCTGGCACTGGAAAACATTGCCCATCGCTGACGGCCACACGGTCATCCTCTGCCGCCCGGCGGCAAGGGATGACCGCCTGGTTGCGCACGCACCAACAGTAAAGTCTTGAAATAGCAGGATGTTCTGCAAAGGCACGCTAATTGCTCGGCTATGCCCGTCAGCAATTATCCAAAGGTCTCCATCATGATGTTGGTCAGTGCCAAACAGCAGCAGCTCATCCACCTGCCCAAGCGGTTGGCGGATGACGCGACCACGACCGCCGCTGCCGGTCTGCAAAGCGGCCTGCACGGCGCCATGTTGCAATCGCTGCAGAACCAGACTCAGTCGCAAGCCACCGATGCGACCTCCAGGGTCCAGGATTCGGCCACGCAGATCGCCACCCAGCAAGTGGCTGCCGCCACGCGCATCAGCGATAACGTCGACGAAGCCTTCGCCAAGACCCGTGTCGGCCTGCAAACCACCGACGCCACGACTGCCGGCAGCACCACCGGCACCTCGGCCACCGACGCGTTCAAGGACTACATGAGCAAGTCGCCGCAACAGCGTCTGCGCGACAGTATCCTTCAGAGCATGGGCATCACCGAAGACGACATCAAAGCCATGCCGCCGGAGAAACAACTGGCCATCGGCAAAGAGATCGCCGAGCGTCTGCAGGACAAGATGAAGCTGGCACAAGCGGAAAAAGACAACGCCAATGACGTCAAGGACAGCGACAAACTGGCGGACAAGTTTCTCGCAGCGCTTTAGTTTCATGCAAAACGGAACGGGGTCCATTGCGACCCTGTTCTCTCGTACGCTCCCCCCTTATTGCTACCACTCATCAGAAAAGCCTGAGACCTGTAAGAACTGACAGTGGTGCTCTTTCGACCCGCGCTTGTTAAATGGAACGGTGATCACATTCGTGCTCACGTACCTGGATCAGGAGATCATCATGGAAGCCAACGCATTCACCGGCACTTGCGAGTGCAATTCCACCTATAACGGAAATCCGGTTGGAGAGAACTTTAGTACAGAGAAGGTTGTTTTTGATCGCAGACTTTTCAAAGCGGACATGGGCGCTCAATTTGTTCAGATCATCTACCCCGCAGAGCTTGATCCCGGTACCCACGATCTGGTTTTCGTCTCAGAGGGAGTTCCTCAGCTGCAATATCACAATGGAAAAAAACTGCTCACACTCACTGGAACCGGGAAAGTCACCATCGGGCCGAATCTGGATACCCAAGTCGGAACGATTGACGCTAATTACTTTGATGATATAGGGCGGTTGATCGCGTTCAAGGGCGAATTCACTGCCAAGTACGAATTGAAATAACAGGAGCCAATAATAAAACAAGGGCAGTCGCTACTGCCCTTGGATGCCAGGACAATGTCCATCGCTATTTCAGAGCATCAGTTCAACTGCAACGTCGCATTGAACTGCCCGATCGCATCCACTACATGCCGTGACCCCTGCTGAATCTCCAGGATCACCTCCCCCGCCTCGTTCGCCAGTTCCACACCCAGCCCGGTGCGACTCAGGCTCGACTGCATGCTCGACACCGCGCTCAGCGACAGGTCATGGTTTTTGCGCACCACTTCGACAATCTCCAGCGTCGCCTGACTGGTGCGCGCCGCGAGACTGCGCACCTCATCCGCGACCACGGCAAACCCGCGCCCGTGCTCACCGGCCCGGGCCGCTTCGATGGCGGCGTTGAGCGCCAGCAGGTTGGTCTGGTCGGCGATCCCGCGAATGGTCTGGACGATGGTGCCGATGATGTCCGACTGCTTGTTCACCGCATCGATGCTCCGCGCCGCTTCGTTGAGGTCGCGGGAAATGTCCTGGATGATCTGCACCGTCTGCTGCACGACCTGTGAGCCTTTTTGTGCGCAGGCATCGTTCTGTACCGAAGTGCTGTGGGCCGATTCTGCGGCGTTTTGCAGCGTGGTCATCTGCTGGGTGATGTCACTGGCAAACTTCACCACCTTGTACAAGCGGCCCTTGGTGTCGAACAATGGGTTGTACGAGGCTTCGAGATAAACCATCTGTCCGGACTTGTTCTTGCGCTCGAAACGGTGCGAGTGATATTCGCCGCGATTGAGCGACGCCCAGAACGCTTTGTACTGCGCCGATTCGGATTCGGAACGGTGACAGAACAGGCTGTGGTGATGGCCGACGATTTCCGGCAGCGTGTATTGCATGGTGCGCAGAAAGTTGTCGTTGGCGGTAATCACATTGCCTTCCGGGGTGAACTCGATCACTGCCATCGAACGGCTGATTGCCGCCAGCATGCTTTCTTCTTCGTGCTCTTTGTTGACCCGGGCGGTGATGTCGGCGGCAACTTTTATGACGCTTTTGACCTGTTTGTCCGGGCCATACACCGGCATGTAACTGGCTTCAAGCCAGATCTCCCTGCCGGACTTGTTCAAGCGCAGAAACGTGCCGCTGATCGGCTCGCCCCGGGCCAGGTCGCGCCACAATCTGGCGTATTCCTCGCTGCGGTAAAACGCTTCTTCGCAAAACACCCGGTGATGTTTGCCACGCACTTCCTCGGCGCTGTAACCCATGGTCTTGCAGAAGTTTTCGTTGGCATCCAGAACAATGCCTTCGGGGGTAAATTCGATCATCGCCATCGAGCGGCTGATCGCTTCGAGCTTGGCATTGGCTTCGGTCAAGGCGCAGCTGAAACGCTCGATTTCCTGCAGGTCAGCCTTGTGATGTAGGTTGAACATGGTTGTATCACCTTCCGCGCGGTCTTTTGATTTGATGAAAGTTCAGGTCTTTCAGAATCCACCACTACGTTCCACAGAACAGGCACACGCATTCCTCCACAGGAGGAAGTTGTCAGGTGATAAATGATGTTTAATCCGAGCGTGCATGCCGCGACGCTCTCATCAAGACATCCTTCTCTTGATAGCCCGCGAGCGGGCCAGCCCTAACGTGCAGAAGAACTTCCATGTACAACTGGCTCCTTGTTGGTTCAGTGTCCGGTGCCTTTGATTGCGCACTCTGGCAGCGTTGAAATCACGGCTAACCGATGACGGTCGACATAGTTAGTTACAGCTAGCATAGCCAGCGCCCTGCCACGCGCAAGGCCACTAGTCGGCCAGTATCTGGCACTTTTTGCACAAGAAACGGTTCAGCGAACGGAGGCAAGCGAAGTCTCCGCCAGCAAATCCAGCAGCGCCTGCACCGCTGCCGACGCCGTCTGCCCCGCAGGCAACACCAGCGAAAACACCCGCTCGACAGGTGGTTGCAGAGCAATCACGCGCAAACCCTGACGGTCGACCGGCAAGGTCATTTCCGGCACCAGCGTCACGCCGAGGTTTTCCCGCACCAGCGTAAAGGCGCTGCTCCACTCGCGTACCTCGACCCGCACATCCTGCAACTGCAAACAGGCTTCGGCGGCAAGGCTGCGGGCGTTGGTCGAGCAACCGCCGGTGGCCAGCACAAAGGGCAGCGCGGTCAGTTCTTGCAGGGTGACGCCTTGCTCGGTTCCTCGCAGCGCCAGCGGATGGCCCGTCGGCACGACCGCCACCCATTCATCACGGCCCAATGGCCCGGCATTGCGCTCGGGGGCCGGGTTGAGCACCACACCGACATCCACCAGACCGGCCGCAAGCAAGGTTTCCACTTCGTCATCGCTGACCTCCAGCGCCACCACTTCGATCCCGGGGTACAGGCGATTGAACTGGCGCAGCAGCGGCGGCAGAAAACTCGCCAGGACCATGGGAAAACTTGCCAGGCGAATCGTCCCGCGCAGCATCGGGCGCACGCTGTCGACGGTCTGGCGAATGGTTTGCAACGCGCCGAGCATTACGCGCGCCTGCTCAATCACCGGCAGCCCAATGGCGGTGGGCAAGGTTTGCCGGCTTTCGCGACTGAACAGTTGCACACCGAGGGTTTGTTCCATCAGCGCCAGGGCCTGGCTCGCGCCAGACTGCGTCATGCCGACCCGTTCGGCCGCGCGGGTGATGTTGCCGTGATCGGCCACAGCGACCACCAGCCGCCAATGCATCAGGTTCATCATGGCAGTAGCTGTCCTTATGGCTGCTTTCTGAAAGATTAATTTTACCGAGGGTGCGGCGCACTATGACACTGGCGCCAAATCCTCACCAGAGAGCTGCCGATGAAGCTGTATTACGCCCCGCAAGCCTGTTCGCTGGCGCCGCACATTGTGTTGCGCGAACTGAAGCTGCCCTTCGTACTGATCCGCGTCGACAACCGCAGCAAGCGCACCGCCAGCGGCGAAGACTTCATGGCGATCAATCCCAAAGGCTATGTCGCCGCCCTGCAACTGGACAACGGCGCGGTGCTGACCGAAGGCCCGGTGATCCTGCAATATCTGGCGGATCTGCAACCCCAGTCAGGGCTGTCGCCGGCGCCCGGCAGTTTCGAACGGCTGCGTTTGCAAGAGTGGCTGAATTTCGTTTCGAGCGAGATCCACGGCGGCCTCGGCGCGCTGTTTGATGGGCGGCTGCCGGCCGAGGTGATCAAGGAGAAGTTGTTCAAGCGTTTTGCCGTGTTGGTCACGGTGCTGGAGCAGCAGGAGTATCTGCTGCCGAGCGGCTTCAGCGTGGCGGATGCATTGTTGTTTGTGGTGCTGCGTTGGGCCGGGTTGTTTGACATTGACCTGGCGCAGTGGCCGGCGCTGGCGCGGTTTCAGGCGCGGATTGAACAGCGGCCGACCGTGATGGCGGCGTTGGCGGCGGAAGCGGTGTAAGTCTGCAGATCATTCGCGAGCAAGCTCGCTCCCACACTGGATTCGGACAAGCCATGGACCCAGTGTGGGAGCGAGCTTGCTCGCGAAGGCGGTAGCTCAAACGCCACCGATCAAACAGTTGAAACTCAAAGTCCCGCCGTCACCTTGCTCGCCACCTCCCCCGGCACCCACGCCTGCCACACCTGCGGCTGATCACGCAGAAACGCTTCGGCGACCTGCCGCGGTGGCTGGCGCTTTTCGCTCATTCCGGCCAGCGTCTGGTTCAGCAGATCAATTGGCAAATCGACTTTCTCGAAGAACGCCACCAGTTCCGGGTATTGCGCCTTGAACGGCGCCGACACGCCAATCGCCAGGCTGGCCGGCATCGAGCGGGTGCCCTTGGGATTCGGGTTGTTGGCATCGGCCAGGGTTTTCCAGGCCTCGGCATCGAACGGCGGTTCTTCGAGTTTTACCAGTTTGAAGCGACCGAGCAGCGGCGTCGGCGACCAGTAGTAGAACAGCACCGGTTTGCCGCGTTTGATCGATGACGCCACCTCGGCATCCAGCGCCGCGCCGGAGCCGGTGCGGAAGTTGACGTAGCTGTCGGTCAGCGCATAGGCCTTGAGCTTCTGGCTGTTGACGATCTCCGAGGTCCAGCCGGTCGGGCTGTTGAGAAAGCGTCCACGGCGCGGGTCTTCCGGGTCGCGGAACACGTCCTTGTAGCGCGGCAGGTCAGCCACCGATTTCAGCTCCGGGGCCAACGCTTTGATGCCGCGCTCGGGATCGCCCTTGATCACGTATTCCGGCACCCACCAGCCCTCGGTTGCGCCCTTGACCGTATCCCCAAGGCCGAACACCTTGCCTTCATTGGCAGCCTTGACCCACGCCGGACTGCGCCCGGCCCATTCCTCGCCGATCACTTGAATGTCGTTTTTCGCCAGCGCCGCTTCCAGGCTGACGGTGCTCCCCGGCAGCGTATCGGTCGGGTAGCCGTAGCCTTTCTCGACGATCAGGCGTAGCACTTCGGTGATGAAACTGCCGCTTTCCCAGGTGATGTCACCGAAGTGGATCGGCGCGGATTTCTCCGCCGCCGAAACAGCGCCGACGCTCAGGCTCAGCGCCAGCAACGAACGGCCGAGCAGGGTTTTGATCGATCTCATGCGGACCTCTTGTCTGTCAGGATTGGGTTGGCGCTGTGGCGGTCGCACAGGGCCTGGGAACGGCTCATGTAAGCGCTGACCGAACGCTGGGAAATGCCCAGTTCGGCGGCGATTTGCGGGTAGGTCAGGCCATCGATCCGTGCCAGCAAAAAGGTCGAACGGACCTTGCCGGGCAGGCGTTGCAGGCTGCGGTCGAGGCGCTTGAGGGTCTGGCTCAGGTGTGCGAAGTCTTCAGGCGAAGTGGCGACCTCGACGTCAATCTGCTGCGCATGCCGGCGCTCCAGGTCCGCGCGGCGCCAACGCTGATAAAGCAGGCGTTGGGCAATCGTGGTGAGCATGGCGCGGGGTTCACGAATCGCCGTGACACTGGGCGCCTGAAGCAATTGCGCGAAGGTTTCGGCAGCGATGTCTTCCGCGTTTTCGGCGGCGTGCAGCTGCCGGCGCAAGTACGTGCATAGCCAGCGATAGTGGGCGCGGAACAGCACGTCGAGATGATTGCGGTGAACGGTATCGGCGCCGGACATAAGGGCTCCTGGGCAAGGGGTCGCTGGATGTCCGGTGATCCGGTGGCGCGATCCTAGCAAGGCGCCTTATGCATTAATAATATTTATATTTCATTCCTATATTCTTTTTTGAGATATAAGAGCGAAAGATCGCAGCCTTCGGCAGCGCCTGCATTTGAAATGCGTTCAACCTGTAGGAGCTGCCGAAGGCTGCGATCTTTAGCGCAAGCGGCCATAGCCCAACTCTTCAGCCTCACGCTGATAGTCGAACACAACCTGATAATCGCTTTCACTGGCTGCCAAAACCTCAGGCAATCCAAGGATCTGCGCCACATCCGGCAACTCAAGCAGCGTCTGATTCATCACCTGGCGCAAGTGCTCGATTTGTTTATCCGTAGTCGATACGGCGGTGATAAACGGCAACGTCGGACTGAACGCACTGCGCGCCACCACCCGCAATCCGTTGACCTCCTCGGGTGCGTATTGCGCAAGACAGGCATAGGTCACGCTGTCGATGGCTGCCAGATCGGCGCGTTCTTCACGCAGCCAGCGCAGACTCTCGCGGTGTGCGCCACTGATGCCGACCGTGGCGAAGAACTGCCCGTCGCGCTGCAACGGCGCCAGGCGCTGGCGCAACAGATTCATGCCACTGTTGGAGTCTTCGCTGTTGATCACCCCGCGACTGCCACGAAAATCCGCCAGGGTTTTGCGCGCATCGTCTGCGCGGCTGAGAATCAGGCTGCAGTGATTGCCGGCGCTGGCGTCGGGCAATTCGTAGCGCGGGCGACCGACGATGCGCACCTGATCGCGCAGCAAGGTCATCAACGGGTAGCCGCAGGTTTGCGTCAGTAGCAGATCGGGCGACAACCACAGTTCGGGCAGCGACAGGCTGGCGGCGTTCAGGCGGGAGTGGCCGAGGTGTTTGAGGATGCGGGAAATCCAGCGCTCGCTGGCCGCACGAATGGGCTCGGGGGCGGTGTACATCAGCAGTTCAACGTGATGTTGGGTCATACACATTATTTCCCTGCAAATACTTACCTGTGGTGGTCCTGGGGGTCAGTGAAAGGGATGCTCGGGACTGTCGATCGGCTTGAACCCGTGGCGCCACCACAACTGCCCATAACCCTGCACCAGAAATCCGCCGCTACGCGCGACCCATTGCTCGCGGCGCATACGGTAAGCCTGGGGCAAGTCGTACCACGCCAGCCCCGGCAGGTCGTGATGCACCAGATGAAAATTCAGATTCAGAAACAGCCAGCGCCACGGCCAGCCGGCCTCGTTGAGCACGGTGCGTTGCTCCGGCTGTGCGTGCGGGCGGTGTTCATAGTAGGAGCGGATCATCGCAATCGACAGCGCCGGTACGCTGATCAGCAACAGGTAATGCCAGACCGGCAACACGCTGAAGCGCGCGACCAACCACAGCATCAACACGGTGAACGCACCGTGGGTCAGCCACATTCGCCAGGCCTGCCGCTCGCGGTTTTTCAGGCGTTGCAGTTCTTCCGCGGCCAGTGCCAGCAAGGCCAGCGGCGCGCCAATCGCGAACCGCCCGAGCACGGTTTTGTTCAGCCAGTGCAGGCCGCGTTCGAACAAGGAACTGCCCTGCCAACGCACCGCCGTCAGATAACGGCTTTCCGGATCGACACCGGGCACTGTCAGGTGCTCATCGCGGTGATGCAACAGATGGCTGTCGCGGTACAAGGTGTACGGGTACCACACCGCAAAGGGTGCATAACCGAGGATTTTATTGAAAAGCACCGAGCGGGTCGGATGCCCATGCAGCAACTCATGCTGCACTGACAGCCACAGCACCAGCAGCGGAATCAGCAGCAATGTGCTCAGGCCGCGCCCCAGCCATGCGCTGTTGAGGATGATCGCGAACCAGCCGCCATACACGCCGATCAGCAGCAGCCATGTCGGCCATTCGGTGCGGGCGGTGAAGCGCTGGCGCAGGGTTTCGATTTGCTGGCGATGGTGGACGTCGAAGTAATTCGGCATGGCGTGGCTCGGAACGGGAATCTCCCCTTCTGTGCAACGAAGCCGGGCAATCTTGCAGATTATTTTTGCGCTGAGGCGGGAGCCCGGAGGACGGACTCCCGAGGGACGTGATCAATGACCGAAAATATCGACCTTCTTGGCTTTTTTCTCTGCACGCTTTTCAATCGCCGTCTTGGCCGGTTTCTTCTTCGCGGCTTTCTTTGAATCCATACCTTTGGACATGATGCGTACTCCACTCACAGGGATGTAGGCTCAGGTATACACCTATCGCGCGTCGCGCGTTCTTTTATAATCGGCGCTTTGCCCGCCGTCAGTCCGATCCCATGTCCGATACCCAGTACAGCCTGCTCGACGAGCCTTTGTGGCCGTTGATGAACAAGTTTTACCGCCGCCACCAATCATCGATGAAAGCAGTGCGCGACGCGCAACTGTGGGTGGCCCGTCGCGAGGACATCGTCGCCGCGTTGTGCTTGCGGCCGGTGGCGGGCGGGTATTGGTTGACCGGGCTGTTTGTCGATCCGGATTGCCGTGCGCAAGGGATTGCCGGGCAGTTGATCGCGGCGGCGGTGAAGGATGTGCAGGAACCGGTATGGCTGTTCTGCCATCCGGATTTGCGCGGGTTTTACGAGCGGCGTGGCTTCAGCTTCGATCCTGCCCTGCCCTATGCATTGGCCGAACGGTTGAGCCGGTATGCGCGGAGCAAGCCGATGATTGCGATGGGGCTTGTTTGAAGATCAAACGATCGCAGCCTGCGGCAGCTCCTACAGGGATTGGTGCAGGAGCTGCCGAAGGCTGCGATCTTTTGATTTTTGCTTAATCGTCTGCGCTCGGATCAAGATCCGGGAACATCACTTCGGTAAAGCCGAACTTGCTGAAATCAGTAATCCGCGAAGGATACAGACGGCCGATCAGGTGATCGCATTCGTGCTGCACCACCCGCGCATGAAAACCCGAGGCCACGCGCACGATCGGCTCGCCCTTGGGATCAAAACCTTCGTAGCGGATCTGCTGATAACGATCCACCGCGCCACGCAGGCCGGGCACCGACAGGCAGCCTTCGAAACCCTCCTCGGTCAGCGGACTCAACGGCGTGATCAGCGGATTGATCAGGATTGTCTGCGGCACCGCTTCGGCGTCCGGGTAGCGTTCGCTGTGCTCGAAACCGAAGATCACCAATTGCAGATCGACGCCGATCTGCGGCGCGGCCAGGCCAACTCCGCCGACGCTTTCCATGGTCTGGAACATGTCATCGATCAGTTGCCACAGCTCGGGGCTGTCGAACATCTCCGGCGGCACTGGCGGGGCGATGCGCAGCAGGCGTTCGTCGCCCATTTTGAGGATTTCACGAATCATGATCAGGCTTCGTCAGTGTCAGGCTTGAGCGAATGATCGCGCCCCAGGCCGGAGACGTGTTGTTTGGGATGTACATCGAGTTCGCCGGGGACTTTCTCGCCCGCGTCCTTGCCCTCGCTGGACATGTGTTCGATCACCGCATTCATCTCCGCGCCGAGCAGCAGCACCGCCGAGGAAATGTAGAAATACAGCAAAAGCACGATGATCGCCCCGATGCTGCCATACATCGCGTTGTAGTTGGCGAAGGTTTTGACGTAGAACGCAAAGCCCAGCGAGGCGATGATCCACACCACCACGGCCAGCACCGAGCCGGGGGTGATGAAACGGAATTCCTGTTTGACGTCGGGCATCACGTAGTAGATCAGCGCCACCGCGACCATCATCAGAATCACGATCACCGGCCAGCGCGCAATCGTCCAGACCGTGACGATGAAGTCTTCCAGCCCTACCTGCGCGGCAATCCAGCCCATCACTTGCGGCCCGAGCACCATCAGCGCGGCGGCCACCAGCAGCATGCCGGCAATGCCCACGGTGTAGAAAATCGACAGTGGAAAGCGTTTCCAGATCGGCCGTCCCTCGACCACGTCATACGCGGCGTTCATCGCGCTCATCATCAGGCGCACACCGGCCGACGCGGTGTACAGGGCGATGACGATACCCACCGAGAGCAAGCCGCCCTTGGACTGCTGCAACTGATCGATCACCGGGTTGACCTGTTCCAGTGCCTGCGGCGGCAATACCAGTTCCGACTGCAGACGCAGCCAGCTGAAGAAGTCCGGCAGGTGCAGGAAACCGATCAGGGCAATCAAAAACAGAATGAACGGGAACAGCGAGAACAGCATCTGGTAGGCCAGTGCCGAGGCGTAGGTCGACATCTCGTCGTCGACGAATTCAGTGACCGTGCGCACCATCACTCGATGCAGGGGCAGACCTTTCATGTCCGGAAAAATCATTCGCGTCTCCTTTCGCCGCATTACAGGTTGAAGTCGTGGCGACTCAGGGGCCGTTTTTTACATCACGGTAGCCTACTTGGCGACCTTCGTGGATGACCGTCGGGTTTTGACACAAAAACGGCCATCCTTGGATGGCCGTTTTTGTGTTTCGTTCAAGGCGGGAATTACGCCTTGTCGACACCTTTCTTGATGGCGTCTTTGGCTTTGCCGACAGCTTGCTGGGCTTCGCCTTTTTTCTCTTGCAGCTTGCCTTCGGCTTGCAGCTTGCTGTTGTCGGTGGCTTTACCGACACCTTGCTTGACGTTGCCGACAGCTTCGTTGGCCATGCCTTTTACTTTATCGCCAGTGCTACTCATGGTGTTTCTCCTTGGTGCATTGAAGGGGAAAAGTCAGTACGTAATGATTGACTGGCCGGGTTTGCCACGAGTTTCATTTATTTTTGCCGTTCATTTCGTCGTGCAATGCAGGTTGGGCTTTATGTTTGCCCCCCAAGCCCCGAGAATGCGCAGCTATGGGCGCGCTGCGCCAACGATCAGACCCCGCAGGAATGTTATGAAACTCGATAAAAAGCAGGCCATTGCCCGTCGCAACCAGGAACTGGGCGGCGCTGTGCTCGGCACCAACAACTGCCACTTCGCCGAACTGAACCGCAACCGCAACATCTGGTGGTTCGACCTGCCGGTATCGCGTCTGGCCGTCGGCCAGTACGAGTGGATTCACCTGCTGATGCACACCCCGGCCACCGACGAACTGCTGCACCTGAAAGTGCCAACCGTGTTTCTGCGGGAAAAGCTCGAAGGCCTGGTGATTCGCAACGAAGGCAAGCGCAAGGCGGCGTTGAGCCTGGAGTTGAGTGCAGACAAGGATTCGTACCTGCAGGACATGCGTCCGGCGGGGACCAACGTAAATTTCGCGCCGTTCCGGCAGTAACAACCGCATAAAGCAAAAGATCGCAGCCTTCGGCAGCTCCTACATTGAACTCTGTAGGAGCTGCCGAAGGCTGCGATCTTTTGATCTTCAACAAAAAGCCCCGCATTTGCGGGGCTTTCTGTTTTAGGCGGCGTTCTTCGCCTTGATCTTCTTCAGCTCTTCGTCACGCAGCTCGCGGCGCAGGATCTTGCCGACGTTGGTGGTCGGCAGTGCATCGCGGAATTCCACCGAACGCGGCACCTTGTAACCGGTGACGTTGGCGCGCATGTGTTCCATCACGGTTTCCTTGGTCAGGGTGACGCCCGGTTTGGCCACGATGAAGATCTTGATCGCCTCGCCCGATTTCTCGTCCGGCACGCCGATGGCCGCGCACTGCAACACGCCCGGCAAGGTTGCCAGCACGTCTTCCAGTTCGTTCGGGTAAACGTTGAAACCGGACACCAGGATCATGTCTTTCTTGCGATCGACAATGCGCATGTAGCCATCGGGCTGAATCAGCGCGATGTCACCGGTCTTCAGCCAGCCTTCGCTGTCGAGGATTTCGTCGGTGGCTTCCTGACGCTGCCAGTAGCCCTTCATCACTTGCGGGCCCTTGACGCACAGCTCGCCGACTTCGCCCATCGGCTGCTCGACACCGGCATCGTCGATGACTTTGCACAGGGTCGACGGCACCGGAATGCCGATGGTGCCGATCTGGATGTTCTGGATCGGGTTGACCGTGGCCACCGGGCTGGTTTCGGTCATGCCGTAACCTTCGCAGATCGAGCAGCCGGTCACGGCTTTCCAACGCTCGGCCGCGGCCAGTTGCAGGGCCATACCGCCGGACAGGGTGACTTTCAGGTTGGAGAAATCCAGCTTGCGGAAACCTTCGTTGTTGCACAGCGCCACGAACAGCGTGTTCAGGCCGACGAAACCGCTGAACTTCCACTTCGACAGTTCCTTGACCATCGCCGGCAGGTCGCGCGGGTTGCTGATCAGGATGTTGTGGTTGCCGATCAGCATCATCGCCATGCAATGAAAGGTGAACGCATAGATGTGGTACAGCGGCAACGGGGTGATCAGGATCTCGCAGCCTTCGTTGAGGTTGGAGCCCATCAGCGCCTTGCACTGCAGCATGTTGGCGACGAGGTTGCGATGGGTGAGCATCGCGCCCTTGGCCACGCCGGTGGTGCCGCCGGTGTACTGCAACACCGCGACATCGCTGCTGTGCGGGTTGGCTTCGGTCACCGGCTGGCCCTGGCCCTTGCTCAGCACGTCATTGAACTTGACGGCTTTAGGCAGGTGATAGGCCGGTACCATCTTCTTCACGTACTTGATCACGCTGTTGATCAGCAGGCGCTTGACCGGCGGCAGCAGGTCGGCGACTTCGGTGACGATGACGTGTTTGACGCCGGTTTTCGGCACCACGGCTTCCGCCAGGTGCGCCATGTTGGCCAGGCACACCAGGGCCTTGGCGCCGGAGTCGTTGAATTGGTGTTCCATTTCCCGCGCGGTGTACAGCGGGTTGGTGTTGACCACGATCAGCCCGGCGCGGATCGCACCGAAGACGGCGACCGGGTACTGCAGAACGTTGGGCAGTTGCACGGCAATTCGATCACCGGGCTGCAAGTCGGTATGCTGTTGCAGATACGCGGCAAACGCACCGGACAATTCGTACAGTTCACCGTAGGTGATTGTCTTGCCCAGGTTGCTGAAAGCCGGTTTGTTGGCGAAGCGTTGGCAGGACTGCTTCAACACTGCCTGAATATTCGGGTACTCGTCTGGATTGATGTCGGCAGCAATTCCAGCCGGGTATTTATCCTTCCAAAAGTCTTCGATCATGGAAGCCCACTCCTCAGCAACGCGAATTCTTCACCGCATTTGATGCGATTATTATTGGTGTGTGTTTTGTATTGGTGAATCTGGCTTTTCTACAGGCCGAGAAGTCACAAAGCGCGCCGAGAGTAGCAGCTTTGCCAAGGGCCGACTAGAGCCAAAAGCGGCCTCCATGGTCACTTTAATGACTCAAGACTTTCTAACAGTCATTTTAGAGCAAAAATCCTATATCACCCTGAAAGCCCCGGTTTTACGGGCCTTTAAAGCAAAAGATCGCAGCCTTCGGCAGCTCCTGCATTGGAACTCATTCCCTGTAGGAGCTGCCGCAGGCTGCGATCTTTTCGTTTCTGCCCTTTAAGCGATATCGCGCAACTCCCGCCGCAAAATCTTGCCGACCGGCGTCATCGGCAACGACTCACGCAGCACGATGTGTTTCGGCACCTTGTAGGCCGTGAAATTCTCTTTGCAGTACGCCTTGAGCTCTTCGAGGCTGACCCCGGTTTCCCGCGCCACCACGAACAGCTTCACCGCCTCGCCCGAACGCTCGTCCGGCACACCGATCACCGCGCAGTTGGCGACTTTCGGGTGAGCCATCACCACGTCCTCGATCTCGTTGGGGTACACGTTGAAACCCGAGACGATGATCATGTCCTTCTTGCGGTCGACGATGCGCACGAAGCCGTCCGGGTCGATCACCGCAATATCACCGGACTTGAACCAGCCCTCGGCGTCCAGCACTTCGGCGGTGGCCTCGGGTTTATGCCAGTAGCCTTTCATGATCTGCGGGCCTTTGATACACAGCTCGCCGCGCTCGCCCATCGGCTGCTCGACGCCCTCGTCATCAATGACTTTCAGCAGCGTACCCGGCACCGGCAGGCCGACCGTGCCCAGGCGCGACTTTTCGCCATACGGGTTGGTGCAGGCCACCGGCGAGGTTTCGGTCAGACCGTAACCTTCAGTAATGCGGCAACCGGTGATCTGCTCCCAACGCTCGGCGGTGGCCTTGACCAGCGCGGTACCGCCGGAGTTGGTCAGCTTGAGACTAGAGAAATCCAGGGTCTTGAAGTCCGGGTGATCCATCAGCGCGACGAACAACGTGTTCAGCCCGAGCAGCGCCGAGAAGCGCCAGTTCTTCAGTTCCTTGATGAAGCCTGCGATGTCTCGCGGATTGGTGATCAGCACGTTGTGGTTGCCGGAAACCATCATGCACATGCAGTTCGCGGTGAAAGCATAGATGTGATACAGCGGCAGCGGCGCCACCATCACCTCCTGCCCTTCGCGCAGCAGTGGCTGACCGTCAGGCCCCAACTGGGCGAGACAGGCACGCACTTGTTGCATGTTCGCCACGAGGTTGCCGTGGGTCAGCATCGCGCCCTTGGCCAGCCCGGTGGTGCCACCGGTGTATTGCAACACGGCGATGTCGTCGAGGCTGACTTTCAGCGGTTTGATCCCCAAACCACGGCCCAGGCGCAGCGCACTCTTGAACGAGATGGCCTGCGGCAGCGAATAGTCCGGGACCATTTTCTTCACTTTGCTGACCACAGTATTGATCAGCCAGCCCTTGGCGGTGGGCATCAGATCGCCCATTTTCGCTTCGATCAGGTATTGCAGGTCGGTGTCCGGCAGCACTTCCTGGACCTTCTGCCCGAACATGTTCAGGTACACCAGCGCCCGGGCACCGGAGTCCTTGAACTGGTGGCGCATCTCGCGCGCGGTGTACAGCGGGTTGGTGTTGACCACAATCAGCCCGGCGCGCAAGGCACCGAACACGGCAATCGGATATTGCAGCACGTTGGGCATCTGCACCGCGATGCGATCCCCCGGCGCCAGATCGGTGTGGGCTTGCAGGTAACCGGCGAACGCCGCGCTGTAGCGCTCGAGTTCCGCGTAGGTCAGGGTCACGCCCATATTGCTGAAGGCCGGACGGTCCGCGAATTTCTTGCAGGAACGCTCAAACACCTCGATCACCGACTTGAACTCGCCCATGTCGATGTTCAGGGGTACGCCGGCGGGGCGTTTGTCATTCCAGAAATCAGGTTGCATTGTTCTTGTCCTCTTTACCTGAATCGATCCGGGAGCCGCTTTTCTGTGGTTTCGCGCTTATCCCTGAGGGCACAAAGCAAAAAGCGGAGCTTCACGGACACTAGCAGTTATGGCCATTGAGGCAAATAAGGGCAATGGCGACATTGATCGTATGAATCTTCCTGCCGTGGCGTGAGCTGATCGGACGCGCTATACAATGCAACGACTGCGGGCCGTAACCGCTCGATCAAAAAGGAATTGCCATGATCCACCGTGCCTTCTGGCTGGACGCGAGTGACCGCAGCCGCCTGTTCGTCAACCAGTGGCTGCCCGCCGCGCCATTGAAAGCAGTCATTCTGCTGGCCCACGGCATGGCCGAACACAGCGCTCGCTACGAAAGGCTGGCGAATGCGTTCTGCGAACAAGGCTACGGTGTGTACGCCCCGGATTTGCGCGGGCATGGCAAAACCGCCGAACACGGGACGCTCGGGCATTTCGCCGATGACGACGGCTGGTGCAAGGTGATCGGCGATCTGGCCAGCCTCAATCAGCACATCGGCCAGCAGCATCCCGAGGTACCGATCATCCTGCTCGGGCACAGCATGGGCAGCTACCTCGCTCAGGGTTACCTGCTGCATCACAGCGCCAGCCTGCACGGGGCGATTCTCAGCGGTTCGAACTTTCAGCCTGTCGCGCTTTACGGCGCGGCGCGGCAGATCGCCCGTTTCGAAAAACTGCGTCAGGGCGGCAAGGGCCGCAGTGCGTTGATCGAGTGGTTGTCGTTCGGCTCGTTCAACAAAAAATTCAAACCGGCGCGTACCCCGTTTGACTGGCTGAGCCGCGACCCGGTCGAGGTCGATCTGTATGCCAACGACCCATTGTGCGGCTTCCGCTGCACCAACCAATTGTGGATCGACTTGCTCGGCGGCTTGCAGCAGATCAGCAAAGCGTCCAATCTCGCGCAGATCGACCCGGGCCTGCCGCTGCTGGTGATCGGCGGTGAATGTGATCCGGTGAGCGAAGGCAAGCGTCTGACAGATCTGGCCGCAGCGTTGCGCTCGGCCGGCAGCCAGAACCTGCAACTGAAGATCTACCCGCAGGCGCGGCACGAATTGTTCAATGAAACCAATCGCGACGAAGTGATCGCCGATGTGCTGACCTGGATCGACCAGGCGCTGAGCCATCGCCGCCCCCATCGCAGCGAATAATTTTTTGTGGATTCACTTTAATCCGTCACAGGAATCAAGACCGATGACCCAGGTTACCAACATCCCTTACGAAGCCCTCGAAGTCGGCCAGACCGCCAGCTACAGCAAGACGGTGGAAGAACGTGATATTCAGCTGTTCGCCGCGATGTCCGGCGACCACAACCCGGTGCACCTGGACGCCGAGTTCGCCGCTGCCAGCATGTTCAAGGAACGCATCGCCCACGGCATGTTCAGCGGTGCGTTGATCAGCGCGGCCGTGGCGTGCGAGCTGCCTGGGCCGGGCACCATCTACATCGGTCAGCAGATGAGCTTTCAGAAACCGGTGAAGATTGGCGATACCCTGACCGTGCGTCTGGAAATTCTCGAGAAGTTGCCGAAGTTTCGCGTGCGCATCGCCACTCGCGTGTTCAATCAGCGCGATGAGCTGGTGGTGGATGGCGAGGCCGAGATTCTCGCGCCGCGCAAGCAACAGACCGTGACCCTGCCGACGTTGCCGGCGATCAGCATCGGCTGATGGAAAAGATCGCAGCCTTCGGCAGCTCCTGCCCTGGAATGCGATCCCCTGTAGGACCTGCCGCAGGCTGCGATCTTTGGCTTTTCCCTCACGCAAAAAAAACGCCAGACTAGCTGGCGTTTTTTATAACCTGCAAACGCTTACGAACGCGCGCGAGCCTGGTTACGCAGGGCTTTCACCTGGTCGTGATTGCGTTGCACGCCGTGGTACTGACGCTCAACCAGGTCACGGATGCCGACCAGGTTGTGCTTGTTGATTTTCTCGATGGCTTCACGATAAGCCTTGAGTGCATGGTCTTCACCGCGCTCGGCTTCGTTCAGTACAGCCTCTTCGTCCTTGCCGGTGAACATGGCTTTGACGTCGACCCAGCGACGGTGCAGGTCACCGCTGACGCTGGTAGAGGTTTCAGGATCACCGCCCATCGAGCGCACGGTAGCCTGCAGTTCGGCAGCGGCAGTAGCGCAATCGGCAGAACGCTTGGCGAACAGCGCTTTGAGTTCTGGATGCTTGATGTCTTCGGCGCAAGTCTTGAACCCTTCCTGACCGTCCTTGCTGGTTTCGATCAGGTCGTTGAGTACAGAGATGGCTTCTTTGTTCATGTCAGTCATTTTTCAATTCCTTGCGGTTGGTTGAAGATGCAAGGGTTATTGCAGTGTGCGTGCCAGCTTTCTGATAAAAAATAAATCCTTATTTTTCAACAAGTTAAAGATATTTGAACTATCTGTATCACGGTTATTTGCATGATCTGTCATTTGGCCTGCATGCAGAATGCCTGTATTTTCCAGAGTGTTCCGAAGCCAGATGATTGCCCCTGATGAATCCTGAAAAACTCGAACTGCTGATCACCCGTGAAATGCCCTTTGGCAAGTACAAGGGCCGGATCATTGCCGACCTGCCGGGCCCTTATTTGAACTGGTTCGCTCGCGAAGGCTTCCCTCACGGCGAGCTCGGCGGACTGTTGGCGCTGATGCAGGAAATCGACCATAACGGTCTGTCGGAGCTGCTTGAACCGCTACGCGCCAAACACGGCAAACCCGCCCCGCGCCACTGAAGCGCCCTCCCCCTGAGCCGAGTCGACCATGCCTGACAACACCCGCCGCGCCCGTGACGAAGCATTCTGGCAAACCTTCGCCGATCGCTACGAAGCACAAACCGGCCCGCTGAACCTGGAAAACGGCTACTTCGGACGCATGTCGCGCACGGTGATCGAGGACTACCAGCGCAACATCGAGCTGATCAACACCCGCAACTCGGTGTATGTGCGCCAGCGTTTCGAACAGCACGACAGCCTCGACATCCGCGCGCAACTGGCCGAGACGATCGGCGTGCGCGCGCAGAGCATCGCCTTCACCCGCAACGCCAGTGATGCGCTGCAGTCGCTGATCCGCAATTACAATCGCCTGCAGCCGGGCGATCAGGTGCTGATCTGCGACCTGGAATACGACACGGTCAAAGGCGCCATGCGCTGGCTGGCGCGCCATCGCGGTGTGGAGGTGATCGAGATCAGCCACACCCATCCGGCCACTTTCGACAGCCTGCTGGATACCTATCGCGAAGCCTTCGTCCGCTATCCAAAACTCAAGCTGATGGCCCTGACCCACGTGACTCATCGCACGGGGCTGGTGATGCCGGTGCAGGCCATCGCCGCGCTGGCGAAACAACATGACGTAGACATCATCCTCGACGGCGCCCACGCCCTCGGCCAGATAGAGTTCAACCTTGAAGCCTTGGGCATCTCGTTCGCTGGCTTCAATCTGCACAAATGGATTGGCGCACCGTTGACTCTGGGTTTTCTGTACATCGCTCCGCAGCGCCTTGCCGACATTGATCCGGACATGGGCGAAATGCATTTTCCAGCCAGCGACATCCGCGCGCGCACGCCGTACAGCACACCGAACATTCCGGCACTGATGTCCCTGCCGCTGGCGCTCGAGGAGCATCGTTCGCTCGGCGGCGCAGCAGCCAAGGGCGCGCGACTGAGTTATCTGCGCAACCTGTGGGTCAGCGCCGTGCGCCACTTGCCGGGGATCGAAGTGATGACCCCGGACGATCCGCGCTTGTATGGTGGCATCACCTCAATGCGCTTCACTCGCCACACCGATCAACAGGCGATGGTCGAACGCCTGCTCGATGAGTACAACCTGTTCACCGTGGTGCGTAACGGTGCGGCGAGCGGGCCGAGCATTCGCATCACTCCGGGGCTGACCACTACTGCGGACGACATGCAGTTGCTGACCCGTGCACTCAACGAGCTGCGCTGATCCGTTCACACGGTGTACTTGTCGAAGTCCTCGGGCTTGATCTGCGACGAGGCGGCAAAGGTGTCGATGCCAATGGTCAGGTGGCCGAAAAAACCGTCCTCGTGCGATTCACGACCGATCGGCCACACCGTCAAGGTTGAGCCCTCGCCGCCCATGTTGGCGTAGTAGCTGTCCTCGGCATTGTTCAACGGTGCAGAGGCCCGCCCGCGATAGTCCCGGGCATTGAGCACGGCGCGTGACACCACCTCGGGAAAATACAGCTGACCGACCCAGGCCACGTTGCGCTCATCCAGATATTCACGGCCGGTAACCATGCGCACGGCCACATGAATGTGCAGCGCCCGACCGGCATAGAACCCCGGATAGATGGTGGTGAAGCGCGCCCGTCCCTGCTGATCACAGAACTGGCTGCCGCGCAGGTAGGTGTCATCATCGGTACGCGGGATCGAGCCGATGGCATCGGTGTCGACCTCCCGATCCGGATTGATCCGGCTCCACCCCGAATAGGCGCCCCGCGCATTGCAGTGCCAGATATCCACCAGCGCGCCGCTCACCGGCTCGCCGGTCATCGCGTCGACGATCGTCAGGCGCAGCAGCAGTGGCAGGCCCTCGGCGCCCTCGCTGATATTGCGTCGCAGTAATTTGGGATTGCGGAAATACGGCCCGGCGATCTGCTCGGGCGCCAGTTGATACACCGGTTGGGGTGTTGCGGCTGAAATGTCTCGTTCCATGACGCGTTCTCTCTTCCATAAGATGAACGCAGATTAACGGCGCGCGCCGCTCTCGGTGCGGTAACTATGTATCGCAGCGTAACGGTGATACCGCACGCCTCACTGTAGGAGCTGCCGCAGGCTGCGATCTTTTGATGTTGTTTTTTAAATCAAGATCAAAAGATCGCAGCCTGCGGCAGCTCCTACAGGGGTTGGATTTTCTTCGGGCAAAAAAAACGGTGCACCGACCAAGCGCACCGTAAAGCCGTAGAACACACAACGAAGTGTCAGGTAAAACGTTTAGTTCAGCAGTGCCAGGGCCTCGGCGGTGCATTCCTGAATGCGCGCCCAGTCGCCGTTCTTGATCCACTCCGGATCGAGCATCCAGCTGCCGCCCACGCACATGACGTTTTTCAGTGCCATGTAGCTCTTGATATTGGCCGGGCCGACACCACCGGTCGGGCAGAATTTCACTTCACCGAACGGGCCGCCGAGGGCCTTGATCGCCGCCACGCCACCGCTGACTTCCGCCGGGAACAGCTTGAAGCGGCGATAACCCAGGCCATAGCCTTCCATGATGCCAGAGGCGTTGCTGATGCCTGGCAGCAGCGGAATCGGGCTGTCGACGCTGGCTTCGAGCAGGTCACGGGTGATACCCGGGGTGACGATGAACTGCGAACCCGCCGCTTCAGCCGCCGCAAGCATGTTGCGGTCGAGCACGGTGCCGGCACCGGTCACCAGTTCCGGACGCTGGTCACGCAGGATCTGGATCGCCTTGAGGCCGAACTGCGAACGCAGGGTCACTTCCAGCGCCGTCAGACCACCCGCGGCCAGGGCGTCGGCCAGCGGCAGCACATCCTGTTCACGGGCAATGGTGATCACCGGCAGGATCCGCGCCTTGGCGCAGAGGCTGTCGATCAGCGCAACTTTGTCCGCCATGGAAACGGTCGGGGATGGGGTTGTCATAGCGGCTGTTCCTTGGCTCATGGGCACCAGTAGATCTCTAACGTAGGTTGCAGAAACGCGCGCACCGGCATGGCCGCGACGTCGTCGGATGCCAGTGCGGCATTCAGTGTGGTCAGTTTCGATTGACCGGAAATCGACAGAATCTTGTGCTTCGCCGAAGCCAGCAGCGCGCGGCTCATGGTCAGGCGTTGACGCGGTACGCTCGGCGCCAGCATCGGCCAGCAGCGACGGCTGCCGTCAACCTGCAAGGCTTCATTCAGGTTCGGGCTGTCGGGGAACAGCGACGCGGTGTGACCGTCATCGCCCATGCCCAGCACCAGCACGTCAATCGGCGGCAATTCGGCAAGCAAGCGGTCGGCCTGCTCCGCAGCCTGCTCGACGTTGGCCGCCGCGCTGTAGAGGCTGAGGAACTGCGCCTTGGCGGCCGGCCCCTTGAGCAGGTACTGCTTGAGCAGACCGGCGTTGCTGTCGGCGTGTTCGACCGGTACCCAGCGCTCGTCGGCGAGGGTCACGACGACCTTCGACCAGTCCAGCTCCTGCTTGGCCAGGTGCTGGAAAAACGCCACCGGACTGCGACCGCCAGAAACCACCAGCACCGCGTTGCCGCGTGCCGAAATGGCATCGCTCAGTTGCTTGGCAACATTCAGCGCCAGACCTTCGGCCAACAGCACCGGACTCTTGAACTGGTGAGCGTGGACGCCCGCAGGCAGTTTCACATCAGATATCGCCATACCACGACCTCCCGTCCCGCGTGATCAGTGCAATCGAGCTCATCGGCCCCCACGACCCGGCCGCATACGGCTTGGGCGCGTCACCGGATTTTTTCCAGCCGGCGATCAACTGGTCACACCACTTCCACGCGGCTTCGATTTCATCTTTACGGACAAACAGGTTCTGATTGCCGTTCATCACTTCCAGCAACAACCGCTCGTAGGCGTCGGGGATCCGCGCACTGCGCCAGGTGTCGGAGAAATTCAGTTGCAGCGGGCCGCTGCGCAGTTGCATGCCCTTGTCCAGGCCCTGCTCCTTGGTCATCACACGCAAGGAAATGCCTTCGTCCGGTTGCAGACGGATGATCAGTTTGTTGCTGATTTGCAGGCGCTGTTCCGGCGCAAAGATGTAGTGCGACGGTTCCTTGAAGTGGATGACGATCTGCGACAGCTTCTGCGGCATGCGCTTGCCGGTCCGCAGGTAGAACGGCACGCCGGCCCAGCGCCAGTTGCGGATGTCGGCACGCAGGGCGACGAAGGTTTCGGTGTCGCTCTGGGTATTGGAATTCGGTTCTTCGAGGTAGCCCGGCACGGACTTGCCTTCGCTGTGCCCGGCGATGTACTGACCGCGCACCACTTGCGTGGTCAGGCCTTCCGGGCTGATTGGCGCCAGGGCCTTGAGTACCTTTACCTTTTCGTCACGGATGCTGTCGGCGGACAGGTCGGCCGGCGGGTCCATGGCGATCAGGCACAGCAGCTGCAACAGGTGATTCTGGATCATGTCGCGCAGCTGGCCGGCCTTGTCGAAGTAGCCCCAGCGGCCTTCGATGCCGACCTTCTCGGCCACGGTGATTTCCACGTGGGAGATGTAATTCTGGTTCCACTGGGTTTCGAACAGGCTGTTGGCGAAACGCAGGGCGATCAGGTTCTGGACGGTCTCTTTGCCCAGGTAGTGGTCGATGCGATAGGTGCGGTTCTCCGGGAAGAACTGCGCCACGGCGTCGTTCACCTTGCGCGAGGATTCCAGATCGGAGCCGATCGGCTTTTCCAGGACCACGCGGGTGTTTTCTGCCAGACCGACTTTCGCCAGGTTCTCGCAGATCGCGCCGTACACCGCTGCCGGTGTGGCGAAGTAGGCAATCATGCGTTGCGCGCTGCCGGCCGCTTCGGCCAGCGCCACATAGTCTTCAGCCTTGAGGAAGTCGACGTGCAGATAGCTCAGCCGCGCGAGAAAGCGCTCGGCCACCGCCTCGTCCAGCTCTTTGCCGACGTAACGGCGCAATTCGGCGGCGATAAACGCCAGGTGCTGCTGCTCGGAGCCGGGTTCACGGGCCAGCGCGATAATGCGCGTGTTCTCGTGCAACAGGTCGGCGCCATCGAGGTGATAAAGGGCAGGAAACAGCTTGCGCAGGGCCAGATCGCCCAGAGCGCCGAACAAGGCAAAGGTGCACGGTTCAACCGTAATCGAAGGCATGATGTTTGTTCTTTTATCAAGTTAAGCTACAAATACCTTTTTTCAAGGCATCACTCAAGGGAAAATGTAGTAATAACCACAACATTTTCGCAAAATACAGATTCCGAGTGGTGGTCGGTCGGAGCCATCAGTAGGATAGGCCACCGTCACGGGCCACATCAAAGGCCCAATTTGCATAGCCCGGCGCACCTTTGCGCAGGTGAATTAGGAATTCCATATGGACCGCGTGCGAAATTTACTGGAACAGATCCAGAGTCGCCTTGAAGAGCTGAACAAGGCCGAACGCAAAGTCGCCGAGGTGATCCTGCTCAACCCGCAGCAGGCCACCCGCTTCAGCATCGCCGCCCTCGCCCAGGCCGCGTCGGTGAGCGAGCCGACGGTCAACCGTTTCTGCCGTTCGTTCGGTGTCAGCGGCTACCCTGAACTCAAGTTGCAACTGGCGCAGAGCCTGGCCAGTGGCGCGGCGTATGTCAGCCGCGCGGTGGAGGCCGATGACAATCCCGAGGCGTACACGCAAAAGATTTTCGGCAGCGCCATTGCCTCGCTGGACAGCGCTTGCCAGGCGCTCGATCCGAACCTGATCAGCCGCGCCGTCGACCTGTTGATCCAGGCGCGGCAAATCCACTTTTTCGGCCTCGGTGCGTCAGCGCCTGTGGCTTTGGATGCGCAGCACAAATTCTTCCGCTTCAACCTCGCCGTCACCGCTCATGCGGATGTGCTGATGCAGCGGATGATTGCGTCGGTGGCGCACACTGGCGAGCTGTTCGTGATCATTTCTTACACCGGGCGCACCCGCGAACTGGTGGAAGTGGCGCGCATCGCCCGGGAGAACGGCGCTTCGGTGCTGGGCCTGACCGCGGAGAATTCGCCGCTGGCCAAGGCCAGTACCCTGAGCCTGAATATTCCGCTGCCGGAAGACACTGACATCTATATGCCGATGACCTCGCGGATCATTCAGTTGACAGTGCTGGATGTGTTGGCGACCGGCATGACCCTGCGTCGCGGGGTGGATTTCCAGCCGCATCTGCGCAAGATCAAGGAGAGCTTGAATGCCAGCCGGTATCCGGTGGGTGACGAGTTCAACTGAGGCCTGATAATTCTTTATTGAATGATCCGGCCTCATCGCTGGCAAGCCAGCTCCCACAGTGTCCGGGTCGTCCACAAAATCCATGACCGCCACTGAGTCTGTGGGAGCTGGCTTGCCAGCGATGGGGCCAGCAGCCACCGTACAAACTCAGGCAGCAGCCCACGCCTGCAAGCTCAGATGCGCCTTCTCCCCCGGCGCCAGATGCAGGCTGTCGGTGCCGCCCGCCGCCGCTTCAACACAGACAAACTCCGTTACTTCATCCCAGCTCACACCCAGCAATGGTCGCGAGCCAGGATGCCAGACCACGGTGTCGCCGCTGTCACCGGTATCGATGCACAATTCGCGCTGCCAGGCGTGATCCTTGAGCTGCAATTCGCCGTCGTGCTGGAACACCCGCTGACAACCGCCCTCCACGCGCAATTCGCCTTCCTGCTGGCAGGACTGGCGCCTCAACTGGTCATAACCCTGCGCACCTTCGAGGCCAGACAGCGCTATCTCACCCACGTCACCAATACGCCAGTAAGCATGCAAAGCCTGGCTCAACTGGCACGGCATGTCGTCCTGATGCTCGGTGCTCAGGCGTAATTCCATGCGTTCACCCAGATGCGCATGCAGGTCGACCTGCCAATCGCACAACTGCAATTGCCAATGCAGGCGCACGCCATCCTCGGCGCTGCTGCTGTCGAGCAATTTCCAGTCGAGCAGTCGCGCCCAGCCATGGGACGGCCACGCGTTTTCGCTCGGATGGCGGCCATACCACGGCCAGCACACCGGCACACCACCGCGAATGGCGCCCACGTGCGGCCACTTCGCCGCGCACCATAACCACGGTTTCTGTCCACGCGGCTGAAAGTGCAGCAACTGCGCACCCTGCCGACTGAACACCGCCTGACACAGCGGATGGTCGATCACCAGCACATCGCGCATCTGATAGCGCTCCCAGGCAAACACCGGTCGTTCGCGCAGGGATTTGAAGAAGCGTTGCAGCGGATGCTCATGCATTGGCCACGGTTCCGAATTCGACTGTCATGGGTTGCGCCACCCTCAAAAAAAAGCGGACAGCCTGGGCTGTCCGCAAATATGCGCACATGGAGAGGAGCTTATCGCAGACGCGTCAGAACGTAGACTGAATTTTCAGGCCAGCGACCAAAGCGTTGTCCACGGCATCAACACCGCCCGGGTGAGTGATGTACTGCAGGTTAGGACGCACGGTCAGCCAGTTGGTGACGTGGAAGCCGTAGTTGATCTCGTAGTTGTATTCGGTTTCACGAATCGGCGAGAACACCGGATTGTCGTAATCCGAAACACCGTTGGAGGCATTCAGCAGTTCGGCGTTTTTCTTCACGTCATCGTTGACGTGGATACGCGCCGCGCCAATGCCGACGTCATCCTTCGGACGGGCGTCGAACGGGCCTTTGTAGACAAACATCACCGACTGGTAGTTATCGATGAAGTTGGTGTCCTTGTCGTGGAAGGTCGCGTTGGCAGCGATGTTCAGACCGCGGCTGGCATCACCGTTGTGGCTGGTGAGTTGCTGCTGCGCGACGAACCAGTAACCGTGTTTGCTGCTGTGGGTTTTGTACGCGTCACCAGTGGTTGCCGCGTCGAAACCGTTGACGTCTTCGCGGACGTCGCTGGCATCAGCGGTACTCTTGTAGTAACCGACGCGGTATTCGCCCGGCAGGCTGTTGACCTTCGGCGACCAGACCAATTCGACTGGCAGAACAGTCCCTTTGGTGCCGCTGCCGCTGAGCTTGAAGCCGTTACCGTGTTCCAGTTGCGACGGGTTCTGGTTGTACGCACCGATCTGCGCGTAGAGCTCGTCGTTGATGTTGTACTTCACGCGGATCGCGGCCTGGCTGACTGGCCAGTTGTACCAGATGTTGGTCGCCCAGTTACCCACTTGCGAGCCGCAGAACGCCAGGTTCTGGAAGTCGCACGGGAAGGTGTTGAAGTCTTCGCCCTCACCGAAGTAACCGGCCTTGACGTCGAGCTTGTTGTCGAAGAACTGGTGCTGAATCCACAACTGGGTCAGACGCACCATGTGGCCACGGCCGTAGACTTCCTGAGAAGACGACAGAGTGCCGGCACGCGGATCGCCAATACGATCGTTGGAGATGTTCTGACCGTTACGGTTGGTCAACTGGATCTTGGCCTGAGTGTTGTCCCAGCCCCAGAGTTTTTGCAGGTCCAGCGCCACGCCCAGACCGAACTGATCGCTGTAGCGACCGGTCTTGTCGTCGTTGTAGCCGCCATGCAGGTTGGCGCCCATTTCCCCAACGTAGTCAGCCTTGATGTCGATACCCTGCTCGATCAGCTTGGTCCGCTCGCCACCCCAGTCGCCCGTCATCCATTTCGAATCGGAGCTGAACGCATCCGCAGCCATTGCATTGCCGGCCAGCACCAATGCCGCCGCGGCTGACACTTGGCAGATCAACCGGGCATTGACGTGTTTCTTTTTCATCCCTACATCCTCGTCTTTATTGTTATTAACTGTTTTTTTCCAACGCGGTTTACATAAATTGCGCTGGATTACAGGCAATCCAGCGCGTGCTCCTGATTGGAATCCGATCCCTGTGGGAGCTGGCTTGCCAGCGATGGGGGTGATTCAGGCGACATCCATGCTGGATGTGCCGGCCCCTTCGCTGGCAAGCCAGCTCCCACATGAACCTCATTCCTGCACGGATCTGTTACCGGCCTTTGAATTGCGCGACGTTCGCCGACCGCGCCTCGGTCTGCGCCTGGCCCGCAACGCCCAGACGCTCGCCAGTCTTGGCATCGAACAACAACACTTTCGACGGATCGAATTGCAGGGTCAGGGTTTCGCCCACCTGCGGCGCCACGTCCGGTGCCAGGCGGCAGCAGACCTTGGTTTCGTTCAGGTTGACGAACACCAGGGTGTCCGGACCGGTCGGCTCGGTAACCTGCACTTCGGCCTTGATGCTCGGCAGGCCATTGCCCTCGCCGTTCGCCAGGACAATCTGTTCCGGGCGCAGGCCGAGGATCACTTCGCGATCTTCAAGCCCTGCGTCCTGCATGCTCATCGGCAGTTCGCAACGGGCCTGGCCGCTGTCGAGCAGCGCCAGCAGGCGACCGTCCTTGCGTTGCAGACGCAGCGGGATGAAGTTCATCGGCGGCGAACCGATGAAGCTCGCCACAAACAGGTTGGCCGGATCGTTGTAGATCTCTTTCGGCGTGCCGAACTGCTGAATGATCCCGTCCTTCATCACCGCCACCTTGTCGCCCAGGGTCATCGCTTCGATCTGGTCGTGGGTCACGTAAACGGTGGTGGTTTTCAGACGCTGGTGCATCAGTTTCATTTCGGTGCGCATCTCGACGCGCAGCTTGGCGTCGAGGTTCGACAGCGGTTCGTCGAACAGATAGATCTTCGGCCGACGCGCCAACGCACGGCCCATTGCCACGCGCTGTTGCTGGCCACCGGAGAGCTGGCCCGGTTTGCGGTTGAGCAGGTGTTCGATCTGCAGCAGCTTGGCCACGCGGGCGACTTCTTCATCGATCGCCGACTGGCTCATCTTGCGAATTTTCAGACCGAACTCGATGTTCTCGCGCACGCTCATGGTCGGGTACAGCGCGTAGGACTGGAACACCATGGCGATGTCACGATCCTTCGGGCTCATGCCGCTGACGTCCTGGTCGCCGATCATGATCGCGCCACCGGTGATGGTCTCCAGGCCGGCGATGCAGTTCATCAGGGTCGACTTGCCGCAGCCCGACGGGCCGACCAGGATCAGGAACTCACCGTCCTTGATCGACAGTTCGATGTTCTTCAGGGTATCCGGCAGGCCGGCACCGTAGGTCTTGTTGACGTTGCGAAGTTCGAGCGTTGCCATGATTACCCCTTGACTGCGCCGGCCGTCAGCCCGCGCACGAAATACTTGCCTGCGACCACATAGACCAGCAGGGTCGGCAGCCCGGCGATCATCGCCGCTGCCATATCAACGTTGTATTCCTTGGCCCCGGTGCTGGTGTTGACCAGGTTGTTCAGCGCCACCGTGATCGGTTGCGAATCACCGCTGGAGAACACCACACCGAACAGGAAGTCGTTCCAGATCTGGGTGAATTGCCAGATCAGGCAGACCATGATGATCGGGGTCGACATCGGCAGAATGATCTGCCGGAAGATCGTAAAGAAACCCGCGCCATCCAGCCGTGCAGCCTTGATCAGCGCATCGGGAATGCTCACGTAGTAGTTGCGAAAGAACAGCGTGGTGAACGCCAGACCATAGACCACGTGCACGAAGACCAGGCCGGTGGTGGTACTCGCCAGGCCCATCTTGCCGAGGGTGAACGAGGCCGGCAGCAGCACGGTCTGGAACGGCAGGAAGCAACCGAACAGCAGCAGACCGAAGAACAGCTGCGAACCACGGAAGCGCCAGAACGACAGCACGTAACCGTTCAACGCGCCGATGGCGGTGGAGATGACCACGGCCGGCACGGTGATCTTGATCGAGTTCCAGAAGTAACCGTCAACCGTGGCCCAGGCCTTGACCCAGCCGATGCCGCTGACCACGGTCGGCCAGCTCAGCAGGTTGCCGGTGCTGATGTCTTCCGGGGTCTTGAAGCTGGTCAGCAGCATCACCACCAGCGGGATCAGGTACAGCAATACCGCGAGGATCAGCACCGCGTAGATCGCCACACGACTGAGGCTGAACGCGGGTTTGGCAGCGAGACTAGTCATGACGCTTGGTCCTCAGCTCGGAGTACAGGTAAGGCACGATGATCGCGAGAATCGCACCGAGCATCAGAATCGCACTGGCCGAGCCCATGCCCATCTGGCCGCGACTGAAGGTGAAGGAGTACATGAACATCGCCGGCAGGTCGGAGGAATACCCCGGGCCACCCGCCGTCATCGCCGCGACCAGGTCGAAGCTCTTGATCGCGATGTGGGCGAGGATCATCACCGCACTGAAGAACACCGGACGCAGGCTTGGCAGCACGACTTTCCAGTAGATGGTCGGCATGCTCGCACCGTCGATCTGTGCGGCACGGATGATCGACTGATCAACCCCGCGCAGGCCGGCAAGGAACATTGCCATGATGAAGCCCGAGGCTTGCCACACAGCGGCGATCACCAGGCAGTACACCACGCGATCCGGGTCGATCAGCCAGTCCAGACGGAAGCCTTCCCAGCCCCAGTCACGCAACAATTTGTCCAGGCCCATGCCCGGGTTGAGCAGCCATTTCCACGCAGTACCGGTGACGATCATCGAGAGCGCCATCGGGTACAGGTAAATGGTGCGGATAAAGCCTTCGCGACGGATGCGCTGGTCGAGGAACACCGCCAGCAGCACACCGATCACCAGCGTGATGCCGATGAACATGCCACCGAACACCGCGAGGTTCTTGCTCGCCACCCACCAGCGGTCGTTGTCGAACAGCCGGGCGTATTGCGCCAGTCCGGCCCACTTGTAGTTGGGCAGGAACGTCGAGGTGGTGAACGACAGCACGAACGTCCACAGGATGTAGCCATAGAAGCCTACCAGCACGATGAACATGCTCGGCGCCAGCACCAGTTTCGGTAGCCAGCGCTGCAGTGCATCGAACGGCGAGGCTTTGCTGAACACAGCAACAGAACTCATGGGGAAATCCAGTACAGGGAATAAAAACTACAGTGAGATCCCTTGTGGGAGCGAGCTCTGTGGCGAGGGGATTTATCCCCGATCGGCTGCGAAGCAGTCGCAAAACCTTTGCACGCGGTCTTTCTGGTACTCCACCGCTGCAACTTTCCGGGGCTGCTACGCAACCCATCGGGGATAAATCCCCTCACCACAAAGCCCGCTCCCACAAAGAAGGGCCTGCGCTACTGACGGTTATTTGGCCGCCTGAACCGCCGCGCCCAGTTTCTTGGCCGCATCAGCCGGGTCGGCTTTCGGGTCGTTGATGTAGTTGGTCACGACATCAAAGAACGCGCCCTGCACCGCCAGCGTGGTCGCCATGTTGTGCGCCATGCTCGGCTGCAGGCCACCGGACTTGGCGTCAGCCAGGAAGTCCTTGGCAGCGGTCTGCGCGCAGGAGTCGAAACCGAGTTTGTCCATGTTGTTCAACATGTCGTTACGTACCGGGATCGAGCCTTTGTTGATGCTGAAGACTTTCTGGAAGTTTTCCCCCAGCACGACTTTGGCGATGTCTTGCTGACCGGCCGCAGTGCCTTTGTCTTTCTGCTTGAACACCGCCAGGGAGTCGATGTTGTAGGTGAACGCTTTGTCGGTGCCCGGGAAGGCTACGCACTCGTAATCCTTGCCGGCGACTTTCTTGGCAGCGGTCCATTCGGACTTGGCCCAGTCACCCATGATCTGCATGCCGGCCTTGCCGTTGATGACCTTGGCCGCTTCCAGGTTCCAGTCCTGACCCTTGCCGTCGGCGTCCATGTAGGTCGCGACTTTTTTCAGCTCGGTCAGCGCCTTGACCATTTCCGGGCCGGTCAGCGCCTTGTTGTCCAGATCGACCAGGGCTTTCTTGTAACCATCAACGCCCATGACCGAGAGCACCACGGCTTCGAACACGGTGCTGTCCTGCCAAGGCTGACCGCCGTGAGCCAGCGGGATGAAGCCCGCAGCCTTGAGCTTGTCGCCAGCGGCGTAGAACTCTTCGAGGGTGGTCGGGTTCTTGGTGATGCCGGCTTTCTTGAAGACTTCCGGGTTGATCCACAGCCAGTTCACGCGGTGAATGTTCACCGGTACGGCCACGTAATCACCGTCGTACTTCACGGTATCGGAGACTTTCTTGTCGAGCAGGCTGTCCCACTTCTCTTCTTTGGCCACGTCCTTCAGGACGTCGGTGTCGAGCAGACCGGTGGAGGCCCATTCCTGGATATCCGGGCCTTTGATCTGGGCCACGCCCGGCGGGTTGCCGGCCACGGCGCGGCTCTTCAGCACGGTCATGGCCGTGGCACCGCCACCGCCGGCGACAGCGCCGTCTTTCCAGGTGAAACCGTCTTTTTCAACTTGCGCCTTGAGCACATCGACAGCGGCTTTTTCGCCACCGGACGTCCACCAGTGCACGACTTCGACCGAGCCTTTGGATTCGGCAGCGGACACACTGAGAGGCAGAATTGCGAGCGGGAACAGGGAGGCGACAGAAATGACAGTAGCGAGGCGAGAAATCGCATTCATCTGAGATGTACCTTTCTTGTTGTTATGCATGCAAGTCTGGTGCTTGCGCTGCACAGGAGTTTAAACAGGGCGATTCCCTTCGCAGGTAACGAAGGGACGCGCAAATGTCACCACATGGTTACACAGGAACAGCCCGGGATATTTGCGCCAGAGCGGTTGCCATACTCGGTGACAAGGGTAGACGAGGGATCAGTACCGCTTGCCACGCGTGGTAGAGATCGGGTTTGCCCGGCCAGATATCGGCGCTCGGGCGGTTTTGCGGATCGAGTTCGTGGTGCCAGCTGCCGTCACAGCGATCGATGAAATGGCCTTCACAGAATTCCCAGAACAGCCGGTACCAGGGTTCGTATTGCGCATCACCGGTGCGTTTGAGCAAGACGCTGGCCGCCGCGCTGGCTTCGGCATGGGTCCAGTGCAGACGATGTCGCACCACGGCTCTGTTGTCCCAGTCGAGGGTATAGACGATGCCCGGCGCGCCATCGACGTCCCAGCCGTTTCGGCAATTCTGCTCGAAGAGTTTTTGCGCATCGGTCGCCAGCCAGCCCGGCGTGAGCATCCCGGCCTGGACCCGCGCCGCTTCGAGGTGCAGCAGCAGCCGCGCCCACTCGAAACCGTGGCCCGGGGTGGTGCCGTAAGGGCGGAAGCCGTCAGCGGGGTTGTCGTGGTTGTACTCGCGCAGCGGATGCCAGTCGCGGTCGAAGTGTTCGATGACCATGTAGCCGTTAGCTGCTGCATGACCATGAATCACCCGCTCGACGATGCGTTGCGCGCGCACCAGCCAGCGCGGGTCTTCGGTGACATCGGCCAGCGCGAGGAACGCTTCGGTGGCGTGCATGTTGCTGTTGGCGCCGCGATAGGCCTCTTCTTCGCGCCAGTCGCGATTGAAGAATTCGCGCATGGCGCCCTCTTCTTCGCTCCAGAAATACGTGTCGATGATGTCGATCGCATCATCCAGCAGCGCCTGGGCGCCGGGACGCTGCGCGACCACCGCCGAGCTGGCCGCGAGCGCGACAAAGGCATGCAGATAGGCGTTCTTGCCGGTGTTGCCGTCGCGATGTTCGGCGACCGCAAACCAGCCGCCGTGCAGCGCATCCCGCAACGGCCCGCGCAGGGCCGCAATGCCGTGATCAACCAGTTCGGCAAACCCCGGCAGGCCCTGAATGTGGGCCATGGCGAAGCTGTGGGTCATGCGCGCGGTGTTCATGGTTTCGGCCTGCGCGTTGGCGGGCAAGTGGCCGCGCTCATCGAGGGTGCCGAAGCCTTCGGGCAACCTGGCAGCCTTGGCGAATGCCAGCAGGCGCAGACCTTCGTCGGCGAGCCATTGCTGGTGGGCAGGGGCGTTCAGCCAACTGCTGAAGCCTGGGTGGAAAAGATCCATGAGTGGCCTTTTTTGTTGTTATGACTGCGGGCAGTCTAAACAACGGGCCGGGGTGGGCTTGTAACGAAGGGGACGGGGTTTGTCACCAAGCCGTGACATTAGAAAAGCAAAGTCAAAAGATCGCAGCCTTCGGCAGCTCCTACAGAGTACGGTGTAGGAGCTGCCGAAGGCTGCGATCTTTTGATCTTCAGTCTACTGAACGCGGCAACTGCAACGTCACCCGCAACCCGCCCTCACGCAAATTCTGCAGCGTCACCTCACCGCCATGGCTGTGGGCGATGTTGCGCGCAATGCCCAAACCGAGACCATAGCCTTGCTGCTGCCCGGCCAGTCGGAAGTGCGGCTCGAACACCTGTTCCAGCCGTTGCTCCGGCACGCCCGGGCCTTCGTCGTCGACGTGCAGGACAAACGCGCGCTCATCGTCATCGATGTGCAGGTGCGCGTTCTGCCCGTACTTCAGGGCATTGTCGATGAGGTTGCCGATGCAGCGCTTCAACGCCAAAGGCTTGCCCGGATACGCCGCCAGCGCCTTGCCTTGCAGGGTCACGCGGCCATTGCCGTTGGGCGCCAGGTACGGTTCTACGAGGCAGTCGAGTACATGGTTGAGATCCACCGGCTCGATGTTCTCGTGGATGTCAGTGTCTTTCACGCATTGCAGCGCGCCCTTGACCAGCAACTCCAGCTCATCCAGATCGCGACCGAACTTGGCTTGCAACTGCTCGTCTTCGAGCAGCTCGACGCGCAAACGCAGGCGAGTGATCGGCGTGCGCAGGTCATGAGAAATCGCGCTGAACAACTGGCTGCGCTCGGTCAGGTAGCGGCTGATGCGTTCGCGCATGGTGTTGAACGCACGGCCTACTTCCACCACTTCACTGCCACCGCCCTCGGCCACCGGCTCAACATCGGCGCCCAGCGACAGATCCCGCGCCGCCCGCGCCAGACGCTTGAGCGGCCGGCTCTGCCAGTGCACCAGCAAGCCGATGAACAGCAGCAAAAAGCCGCTGGTGAGGACGATGAACCACACCTGCTGTGCCGGCAGGCCTTGCTCTTCAAGACTGGTGTAGGGCTCGGGCAGCAACGAGGCGATGTACAGCCACTCGCCCGGGGCCATTTGAATCTGCGTCACCAGCACGGGTGGATTCACCGGTTCCAGGGTCAACGCGTAATGCGCCCACGAGCGCGGCAGCTCATCGAGTTTCAGCCCGGCATTGAAGATCCGCAGATCCTCGGGGCTGACGAAAGTCACCGAAATATCCGTGTCATGGCCCAGCGACTGACGCAGCACTTCATCCACCGCTTGAATCACCGCAGCCTTGCGCGGGGTGATCGGCAGCACGTCCATGCCCAGCGGCTTGTCGTTGAGCGTCACCACGAAACGGGTGCCGCCCATGCTGCGCAACTGGTCGAGCACCAGCGGTCGATACGCCACCGGCAACGAGCGGAAATAACTGACGCTGGCGGTCATCGAATGGGCGAGGCTGCGGGCACTGGTAACCAGGCCTTCAAGCTGGGTGGCGCGCAATTGCGAAACCCAGATCACGCTCGACAAGGTCTGTGCGAACAGCACCGCCAACAGAGTCAGCAGGAGCATGCGCCCGAGCAGCGAACGCGGCACCGGTACTGTGTTGGCGAGCCTGCGCAGCGACTCAGTGACCATTGCCGGCAACCACATTGGCTGCCAGTTGGTAGCCACTGCCGCGCACGGTGCGGATCAGCCGTGGCGGTTTTTCCGTGTCACGCAGGCGCTGGCGCAAGCGGCTGACGGCCATGTCGACGATGCGGTCGAGCGGCATCAGGTCACGGCCACGGGTGGCGTTGCCGATGGTGTCGCGGTCGAGAATTTCCTGCGGATGATCGAGAAACAACTTCAGCAACGCGAAGTCAGCGCCGGAGAGAATCACTTCTTCGCCGTCGGTGTGGAACAGTCGATGGCTGACCATGTCCAGTCGCCACTCGTCGAAGGCCAACACGTCGCTGCCGCTGCGTTCCTGACCGAACTGCGCCCGTCGCAGCAGCGCCTTGATTCGGGCTTGCAGCTCGCGGGGGCTGAAGGGTTTGCCGAGGTAGTCGTCAGCGCCGAGCTCCAGACCGATCACGCGGTCGGCTTCGTCGGAACTGGCGGTGAGCATGATGATCGGCACCTGCGCCTGACGCGGATGCTGGCGCACCCAGCGGCAGAGGCTGAAACCGTCCTCGTCGGGCAGCATCACATCGAGGATCACCAGATCGCTCGGCGCCTCGTTGAGGGCCTGGCGGAAACTGGCGCCATCGGCGGTGGCCCGCACCTGAAACCCGGCGCGGGTCAGGTAGGTTTCCAGCAACTCGCGTATTTCCTGGTCGTCATCGACCAACAATATCGACTTGTTGACTGAGCTCACTTCGAAGGCATCCTTGTTGTTGGAATTGGGGCGGATTATGCCTTAAGCACTGATTTTACAAACACCACAAAACACCTGTGGGAACAAACCTGTGGTGAGGGGATTTATCCCCGATGGGTTGCGCAGCGACCCTGGAAAAACCGGGCCTGCTTCGCAGGCCATCGGGGATGAATCCCCTCGCCACAAAGGCTCACTCCTACAGTTTGATTGCATTTCAGGTCGGGATTGCTTGCTCCAGTGCCACACCAGCACCGACAAGACCGGAATACGGTGCCGTCACCAGCCACACCGGAATGCCCTTGAAGTAATCGCTCATGCAGCCCTTGTCGGCGAAGCTGCGGGCGAAACCGCTATTGACGAAGAAATCGGCAAAGCGCGGTATCACCCCACCCACGATGAAGACCCCGCCACGAGCCCCGGTGGTCAGCACGTTGTTGCCGGCCACGCGGCCGAGCCAGCAGCAGAACTGTTCCAACACTTCCAGGGCGATCGGATCGCCAGCCAGACCGGCTGCAGTGATCGCTTCCGGCGTCTCAAGCTTCGGTTCATGTCCGTCCACTGCGCAGATCGCCCGGTAGACGCGCGGCAGGCCACCGCCGCTCAGCGCCGTTTCTGCGCTGACGTGTCCGATTTCGTCGTGGATGTGCTGCCAGAGCTGGGTTTCACGCGGACTGCTCAGCGGCAGATCGACGTGCCCGCCCTCGCCCGGCAGCGCGGCAAACCGGCCTTCGCCCAGATCGAGCAAGGTGCCGACGCCCAGCCCCGTGCCCGGACCGATTACCACCGCCGGGCGCAACGGCTCCGGCGTGCCTTCGCAGACCACGCGGAATTCCCCGGGCTGCAAACGGGTCATGCCCAGCGCCATCGCCGAGAAATCGTTGATCAACAGCAGTTGTTCGACCTGCAAGGTCTTGCAGAACGCCGTGCGACTCAAGCGCCAGTGGTTGTTGGTGAATTTGAATTCATCACCACTCACCGGTCCCGCCACCGACAGGCACACCGAACCGATCGAACCCGGCGCCAGATCGAGGCCTCTCAGGTACAGGCTGATCGCCTCTTCCGGGCTGGCATGATCGGCTGTGGCCAGCACCTGAACCGATTCCAGTTGCTGGTTTTTCCACAACGCGAACCGCGCGTTGGTACCTCCGATATCACCGACCAAAGCCAGTTTCAATTAAGCGTCTCCAGGGCAGAAGTGAAGGCGCTGGCGCCCTGCTCCGCCGAGCTGAAGGCCAAACGCATGAAGCCAAACAGTTCGCGACCGCTGCCGATGTTGTTGCCCAACAGGCCTTTGGCGGGTTCACGCGCTGCAAATTCGGCGGCGTCGACCTTGAGTTCCAAAGTGCCTTTGACGCCATCGACGCGGATGATATCGCCCTCTTGCACCCGCGCCAAAGCACCACCGACATACGCTTCAGGGCTGACGTGAATCGCCGCCGGGATTTTCCCCGACGCGCCGGACATGCGCCCATCGGTCACCAGCGCGACTTTGAAGCCGCGATCCTGCAGCACGCCGAGGAACGGCGTCATCTTGTGCAGCTCGGGCATGCCGTTGGAGCGCGGGCCCTGGAAGCGCATCACCGCAACAAAATCCTTCTCCAGCAAACCGGCCTTGAACGCGTCGGCCAGGTCCTGCTGATCCTGGAACACCATGGCTGGCGCTTCGACGATCTGGTTTTCCAGCGCCACGGCGGAGACTTTCATCACGCCGCGACCGAGGTTGCCTTCCATCACCCGCAGACCGCCCTCGGCGGAAAATGCACGGGCGACCGGACGCAGGATGTTTTCGTCGAGGCTTTCGGTCGGGCCTTCGCGCCACACCAACTCACCGTTATCGAGGAATGGCTCTTTGGTGTACTGGCTCAAGCCGTGGCCGAGCACGGTGTTGACGTCTTCGTGGAGCAGGCCGGCTTCGAGCAGTTCGCGGATCAGGAACGACATACCGCCAGCAGCCTGGAAGTGGTTGATGTCGGCTTTGCCGTTCGGGTAAACGTGGCTCAGGGTCGGCACGACTTCGGAGAGGTCGGCCATGTCCTGCCAGGTCAGTTGAATGCCAGCGGCCATGGCGATGGCCGGCATGTGCAGGGTGTGGTTGGTCGAGCCGCCGGTGGCGTGCAGCGCGACGATCGAGTTGACCAGCGCCTTCTCGTCGACGATTTCGCCGATCGGCATGAAGTTACCGTTTTGCTTGGTCAGACGCGTGACCTGATGCGCGGCTTCGCGGGTCAGGGCATCACGCAGCGGGGTGTTCGGGTTGACGAAAGACGCGCCCGGCAAGTGCAGGCCCATGACTTCCATCAGCAACTGGTTGGTATTGGCGGTGCCGTAGAAGGTGCAGGTGCCCGGGCTGTGGTAGGACTTCATTTCCGATTCCAGCAGCTCTTCGCGGGTCGCCTTGCCTTCGGCGTACTTCTGCCGCACATCGGCTTTTTCCTTGTTGGAAATCCCCGAGACCATCGGCCCGCCCGGGACGAAGATCGTCGGCAGATGGCCGAAGCGCAGCGAGCCCATCATCAGGCCCGGGACGATCTTGTCGCAGATGCCGAGCATCAGCGCGCCGTCGAACATGTTGTGCGACAACGCCACCGCCGTCGACATGGCGATCACTTCACGGCTTGGCAGGCTCAGCTCCATGCCCGGCTCGCCCTGGGTCACGCCATCGCACATCGCCGGCGTACCACCGGCGAACTGGCCGACCGAGCCGATTTCGCGCAAGGCGGTTTTGATCTGCTGGGGAAAGACTTCGTACGGCTGGTGCGCCGAGAGCATGTCGTTATACGAAGAAACAATGGCGATGTTCGCCGAGTTCATCATCCGCAGGCTGTGCTTGTCTTCGCTGCCACATCCGGCCACGCCGTGGGCGAAGTTGGCGCATTGCAGCTTGCCGCGCATCGGCCCGTCAGTGGCGGCGCCGCGAATCAGTGCAAGGTAAGCCTGACGCGTGGCGCGGCTGCGGGCGATAAGCCGTTCGGTGACCTCAAGAACGCGGGGATGCATGTGTAGAACTCCAGGCTAACGGATGTGGCGACCTGATTGTCTATGCTGATCAAACGCCGTTGTTGTTGGAATGACAGACGGCTTTTTTGACCATTCGGACCAGTTGATTCAGGTCACTCGTTGTAGATAAAACAAAATATTGCCACTAAAAAGGCTTGTTTTCTATTTTTATGCGAATAATCTTGTAATTCCAACAACAAAACGACGGCGGCGCTGTTCAATGACTCTTCGAATCGCAATCAATGGTTTTGGCCGCATCGGCCGTAATGTCCTGCGCGCACTGTATACCCAAGGCTATCGACAGGATTTGCAGATCGTCGCCATCAACGATCTGGGCGACAGCGCCATCAATGCCCATCTGCTCAAATACGACACCGTTCACGGCACATTCGACGCCGAAGTGGCCCATGACAATGAGAGCCTGACGGTCAACGGCGACCGCATTGCGGTCAGCGCCATCCGCAACCCGGCCGAGTTGCCTTGGGCCGCGGAAAAGATCGATGTGGTGTTCGAATGCACCGGTCTGTTCACCGACCGCGCCAAAGCGGCCGCGCATCTTACTGCCGGCGCGCGCAAAGTCATCATCTCGGCCCCGGCCAAAGGCGCCGACGCTACTGTGGTTTACGGCGTGAACCACGACATTCTGCGCCAGTCGCACCAGATCATCTCCAACGCTTCGTGCACTACCAACTGCCTGGCGCCCGTGGCGCAGGTGCTGCACCGCGAACTGGGCATCGAAAGCGGTCTGATGACCACGATTCATGCCTACACCAACGACCAGAACCTCACCGACGTCTATCACACCGACCCGTACCGCGCGCGCTCGGCCACGCAGAACATGATCCCGAGCAAGACCGGCGCCGCCGAAGCGGTAGGCCTGGTGTTGCCGGAACTGGCGGGCAAACTGACCGGCATGGCCGTGCGCGTGCCGGTGATCAATGTGTCGCTGGTCGACCTGACCGTGCAGTTGAAGAAGGAAGCCACGGCTGACGAGGTCAACGCGCTGATGAAAGCCGCCAGCCAGCACTCGAAAATTTTGGGTTACAACACGTTGCCGCTGGTTTCCAGCGACTTCAACCACAACCCGCTGTCGTCGATCTTCGACGCCAACCACACCAAAGCCAGCGGCAAACTGCTGAAGGTGCTGGCCTGGTACGACAACGAATGGGGCTTCTCCAACCGCATGCTGGATAACTGCCTGGCGCTCTGCAACGCCGAATAAGTTGTCCCGCCCCCTGTAGGAGCTGCCGAAGGCTCGGGCCGCGTTCGGACGATCTTTTGATTCTGTTTTTAAAAATCAAAATCAAGATCAAAAGATCGCAGCCTTCGGCAGCTCCTACATTTGCTTCGTTCAAAACAACACTTGACCACTCGACTAGATGATAAGCATTATCATTCGCTCGAAATGGATCAGGTTCCCCCGTGAGTCAATCGCGCTTCAATCACGTCTTCCTCTCTCAGCGCACATCCCTGCTGCGTACGATCGAGCGGATGGTCAACAACCACAGCACCGCCGAAGACCTGTTGCAGGAAACCTACCTGCGCGTCACGCGAGCGTTGAGCGAGCGCGCCATCGATCACCTTGAACCCTTCGTGTTCCAGACCGCGCGCAATCTGGCGCTGGATCACCTGCGTGCGCGCAAGATCCATTCGCGAACCATGGTCGATGACGTGCCGCAGGACGTGGTGCACAGCGTCGCCGCCCCTGCCAGCAGCGCCGAAGACGCCGCCCATGCCGAACAACTGCTGGAGCGTCTGAACGTGAGCCTCAGTCAACTCAGCCCGCGTCAGCAGCAAATCTTCATCCTCAGCCGCCTGCACGGGCACAGTTATCAGGAAATCGCCGACGAGTTGAACGTGTCGCTCAGCACAGTGCAGAAGGAACTCAAGCTGATCATGTCGATCTGCATCGGTGTCGCCGAGCGCTTGAATGGCGCCTGAGGTCGCAGGCGATTTCTGTCAGCATCAGCATCGACTGCACTGATCAGCGGGCTTTGCTACCCTTGCCCGACTTTTACGCTTCACTAAAACAACAGCCGTGCACAGACACTGCCGAGGAAACACCGTGACGGACACCCACCGCCCGCCTTCGCCCGACACGGCGCAGGACGCCGCCCGTGCAATGGACCAGGCTCTGGACTGGCTCATTGTGCTCGGCAGTGCGGACGAAGAGCAGACCCGGCAATTTCACGCGTGGTTGGCGGCCGATCCGTTGAATGCCGAGGCGTTCGCCAGGGCCCAGGCGATCTGGGACGGGCCGCAAGTGGTGCAATGCGCGCAGAGTCTCGCTGCGAAACCCGCGAAAGTGACGCTCATCAAACGTCTGCGCCCGCACTGGAAACCGTTGGCGACTGCTGCGGTTCTGATCCTCGGCCTGTTCAGTTTCAGCAATCTGCCGATGCGCCTGCAGGCCGATCATCTGACCGTGGTCGGCGAGCGTCAGCGCCTGCAACTGGAGGACGGTTCCAAGGTGCTGCTCAACACCAACTCGGCCTTCTCCAGCAGCATCAATGAGCGCCAGCGTGTGGCGCGACTGTATCAGGGCGAAGCGTTTTTCGAGGTAGCGGCCAACCGGGCTCAGCCACTGGAAATCGATGCCGGCCCGGTGCAGGCCAGCGTGCGCGACACCGCGTTCGCCGTGCGCTATCTGGACGGCGTGGCGCAGGTCAATGTGCAGCGCGGCGATGTCGATCTGCGCGCCACCCACAACGACGCGCGCGTGCGTTTGAGCGCCGGCGAAAGCATCCGTATCGGCCCCAACGGTTTCGATCGTCCGGCCAAACTCGATGCCGCCACCGACCTGGCCTGGGTCCAGGGCCGGTTGATCTTTGAAAACTGTCCGCTCGACAAGGTGCTGGCCGAACTGCGCCGCTACTACCCGGGCTGGATCATCAACACCAACGAGCAGTTGGCCGATGTCAACGTCACCGGCAATTACCGTCTCGACCAACCGCTGGACGTCGTGCGTTCCCTCGCCCACATCACCTCGGCGCGCCTGCAGGAATTCCCGGCGCTGGTGATCCTGAACTAAATGAGAATTATTTTTACTCGATAGCGAAACCCCGTTCGTCTCGTTATAGCCAATGCAATTGATTCGCATCTTCGGAGGCGGGTCAGCACCTATAAAGATTCGTGCGACACGGAGCGCTATCGATGTCCTCTCGCCTTACCCGCAAGACTGATTCCCCTTCCCGCGTATTGTCGCTGCTGACGGCTGCCATCCTCATGGCCGGCACCGCACCGCTGATGGCTGCCACCGAACAACCGGCGCGCAACATGGGTGATTATTCGTTCTCGATCGGCCAGCAATCGCTGGTGTCGGCGCTCAATGCCTTTACCAGCGTCACCGGTTGGCAGGTCGGCTTGCCGGCGGAACTGGGTCAGGGCGTGTCGTCGCCGGGCGTGCGCGGTTCGCTGCCGCCGGAGAAAGCCCTGGAACGCCTGTTGGTGGGGACCAACCTGAGCTTCCGCAAGCTGAGCAACAACAACGTGGTGCTGGAAAAACGCAGCACCAGCGGCACCTTGAATCTGGATCAGGTGACCATCAGCGCCACCCGCCAGGAACAGTCGGTCAACAGCGTGCCGGCCACCGTCACCGTGCAGACCCGCCAGGATCTGGACCGCAACAACGTCAACACCATCAAGGATCTGGTGCGCTACGAGCCGGGCGTGTCCGTCGGCGGCGCCGGTCAGCGCGGCGGTATCAGTGGCTACAACATTCGCGGCATCGACGGCGACCGCATCCTCACTCAGGTCGACGGTGTCGAAGTGCCGGACGGTTTCTTCAACGGCCCGTACGCCAAGACCCAGCGCAATTACGTCGATCCGGAGATCGTCAAGCGCGTGGAAATCCTCCGGGGCCCGGCCTCGGTGCTCTACGGCAGCAACGCCATCGGCGGCGCCGTCAGCTACTACACCCTCGACCCAGACGACATCATCAAGCCCGGCAACGATGTCGGTGCCCGATTGAAGACCGGCTACAGCTCCGCCGATGAGAGCTGGCTGAAATCCGCCACGGTTGCCGGGCGTGCCGAGCAGTTCGACGGCTTGCTGCACTTCAGCCAGCGCGACGGTCATGAAACCGGCTCCTACGGCAGCAACAACGGCACCGGCCTCGCCCGCACCGCCGCCAACCCGGAAGACGTCAAAGCCACCAACGTGCTGGCGAAGATCGGCTGGAACTACAACGACGATTCGCGTCTGGGCCTGACCTACGAGAAGTACAAGGACGACCGCGACACCGATCAGAAAAGCGCTTACGGCGGCCCGTACTTCAACGGCGCCCCGACCATCCCCAACAGCGTGCTGCCCGGCGGCATGTACCAGTGGCGTACCGGCAACGACACCATCACCCGCGAGCGTTTCGGCCTAGAACACAGCTTCGCCCTCGACAGCCTGCTGGCCGATAACGTGAAGTGGAGTCTGAACCACCAGATCGCCAAGACCGACCAGAGCACTGAAGAGTTCTACTACCCGATGACCCGTAAAGTGCTGCGCACCCGCGACACGGTCTACGAGGAAAAACAGTGGGTATTCGATGCGCAACTGGACAAGGCCTTCGCCATCGGTGACACCGATCACGTGCTGACCTACGGCACCACGATCAAACAGCAGAAAGTCACCGGCTCGCGCAGTGGCGACGGCAAATGCCTGGCTGTCGGCCGTGGTTGCACCGCCATCGGCGCCACCAGCGCGGCGGATGTGCTGAAAAAATCCAGCGACTTCCCGGACCCGACCATCAACACCTACAGCCTGTTTGCCCAGGATCAGATCAGCTGGAACAAGTGGACCTTCCTGCCGGGCCTGCGCTACGACTACACCCAGCTCAAGCCGCACATCACTGAAGAATTCCTCAACACCGTGGCCGCCGACGGCAACGGCACCGTCAGCGACGAGAACAAGACCTGGCACAAAGTCTCGCCCAAATTCGGCCTGACCTACGCCCTGACCGACAACTACACCTGGTACGGCCAGTACGCCGAAGGCTTCCGCACGCCGACTGCGAAAGCGCTGTACGGGCGCTTTGAAAACAGCACCACCGGCTACAACGTGGCGCCGAACCCGAACCTGGAACCGGAAAAAAGCAAAAGCTATGAAACCGGTCTGCGCGGCAACTTCGAGCAAGGCTCGTTCGACGTGGCGGTGTTCTATAACAAGTACCGCGACTTCATCAACGAAGACGCCGTCACGCCTGGCTACGACGAGCTGACCTTCCAGTCGAGCAACATCAAGCACGCGACCATCAAGGGTGCCGAAGTCAAAGGTCGCCTGAACCTAGATGCGTTCGGCGCGCCGCAAGGCCTCTACACCCAAGGCTCGATCGCCTACGCCTACGGTCGCAACAACGACAACGGCGAGCCGCTCAACAGCGTCAATCCGCTGACCGGTGTATTCGGTCTGGGTTACGACCAGGACCACTACGGCGGCCTGCTGAGCTGGACCGTGGTGAAGAAAAAGGACCGCGTCGACGACAGCAACTTCAAGTCGCCGGATGGCGTCAGCAGCCAGTTCAAGACCCCGGGCTTCGGCATTCTGGATCTGGCCGGTTATTACAAAGTCACCGACGACGTCACCGTCAGCGGCGGTATCTACAACCTCACCGACAAGAAGTACTGGCTGTGGGATGACGTGCGCGGTTACGACAGCGTCGGCGAAGCTTCGGTGACGCAACCGGCCAACCTCGATCGCCTGACCCAGCCGGGCCGCAACTTCGCGATCAATCTGGTCTGGGACATCTGATCCGCACGGCCCTGCGGCGCGCGTTTAGCGACGCGTCGCGGGGCTTTTTTTACGGTTTGGCACCTGCCCGTTCGTCTCGTTATCAAGCGCCTCTTTTATCAAGGACACCCCATGACCACTTCGGAAAAAGCCCTGCGTTCACAACGCCTGAACCAGATCACCCACGAGCCGCACAGCAAGCTCGACGCGCTGGTCAAAGCCCACGCGCCGTTCGAAACCCGCGCCAACTTTGCGCGTTTCGTGGTCGCGCAGTACCTGTTTCAGTCGGAACTGGTCGATCTCTATAACAACGCCGAACTGACGGCCATCGTCCCGGATCTGCCGGCCCGTTGCCGCGCCGAAGCGGCCAAGGCTGACCTGGCGGACCTCGATACCGACATCCCGGCACCGGTGGCCGGTGCGCTGAAAAACCCGAGCAAGGCCCGCGCCCTCGGCTGGATCTTCGTCTCCGAAGGCTCGAAGCTGGGCGCTGCGTTCCTGATCAAACGCGCGGTGGCGCTGGAGCTGAGCGAAACCTTCGGCGCCCGCCACCTGGGTGAACCGGAAGGTGGCCGCGCCGAGGGTTGGAAAAGCTTCGTGCGTATTCTCGACTCCCTGCCGTTCACCGCCGAAGAGGAAGCCGAAGTCGAGCAAGGCGCAATCGACGCGTTCAACCGCTTCACCGTGCTGCTGGAACAGGCTTACGCCACCGAAGCCGAACCGGCCTGATTTACCGGCACAACACAAAACCCTGTGGGAGCTGGCTTGCCAGCGATGGCGGCGGGTCGGACAAGATCTATTTCGACTGATACATCGCTATCGCTGGCAAGCCAGCTCCCACAGGGGTCTCGACAAGTCTGTAAGATTCCCGTTTCGTCTCACTGTACTCCCCGAGCCCATGCCGCAACCCGCCTCCTCAAAACTCGCCCGCCTGCTGTTCGGCCTGCTGGCCTATGTCAGCCTCGGCATTGGCCTGATCGCCATCGTCGTGCCCGGCCTGCCGACCACCGAGTTCATCCTGCTCGCCGCCTGGGCTGCGACCCGCAGTTCGCCGCGCCTGAGCGCCTGGCTGGAAAACCATCGGCTGTTCGGGCCGATCCTGAGCAACTGGCGCAACGGCAAGATCATCGCGCGCAAGGCCAAAGTCAGTGCCACCGTCAGCATGTTGCTGTGCGCGACATTGATGCTGGTGATGCTCGACCACGGCTGGCCGGTGTATCTGGCGATTGCCGGAATGAGCCTGGGCAATCTGTGGATCTGGTCGCGCCCGGAAGTGATCCCGCCTCCCGCCTGACCGTCCGCTATTTTTGGCAAATGAGCTTTTGTGGTGAGGGGATTCATCCCCGATGGCTGCGCAGCAGCCACTAATCAGGCTCCGCAGAGTTTCAGTTAAAAATGGTTGTCAGGTTTTGGGCCTGCTGCGCAGTCCATCGGGGATGAATCCCCTCACCACAAAGCCTCATCACCAAAAGCTCCTCAGTGTTCACCCGGCTGAAACTTCCCTGTAATTAATCGCCTTTTCAGCACAATCCCCTGCGCAAACGTTTAGCGCTGACCGTTCGTCGGCGAGCGCCTCATGCGCCGTCGCTGCGCGCCGATGAGCAATGCATGGCGCTGAATGGATTTGGCGAACCGGGTAGTTCATCCCCGCGGCCACCTGCTCATTCATTCACGAGATCGCCCCATGTTCGACTCTCTTTCCATTCGCCTGAAAATCGTCCTGCTCTCCGGTCTGTGTCTGCTCGGTGTGGTCGCGCTGATCGTCGGCATGAACATTTACCAGACCAACCAGAACGACGAACTGGTCAGCAACTCCAGCAACCAGTTGCTCACCGCCAGTGTGCAGAACCTGTTGCAGGCCAAGGCAGCCGAGCAAGCGGTGCGGGTACAGAAGACCTTCGGCGAAAGCCTGACGGTGATCACTGCCCTGGCCGACCAGATCAAGGACATGCGGGTGATGGCCGCCAAGCGTTCGCTGGACGCCGCTGCCCTGCGTGAAGAGTTGAACCAGAGCCTGAAAACCGCGTTTGAGCGCAACGACAAGGTGCTCGGCATCTGGCTCGCCTTCGAACCCAACGGCCTTGATGGCAAGGACAGCGAGTTCGTCAACGACGCCGCGCGCCAGTCCAACGAAGCCGGGCGTTTTGCGACCTACTGGAGCCGCGCTGCCGGCTCGGCGCTGAACACAATCATGGTCGAAGAAGACATGACCAAGACCACCCTCAGCGTCAGCGGTACGCCGTACAACAGCTGGTACACCTGCCCTCGCGATAACAAACGCACCTGCCTGCTCGATCCGTACGCCGACACCGTGGGCGGCAAGGAAATGTTGATGACCACCATTTCCGTGCCGCTGATTGTCGACGGCAAGGCCATCGGCGTGGTCGGTGTCGACATCGCCCTTGATGCCCTGCAAGCGGCGGCGGTGGATTCCCAGCGCAACCTGTTCAACAACGCCGGGCACATGCTGATCGTCTCCGGCAGCGGCGTGCTCGGTGCCGACAGTTCCGACGCAACCAAGGTCGGCAAAAAAATCAGCGATACCCTCGGCGCCGACGGCAAGGATCTGTTGCAACTGGTCAGCAGCGGCACGCCGAAGATCCTTGAACAAGGCGAGCTGATTCGGGCGGTGTACCCGGTCGATCCGATTGGCAATTCGCGGGCCTGGGGCGTGGTCATCGACCTGCCGAAACAGGTGCTGCTGGCCGACTCGGTCAAGCTGCAAGCGGTACTCGACGATGCGCAGAAAAGCGGTTTGATCAGCGCGTTGCTGGTGGCCGTGGTCGCAGGTCTGGTCGGTTTGCTGCTGATCTGGCTCACCGCCTCGGGCGTGACCCGGCCGATCAACAGTGTCGCTGAAATGCTGAAAAACATCGCCAGCGGTGAAGGCGATCTGACCCAGCGCCTGAACTACAGCAAGAAGGATGAACTGGGCGAACTGGTGAACTGGTTCAACCGCTTCCTCGACAAGCTGCAACCGACCATCGCCCAGATCAAACAGAGCATCACCGAAGCGCGTGGCACTGCTGATCAATCCTCGGAAATCGCCCGCCAGACCAGCGAAGGCATGCAGGTGCAGTTCCGCGAAATCGATCAGGTCGCCACCGCGTCCAACGAAATGAGCGCCACCGCCCACGACGTCGCCAACAGCGCGTCGAACGCAGCAAACGCCGCCAAGGGCGCCGATCAGTCGGCCCGCGACGGCATGTCGATCATCGAACGCAGCACCCGCGACATCAATCAACTGGCCGACGAAGTCAGCAAAGCGGTGACCGAAGTCGAAGCACTGGCGGTCAACAGCGAGCAGATCGGTTCAGTACTGGAAGTGATCCGCAGCATCGCCGAACAGACCAACCTGCTGGCGCTCAACGCCGCCATCGAAGCGGCCCGCGCCGGGGAAAGCGGTCGTGGTTTCGCAGTAGTCGCCGACGAGGTACGCAACCTCGCCAAGCGCACTCAGGATTCGGTGGAAGAAATCCGCATCGTCATCGAGCGCATCCAGACCGGCACCCGTGGCGTGGTCGCGACCATGCATTCGAGCCAGACCCAGGCACACAACAACGCCGGGCAGATCCGTCAGGCCGTGGACGCGCTGGGCAAGATCAGCGACGCGGTCACCGTAATCAGCGACATGAACCTGCAGATCGCCAGCGCCGCCGAACAACAGAGCGCCGTGGCCGAAGAGGTCAACCGCAACGTCTCGGCGATTCGCACCGTGACCGAAACGCTGACCGAGCAAGCGACTGAGTCGGCGGCGATCAGCAGCCAGCTCAATTCCCTGGCAAGCCAGCAGATGAAGCTGATGGACCAGTTCCGCGTCTGATAATCACCACCGTCCCTGTGGGAGCTGGCTTGCCAGCGATTGCGGTGTGTCAGTCACTCATGTACTGACTGATCCACCGTCATCGCTGGCAAGCCAGCTCCCACAGGGGGCAGCGTGGGTTGTCCGGAATTTCATCTGACCCGAGATTTTTTTGCACTATCATCGCCCTCTCTCCCGGAGGGCCTTCGATGACTGATCTACTCACGTCCATTCAAGCCGCACTCGGCTTACCCCACACGCCGATTCCGTTCACGGGCCATGGCGCACTGCCCTCGGCATTCGCCGTGACCGACCTGGCCTGCGCCAGCATCGGCGCTGCCGGGCAGGCCGTCAGCGAACTGCTCCGGCAACAGACCGGGCACTTGCCCGCGATGGAGGTCGATCGACGTCTGGCCTCGTTCTGGTTCGCCACTTCGCTGCGTCCGATGGGCTGGAACGTTCCGCCGCTGTGGGATCCGGTGGCCGGTGACTACGCAACCGAGGACGGCTGGATCCGCCTGCACACCAACGCCCCGCATCACCGCGCCGCCGCCGAACGCGTGCTGGGCGCCTGCGCCGACCGTGCCGCCATGGCAGCGAACGTCGCGCAATGGCGCAGTGCCGATCTGGAACACGCAGTCGTCGACGCCAACGGCTGCGCCGCCGAAATGCGCAGTTGGGCGCACTGGCAGCAGCATCCGCAGGGGCTGGCAGTGAATGCCGAACCGCTGGTGCATTTCTTCGATGCGCAGGATGAACACAGCAACGCGTGGCAAGGCTCGGCAGCGCAGCCGCTGGCCGGCCTCAAGGTGCTGGACCTGACCCGCGTGCTTGCCGGCCCCACCGCCAGCCGTTTCCTTGCCGGCCTCGGCGCCAATGTGCTGCGCATCGATCCGCCGACCTGGAACGAACCGGGCGTTATCCCGGACATGACCCTTGGCAAACGCTGCGCGCGGCTGGATCTGCAGCAACCGGCAGATCGCGTGGTGTTTGAAAACCTGCTGAAGGACGCCGACATCCTCGTGCACGGCTACCGTGCCGACGCGCTGGAACACCTCGGCTTCGGCAGCGAGCGCCGGCGGCAACTGGCCCCGGGGCTGATCGACGTCTGCCTCAACGCCTACGGCTGGAGCGGCCCGTGGCAGAACCGCCGTGGCTTCGACAGTCTGGTGCAGATGAGCAGCGGCATCGCCGAGGCCGGGCAGCGCTGGAAGCACGCGGATCAACCGACGCCGTTGCCGGTGCAGGCGCTGGACCATGCAACAGGGTATTTGATGGCGGCGAGTGCGATCCGGCTGTTGACGCAACGTTTGAAGACGGGTCGAGGTGGCTCGGCACGCTTGTCGCTGGCGCGCACCGCCAAGCTGTTGATCGAACAGGGGCCGGGGTCGAGCGAAGCGTTGCGGGCTGAAGATGCGCAGGATCAAAGTCTGTCGCTGGAGCAGACTCCATGGGGGCCGGCGCATCGCTTGCTGGTACCGGTGAAGATCAGCGGGACGCCGCTGCAATGGCAGTTGCCGGCCACAGAATTGGGTTCACATCGCCCGCTGTGGTGAAGCCATGGAGGCCTCTTCGCTGGCAAGCCAGCTCCCACAGGTTCAGGGATGTTCACAAACCCTGTGCTCGACACGGACACTGTGGGAGCTGGCTTGCCAGCGATGTGGCAACAACTGACAACACATAATCCGGGTCACCGAAAGGCGAGCGTCAACCTCACAACGACAACACCCCGCTGTACAACCCATACGCTGCCAGCCCCGCACCAATGATCACGCAGGTGAAAATCACCTTCTCGACATGAGTGAACAACGGCTCGCCCTGCTCACGCTTGGCCTTGGCGAACAGCACCACCCCCGGCGCATACAGCAACGCTGACAGCAGCAGGTATTTCACTCCGCCGGCATACAACAGCCACACCGCGTAGCACAGCGCTATGCCGCCGATCAGCAGGTCCTTGGTGCGCTCGGCCGAGGCATGTTCGTAGGTTTCGCCGCGCCCGCTGAGCAGCACCGCGTATGCCGCCGACCACAGGTAAGGCACCAGGATCATCGACGAAGCGAGGTAGATCAGGCTGGTGTAGGTGCCGGCGGAAAACAACGTGATCAGCAGAAAAATCTGAATCATCACGTTGGTCAGCCAGAGCGCATTGACCGGCACGTGGTTGGCGTTTTCCTTTTTCAGGAACGCCGGCATGGTCTTGTCCCGCGCCGTGGCAAACAGGATTTCGGCGCACAACAGCGCCCATGACAGCAACGCGCCGAGCAGCGAAACCGCCAGACCAAGGCTGATCAACAACGCGCCCCATGGCCCGACGATGTGTTCCAGCACCGCCGCCAGCGACGGGTTTTGCAGGGTCGCCAGTTCTGGCTGGCTCATGATCCCCAGCGACAGCACATTGACCAGCACCAGCAGCGCCAGCACGCCGAGAAAACCGATCACCGTGGCGCGGCCGACATCGGTGCGTTTCTCCGCCCGTGCCGAGTACACGCTGGCGCCCTCGATGCCGATGAACACGAACACCGTCACCAGCATCATGTTGCGCACCTGATCCATCACCCCGCCGAAGCTCGGGTTGCTGCGGCCCCAGATGTCGCGGGTAAAGATATCGGCCTTGAACGCCACCGCCGCAATCACGATGAACATGATCAGCGGCACGATCTTGGCGACCGTGGTCACCTGATTGATGAAGGCCGCCTCCTTGATCCCGCGCATCACCAGAAAATGCACGGCCCACAGCAGCACCGACGCACAGCCGATGGCGACCGGCGTGTTGCCCTGGCCAAACACCGGGAAGAAATAACCGAGCGTGCTGAACAGCAACACGAAATAACCGACGTTGCCCAGCCAGGCGCTGATCCAGTAACCCCAGGCGGACGAGAAACCCATGTAGTCGCCAAACCCGGCCTTGGCGTAGGCGTAGACGCCGGAGTCCAGCTCAGGCTTGCGGTTGGCGAGGGTCTGGAACACGAACGCCAGGGTCAGCATGCCGATGGCGGTGATTCCCCAGCCAATCAGGATCGCCCCGGCATCGGCGCGCGCGGCCATGTTCTGCGGCAGGGAAAAAATTCCCCCGCCAATCATCGAACCTACAACCAGGGCGATCAACGCACCAAGGCGCAGCTTTTGCGTCGGTTGCGACATTCTTGTCTCCCTTAATTCATTTTGTAACAACTATTAACTAAATGTCTGATACCGAATGATGCTTATCAGGTAATGCCGAGCAATACCCACTTATATATAGCGACTGACGCTAACGCATAGCACGTTGAGACAGTTTTGTGCGCTGATCCTGATAAATCAATTCTGTACTGAAAACAGATGTGAAAAATTTGCCAAAAGCTGAAAACCAACTAGCGTGATAATTCCAAAGTAATAGGAGAAATTCCCAACCCCATCTGCCGCAAGCCTCTGGAATGGGCCTCTTCGGGCAGCAGCTTTATGCCATCAGCCTTTTCATAAGTCATTCATTAACAATGGAATGTGGCCATGAACTGATCTAAGTCAGCTGTTTGAACAGACAACGGCACTACGCTGTGAACTCTTCTCTCCTGCAATGGAGTCATGCAATGTCTGAAGCTCCCGGAAAACTACGACTCGGTGCACTGGTTGCATTGGTAGTCGGTTCAATGATCGGTGGCGGGATATTCTCTTTGCCACAAAACATGGCCGCCAGCGCCGACGTCGGTGCAGTGCTGATCGGTTGGGCCATCACCGCTGTCGGCATGCTCACCCTCGCTTTTGTCTTTCAAACCCTCGCCAATCGCAAGCCTGACCTGGACGGCGGTGTCTACGCCTACGCCAAGGCCGGATTCGGCGATTACATGGGTTTCTCGTCCGCCTGGGGCTACTGGATCAGCGCCTGGCTGGGTAACGTCGGTTACTTTGTTCTGTTGTTCAGTACCCTCGGGTATTTCTTTCCGGTTTTCGGCGAAGGCAACACGGTGGCCGCCGTGATCGGCGCCTCGGTGCTGCTGTGGGCCGTGCATTTCCTGGTGCTGCGCGGAATCAAGGAAGCGGCGTTCATCAACCTCGTGACCACCGTCGCCAAGGTCGTGCCGCTGCTGCTGTTCGTCCTGATCGCGGTCTTCGCCTTCAAACTGGACATCTTCACCGCTGACATCTGGGGCGTGAAAAACCCGGATCTGGGCAGCGTGATGAACCAGGTGCGCAACATGATGCTGGTCACCGTGTGGGTGTTCATCGGCATTGAAGGCGCGAGCATCTTCTCGGCCCGGGCGGAAAAACGCTCCGACGTCGGCAAGGCCACCGTGATCGGCTTCATCACCGTGCTGCTGTTCCTGGTGCTGGTCAACGTGCTGTCGCTGGGCATCATGACTCAGCCGGAACTGGCCAAACTGCAGAACCCGTCGATGGCTGCCGTGCTCGAGCACGTGGTCGGTCACTGGGGCGCGGTGCTGATCAGCGTCGGTCTGATCATCTCGCTGCTGGGCGCGCTGCTGTCGTGGGTGCTGTTGTGTGCGGAGATCATGTTCGCCGCCGCCAAAGACCACACCATGCCGGAGTTCCTGCGCAAGGAGAACGCCAACCACGTACCGGTCAATGCGTTGTGGCTGACCAACGCGATGGTTCAGTTGTTCCTGATCATCACCCTGTTTTCGGCCAGCACTTACCTGTCGCTGATCTACCTCGCCACTTCGATGATTCTGGTGCCGTACCTGTGGTCGGCGGCCTATGCCCTGCTGCTCGCGGTACGCGGCGAAACCTACGAAGGCTTCGCGGCCGAGCGGCGCAAGGATCTGATCATCGGTGGTATCGCCCTGATCTACGCGGTCTGGCTGCTGTATGCCGGTGGGGTGAAGTACCTGCTGCTCTCGGCCCTGCTGTATGCCCCCGGCGCGATCCTGTTCGCCAAGGCCAAGCTCGAACTCAAACAAGCGGTTTTCACCAACGTCGAGAAGCTGATTTTCGCCGCGGTGGTCGTCGGTGCCCTGGTGGCAGCCTACGGTCTCTACGACGGCTTCCTGACCCTGTAATTGCCCAAGTTTTTACCTCTGGAGGATCACTGCAATGACCACGGAAAAAGTTAAGTACGGCGTCCATTCCGAAGCCGGCAAACTGCGCAAAGTCATGGTTTGCTCCCCAGGTCTGGCCCACCAGCGGCTGACCCCGAACAACTGCGACGAACTGCTGTTTGACGACGTGCTGTGGGTCGCCCAGGCCAAGCGCGACCACTTCGACTTCGTGACCAAAATGCGTGAACGCGGGATCGACGTGCTGGAAATGCACAACCTGCTGACCGACATCGTCGCCATCCCGGAAGCACTGGACTGGATCCTCGAGCGCAAGGTCACTGCCGATTCGGTGGGCCTGGGCCTGATCAGCGAAGTCAAATCCTGGCTGAAAAGCCTTGAGCCACGGCACATCGCCGAATTCCTGATCGGTGGCGTGTCCGCCGACGATCTGCCGGACAGCTTTGGTGGCAAGACCATCCAGATGTTCCGCGACTTCCTCGGCCACTCCAGCTTCATCCTGCCGCCGCTGCCGAACACCCAGTTCACCCGCGACACCACTTGCTGGATCTACGGTGGCGTGACGCTGAACCCGATGTACTGGCCGGCGCGCCGTCAGGAAACCCTGCTGACCACCGCCATCTACAAATTCCATCCGCAATTCACCAACGCCGATTTCGAGATCTGGTACGGCGATCCGGACAAGGACCACGGCAGCTCGACGCTGGAAGGCGGCGACGTGATGCCGATCGGTAACGGCGTGGTGTTGATCGGCATGGGCGAACGCTCATCCCGACAGGCTATCGGCCAACTGGCGCTGAACCTGTTCAAGAACAAAGCCGTGGAGAAAGTCATCGTCGCCGGCCTGCCGAAGTCCCGCGCCGCGATGCACCTGGACACCGTGTTCAGTTTCTGCGACCGCGACCTGGTGACGATTTTCCCGGAAGTGGTGAACCAGATCGTCGCGTTCACCCTGCGCCCTGACGAAAGCAAACAGGGCGGCATCGACATCCGCCGCGAAGAAGGCAGTTTCCTCGACACCGTGGCCAAAGCCCTCAACCTGCCGAAGCTGCGCGTGGTGGAAACCGGCGGCAACAGCTTCGCTGCCGAACGCGAGCAATGGGACGACGGCAACAACGTGGTCGCGGTAGAACCGGGCGTGGTCATCGGCTATGACCGCAACACCTACACCAACACCCTGCTGCGCAAGGCAGGCGTCGAAGTCATCACCATCAGCGCCGGCGAACTCGGCCGTGGTCGCGGCGGCGGCCACTGCATGACCTGCCCGATCATCCGCGACCCAATCGATTACTAAACGACCATCTCCCCGGCCGCACTCACCCTGTAGCGGCCGGGCCGATTACCGAATCCAAGGAGAATCATCATGGCGTTCAACATCCACAACCGTAACCTGCTCAGCCTGGAACACCACACCCCGCGCGAGCTGCGTTATCTGCTCGACCTGTCCCGCGATCTGAAGCGCGCGAAATACACCGGCACCGAGCAGCAACACCTCAAGGGCAACAACATCGCCCTGATCTTCGAAAAAACCTCGACCCGCACCCGTTGCGCGTTCGAAGTGGCGGCCTATGACCAAGGCGCCAACGTCACCTACATTGACCCGAACTCATCGCAGATCGGCCACAAGGAAAGCATGAAAGACACGGCCCGCGTGCTGGGTCGCATGTACGACGCCATCGAGTACCGTGGCTTCAAACAGGAAATCGTCGAAGAGCTGGCGAAGTTCGCCGGGGTCCCGGTGTTCAACGGCCTGACCGATGAATATCACCCAACGCAGATGATCGCCGACGTGCTGACCATGCGTGAACACGCCGACAAGCCGATCCACGAAATCAGCTACGCCTACCTCGGCGATGCGCGCAACAACATGGGCAATTCGCTGCTGCTGGTCGGTGCCAAACTCGGCATGGACGTGCGCATCTGCGCGCCAAAAGCCCTGTGGCCGCATGACGATCTGGTGGATCGCTGCAAGAAATACGCGGAAGAATCCGGTGCACGTATCACCCTCACTGAAGACCCGAAAGCGGCGGTCAAAGGCGTCGACTTCATCCACACCGACGTCTGGGTGTCGATGGGCGAACCGGTGGAAGCCTGGGCCGAGCGCATCCAGCAACTGCTGCCGTATCAGGTCAACGCCGAACTGATGAAAGCCACCGGCAACCCGCGCACCAAGTTCATGCACTGCCTGCCGGCGTTCCACAACAGCGATACCAAGGTCGGCAAACAGATCGCCGAACAGTATCCGCACCTGGCCAACGGCATCGAAGTGACCGACGACGTGTTCGAGTCGCCCGCCTGCATCGCCTTCGAGCAAGCGGAAAACCGCATGCACACGATCAAGGCGATTCTGGTCTCGACCCTGGCGGATCTGTAAACCAATACAGCTCTCACTGACACGACACGGTCACTGTGGGAGCTGGCTTGCCAGCGATTGCGGTATGTCAGCCAGCGACAATGTTGCCTGATCCACCGCCATCGCGGGCAAGCCCGGCTCCCACAGGGATCGCATTCGTCCTGCGAGCTTTCACTGTTTTCCAGAAGGACATGCACCATGCGTATCGTCGTAGCTCTGGGCGGTAACGCCCTGCTCCGCCGTGGCGAGCCGATGACCGCTGACAACCAGCGCGCCAACATCCGCATCGCCACCGAGCAAATCGCCAAGATCCATCCCGGCAACCAACTGGTCATCGCCCACGGCAATGGCCCGCAAGTCGGCCTGCTGTCGCTGCAAGCAGCGGCGTACACCTCCGTCACCCCTTATCCGCTGGACGTGCTCGGTGCCGAAACCGAAGGCATGATCGGCTACATCATCGAACAGGAACTGGGCAATCTGCTGGACTTCGAGGTGCCGTTCGCCACCCTGTTGACCCAGGTTGAAGTCGACGCCAAGGACCCGGCCTTCCAGAACCCGAGCAAACCGATCGGCCCGGTCTACGAGAAAGCCGAAGCAGAAAAGCTCGCCGCTGAAAAAGGCTGGGCCATCGCCCCGGACGGTGACAAATTCCGCCGCGTGGTGGCCAGCCCTCGGCCAAAACGCATCTTCGAAATCCGTCCGATCAAGTGGCTGCTGGACAAGGGCAGCATCGTCATTTGCGCCGGTGGCGGCGGCATTCCGACCATGTACGACGAGCACCGCAACCTCAAGGGCATCGAGGCGGTGATCGACAAGGATCTGTGCTCGTCGCTGCTGGCCGAGCAACTGGAGGCGGATTTGCTGGTGATCGCCACGGACGTCAACGCGGCATTCATCGATTATGGCAAGCCGACCCAGAAAGCCATCGCCGAAGCGCACCCGGACGAACTCGAACGCCTCGGTTTTGCCGCCGGTTCCATGGGGCCGAAGGTACAGGCAGCCTGCGAGTTCGCGCGCCATACTGGCAAGGTCGCGGTGATCGGTTCGCTGGCGGACATCGAAGCCATCGTTCAGGGCACCGCCGGAACCCGTGTCAGCACCGCGAAGCCGGGCATCAGCTATCGATAACCAGAAACTCCGGGGGCAGGCCCAGGGTCTGCCCTTCTCCCATGCCTTGAGAAGGAGAAACCCATGGCCATATTCAACCCCGGTCATTTGCACATCGAGCGACATGCGTTGACGCCAGAAGACGTCAGCTACGACCTGTGCCTCGACTATGAAGTGTTCACCGATCCACAAAAAGGCAAAGGGATACAGTTCACCCTGCACGGCAATATGCAGGGCAAGGACATGAAGGAAGCGTTTTTCCTGCCCAAGGAAGAGGCTTACAACTTCGCCCGCGACGTGACCCGGATTGCCGAGAAGTACGGGATTCCCAAAACTCACAGCCAGATCGGCTCGGTGCACAAGCATTACGATCTGATGTTTGAGGACATCCGGCAGAAGTTGAATATGCAATCCGGGGATCCGGTCAATCCCGAGCACTTCGAATAACCCCAGAATCAAAAGATCGCAGCCTTCGGCAGCTCCTACATTTATCGCGTTTCTCTGTAGGAGCTGCCGAAGGCTGCGATCTTTTGATCTGATTTCACCATTGCCCCGCCCCAAGGCATACTTGCCCCCCTCCGCATTCCAGAACACTGAACCGCCCCATGCGTATCCACGTCAGCTTCATCGACCGCGTCGGCATCACCCAGGAAGTCCTGGCGATCCTCGGTGGGCGCAATCTCAATCTGGATGCGGTGGAGATGATTCCGCCCAACGTCTACATCGACGCCCCGACCTTGAGCCCGCAAGTGCTCGAAGAACTCAAAGATGCGCTGTTCCGGGTGCGCGGTGTCGAAGCGGTCACGGTGGTCGACATCCTCCCCGGCCAGCGTCGGCACCTGCAGCTCGATGCATTGCTCGCAGCGATGACCGATCCGGTGCTCGCCCTCGACAGCGCCGGGAAAGTGCTGCTGGCCAACCCGGCACTGATCGCGCTGTATGGACGCGAACCGGCGGGTGAAAGCGTCTCTGAACTGTTCAACGATCCGGGACTGCTGGACGCCCTGCTCGAACAAGGCTTCCGTCTGCCGCTGCGCGAGATCACCGTCAATGGCCAGACCCTGTTGCTCGACGCCACGCCGATCACTGACGCCGGCGCGCTGCTGACCCTGTATCAACCGAACCGTATCGGCGAACAACTCTCAGCGTTGCACCACGACCATGCCGAAGGTTTCGATGCGCTGCTCGGCGAATCCCCGGCAATCCGCACCCTCAAGGCCCGCGCGCAACGGGTCGCCGCCCTTGATGCACCGCTGCTGATTCAGGGCGAAACCGGCACCGGCAAAGAGCTGGTGGCCCGCGCCTGCCATGCGATCAGTACGCGACACAGTGCGCCGTTCCTCGCCCTGAACTGCGCGGCCCTGCCGGAGAACCTCGCCGAGAGCGAGCTGTTCGGCTATGCCCCCGGCGCCTTCACCGGCGCGCAACGTGGCGGCAAACCGGGGCTGATGGAACTGGCGAACCAGGGCACAGTGTTTCTCGACGAAATCGGCGAGATGTCGCCGTACTTGCAGGCCAAACTGCTGCGTTTTCTCAACGACGGCAGCTTCCGCCGCGTGGGTGGCGACCGCGAGGTGAAGGTCAACGTGCGGATCCTCAGCGCGACCCACCGTGATCTGGAAAAAATGGTCAGCGAAGGTCTGTTCCGCGAAGACCTGTTCTATCGCCTCAACGTGCTCAACGTCGAAGTGCCGCCGCTGCGCGAACGCGGTCAGGACATCCTGTTGCTGGCGCGCTACTTCATGCAGCAGGCCTGTGCACAGATTCAGCGGCCGGTCTGCCGCCTCGCGCCCGGTACCTATCCGGCACTGCTCGGCAACCGCTGGCCGGGCAACGTGCGGCAGTTGCAGAACGTGATCTTCCGCGCGGCGGCGATCTGCGAAAGCAGTCTGGTGGACATCGGTGACCTCGACATTGCCGGCACCTCGGTGGCGCGGCAGACCGACAGCGACGTCGAGAGCCTTGAACAAGCCGTCGAGTCCTTCGAAAAAACGCTGCTGGAAAAACTCTACGTCAGCTACCCCTCGACCCGCCAACTGGCCAGCCGCCTGCAGACTTCGCACACGGCAATCGCCCATCGCCTGCGCAAGTACGGCATTCCGGGCAAGTCTTAAAATCACCGTAAACTTCCCTGTGGGAGCTGGCTTGCCAGCGATGACGTCGGCACATGCACCATTGATGGTGACTGATCCAGCGCTATCGCTGGCAAGCCAGCTCCCACAGAGCTCTGTGACGGATTCGAAATCCGTTCAAAAACGACCTCCATCTGTACTGAAAGCGCTACAGCGGAACGATATCGCTACACCTTTCGCCAGCGACCGCTGTGCAAGGCTTTGATCCGCTTCAGCTTTTTCCCCCGCCCCAAGCTGTAGCGATTTCGCTACAGAAGCCCTATCCCCATCACAACCAGAAAAGCATAACTATTTGATTTATATAGATAAATCTAAGATGGCCGCGTTCTTGCTAAGTAACCGCTCATAAAATCAGGGCTTTCATGCCCCCGCCTTCCACCGCGTCCACCAGACGAGTCTGGCCCCTTAGGAGTTTCCATGAGCGAGTTGCGTTTTACTGAAGATCACGAATGGCTGCGCACCGAAGCTGACGGCAGCGTTACTGTCGGCATCACCGCTTTCGCGCAGAACGCCTTGGGCGACGTGGTGTTCGTGCAACTGCCTGAGCTGCAGGCTTACGAAAAAGGCGCCGAAGCCGCCACCGTGGAATCGGTGAAAGCCGCCAGCGGCGTGTACATGCCCCTCGACGGTGAAGTTGTGGAAGTGAACCCGGCATTGGACGGCAGCCCGGAACTGGTCAACGAAGATCCGCTGGGCGAAGGCTGGTTCTTCCGCTTTCAGCCAAGTGACGCCGCCGCTGTCGGCAAATTGCTCGATCAAGACGCCTACGACCGTCTGATCAAAGCCCAAGCCGAAGCCTGAGGAGTAGCGACATGACCCAAGTAAACCTCGGCACTGCCAACGAATTCATCGCCCGTCACATCGGCCCGCGCGCCGGTGACGAGCAAGCCATGCTCAACAGCCTCGGTTTCGACTCGCTCGAAGCGCTGAGCGCCAGCGTCATTCCGGAAAGCATCAAAGGCACCAGCGTGCTCGGCATGGACGACGGCCTGAGCGAAGCCGACGCCCTGGCGATGATCAAATCCATCGCCGGCAAAAACCAGCTGTTCAAGACCTACATCGGCCAGGGCTACTACAACTGCCACACGCCGTCGCCGATCCTGCGCAACCTGTTGGAAAACCCGGCCTGGTACACCGCTTACACCCCGTACCAGCCGGAAATTTCCCAGGGCCGTCTCGAAGCGCTGCTGAACTTCCAGACCCTGATCAGCGACCTCACCGGCCTGCCGATCGCCAACGCCTCGTTGCTCGACGAAGCCACCGCCGCTGCCGAAGCCATGACCTTCTGCAAACGCCTGAGCAAGAACAAGGGCAGCCACCAATTCTTCGCCTCGATCCACAGCCACCCGCAAACCCTCGACGTGCTGCGCACCCGTGCCGAGCCGCTGGGCATCGAAGTGGTGGTTGGCGATGAACGTGAACTGACCGACGTCACGCCGTTCTTCGGCGCGCTGCTGCAATACCCGGCGAGCAACGGTGACCTGTTCGACTACCGCGAACTGACCGAGCGCTTCCACGCCGCCAACGCGCTGGTTGCGGTGGCTGCCGATCTGCTGGCCCTGACTTTGCTGACCGCTCCAGGCGAGTTCGGCGCGGACGTCGCCATCGGTTCGGCGCAACGCTTCGGTGTACCGCTGGGCTTCGGTGGCCCGCACGCCGCCTACTTTTCCACCAAAGATGCATTCAAGCGAGACATGCCGGGCCGTCTGGTCGGTGTTTCGGTTGACCGCTTCGGCAAGCCAGCGCTGCGCCTGGCGATGCAGACTCGCGAGCAACACATCCGCCGTGAGAAAGCCACCTCGAACATCTGCACCGCGCAAGTGCTGCTGGCCAACATCGCCAGCATGTACGCGGTGTACCACGGCCCGAAAGGCCTGACCCAGATCGCCAACCGCGTGCATCACCTGACCGCGATTCTCGCCAAGGGCCTGAGCGCACTGGGCCAGACCGTCGAACAGGCAAGCTTCTTCGACACCCTGACCCTCGCCACCGGCGCGCACACTGCCGCGCTGCACGACAAGGCGTACGCTCAGCAGATCAACCTGCGGGTGATCGACGCCGAGCGTCTGGGCCTGTCGGTGGACGAAACCACCACCCAGGCTGACATCGAAACCCTGTGGGGCCTGTTCGCCGCCGGCAAGACCCTGCCGGACTTCGCCGCACTGGCCGCTTCGGTGCACAGCACCATCCCGGCGGCGCTGGTACGTCAGTCGCCGATCCTCAGCCACCCGGTGTTCAACCGTTATCACTCGGAAACCGAGCTGATGCGCTACCTGCGCAAACTGGCGGACAAGGATCTGGCACTGGATCGCACCATGATCCCGCTGGGCTCGTGCACCATGAAACTCAACGCCGCCAGCGAAATGATCCCGGTGACCTGGGCCGAGTTCGGCGCGCTGCACCCGTTCGCCCCGGCTGCGCAGAGCGCCGGCTACCAGCAACTGACCGATGAACTGGAAGCGATGCTCTGCGCCGCCACCGGTTACGACGCGATCTCGCTGCAACCGAACGCCGGTTCGCAGGGTGAATATGCGGGTCTCTTGGCGATTCGCGCTTACCACCAGAGCCGTGGCGATGAGCGCCGCGACATCTGCCTGATCCCGTCGTCCGCCCACGGCACCAACCCGGCCACCGCCAATATGGCCGGCATGCGCGTGGTCGTGACCGCGTGCGATGCCCGTGGCAACGTCGACATCGAAGACCTGCGCGCCAAAGCCATCGAGCACCGCGAACACCTCGCAGCGCTGATGATCACCTACCCGTCGACCCACGGCGTGTTCGAAGAAGGCATCCGCGAAATCTGCGGGATCATTCACGACAACGGCGGCCAGGTGTACATCGACGGCGCCAACATGAACGCGATGGTCGGCCTCTGCGCACCGGGCAAGTTCGGCGGCGATGTCTCGCACCTGAACCTGCACAAGACCTTCTGCATTCCGCACGGCGGTGGCGGCCCGGGCGTCGGCCCGATCGGCGTCAAGTCGCACCTGACCCCGTTCCTGCCGGGTCACGGTCAGATGCAACGCAAGGAAGGCGCGGTCTGCGCAGCGCCGTTCGGCAGCGCGAGCATTCTGCCGATCACCTGGATGTACATTCGCATGATGGGCGGCGCCGGTCTGAAGCGGGCTTCGCAACTGGCGATCCTCAACGCCAACTACATTTCCCGTCGCCTCGAAGAGCACTATCCAGTGCTGTACACCGGCAGCAACGGTCTGGTGGCGCACGAATGCATCCTCGACCTGCGCCCGCTGAAAGACAGCAGCGGCATCAGCGTCGATGACGTCGCCAAGCGCCTGATCGACTTCGGCTTCCACGCCCCGACCATGTCGTTCCCGGTGGCCGGCACGCTGATGATCGAGCCGACCGAAAGCGAATCCAAGGAAGAACTGGACCGCTTCTGCGACGCCATGATCCGCATCCGCGAAGAAATCCGCGCAGTGGAAAACGGCACGCTGGACAAGGACGACAACCCGCTGAAGAACGCCCCGCACACGGCGGCGGAGCTGGTCGGCGAGTGGACGCACCCGTACAGCCGCGAACAAGCGGTATATCCAGTGGCGTCGTTGATCGAAGGCAAATACTGGCCACCGGTCGGTCGCGTCGACAACGTGTTCGGCGACCGCAACCTGGTCTGCGCCTGCCCGTCGATCGAAAGCTACGCTTAAAAAGAACGGGGCGGTTCGTCCGCCCCACCGCTTTATCGCTTTATCTGTAGGAGCTGCCGAAGGCTGCGATCTTTTGATCTTGATCTTGCTCTTGTTTCTAAAAAACCAGGATCAAAAGATCGCAGCCTTCGGCAGCTCCTACAGGGGATGTACTCAGCCTGATATTCCGCCAATTCCTATAACAAGAAACCGGAGAACCACTCATGTCGTTAAGCGTGTTCGACCTGTTCAAGATTGGCATCGGCCCTTCCAGCTCCCACACCGTCGGCCCGATGCGTGCCGCTGCGCGTTTCGCCGAAGGCCTGCGCCGCGATGACCTGCTGTCGGCCACCAGCACCGTCAAAGTCGAGCTGTACGGCTCGCTCGGTGCCACCGGCAAGGGTCACGGCAGCGACAAGGCCGTGCTGCTCGGTCTTGAGGGTGAACACCCGGACACCGTCGACACCGAAACCGTCGCCGCGCGCCTGCAGGACATTCGCGGCAATGGCCGGCTGAATCTGCTCGGCGAACACAGCATTGCCTTCAATGAGAAAGAACACCTGGCGATGATCCGCAAACCGTTGGCCTATCACCCCAACGGCATGATCTTTCGCGCATTCGATGCAGCCGGTATTCAGATCCGCAGCCGCGAGTACTACTCGGTCGGCGGTGGTTTCGTCGTCGATGAGGATGCCGCCGGCGCTGACCGCATCGTTGAAGACGCCACACCGCTGACCTTCCCGTTCAAAAGCGCCAAGGACTTGCTCGGCCATTGCGCCACCTACGGTCTGTCGATCAGCCAGGTGATGCTGACCAACGAAAGCGCCTGGCGCCCGGAGGCCGAGACCCGCGCCGGTCTGCTGAAAATCTGGCAAGTGATGCAGGACTGCGTCGCCGCGGGCTGTCGTAACGAAGGCATTCTGCCGGGCGGGCTGAAGGTCAAACGCCGGGCGGCGGCACTGCATCGACAGCTGTGCAAGAACCCGGAATCGTCGCTGCGCGATCCGCTGTCGGTGCTCGACTGGGTCAACCTCTACGCCCTAGCCGTCAACGAAGAAAACGCCAACGGCGGGCGCGTGGTTACCGCACCCACCAACGGTGCGGCCGGGATTATTCCGGCGGTGCTGCATTACTACATGCGGTTTATCCCGGGTGCGAACGATGACGGCGTGGTGCGTTTTCTGCTGACCGCCGCCGCGATCGGCATTCTGTACAAGGAAAACGCCTCGATCTCCGGCGCTGAAGTCGGCTGCCAGGGCGAAGTCGGCGTGGCCTGCTCGATGGCCGCCGGCGCGTTGTGCGAAGTGCTCGGCGGCAGCGTGCAGCAAGTAGAGAACGCCGCGGAAATCGGCATGGAACACAACCTCGGCCTGACCTGCGACCCGATTGGCGGGCTGGTGCAGGTGCCGTGCATCGAGCGCAATGCCATGGGCTCGGTGAAAGCGATCAACGCAGTGCGCATGGCCATGCGCGGCGACGGGCAACACTTCGTCTCGCTCGACAAGGTCATCCGCACCATGCGCCAGACCGGCGCCGACATGAAAAGCAAATACAAGGAGACCGCCCGTGGCGGTCTGGCAGTCAACATTATCGAATGCTAATTAGTCCCCTCTTCCTCCGGGAGAGAGCTGGCATGAATCAAGGAGTCACGCATGTCCACCGAACAACTGTCGAAAACCCCGCTGCACGCTCTGCACCTCGAACTCGGCGCCCGCATGGTGCCGTTCGCCGGCTACGACATGCCGGTGCAATACCCGCTCGGCGTGATGAAGGAGCACCAACACACCCGTGAACAGGCCGGGCTGTTCGATGTCTCGCACATGGGCCAGATTCGCCTGACCGGCGCCAATGCTGCCAAGGCCCTGGAAACCCTGGTGCCGGTGGACATTATCGACCTGCCGGTGGGCATGCAGCGCTACGCGATGTTCACCAACGACAACGGCGGCATCCTCGACGACCTGATGGTCGCCAACCTCGGTAACGACGAGCTGTTCCTGGTGGTCAACGCCGCGTGCAAGGATCAGGACCTGGCGCATCTGCAAAAGCACATCGGTGATCAGTGCACCATTACGGAGCTGTTCGAAGCGCGCGCGTTGCTGGCGTTGCAAGGTCCGGCTGCAGTCACCGTCCTGGCGCGTCTTGCACCAGAGGTGGCGAAGATGACGTTCATGCAGTTCAACCGCGTGCAGCTGCTGGGCATCGATTGCTTCGTCAGCCGTTCGGGTTATACCGGTGAAGACGGTTTTGAGATTTCCGTACCGGCAGCCGATGCAGAAAAACTCGCCCGTGCCCTGCTGGCCGAACCGGAAGTCCAGGCCATTGGCCTCGGCGCCCGCGACTCGCTGCGCCTGGAAGCCGGCCTGTGCCTGTACGGGCACGACATGAACACCGACACCACCCCCATCGAAGCCAGCCTGTTGTGGGCGATCTCCAAGCCACGCCGCGCCGACGGCGCACGGGCCGGCGGTTTCCCGGGTGCAGAGCAAGTATTTGCTCAGCAGCAGAACGGCGTGGCACGCAAACGTGTCGGCCTGCTGCCGCAAGAACGTACGCCAGTGCGTGAAGGTGCGGAAATCGTCAACGAAGCCGGCGAAATCATCGGCAGCGTATGCAGCGGTGGCTTTGGTCCGACCCTGGGCGGGCCGTTGGCGATGGGTTATCTCGACAGCGCTTATGTCGCACTGGACACGCCAGTCTGGGCCATCGTTCGTGGGAAAAAGGTGCAAATGCTTGTAAGCAAAATGCCATTTGTTCCACAACGCTACTATCGTGGTTGATTGGCTGTTTCTATAAGTAACGCGATTGCGTTATGCGTGCACTAATGTGTAACGCAATCGCCACAAAAAAGTGCATTTTCTAACATCTGATTCGAATATGAACTTTGCTTATAACGATCGAAAACAATTGAACCCGGCGATCGTCTAAGCCAACACTAGTGAATTGACTAACTGCCAGTAAGCGCAGGAAAACCGGGCCTTCGCGGGGCTTGTTTTTTCTCCCGTAGTTGGCGTAGAGTTTGTCCACTGTGTTTGCATGGGTCAGCTTGGAATCGTGACCTGGGCAGTAGCCTACAAAGTTAGCTACATCCCGCTCGACGTCTTCTTACTCTCCTGCAACCAGCCCCAGTACTCTTTCATGAGAAAGAGACTGTCATCAATTTATGCGTCAAAGGAAATAAGAAATGTCGACACGTCAGAGCGGTACCGTCAAGTGGTTTAACGACGAGAAAGGTTTTGGTTTTATCACTCCAGAAAGCGGTCCGGATCTGTTCGTGCATTTCCGCGCCATTCAGGGCAACGGCTTCAAGAGCCTGAAAGAAGGCCAGAAAGTGACCTTCGTTGCTGTGCAAGGTCAGAAAGGCATGCAGGCTGACGAAGTCATCGCCGAAGCCTGATTTTCTGTCACAAAAAAGCCCCTGATATTGATATCAGGGGCTTTTTTGTGCGTGCGAATCCGTAAAATGGCGCTTCATTTTGCGTCCAGAGGCTGCCATGTCGAAAAACCTGCTCACTCCCCAGGGCGACTTTCCTGCTGTTGGCCTTGGCCGGCGCCTGGCAGCAATGTTCTATGACTTCCTGCTGTGCACTGCCCTGCTGATCGTCACCGGCTTCGTCTACAAGTTGATCCAGGCAGCGATCATCGGTGAAGAACGCCTGCGTGCACTGACCGATGCCGGCAAGATGGATGGCGATCCGCTGTATTCCACGGTGCTGTTGCTGGTGCTGTTTGCGTTCTTCGCCAAGTTCTGGACGCACGGCGGGCAGACACTGGGCATGCAGGTGTGGGGGATTCGAGTGCAGAACGCCGATGGCAGCGCGATCAGCCTGTGGCAGGCCCTGCTGCGCTTCATGGTGTCGATCGCGTCGTGGCTGTGCGCAGGGCTTGGATTCTTCTGGTCACTGTATGACAAGCAGAAGCGCACCTGGCACGACATCTATTCCGATACCCGTGTGGTGCGGATTCCGAAGAAGACCAAATAATTTCCTGACACCGAATACCACTGTGGGAGCGAGCCTGCTCGCGAAAGCGTAGCATCAGCCGACATTTATGTTTGCTGATTCACCGCCTTCGCGAGCAGGCTCGCTCCCACAGGTTTTGGGGTGTTTCTGAAGGACCTCAGGCGTTACCCGCCAGCTTCATCCGCGCCGCCTGGGTGAAATCCAGCATGCGCTTCAATGGACGTATCGCCTGCGGAATCAGCGCCGGATCAACAAAGATCTCGTTCGTCCCTTCCTTCAGGCTCTTGAGCGTGCGCTCAAGGGTGTTCATGGCCATCCACGGGCAATGTGCGCAACTGCGGCAGGCGGCGCCGTTACCGGCGGTTGGCGCCTCGATGAAGACCTTGTCCGGGCACAACTGCTGCATCTTGTAAAAAATGCCGCGGTCGGTGGCGACGATCAGGGTCTTGTTCGGCAGGCTTTGCGCGGCAGCGATCAACTGACTGGTGGAACCGACGGCGTCGGCCAGCTCGATCACCGAGGTCGGCGACTCCGGGTGCACCAGAATCGCGGCGTCCGGGTACAACGCCTTCATGTCTTCCAGCTGCTTGGACTTGAACTCTTCGTGGACGATGCAGGCACCGTCCCACAGCAGCATGTCGGCGCCGGTCTTGCGCTGAATGTAAGTACCCAGATGCTTGTCCGGGCCCCAGATGATGGTCTCACCGTTGTCCATCAGGCTTTCGACGATCTCCAGCGCACAGCTCGACGTCACCACCCAGTCAGCACGGGCTTTGACTGCGGCCGAAGTGTTGGCGTACACCACCACCGTGCGCTCCGGGTGCTGATCGCAGAACGCCGAGAACTCGTCCACCGGGCAACCCAGGTCCAGCGAGCAGGTCGCGTCCAGGGTCGGCATCAGCACACGTTTTTCCGGGTTGAGGATCTTCGCGGTCTCGCCCATGAACTTCACACCGGCGACCACCACGGTCTTGGCCGGGTGAGCGTTGCCGAAGCGCGCCATTTCGAGGGAGTCGGACACACAGCCGCCGGTTTCTTCGGCCAGGGCCTGAATCACCGGATCGCAATAGAAGTGGGCCACCAGCACCGCGTCCTGAGCCTTGAGCTCGGCGGCGATGGCAGAACGGTAGTAGGCCTCTTCCTCGGCAGTCAGCGGTTTGGGCTGTTTGGCATCGAGGTGGGCTTGAACCAGAAGGCGTTCGGAAATCTGCGTCATGTTCGCAAGACCTGCAGGCGCTTTCGCGCGAAAGTCGAGTATACACCCGGCTCCGGACCACTTGAGGGTACCGCCGGGAGAGTGAGTATTATCAGGCACGGACAGCATTGAAGCTGCGCAAGGCTACAGAATATCCCGTTGATACAAAAGATGATTCTGACCTGTGTCAGCGCAGGCAATGATGAAAGGAGCGGTGCCTGATTCGCAGGCAAAAAAAAACCCGGAAATCCTCACTTTCGTGGGCCTTCCGGATTTTCTAAACCGCCAAATATGGTGGGTCGTGTGGGATTCGAACCTACGACCAATTGGTTAAAAGCCAACTGCTCTACCAACTGAGCTAACGACCCGCTGTGTGGTGGCGCGTATAATACTGATTTTTAAGGACTATTCAACACCTTTTTGAAAAAAATCAAAAATAAGGTGTTGGATCGCTTACACCGGCCGCTGCGAAGCCCTCTGCACGCAGGCGGCAGCTGTCGCATTTGCCGCACGCACGGCCGTCATCGTCCGCCTGATAGCAGGAAACGGTCAGGCCGTAATCGACGCCCAGCTTCACGCCCGCCTGGACGATCTGCGCCTTGCTCAGGTTCTGCAGCGGCGCCTGGATACGAAAACCGTTGCCTTCCACGCCCGCCTTGGTTGCCAGGTTGGCCATGCGCTCGAACGATTCAATGAACTCGGGACGGCAATCCGGGTAACCGGAATAGTCCACTGCGTTGACGCCGATAAAGATGTCACGCGCGCCGAGTACTTCGGCCCAGCCCAGTGCCAGTGACAGAAACACGGTGTTGCGCGCCGGCACGTAAGTCACCGGGATGCCCTCGCCCAGTTCTTCCGGGATGTCGATGCTGGTGTCGGTCAGCGCCGAGCCGCCCATGCCGTTGAGGTTCAGGCCGATCACTTTGTGCTCGACCACGCCCAGATCGCGAGCGACGCGCGCGGCAGCATGCAGCTCCGCATGAGAGCGCTGGCCGTAATCGAAACTCATGGTGTAGCAGGCGTAACCTTCAGCCCGGGCCATCGCCACGACCGTGGCCGAATCCAGACCGCCCGACAGCAAAATCACAGCACGCTTTTCGTTGGTGTTCAGTTGTTCAGTCATATCAGCGCCCCGGCTCGTCATTCCATAGATATTTATGCAACTGCAGTTGCAACCGCACCGGCAGGTTGTCTGCCACCACCCAGTCCGCCAGATCCCTGGCATTGAGGTCATGATGACTTGGGGAAAACAGCACTTCACCCGCACGGCGATCAAGACCGTACTGGATCAGCTTCGAGACCGCCCAGTCATAGTCGTCCCGCGAACAGATGACAAACTTCACCTGATCGTTGGGCGTCAACAGTTCGATGTTTTCGTAGCGGTTGCGGTGCGCCTCTTTGGAGTCCGGCGTCTTCAGGTCGACCACGCGACTGACGCGCGAATCCACCGCCGAGATATCGAGCGCACCACTGGTTTCCAGTGATACTTCGTAACCGGCATCGCACAACTGCTTGAGCAAAGGGATGGCATTGGGCTGCGCCAGCGGCTCACCGCCGGTCACGCAGACGTAGCGCGGGCGAAACCCGGCCACTTGTTCAAGGATATCGTCGAGGGTGCGGATCGTGCCGCCGCTGAATGCATAGGCGCTGTCGCAGTATTGGCAACGCAATGGGCAACCGGTCAGGCGCACAAAAACCGTGGGCAGCCCGGCAGTCCGCGTTTCCCCCTGCAACGAGTAGAAAACTTCGGTGATTCTCAATGTGTCTTGCATAGTCGCCACGGGCGTAACAGCTAAACAGGCTGTCCGCCTCCGTCAGGCACTTCAGGCAATCCCGCCAACGCGTAGATCACCAGAAGCGTGTTTCAGAAAAAGGGCGTGAATTCTAACGAAAAAACCCGCGACGAGCGCGGGTTTCTTCCAAACGGGTCAAACACACTTACATGCGTTGCAGATCGCGTTGGGCTAACTGAGCAGCAGAGGTCCCCGGGTATTGGGAAACCACCTGTTGCAGAATGCCTTTGACCTTGTCGGTGTGACCGAGGCGGCGTTCTACGTCAGCCAGCTTGTACAGCGAATCCGGCACTTTGGCGTGCTTGGGATAGAGCTGTGACACCTTGGCAAAAGCCTGACCTGCACCTTGCAGATCGCCCTTGGCCAGGTTCACTTCGCCCAACCAGTACTGGGCATTGCCCGCATATTGGCTGTTCGGGTATTTGCGCAGGAATGCCGAGAAAGCCTGGCTGGCCTTGTCGAAATCCTTGGCTTTGATCAGGTCGAAAGCCGCATCGTAATACAGCTTTTCCTTGGCCGGATCACCCGGTTCGCTACTGGCAGCAGGTGCCTGGGCGGCAGCAGCCCCGGCGCCAGCGGCGGCACCGGCAGCAGCACTTGCATCGCCACCGGCAGAAGAATTCTCAGGAGTCGCGGCAGGTGCAACACCGGATCCTATGCGCCGATCAAGATCCTGGTATCGCTCCAGGGATTCCTGTTTCATGCGCGCAACCTGATTCTGCAGTTCTTCGATCACACCTTGCTGGCGCGATATCTGATCCTGCATCTGTTGCAGTTGGTTGAACAGCATGCCCTGTGCCGAGGCAGGGGCCGAAGCCGCTCCCCCGGCATAGGCGCCGTTCGTACCGTAACCCGCAGGCGGATAACTGCTCCCGCTATTGTTATAACCGGAGTTGTCATCGACCACAGGAACCGCAGCCCACGCCGCAAGCGGCGCGAGGCTGAGAGCCAGAACAGTTACAGCACGACGGCACGTTCGCATATCGAATTACTTACGCAGTTCGACGCGACGGTTTTGAGCCCAGGACTGCTCGTCGTTGCCGGTAGCAACTGGACGCTCTTCGCCGTAGGAAACCAGTTCCAGCTGAGCTGGGGAAACACCTTGCAGTACCAGGTAGCGCTGAACGGCTTTCGCACGACGCTCGCCCAGTGCCATGTTGTACTCACGAGTACCACGTTCGTCGGTGTTGCCTTCCAGAACAACGCGAGCGCCGTTTGCTTTCAGGTCTTTGGCGTGAACGTCCAGAGCGCGCATGGCTTCTGGCTTCAGGTCCGAGCTGTCGTATTCGAAGTAGAAGGTGGTGATTGCGCGCAGAGCAGCTTCTTCGCTCAGGGAACCGTCAACGGCACCAGTGTTTGCGCCGTAACCAGCGTTTGGATCAACAGCGCCTTCACCGGCGTTGTCGCCGCCTTTGGACGAGCAACCTACAGCTACAGCCATGGCCAGAGCCAGCGCAGCAAATTTACCAAACTTCAGCATTTCCATCGTGAAACTCCTAATGAACCCCAGTGTGTTAAGTAAAACGTAAAGCGCCGCGTCAGTTCAGGTAAGGGGACCAGGACGGTTCTCTGACTTCGCCTTGTGCGGTAGGAAGCGGGAGCCTCACGCGTCCATTAATGGACACGAGCATCAAGACTCCCCGGCCCTGCTGGCGGGTGGCGTAGATTACCATGGTGCCGTTGGGCGCAACAGTGGGTGACTCGTCCAGAGTGCTATCAGTGAGGATCTTTACACTGCCTCGCTGCAAATCCTGGGCCGCCACCTTGAAATTGGTGAAACCGTCCTGGCGATGGATCATCACCAGCGTCTTTTCATCAGCCGAAAGCTTCGGGTTGGCGTTGTAGTTGCCAATGAAGGTTACACGCTCGGCACCACCGCCGCTGGCGCTGGTTTTGTAGATCTGCGGCTTGCCGCCACGGTCCGAGGTGAAGTAGATGGTCGAACCATCCTTGCCCCAGTACGGTTCGGTGTTGATGCCAGGGCCTGCCGTCACACGAGTGATCTGACGCGAACCCAGGTTCATCACATAGATGTCCGGGTTGCCATCTTTCGACAGTACGAACGCCAGGCGATTGCCATCCGGCGACCAGGCTGGCGCGCCGTTCAGGCCTTCGAAATTGGTGATCTGCTCACGGCGACCGGTGTCGATGTTCTGCATGAAGATCCGCGGACGCTTCTGCTCGAACGACACGTAGGCGATGCGCTTGCCATCCGGTGCGAAACGCGGCGACAGGATCGGCTCGCGCGATTGCAGCAGAGTCACGGCACGGGCACCGTCGTAGTCCGAACGCTGCAGGGTGTAGCGAGTGTTCTTCTCGGAGAAACGCTCGGCTGTCACGTACAGCAGACGGGTCGAAAACGCACCTTTGATACCGGTGAGTTTTTCGAACGACTGGTCCGAGATGAAGTGCGCCATGTCACGCAGTTGCTCGGTGGTACCGGAAACACTGCCGTCAGCCACTTTCTGCTCGGTGGCCACGTTGAACAGTGCCCACTGCACCTGCAGACGACCGCCCGCTGGCGCAATGCTGCCGACCATCATGTATTGAGCGCCCACCGCCTTCCAGTCACGGAAGATGATTTCGCTCGGCTGGCTTGGCTGGCTGATCATGTTTTGCTTTGGAATCGGCGAGTAGTAGCCCGAGTTCCGCAAATCGTTACCAATGATTTCAGCCATGTCGTCCGGCAACACGGCACCGCCCTGCATGCCGAACGGTACGACGGCAATCGGGGTGGCCCGATCGCTGCCGCTGGTGACCAGAATGTTCTTTTCATCAGCCATCGCGATCCCTGCCATGCAGCAGATCACGACCAGCATTCCTCGAAGAAGGTTTCTCACAAGGCTAGATCCTCAGGTGTGAATGTCATCTTGAATGAACGATACGGAGCGAAATCGCTCGGCTTCATTCCCTGCATTTCCGTCAAACGTCCAATATTTTTGACCGCCGCGACCGCCGAAGCATCGAACGGACCGTCGCCACTGGATTTGGCCACGCTGACCGAAGTCACCGTACCGTCCGGCAACATGCCGATTTGCAGCACGACCGTCATGCCTTTGCGTGCCGAAGGAGGACGCGCCCAGCCTTCCGCTGCCCGTGCACGAATCAGGTCATCGAAACTGCCCGCGACTTCGTCACCCTGCTCATCGGCCAATGCCTGCTGACGCTGTGGCGTATCGGAAAGCAAATCTGCCAAGGCCTGAGCCTTTTTCTCTTCGGCGGATTTACGTGCCGCTTCCTGCGATTTTTTCTTCGCAGCATCGGCAGCAGCTTTCTTCTTCGCTTCGTCGGCGACTTTCTTCTTCGCCTCTTCAGCTTCAGCTTTTTTCTTGGCGTCTTCGGCGGCTTTCTTCTTCGCGTCTTCGACGATCTTCTTCTTGGCTTCTTCAGCGGCCGCTTTCTTGGCCTCTTCTTCAGCCGCCTTCTTGGCTTCTTCTTCGGCTTTCTTCTTGGCTATATCAGCCAATTGTTTCTCTTCTGCCTTCTTGGCCTCGGCTTTTTTCGCATCGTCGGCTTTCTTGGCTTCATCAGCCTTTTTCGCCTCATCCGCTTTCTTCGCCTCGTCGGCCTTCTTGGCTTCCTCGGCCTTTTGAGCCGCTTCTTCTTTCTTTTGTTCCGCAGCCTTCACCGCTTCCTGCTCGACCTTTTTCTGCTCCATCTGCTCGACTTCGGTCTGGCGCGCGGCGGATTTCTTCGCCTCACCCGCAATCTTCTGATTGGTCTGGGTGGTTGCCTGACTTTTCGATTTCAGCTGGTACAGGGTCGCCTGGACAATCGGCTTGGCCGGCGGCAACTCGGGTGTGAAGGCGAAACTGACGAACAGCATGCCGAACACCAGCACGTGCAGGACAATCGCCAGAACACTGGGCCAGAAGTAGCTTTCCGAGGCGGACGGCTCTCGCTGTTGCTGCATCAGGGGGCCTCGGTAATCAAACCAACATTACCGACCCCGGCTTTCTGCAACCCGCCCATGGCACCCATGACGGCACCGTAGTCGACCGACTTGTCGCCACGGATAAAGACCTGGGTACGCTTGCCGCCTTCGGTGCCGGCGCGGATGATCTTGGTCACTGCGTCAGTCATCTGTGGCAACGTCATTGCCCTGTCCTGCTGCTTTTCAGTATCGACTTCGCTGCCAAGGTTCCAGTAGTAGGTCTTGTCAGCCTTGATCGAAATGGTCAGCACCTGAGTGTTGTTGTCCTGCGGCAAGGCTTCGCTGGAAACCTTGGGCAGATCCACTTTCACGCCCTGATTGAGCATCGGCGCGGTCACCATGAAGATAACCAGCAGCACCAGCATCACGTCGATGTATGGCACCACGTTCATCTCGGCGACCGGCTTGCGCTTGTTTCGGGCTCGAGCGATTAAAGCCATCGGGAAATACCTGCTTATTCTTCGCTGGTGTGCACTTTGCGGTGCAGGATCGCCTGGAATTCATCGGCGAAGGTGTAGTAGCGGCTCAGCAAGGTTTCGCTGCGGGCAGAGAAACGGTTGTAAGCGATAACGGCCGGGATCGCGGCGAACAGGCCGATCGCGGTGGCGATCAGGGCTTCGGCAATACCCGGGGCCACGGTGGCCAGGGTCGCCTGCTGAGCACTGGCCAGACCACGGAAGGAGTTCATGATGCCCCACACGGTACCGAACAGACCGATGTACGGGCTGACCGAACCCACGGTGGCGAGAAACGGCAGGCTCTGCTCCAGCTTCTCTTCCTCGCGGGAGATGGCAACGCGCATGGCACGGGCCACACCTTCCATCACCGCTTCCGGATCGACGCCTGGCTGCTGACGCAGACGGGAGAACTCCTTGAAACCGGCACGGAAGATCTGCTCCACACCCGAATCCGGATCCGGGTTGCTGCCGGCCTGACGGTACAGCTTGGACAGGTCGATACCCGACCAGAAGCGCTCTTCAAAGCTCTCCAGGGCGCGTCGACCGGCGCGCAGCAGATTGCTGCGCTGAAAGATCATGATCCATGAGGTCACCGATGCGGCCACCAGGGTCAACATTACCAACTGCACCACGATGCTGGCATTGCTGACCAGGCTCCACATGGAGGAATGGTCGACGACGTTAGCTTCCACGCTTTATCTCCTGCTTTGAGTGTGTACCCGTGCCGCCCGCGTCGGCAAAGGCCGTACGCAAGGATTCGGGCATGGCCCGGGGTTTCAAACTGTCGGTGCGCACGCAGGCCACCAGAAACTGCCCTTCACAGAGCAGCACATTATCCGTGGCCCGCCTGACCTGCTGTTTGAAGCGCAGGCTGGCACGGTTCAATTCGATTACATCAGCGCTTACCAGCAGTTCGTCGTCCAGTCGCGCCGGCGCGTGGTAGCGCGCTTCGCTGGAATGCACGACAAACAACAGGTCCTCTCCGGCCAGTTCCGACTGGGCAAAGCCCAGCGTCCGGAGCCGCTCGGTTCGAGCCCGTTCCATAAACTTGAGGTAATTAACGTAATACACGATGCCGCCCGCATCGGTGTCCTCGTAATAAACGCGACAACGATGTGCGAACGGCTCAAGCCCGTTTTGCGCGCGCATACTCTAGTGCTTACTCCTCGGGTTGCCAATCCGGCCAGGCAACTGTTTTTTCAGTGTTTAAGGCTTTACCGCAAAAGTACCGTCCTGTGACAGTACAAACGCTGAATAAATCGCCAAAAAATGTGTATCAATCGTCCACGGCATCGAGAAACTCGTCTGCCACGGGCATCTCGCCCATTCGTGACGGAATGTTTAAACCGAAATGCAGGTACGCATGCCGTGTCACCACCCTGCCCCGTGGCGTACGCATGATGTAGCCCTGTTGAATCAGGTACGGCTCCAGCACGTCCTCGATGGTGTGGCGCTCTTCACTGATCGCCGCCGCCAGACTGTCGATGCCCACCGGACCGCCATCGAACTTCTCGATCATGGTCAGCAGCAAGCGCCGGTCCTGGTGATCGAAACCGTGTTCGTCGACGTCCAGCAGGTTCAACGCCAGATCGGCCACCGACTTGGTGATGTGGCCCTTGGCCCGCACTTCGGCAAAATCGCGTACCCGCCGCAGCAGACGGTTGGCGATCCGCGGCGTACCGCGGGCACGACGAGCAATTTCAAAAGAGCCTTCCGGATCCAGCGGCAGTCCGAGAATAGACGCCGAACGACTGACAATCGTCGCCAGATCCGCCGTGCTGTAGAACTCAAGACGCTGGACGATACCGAAGCGGTCACGCAACGGATTGGTCAGCATGCCGGCACGGGTTGTGGCGCCCACGAGAGTGAACGGTGGCAGATCAAGCTTGATCGAGCGTGCCGCCGGCCCTTCGCCGATCATGATGTCGAGCTGGAAATCTTCCATCGCCGGGTACAGCACTTCTTCAACGATGGGCGACAGACGATGGATTTCATCGATGAACAACACGTCGTGTGGTTCAAGATTGGTCAGCAGAGCCGCCAGATCGCCCGGACGCTCAAGTACCGGGCCGGACGTGCTCTTGATCGAAACGCCCATTTCCTCGGCGATGATGTTGGCCAGCGTGGTTTTGCCCAGCCCCGGCGGGCCGAAAATCAGCGTGTGGTCGAGGGATTCACTACGGCCACGCGCCGCCTGGATGAACAGTTCCATCTGCTCGCGCACGGTCGGCTGGCCAATATAGTCGGCCAGACTGACCGGGCGGATGGCCCGATCCTGGACTTCTTCGCGCTCGCGCGGACTGTGCGCGGCGGCGATCAGACGATCAGCTTCAATCACTTAAATCATTCCCTTCAGGGCGCGGCGGATCAGGTCTTCACTGCTCAAATTCTTGTCCTTGATGGCGGTAATCGCCTTGCTCGCTTCCTGCGGCTTGTAGCCCAGGGAAATCAGCGCACTGACGGCATCGTTCTCGGCAGTGTTGACCGGCGCCGGGCCGTCCGGCTGGTTCGGCACCAGAGCGAACATGGCTGGCGAGGTTTCCCAGGCCTTGAAGCGATCCTTGAGTTCGACCAACAGGCGCTCAGCGGTTTTCTTGCCGACACCCGGGACCTTGGTCAACGCCGAAGTGTCTTGGGATTGCACGCAGCGGATCAGTTCATCGACTTCAAGGCTCGACATCAAGGCCAGGGCCAGTTTCGGCCCGACACCATTGAGACGGATCAGCTCACGAAAAAAGTCTCGCTCACGCTTGCCGGCGAAACCATAGAGTAACTGCGCGTCTTCGCGTACGACCAAATGGGTGTGCAGCGTCAGCGGTTCACCGACCGACGGCAGACGATAAAGGGTGGTCATGGGCACTTCCAGCTCATACCCGAGGCCGTTTACATCCAGAATCAGGTGCGGCGGCTGTTTCTCAGCCAGGGTGCCGCGCAAGCGTCCAATCACGTTTCAGATCCTTGAGCGTTGGCCAGCCGTGGGCTGGCGACAGATGGAAGGCGGGAATCGGGCCGACGACCCAGGCGCGAAATCCGCATTCCGCAAAAATGATTGCTGATGCTATCAGAGACGCAGGCGCCCGCCACGACTGCGTGCGGTTCCCAAACCATGCGGCAGCAGGCTGGAACGGGTATGCGCGTGACAAATCGCAATGGCCAGGGCATCCGAGGCATCGATCTGCGGTTTGCTGGTCAGCTTGAGCATGTGCATGACCATCATCTGCACCTGGTCTTTATTGGCGGCGCCGGTGCCGACCACGGCTTGCTTGACCTGGGTAGCGGTGTACTCGGCAATCTCCAGGCTCTCCTCGGCGCCGGCCACAATGGCGGCGCCGCGAGCCTGCCCGAGTTTGAGGGCGGAATCGGCGTTTTTCGCCATGAACACTTTTTCGATGCCCATGGTCACCGGGCCATAGGTCTGAATGATTTCACGCACGCCGCGATAAACGATCTGCAGCCGCTCATGCAGCTCGCCGGCGCCGGTACGGATGCAGCCCGAGGCCACATAGATGCAGCCGCCACGTCCGGTATCGCGAACAATCCCGTAACCGGTGATGCGCGAGCCGGGGTCGATACCCAGAATTAATGTCATAACGCCTGCAGAAATTGATGCGAAAGCTGAGGGTACATCCAGGAGCTGCCGAAGGCTGCGATCTTTTGATCTTTTAAAAGCAGAAAGATCGCAGCCTTCGGCAGCTCCTACAGGTGAATTGTAGAGCCATCAAAAACTGCGACCTTTCTATTTTGCGTTAACCGAGCTGAGCCGCCACGTCTTCCGGAATGTCCGCGTTGGAATAGACGTTCTGCACGTCATCCAGATCCTCAAGCATGTCGATCAGCTTGAGCACCTTCTCCGCGCCTTCCAGATCCAGTTCGGCGCTGGTGGTCGGCTGCATGACGATTTCCGCGTCGTCGCCCTTGAACCCCGCCGCTTCCAGCGCGTTACGCACGGCATAGAAGCTGGTGAACGAGGTGAACACGTCGATCGAGCCGTCTTCATGACTGACCACGTCGTCGGCATCGGCTTCCAGCGCCGCTTCGGTCAGGACGTCTTCATCGACGCCCGGGGCGAAGCTGATCTGACCCTTGCGCTCGAACAGGTACGCGACCGACCCGTCGGTGCCGAGGTTGCCGCCGCATTTGCTGAATGCATGGCGAACGGCTGCAGCGGTGCGGTTGCGGTTGTCGGTCATGCATTCGACCATCACCGCCACGCCACCCGGGCCGTAACCTTCATAGGTCAGCTCTTCAACGTTGTCCGCTTCGGTCGCACCGGCGCCACGCGCCACGGCGCGGTAGATGATGTCGCGGCTCATGTTCGCGCCGAGGGCCTTGTCCAGAGCCAGACGCAGACGCGGGTTAGATCCCGGATCGCCGCCGCCCTGACGGGCCGCAACGGTCAGTTCACGGATCCACTTGGTGAAGATCTTGCCTCTCTTGGCATCCTGACGTTCTTTGCGGTGCTTGATGTTCGCCCACTTGGAATGACCTGCCATAACTCGCTCCGAATTCTCTTGAAACGTTGCCCGCCCTGCTCACGCAGCGGCCAGCCAACAAAAAATCTCGACCTGCTCTCTATGCAAAGAAAAAAGGCGCATCCGAAGATGCGCCTTCAGGCCCGTCTTACTCAGCCTTTGGCGTTTCGCGCAAACGAATGTGCAGCTCGCGCAGTGCCTTGGCATCCACCACACCCGGCGCTTGCGTCATGACGTCCGCAGCACTCTGGGTTTTCGGGAAGGCGATCACTTCACGGATCGACTGGGCGCCGGTCATCAGCATTACCAGACGGTCCAGACCGAAGGCCAGACCACCGTGCGGCGGCGCACCGTACTTCAGCGCGTCGAGCAGGAAGCCGAACTTCTCTTCCTGTTCCGCTTCGTTGATGCCCAGCAGGCGGAACACCGCTTGCTGCATTTCCTTGCGGTGGATACGGATCGAACCGCCACCCAGCTCGGTGCCGTTCAGTACCATGTCGTAGGCACGGGACAGAGCGCCAGCCGGATTGGCTTCCAGCTCTTCAGGCGAGCACTTCGGCGCAGTGAACGGGTGGTGCAGCGCCGAGAAGCTGCCGTCGTCGTTTTCTTCGAACATCGGGAAGTCGACAACCCACATTGGCGCCCACTTGCAGGTCAACAGGTCGAGGTCGTGGCCCAGCTTGATACGCAGCGCGCCCAGGGCTTCACTGACGATCTTGGCCTTGTCGGCGCCGAAGAACACGATGTCGCCGTCAACTGCACCAACGCGATCAAGGATCACGTTCAGGTTGGCTTCAGGGATGTTTTTCACGATCGGCGATTGCAGACCGTCAACACCGGCAGCGCGCTCGTTGACCTTGATGTACGCCAGGCCCTTGGCACCGTAGATGCCGACGAACTTGGTGTAGTCGTCGATCTGCTTGCGCGGCATGCTCGCCCCGCCTGGAACACGCAGTGCAGCGATACGGCATTTCGGATCGTTGGCCGGGCCGCTGAAGACCTTGAATTCGACTTCCTTGAGCTGATCGGCAACGTCGACCAGCTCCAGCGGGTTACGCAGGTCCGGCTTGTCGGAACCGTAACGACGCATGGCTTCTTCGAAGGTCATGTGCGGGAATTCGCCGAATTCCAGATCCAGCACTTCCTTGAACAGGTTGCGGATCATGCCTTCGGTCAGGCCCATGATGTCTTTTTCGTCGAGGAAGCTGGTTTCGATGTCGATCTGAGTGAACTCAGGCTGACGGTCGGCACGCAGGTCTTCGTCACGGAAGCACTTGGCGATCTGGTAGTAGCGGTCGAAACCGGCAACCATCAGCAGTTGCTTGAACAACTGAGGCGATTGCGGCAGGGCAAAGAAGGAACCGGCGTGAGTACGGCTCGGCACCAGGTAGTCGCGAGCACCTTCCGGGGTCGCGCGGGTCAGGATCGGCGTCTCCACATCGAGGAAGCCGTTCTCGTCGAGGTAGCGACGGATGCTGGTGGTCATGCGCGAACGCAGACGCAGCTTCTCGGCCATTTCCGGACGACGCAGATCGAGGAAGCGGTAGCGCAGACGGGTTTCTTCGCCGACGTCGGAGTATTCGTTGAGCGGGAACGGCGGGGTTTCCGCTTCGTTCAGCACTTCCAGCTCGTAGCCCAGCACTTCGATCATGCCCGACGCCATGTTGGCGTTGGTTGCCCCGGCCGGACGCAGACGCACCTTGCCGGTGATCTTCACCACGTACTCGCTGCGCACGCGATCGGCGGCGGCGAAGCTTTCGGCGCGATCCGGATCGAACACCACCTGCGCCAGACCATCACGATCACGGATATCGAGGAAAATCACCCCGCCGTGGTCGCGACGACGGTGAACCCATCCGCAAAGGGTAATTTCCTGGCCTTCCAGGCTTTCGTTCAGTTGGCCGCAATAATGGCTGCGCATCATGGTAGTGGTTTCGCTTCTCGTAATTCGAAATTCGGTGGAGATCCCGTCGCACTCAAGCACTGCGGAATCTCACGCGTGTCGTTCGACCTGGGCCTGAACCCTAGTCAGATTTGTCGCCACCGGCCAGATTCTTCTTGGCTCCGGTCTTGAAATCGGTCTCGTACCAACCGCTGCCGCTGAGGCGGAAACCCGGCATGGACAGCTGTTTTTTGAGCTCTGGCGCCTGACAGGCAGGGCAGTCGACCAGCGGTGCCTCGCTGATCTTTTGAATGGCTTCCAACTGATGACCACAGGAAGCACATTGGTAATCGTACATCGGCATGGGGGTGTCTCGGCGATCAGATTGCCACCGCGCGCAGGGCTTTGCGGCGAAAGAGCGGGATTATATCCATTAAATGCGGGCTGTGCAGCCGTAAGACTGCACAGCCCGCCACGTCATTTCAAGTATTGGTCGTTCCGGGCATGACGGCCGCCGGGGTATCCCGCAGACCATTCATCACACACACCACCCGCACCAGACCGCTGAAGTTTTTGACCCCGCCGTGGCGCAGGTGCACTTCACGGTCCACATGTGACAGCAGCGTGCTGACCGAACAGCCGTTGTGCCCGGCCATGTCACCAAGAATGTTCCAGTAAACCTGCTCGAGCCTCAAGCAAGTGGCAAACCCGTTCAAACGCACTGACCTTGCCAGCGGCCGGATCAGTTCAAAATCAAAATCGCCGACAAACGGATCGACCTTCATTTCCCGTTGCGAACCGACATGCTCGCATCGCCTGTCTCCACCTACCATATCGCTGACACTCCTTTGCCATCGCTGCTTGTAATAAAGACAACATCCTGTGCCTTCATAAAAACGCAGACGCAAAGTCAGCGCCAGATGACTAGTTGCCCAGCAACGTAGGATAAGCCGACATGTTCAGTAAGATTTGAAACAGCACGCGGACATCCCCCCGGACATCCGCGCAAAGGCTTGTCAGGTCTCAAGCAACGCGCGCAGCATCCATGCGGTCTTCTCATGCACCTGCATGCGCTGGGTCAGCAAGTCGGCTGTCGGCTCGTCACTGACCTTGTCCAACAGCGGGAAGATCCCGCGAGCGGTGCGAGTCACGGCCTCTTGGCCCTCGACCAACTGATTGATCATGTCCTCGGCGCTTGGCACGCCGACTTCCTCTTTAATGGAGGAGAGTCGCGCGTAAGTCGCGTAGGCACCCGGCGCCGGAAAACCCAAGGCGCGGATACGCTCGGCGATCAGATCCACCGCCAGCGCCAGCTCGTTGTATTGTTCTTCGAACATCAGATGCAGGGTCCTGAACATGGGACCTGTGACGTTCCAGTGGAAGTTATGGGTTTTCAGATACAGCACATAGGTGTCCGACAACAACCGCGACAACCCCTCGACGATGGACTTGCGGTCTTCTTCACTGATACCGATATCGATTGCCATGTTTACCCCCTAAGGCGATTGAATTCATCCAACAGGTGCAGACCCACTCTAGCAAGGCAGCCGCGACCTCGCAGCCGGCAATTTTCGCTCGCCGTGCGACAAATCGACCGGGCAGGTGCCGCTGGCCGGGGTGATTTGAGTCGCTGCAGGCTTTGCTGTTAAATAGGCAGTGTGTCGCCATGCCCCATTTTTCGGGGCCTCGCGCATAGGCTGATGCCGGGCACGTGTCCAACGCCTCTTTATTGTTTCCGAAGCGAACCGTGCGCCTTCAGCTCTTCCTTGTGAGCCGTCATAACGTGAGCCAATCAAAATGTTGAAAATCGTCCACCTGCTAATGGGCGCAGCGGCCTTGCTGCTGTCGTTCATACCCAGCTTGAAAGCCGAAGCCGTTCCTTACCTGCAACAACCCGATGCACTTTATCTGGCCCTTTTCGGCCTGCTGAACCTGGTCATCGCTCCTGTAATTCCTTACTGGAACAAAGGCCCGCGCCAGCATTTGCAAAATCTGGTCAGCGCTCTTCTCGTGCTGACTGTCGTCCTGCAAACCCTGACTCTGATTGCACCGATGCCTGTCATCGCCGGTCAACCGGCCGTGTTGTTCAGCCTGGTGATTGCACTGATTGCCGTGATCCTGCATCTGGCCATCAGCTTCTACAAGTCTTCACCGGCCGCCGCACCGACTACCTATGACATGAGCAACCGCGATACCGGTACCGTCAAGTGGTTCAACACCTCCAAAGGCTTCGGCTTCATCTCCCGGGATTCCGGCGATGATATTTTCGTGCACTTTCGTGCAATCCGTGGCGAAGGCCACCGCGTCCTGGTTGAAGGCCAACGCGTGGAGTTCTCGGTGATGAACCGGGACAAAGGCCTGCAAGCCGAGGACGTGATCGCCGCCCTGCCGCGTCGCTGATTCGAGGCAACAAAAAACCGCGAGCAGCCACGCTGCTCGCGGTTTTTTTACGCCTGCACAAATGTGTTGGCATCAGTAATGCGGCGGTGGCGCTTCTTCCTCGAAAGAGTCGAATTGCCCGACCATCTCTTCCTGACGCTTGATCAGAGCCGCCATCTGCAGTTGCAGGCGTTCGATCACGCGCTGCTGCGCCACCAGCTCATCGTTCAACGCCTGAATGGTGTCATCCTGAAACGCCAGGCGGCTTTCCAGATCGGTAACGCGTTCTTCAAGGTTCATGGTTCAACCCTCCAGAAACGTGAAGTCTTCGGTCAGCACCAGACGCAGCCGTTCACGAATGCCCGCAACCTCTTCGGCGCTGTAGGGTCTGGCCGGGTGTTTACCCCAGACCGGCGCCGGCCATGCCGCGTCATCCCGCTTGCGCACGATCACATGCATGTGCAACTGGCTGACAACGTTGCCCAGCGTCGCAACGTTCAACTTGTCGGCGTCGAACAGATCCTTCAGCAGCTCGGCCAGCGCCGTGGTCTCCTGCCACAACTGCTGCTGATCGGCGACATCCAACTGAAACAACTCGCTGATATCGTCGCGACGAGGCACCAGGATGAACCACGGGTAATTGGCATCATTGGACAGCAGCAGCCGGCAGAGCGGGAAGTCGCCGATGGTCAGGGTGTCCTGTTGAAGTCGTGAATCTAAAGCAAACACTGCGTGCACTCCCGGCTTATCTACACAATTCAGCTTAGCGGCTACCCAGACAGGCATGAGACCAAGCGACAGGCAGGCAGCATACCTGCGAATGCGCCGGGCTTCACGATAAGCGCGCCCGGGCAGACGTTGCTCAATGTTCCTGCATGCGACATTTTTGGGCAGCACGCACCATGACGGAACCGACTGCGCGATCCAACACAATGAAATGACCAGAAAAGCCCGAAGCGTTCGCCCCCTGCACCCGCTCAAACTGTATGAATCCGGAACAACTGTAAAAATTTTTGCACCAAAACCGCACAGTGCGTCTACGCTCAGTGCGTCAGGCATCCGCGGAATACTCACAGACGGGGTGAACCGGTAACGTTTTTCGTTGTCGCGCACAGAAACCAGCTCGACAACACCAAGCAAAGGATGGCGTCAAGCCCTGATAAAGGAGGGCTTGAGGCCCAGTATTTATGCGGTTTTTACAGCGACCAGCGACTGCTCAGAAAAATAACCGCATAGAGAAAGCGGTTTGTGCACGCTTGTTGCATTCGTACTCATATGGACTATAAGCGCACCACGGGAAGTGGGAGCCTTAAGCCCGACAAAAACAGTGGCAGGGTTGCCCGATGGAGATTCAAGTGTTTTGCCAGGGACTCTTTTTTAGCGATGCAAACGGCTAGAAAAACAGCGAGAAAGTTGTCGGTCCGATTGCATCGGTACTGTGATTTTGCGACATCTGCAAAGCCATCTGCGACAGCGTCGTAAAGAAGGTGAAAGGTTGGATTCGCAAGTATCGCCAACATTGTCGGCGTGATATAAGTTTGCGCCGACACAAAAAGAAAGAGCCGCCCAGATAATAAAACAGGTGGGACGGCAGTACTCTTCTAAAAACCAAAGGAGCAAATCACGATGCGCGTGATGAAGTGGAGCATGATCGCCCTGGCTGTTGCAGCAGGCACCTCGCAGTTCGCAATGGCGTCTTCTCAGGATGAAGCCAAGGGTTTCCTGGAAGACCAGAGTCTGAAACTGAAGACTCGTATGGAATACATGAACCGCGATTACAAGAATGGTGCCGGTAACGTTGCAAAGAAAGACGGCACCCCGGGTTTTGAAAGCGGCTATCGCCAGGACACCGGTGTCAGCCAACTGCTGACCTACGAGTCGGGCTTCACTCAAGGCACCGTAGGCTTCGGTCTCGACGCCATGGCCATGGGTTCGGTCAAGCTGGACGGTGGCTCGGGTCGCCGCGGCAACGGCCTGTTTGCAGTCGACAGCGACGGCAACCCGGAAAAATCCCAGGGCAAGATCGGCGGCGCAGTCAAATTCCGCGTATCCGACACCGTCCTGAAATACGGTCAGCAATTCGTTGCCAGCCCGGTCTTCGCCACTGACGACAGCCGTCTGCTGCCAGAAGTCGCTACCGGTACCCTGATCACTTCCAAAGAGATCAAGGGCCTGGAACTGAGCGCTGGTCGCTTCACTTCCCTGAGCAAGCAAACCGGCATGGGCCGCGACAGCATCGGCGGCCTGCCTGATGAAAACGGTTTCGGCGGCAAAGGCCTGACCAACATCAACATCTTCGGTGCCAGCTACGCGTTCACCGACAACTTCACCGCCGCCATCGCCGCGTCTGATGCTGATGACTACTTCAAGAAGCAGTACATCAACCTCAACTACACCCTGCCAATCAACGAAGACCAGTCGCTGAACTTCGACTTCAACGGTTATAAAACCGAAGGCGAGAAGCGCGGTGACCTGGTTGACGCAATCGGCGACGGCACCACCGGCGTTGACAACAAACTGTGGTCCCTGGCTGCTGCGTACAGCATCGGTGCTCACAAATTCACCATCGCTCACCAGCGCTCCAGCGGCGACAACGCTTACTACTATGGCGTTGACGGCAACAGCACCATCTTCGTTGCCAACTCCATCCAGATCTCCGACTTCGTGGGCCGCGACGAGCGCTCCTGGCAAGCTCGCTACGACCTGAACATGAAGACCTACGGCGTACCTGGCCTGAGCTTCATGACCCGTTACGTGAAGGGTGACAACATCACCACCAACGGTCTGGGCGAAGGTAAGGAAAACGAGTGGAACGCCGAGTCCAAGTACGTGATCCAGGAAGGTCCGGCCAAGGATCTGTCGTTCCGTCTGCGTTACGCCATGTACCGTTCGAACGGCGCGTACAGCGGCTACTCGTCTGACAACAACGACACCCGTCTGATCGTTGAGTACCCACTGAACATCCTCTAATCGGGATAGGCAGCTGAAGTACTGTAGAGCCCTGCTCTAACAAGAACCGCCCACCTGATTCAGGTGGGCGGTTTTTTTATGCCGCAAGTTTGTTTCGGTACGCAAAACCAATAATAGCTTGCTACTTATTAGCCAGCGAACATTCAGCCCGAACATAAAAAAACCCAAGAGTGCGAACAGCTCTTGGGTTTTGCCATTAATTAACTGACTGCGAAGCCAAGTATCAATGCTGTTACTGCGTGGCTGTTTCCTGAACTACGCGAATCACCCGCTGTGGAAACGGAATATCAATCCCCGCCGCCTTCAAACGATCACGCGACTGTTCGTTAAACATGAACATCACGTCCCAGTAGTCTGCAGTTTTGACCCATACGCGCAGGGAAACAGTGATCGAGCTGTCACCCAACGTCGAAATGACCGCTTGTGGCGCTGGGTCCTGCAACACGCGCTCATCTTTGGCCAGATCCAGCAGCACCTGACGGGCCTTCTGCAGATCCGCTTCGTAATCCACACCCACGTCGAACACTACTTTGCGGGTTGGCTGACGGTTGGTGTTGGTGATGATGCCGTTCGACAGATTGCCGTTCGGGACGATGATCGTCTTGTTGTCACCGGTACGCAGCACGGTGTGGAAAATCTGGATGCTGTCGACAGTCCCCGCCACGCCCTGCGCTTCGATCCAGTCGCCGATGCGGAACGGACGGAACAGCAGAATCAGCACGCCGCCAGCAAAGTTCGCCAGGCTGCCCTGCAACGCCAGACCGATGGCTAGGCCCGCTGCACCGATCGCAGCCACGAACGAGGTGGTTTCCACACCGATCATCGAGGCCACGCTGACGATCAGCAGCACCTTGAGAATGATATTCGCCAGACTGCTGATAAAGCCTTGCAGCGCCAGATCGGCATTGCGCAGGGCCAACAGACCGCCGAGCTTTTGCGTGACCTTGTTGATCAGCCACCAGCCAATGGCCAGGGTAATCACCGCCAGCAACACACGGCTGCCGTATTCCATGATCATCGGAATCCACGCCTGGGACGCCTTGACCAGGTTATCTACCTCAGCATTCAAATCCATCTTCCATCTCCTGATGTCCGGCCATTCGGCACGCAAAAAACAAGCGGCAGAAACCCGCCGGGTGTACACAAACAATGTGGGAGCGAGCTTGCTCGCGAAGGCGGTGCGTCATTCAGCAATGAGGTTGACTGACACGCCGCCTTCGCGAGCAGGCTCGCTCCCACAGTTCTTCTGACCGAGCTTAGTCGCGGAAGTTGTTGAACTGCAGTGGCATGCCGAATTCCTTGGCGCGCAGGGCCGCGATGGCTTCCTGCAGGTCATCGCGTTTCTTGCCGGTCACACGCACCTGTTCGCCCTGAATGGCGGCCTGCACCTTGAGCTTGGCATCCTTGATGTGCGCGACGATTTTCTTCGCCAGCTCCTTGTCGATGCCTTCCTTGAGGATCGCGTCCTGCTTCATCAGCTTGCCCGATGCGTAAGCGTCTTTGACTTCAAGGCACTGCACATCAATCTTGCGCTTGGTCAGGGCCAGCTTCAGGATCTCGATCATCGCTTCCAGCTGGAACCCGGCTTCAGCGGTGAGGTTGACGGTCAGGTCCTTTTCCTTGAACTCGAAGCTGCCTTTGCCTTTCAGGTCATAGCGACGATCGAGTTCCTTCACGGCGTTCTCGACCGCGTTGGTCAGCTCGTGTTTGTCCAGTTCGGATACCACGTCGAACGACGGCATGTAGTCTCTCCAATAAAAAGGCGCGCTCGATCAGGAGGGAGCGCGCTTGGCTTGCGGTTAAAATCCGGCTCATTATAACGGGTCTTTTCCCACCGACACGGCGAGCCTTGCATGCCAGTACCTTACCGAGTGAAAAACTGATGTCCACCCCTTGGCACGTTCTCGGCGCCGGCAGCCTCGGCACCCTCTGGGCCACACGTCTGGCCCGCGCGGGTCTGCCGGTGCGGCTGATCCTGCGTGATGCCGAGCGTTTGCGCAGCTATCAGGCGGCCGGCGGGCTGACCCTGGTCGAGCACGGCGCAGCCACCACCTATGCCGTCCCCGCGCAAACGGCAGCTGACCCGGAGCGGATCCGTCGCCTGCTGGTCGCCTGCAAAGCCTATGACGCCGAAAGCGCGGTCGCCCGCCTCGCCCCGCGCCTGAGCGCAGATGCCGAGCTGATCCTGCTGCAGAACGGCCTCGGCAGTCAGGACGCGGTCGCAACGGTGGTTCCGCAAGCACGCTGCATCAGCGCCTCCAGCACCGAAGGCGCGTTCCGCGACGGCGACTGGCGCGTGGTGTTTGCCGGTCACGGTTTCACCTGGCTGGGCGATGCCGGTCATCCGGTGGCGCCGATCTGGCTGGACGACCTGCAAGCGGCGAACATCCCCCATGAATGGAGCACCGACATCCTCACCCGGCTGTGGCGCAAACTGGCGCTCAATTGCGCGATCAATCCACTGACCGTGCTTCACGATTGCCGTAACGGCGGACTGGAGCAGCATCAATGCGAAGTCGCCACGCTGTGCGCGGAACTGGCCGAGTTGCTGGAGCGTTGCGGTCAACCGGCAGCCGCGCTCAATCTGCAACAGGAAGTCGAGCGGGTGATCCATGCCACAGCGGCCAACTACTCGTCGATGTATCAGGACGTGGCGAACCGGCGCCGCACGGAAATCAGCTACCTGCTGGGCCACGCCTGCAAAGTCGCCACCCGTCATCAACTGAACCTGCCGCACCTCAAGCAATTGCAGCAGCGTCTGGTCGAGCATCTGCGCAGCCTTGGATTGCCCAGCGACTGAGCAGCGGCTACGCTGGCCACTTGTTCCTTTGCTGCGATAAACCTGATGCCATTGCGCCAGCGCCTCGAAAACCTGCCGGTCGGCCAGAAACTGCTGGCCGCCCTGCTGGTGTTGTTGACCACCGTTCTGCTGGTCGCCAACCTGACCTTTATCAGCGCCGCCTATTACATCTCCCAGGAAAGCATGGCGCCGCAGGCCCTGCAGACCATTGGCCGGCTGATCTCCAACCCGAGCCTGGTCGCACAAGCCCTCGAGTCGCCACAAAGCGCCGAACGCCTGCTCAAGGAACTCGACAGCTATTCGCCGCTGCGTGCGGCGGCGTTGTACGACGGCAAGGGTGACCGACTCGCCCAGGTGCAGCGTGGCGACAAACTCAATCTGCCGGAACGCTATCGGCACATCGAAGCCTGGCAACTCACCGAGTTTCGCAGCAACCAGTTGATCACCCTGCCTCGCCCGGGCACTGCACCGGGTCATCTGCTGCTGGTGGCCAGCAGTGAACTGCCGATGGCGTTTTACACCGGCACCTTGACGGCCAGCCTCGGCATCCTGATTTTCAGTGTGCTGCTGTGGTTGGTGATTGCGCGGCAGATCAAACGCCTGATCACCCGCCCGATCCATGAACTTGAAGAGCTGTCGCGTCAGGTCACCCGTGAAGAGAACTACGCCCTGCGCGCCTCGCGCGGTAATCATGACGAAATCGGCAGCCTCGCCGAAGCGTTCAATACCATGCTCTCGCGCATCGAAGCCCGCGAGCAGCAACTCAAGCGCGCCCGCGATGACTCGCAGGCCGCCTACGATCAGGCTCAGGGCCTGGCCGAAGAAACCCGCCACACCAACCGCAAGCTGGAACTGGAAGTCCAGGTTCGCAGCAAGATCGAAAAGAAGCTCACCGGTTTCCAGAACTACCTCAACAGCATCATCGACTCCATGCCCTCGGCACTGATCGCCCTCGACGAGCAGCTCTACGTGACCCAGTGGAACCAGGAGGCCAGCGCCCTCTCCGGCACGCGCCTGGATGAAGCGTTGAACCAGCCGATCTTCCTCGCCTTCGAACCGCTCAAGCCGTTTCTGCCGCAACTCAAGCAGACCGTGGAAGAACACACGGTGGCAAAGATCGAGCGGGTGACTTGGTTCAAGGATGACGAGCCCAAGCATTACGCCCTGACCTTCTACCCGCTGATGGGCGGTGCCGGGCGAGGTGTGGTGATCCGCATCGACGACATCACCCAGCGCCTGTCGCTGGAAGAAATGATGGTGCAATCGGAAAAGATGCTCTCGGTCGGTGGCCTCGCCGCCGGCATGGCCCACGAGATCAACAACCCGCTGGGTGCGATTTTGCACAACGTGCAGAACATTCGCCGGCGGCTGTCGGCAGATCTGCCGAAGAACCTGGAAACCGCTGAACAACTCGGCATCGAGCTGGACACGGTCAACCGCTACCTGCAAAGCCGTGAAGTGCCGAAGCTGCTCGACGGCATCCAGCAGGCCGGCGCCCGCGCAGCAAAAATCGTCACCCACATGCTCAGTTTCAGCCGGCGCAGCACCCGGCAAATGGCCCCGTGCGATCTGCCCGCGTTGATCGATCAAGCGGTAGAAATTGCCGGCAACGACTTCGATCTGGCGATCGGTTTCGACTTCAAGGGACAGGCGATCATCCGCCAGTTCGACCCGGCGCTCGGCCCGGTGCCGGGCACCGCCAACGAACTGGAGCAAGTGCTGCTCAACCTGCTGAAAAACGCTGCGCAAGCCATTCATCAGCGCGAAGACGACAGCGAGCCGGGGCGGATCATTCTGCGTACCCGACTCAATCCGCCATGGGCCGAGATTCAGGTCGAGGACAACGGCATTGGCATGAGCGAGAGCGTGCGCAAACGCACCTTCGAGCCCTTTTTCACCACCAAGGAAATCGGCCAGGGCACGGGACTGGGGCTGTCGGTGTCGTACTTCATCATTACCAACAACCATAAAGGCCAGATGGAAGTGCAATCGGCGCCCGGCCAGGGCACCTGTTTCACCCTGCGCCTGCCGCTGACCCAACCGGCAGCCATCGCCGCCGAAACCAATCAATCAACGAGGTAACTCATGGGCTTTCGCTTGTCGAAGATCTACACCCGTACCGGCGACAAAGGCGAAACCGGCCTGGGCGATGGCCGCCGCGTGCCCAAGGATCACCCGCGCATCGAAGCCATTGGCGAAGTCGACACACTGAACAGTCAGGTCGGTGTGCTGCTGGCCGGGCTGATCGCCGAGCGCGAGGCGTTCCCCGATCTGAATGAATTGATCGAGGTGCTCGCGCCTTGCCAGCATCGCTTGTTCGATCTGGGCGGTGAGCTGGCGATGCCGGAATATCAGGCGCTGAACATGGCGGAAATCGAGCGCCTGGAAGCGGCGATTGATGTATGGAACGAAGAATTGGGGCCGCTGGAGAATTTCATTCTGCCCGGTGGCTCAGTGCTGATCGCCCAGGCTCATGTATGCCGCAGCCTGGCGCGCAGTGCCGAGCGGCGCTGTCAGCATTTGAATGCGATCGAGCCGTTGGCCGGGGTTGGTTTGGCGTATATCAATCGGCTGTCGGATCTGTTGTTCGTCGCCGCAAGGTTGATTGCGCGGCGGCAGGGGATTGCGGAGATTCTGTGGCAGCCGGCGGCCAAACCTTCAGGAACGTAGTGTTTGATCGGCCGCCATCGCTGGCAAGCCAGCTCCCACAAGGTTTTGTGTCGTTCTCCGCATTTGCGGTGCACCCAATACCTGTGGGAGCTGGCTTGCCAGCGATGAGGCCAGTGGCCTCAGCACATAATCAAGCTTGCGGCCAGAATGCGCGAATCCCCGCTACACCCTGAGCGCCAACACCCCAAGCCTTCTCGCGCTCCGCCGGACCAACGCCGCCGAGCAAGAACACCGGCTTGCTGAAGCCCTCGATCAATGTCGACGCCTGCTCCCAGCCCAACGGCTGCGCATCCGGATGGGTCAAGGTTGGCTGAACCGGCGACAGGGTGACGAAGTCCACGCCCATCTGTTCGGCCAGCGCCAGCTCTTCAGCGTTATGGCACGAAGCCGCGAGCCAGCGCTCCGCCGGCAACGGGCGCCCCGCTTCGGCGTATTTGCGCAGTTGCGCGGCGGTGATGTGCCAGCCGGCGGCCGGGAAATCGCCAAGCCACTCGAACGGCCCCTTGATCATCAACTGCGCCTTGCCAGCACACAGGCCGACCGCATCCACCGCCAGGTCTCGATACTTGGGGTCATAGCCGTTCGGTGCGCGCAGTTGAATCAGTTTGATCCCGTCGGCAATTGCCTTCTGGATGCCGCGCAGCAAGGCCGGGGCTTCCAGATCTTCCGGGGTGATCAAGTATTCGCCGGGCAAACGCGCAGCAGCGACAATCGGCTGGTTGGCGGCCGGGAACTCGTAGTTCAGCAGATCCTTGGCGCTGACCCAGGCCAGTGGCTGACCTTCGGCACCGTGCGGTTCGCCGCTGAACTGCGACACTTCCCAGACATCCAGCAACACCTGCTTGTCGGGGTAATCATGGCGGACCTTGATCAGCGGACGAGCAGCGCCGACAACAATGCCCAGCTCTTCCTGAAGCTCGCGAGCCAGGGCACTTTCGACCGATTCATCAGCCTCGACCTTGCCACCGGGAAACTCCCACAGACCTCCCTGATGCTGGGTATCGGCACGACGGGCGATGAGGATTTTGCCACTGTCGTCACGAATGACGGCAGCGGCGACGTGTACGCGTTTCACGGATTCAACTCCTCCAGTCCAGCCTTTTGCCACGCCTTGAAGGCGGGCCATTGGTAGACGGTTTCAACATAGGCTTGATCAACCGCCGGTAACGGCACCTGGTAAGTTCGCAGACGCACGGCGATCGGCGCGAAGAACGCGTCAGCCAGGCTCACTCGGCCAAACAGATACGGCCCGGGCTCCGTGGCGGCGGCGCGGCATTCAGCCCACAACGCGAGCATGCGTTCGATATCGACCTTCACCTCCGGCGGTACCGGGTTGAGCGGAGCGTCGTGGCTCAGGTTGAACGGCATGTGATTGCGCATGGCGAAGAAGCCACTGTGCATTTGCGCGCACGCAGAACGGGCCTGAGCGCGAGCGTAAACATCGCCCGGCCAGAGCTGTTCGGCCGGGAACTGTTCGGCCAGGTATTCGGCAATCGCCAGAGAGTCGGCGATGGTGCCGCGAGAGGTTTGCAGCAACGGCACCTTGGCGGTCGGCGAATGCTTGAGCAGCCGCTCGCGGGTGTCGGGCTTGCCGAGCTTGATCAGTTCTTCGCTGTAAGGGGCGCCGGTCAGTTCCAACGCCAGGGCGGCACGCAAAGACCAGGAGGAAAGCAGTTTGTCGCCGATGATCAGGTGCAGGGACATGGTGTGGCGCCTTTTCGTCAGTGGAAAGCTTCAAGACTTGTGGTGAACGGACCGACGCTTTCGCGGGCAAGCCCGCTCCCACAGTAGTTTCGGTCGTGCACAAATCTCGTGTACACCACAGAACCCTGTGGGAGCGGGCTTGCCCGCGAAGAGGCCGGCAGCCCACCCTCACCCTTTGGATCAGGTGCGGTATTCGGCGTTGATCTTCACGTACTCATGCGACAGGTCGGTGGTCCAGATGGTTTCGCTGCAGTCGCCGCGACCCAGTTCGATACGGATGGTGATCTCTTCCTGCTGCATCACCGCCGAGCCCTGTGCTTCAGTGTAGGTCTCGGCACGGGCGCCACGGCTGGCGATGCACACGTCGCCGAGGAACACGTCGATCTTGCTCACATCCAGGTTCGGCACGCCGGCACGGCCGACAGCGGCCAGAATACGGCCCCAGTTCGGGTCGGAAGCGAACAGCGCGGTCTTGATCAGCGGCGAGTGGGCCACGGTGTAACCGACGTCCAGGCATTCCTGATGATTGCCGCCACCGTTGACTTCAACGGTGACGAATTTGGTCGCGCCTTCGCCGTCACGCACGATGGCCTGGGCCACGTCCATGCACACTTCGAATACCGCCTGTTTCAGCTTGGCGAACAGCTCGCCTTCGGCGCGGGTGATTTCCGGCAGGGCAGCCTTGCCGGTGGCAATCAGCATGCAGCAGTCGTTGGTCGAGGTGTCGCCGTCGATGGTGATGCGGTTGAACGACTTGTTCGCACCGTCGAGCATCAGGTTGTGCAGCACGTCGCGGGAGACTTTGGCGTCGGTGGCGATGTAGCCGAGCATGGTCGCCATGTTCGGGCGAATCATGCCGGCGCCTTTGCTGATGCCGGTAACGGTGATGGTCACGCCGTCATGCTGGAACTGGCGACTGGCGCCCTTGGGCAGGGTATCGGTGGTCATGATGCCGGTGGCGGCCGCTTCCCAGTTGTTTTCCGACAGATCATCCAGCGCCGCTTGCAGCGCGCCTTCGATCTTCTCGACCGGCAGCGGTTCACCGATCACACCGGTGGAATACGGCAGGATCTGGCTGGCATCGACACCGGTCAGCTCGGCCAGTTTGGCGGTGGTGCGCTCGGCAGCCGCCAGACCCGGCTCACCGGTACCGGCGTTGGCGTTACCGGTGTTGGTCAGCAGGTAACGCACGGCGTTCTGCACACGTTTTTTCGCCAGGATTACCGGCGCGGCGCAAAAGGCATTCAACGTGAACACGCCGGCCACGGTCGAACCTTCGGCACAGCGCATCACTACCACATCCTTGCGCCCGGGGCGCTTGATGCCGGCCGAGGCGATACCGAGTTCAAAACCGGCAACCGGGTGCAACGTTGGCAAAGGACCAAGACCAACAGCCATGAATGCGCTCCTTACTCAATGATGTCAGCACCGCTCACAGGGATGGCGGTGGTGTAAATGGCAAAACGCCGCGACGGCAGGAGCCGGTCGCGGCGCGGGTATTTCAGCGATTGAAACGGGGTTTACTGGATCTGCCCGTGGCAATGCTTGAATTTCTTGCCCGAACCGCAGTAGCACAGTTCGTTGCGGCCCAGCTTCTGCTCGTTGCGCACCGGCGCGGTGGCAAGGGCTACATCGACCTCTTCACCCAACACTTCCGGCTGCTCCAGACCCGGGGCCTCGGCGTGTTCGAACTGCATGCGCGCGGCCAGTGCTTCGGCTTCCTCACGCAGGCGTTGCTCTTCGGCTTCCGGATCTTCGCGGCGCACCTGAACGTGCGACAGCACACGGATCGAGTCGCGCTTGATCGAATCCAGCAGCTCGGAGAACAGCGTGAACGACTCGCGCTTGTATTCCTGCTTCGGGTTCTTCTGGGCGTAGCCACGCAGGTGAATGCCGTGACGCAGGTGATCCATGGTCGACAGGTGGTCTTTCCACAGATCGTCCAGCACACGCAGAACGATTTGTTTCTCGAGCGAGCGCAGTGCTTCGGCACCGGCCTGATCTTCTTTCTCGTTGTACGCCGCCATCAGCTCGACCATCAGCTTCTCGCGCAGGGTCTCTTCGTACAGGTGATCGTCTTCGTCGAGCCATTGCTGGATAGGCAATTTCACCCCGAAGTCGCTGGCGATCGACGCTTCCAGACCGGCCACGTCCCACTGCTCGGGCAGCGATTGCGGCGGAATGTGCGCGCTGACGGTGGCGTTGAGCACGTCCTGACGGAAATCGGCGATGGTTTCACCGATGTTGTCGGCGGCCAGCAACGTGTTACGCATGTGATAGATCACTTTACGCTGTTCGTTGTTGACGTCGTCGAACTCGAGCAGTTGCTTGCGGATGTCGAAGTTGCGACCTTCCACCTTGCGCTGCGCCTTCTCGATCGCGTTGGTCACCATGCGGTGTTCGATCGCTTCGCCCGGCTGCATGCCCAGGGCTTTCATGAAGTTCTTCACCCGGTCAGAGGCGAAGATGCGCATCAGGCTGTCTTCCAGCGACAGGTAGAAGCGGCTGGAACCGGCATCGCCCTGACGGCCGGCACGGCCACGCAGCTGGTTGTCGATACGACGGGATTCGTGACGCTCGGAGGCGATCACCTGCAGACCGCCGGACTCCAGCACTTGCTGGTGACGCTTCTGCCAGTCGGCCTTGATCTGGGCGATCTGCTCAGGGCTCGGGTTTTCCAGCGCCGCGACTTCCACTTCCCAGTTGCCGCCCAGCAGGATGTCGGTACCACGACCGGCCATGTTGGTGGCGATGGTCAGGGCGCCCGGACGACCGGCTTGCGCAATGATCTCGGCTTCTTTTTCGTGGAACTTGGCGTTCAGTACCTTGTGTTCGATACCTTCCTTGTTGAGCAGGCTGGACACGTGCTCGGAGGTTTCGATGGTCGCGGTACCCACCAGGATCGGACGGCCCTGGGCCATGCCTTCCTTGATGTCGTTGATGATCGCCGCGTATTTCTCTTCGGCGGTCAGGAACACCAGGTCGTTGTAGTCTTTACGCGCCAACGGCTTGTTCGGCGGAATGACCATGACCTGCAGGCCGTAGATCTGGTGGAATTCGAACGCTTCGGTGTCAGCGGTACCGGTCATGCCGGACAGCTTGGTGTACAGACGGAAGTAGTTCTGGAACGTGGTCGAGGCCAGGGTCTGGCTCTCGGCCTGGATGTTCAGACCTTCCTTGGCTTCGATGGCCTGGTGCAGACCTTCGGACAGACGACGACCCGGCATGGTACGACCGGTGTGTTCGTCGACCAGTACGACCTGACCGTCCTGCACAATGTATTCGACGTTGCGGTGGAACAGTTTGTGCGCACGCAGACCCGAATAAACGTGGGTCAGCAGGCCCAGGTTATGCGCCGAGTACAGGCTCTCGCCTTCGGCCAGCAGGCCGACGCCGGTGAGCATTTCTTCGATGTACTGGTGACCGGCTTCGTTGAGTTCGACCTGACGGGTCTTCTCGTCGATGGTGTAGTGGCCGGCCTTGGTGACCTGGCCTTCGACTTCTTCGACGTGCAGTTCCAGCTGCGGGATCAGTTTGTTGATCTCCATGTACAACTTGGAACTGTCCTCGGCCTGACCGGAAATGATCAGCGGGGTACGGGCTTCGTCGATGAGGATGGAGTCGACTTCGTCGATCACGGCAAAATTGAGTTCGCGCTGGAATTTCTCTTCCATGCTGAACGCCATGTTGTCGCGCAGGTAGTCGAAACCGAATTCGTTGTTGGTGCCGTAGGTGATGTCGGCAGCGTAGGCGGCGCGCTTCTCTTCCGGCGGCTGGAACGGCGTCACGACGCCGACGGTCAGGCCGAGGAATTCATACAGCGGACGCATCCAGTTGGCGTCGCGGCGGGCCAGGTAGTCGTTCACGGTCACAACGTGCACGCCCTTGCCGGACAGCGCGTTGAGGTAAACGCCCAGGGTGGCCACGAGGGTTTTACCCTCGCCGGTACGCATCTCGGCAATCATGCCTTCATGCAAGGTCATGCCGCCGATCAACTGGACGTCGAAGTGGCGCATGCCCATGACGCGCTTGCCGGCTTCACGGGCGACCGCGAAGGCTTCAGGCAACAGCTTGTCGAGGGATTCCCCTTTGGCGATACGGGCCTTGAACTCGTTGGTCTTGGCACGCAATTGATCGTCCGAAAGGGCCACCATTTGCTCTTCGAAGGCATTGACGAGCTGCACCGTCTTGAGCATGCGTTTGACTTCACGCTCGTTCTTGCTTCCAAAAAGTTTCTTTAACAAAGGCGCAAACATATCGGCAGGATCTTCCACACTAAAGGGATGGAGGGCGGCCCCGTGAGTCGCCCGTGCAGCCCTCATGGCCGCATGCGAACGAGCATTCTACCCGGAAACGGTGGTGAGGAAAGTGGCGATATTCCACGATGCTGGCACTGCGCTTTGACGGGGCTCACTTAAAATAAGGGCGTTTTGCTCAACTTCAACCCATCAAGGCAAGAAGTTAGTTGTTGATTTAATGGGTAAAGCAGGGACAAAAGCAATGGGCGAGTGGTTCCGTCGCTTTCTGCTACCATGGCGCGTCTGTTACTTCAGGTGTTCGATCATGGCATTTCGCCCCCTCACAGCCAGAGCGCCCGCCGTTCTGCTACGCGAAGCCAAGCCGCTCAAAGCCATTCTCGGCCATGCCCAACGCCTCGCTCATCTGCAACGCCTGCTCGAAAGCCAGCTGCAACCGGCCGCCCGCACGCATTGCCATGTGGCCAAGTGGCGTGAAGGCCAATTGACGCTGGTGGTGACCGACGGGCACTGGGCGACGCGCCTGCGTTACCAGCAAAAACGCCTGCAACGCCAACTGCAGCTGTTCGAAGAGTTCGCCAACCTGACGCGCATCCTGTTCCGCGTGCAACCGCCGCTGGTCCAGCATCGGCCAGGCGGACACTCGATGGATCTGTCGCCGGACGCAGCGCAGACGATTCAGTCAACGGCCGACGGGATCAGCGATCCAGGCCTGCGTGCAGCGCTCGAGCGTCTGGCGGCGCACGCCAAAGACAAGACCTGAGGCAAGAACAAAAGATCGCAGCCTGCGGCAGCTCCTACATTGGGAATGCGTTCCCCTGCAGGAGCTGCCGAAGGCTGCGATCTTTGCTTTTAGCGGCGTTTGCTGCCGCCGAGCAACGACCCCATCAGCCCGCGCACCAGTTGTTTGCCGAGATTGTTCGCCGCCTGGCGCATCGCTGACTTCAGCGCCTGCCCCGCCGCCGTGCCCAGAAACTCTCCGGCACGATCGGCCAGGCTCGGTTCTTCAGGCGCGGCCTTACCGGTCGGCATTTCTGCCTCCGGCGCCAGATCCTTGCGGCCCATCAGGATTTCATACGCCGATTCACGATCGATCGGCTTGTCATACCGGCCCTTGAACGGCGACCCGGCGATCAGCATCGTGCGTTCGGTCTCGCTCAGCGGCCCGATCCGCGACTGCGGCGGCGCCACCAGCACCCGCTGGACCATTTCCGGCGTGCCCTTTTCCTGCAGCGTCCCGACCAGCGCTTCGCCGATGCCCAGTTCGGTCAATACCGACAACGTATCGAACGCCGGATTCGGCCGGAAACCATCGGCCACCGCGCGCAGGGATTTCTGTTCCTTGGCGGTGAACGCTCGCAAGCCGTGCTGGATGCGCAGGCCAAGTTGCGCCAGCACCTCATCCGGCAAATCCCCCGGCGACTGGGTGACGAAATACACACCCACGCCTTTCGAGCGGATCAGCCGCACCACCTGCTCCAGACGCTCCTGCAACGCCTTGGGCGTATCGCCGAACAACAAATGCGCTTCATCGAAGAACAGCGCCAGCAGCGGTTTGTCGGCGTCGCCGCGCTCTGGCAACTGCTCGAACAGCTCGGCCAGCAACCACAGCAGGAACGTCGCGTAGACCTTCGGCGCCTCGTGTACCAGACGGCTGGCATCGAGCAAATGAATGCGCCCACGGCCGTCCGCCGCCGGTTGCAGAATGTCTTCGAGTTGCAATGCTGGCTCGCCGAACAAGGCTTCAGCGCCCTGCTGCTCCAGAGTCGCCAGCCGGCGCAACAGCGCCTGACTGGAACCGGTGGTCATCAGCGCGGCATCTTCGCCCAGCAACTGCGGGTTGTCCTTGAGGTGGTTGAGCAGCGCCTTGAGGTCTTTCAGGTCCAGCAACAACAGACCTTCGCGGTCCGCCACTTTGAAAGCCGCGTACAGCGCCGCCTGCTGACTGTCGGTCAGTTCCAGCAGGCTGCCGATCAACAGCGGGCCCATTTCACTCAACGTAGTGCGCAACGGGTGACCGGATTCGCCGTGAATGTCCCACAGCGTCACCGGATAGGCCTGCGGCTTGTGGTCGAGCCAGGGCATCCCGGCGATGCGCTCGGCGACCTTGCCCTGCGGATTGCCGGCAGCGCCCAGGCCGCACAGGTCGCCCTTGATGTCGGCGGCGAACACCGCGACCCCGGCGTCGCTGAACGCTTCGGCAAGACGTTGCAAAGTCACGGTCTTGCCGGTCCCGGTCGCACCGGCGATCAGCCCGTGGCGGTTGGCCAGGCGCATGGCCTGAGCAATCGGTTGCCCCGTCAGATCGGCGCCGATAACGAGTTGCGATGTGTCAGGCATTTTGTCACCTATGGTTAATCTTTAATCCGCTGTGGCCGATAGCTAAGGGCGAGAACCTGACTGAAAAGTCGGTCGGACATTTCCCTAAGGAGAGCCGGAAATATCAGTTTTTTTCACCCTTGCCCATATTGCGCGTCTTTATAAAAGCACGCCCAGGACATTAAGACCTTAGCGGAACCCCAAGCCATGAACAAAAACCTGCGCTTCAGCCATAAAATTTTGCTTGCCGCCGCCCTCATCGTCATCGCCGCTTTCGCCTCGTTCACGCTGTACAACGACTGGCTGCAACGCAACGCGATCCGCGATGACCTGAACAACTATCTCAACGAGATGGGCGAAGTCACCGCCGATAACATCCAGACCTGGCTCAACGGACGCATTCTGCTGGTCGAGAACGCGGCCCAGAACATCGCCATCAACCCGGAACCGGCCAACGTCGCGAGCTTGCTGGAGCAGAAATCCCTGACCTCGACGTTCATGGCCACTTACCTGGGCGATGCCACCGGTCACTTCACCATCCGCCCGGACGTAAAGATGCCGGACGGCTTCGATCCACGGGTGCGCCCTTGGTATAAAGGTGCCGAGAGCAGCAGCGCCTCGACCCTGACCGAACCGTACATCGACGCCGCCACCGGCCAGTTGATCATCTCCATCGCCACCGCCTCGAAAAAAGCCGGTCAGAGCGTTGGCGTGGTCGGCGGCGACCTGAGCCTGCAAACCCTGGTCGACACCCTCACCGCCCGGGACTTCTCCGGCATGGGCTATGCGTTTCTGGTCAGCGCCGACGGCAAGATCCTCGTGCACCCGGACAAGGCGCTGGTGATGAAGTCACTGAAAGAAGCCTATCCGCAGGACACCCCGCGCATCAGCAGCGACTTCAGTGAAATCACGGTCGACGGCAAGACCCGCATCGTCAGCTTCACCCCGATCAAAGGCCTGCCGTCGGTCAACTGGTACATCGGTCTGTCGGTGGACAAGGACAAAGCTTTCTCGATGCTCAGCGAATTCCGCACCTCGGCGGTGATTGCCACCGTGATTGCGGTGGTGATCATCATTGCGCTGCTGGGCATGCTGATTCGCCTGCTGATTCAGCCGCTGCACGTCATGACCCGCGCCATGGAAGACATCGCCGATGGCGAAGGCGACCTGACCAAGCGCCTGACTATCGTCAATAACGATGAATTTGGCGTGCTGGGTACCGCATTCAACCGCTTCGTCGAGCGTATCCACGGCTCGATCCGCGAAGTGTCGTCGGCCACAGGGCAAGTCAACGAGGTCGCGCTGCGCGTGGTCGCGGCGTCGAACTCGTCGATGTACAACTCCGACCAGCAAGCCTCGCGCACCAGCAGCGTCGCCGCCGCGATCAATCAACTGGGCGCCGCTGCCCAGGAAATCGCGCGCAACGCCGCGCAAGCCTCGAACCAGGCCAGCGACGCCCGCGGCCTCGCCGAAGACGGCCAGCAAGTGGTGGACCGCAGCATCAAGGCGATGAACCAACTGTCGAGCATGCTCAGCGCCTCCAGCACCAACATCGAGTCGCTGAACAGCAAAACCGTGAACATCGGGCAGATTCTGGAAGTGATCACCAGCATCTCCCAGCAAACCAACCTGCTGGCGCTCAACGCCGCCATCGAAGCCGCGCGTGCCGGTGAGGCCGGACGTGGTTTTGCCGTGGTCGCCGACGAAGTGCGCAACCTGGCGCACCGCACCCAGGAATCGGCGCAGCAAGTGCAGACCATGATTGAAGAGCTGCAGGTCGGCGCCCGTGAATCGGTGAGCACCATGAGCGACAGCCAGCGCCACAGCCAGGACAGCGTGGAAATCGCCAACCTTGCCGGCGAACGCCTGAACAGCGTGACCCAGCGCATCGGCGAGATCGACGGGATGAACCAGTCGGTGGCCACCGCGACCGAAGAGCAGACAGCGGTGGTCGAGTCGATCAACGTCGACATCACCGAGATCAACACATTGAACCAGGAAGGCGTCGAAAACCTGCAGGCGACCTTGCGCGCCTGTTCGGATCTGGAGCAGCAGGCTTCGCGGCTGCAGCAATTGGTCGGCAGTTTCCGCATCTAGGGCGCTGCCACTGGCCTCTTCGCGAGCAGGCTCGCTCCCACATTGTATCTGTGTCGTTTGCAGATCCCTGTGGGAGCGAGCTTGCTCGCGAAGGCATCCTGTCAAACACCACAACACCTCCCTGACACTCCCACCGCACAATCCCGACCGAACATCTATTCTGGATAAAGGTCAACCAAGGGAGTGCCACACAGCGGAGGGTTGGTCACCGTGCATATCGCCGACATCACCATGTTCTACGCCCCGGCCAGCGGTGGCGTACGCACCTATCTGGACGCCAAGCATCGTCGGCTGGGCGTCAAATCGGGCATTCGTCATAGCCTGCTGATCCCCGGTGCACATTTCAGTGAACACGACGGCGTCTACACAGTGCCCGCACCTGCCCTGCCCTTTGGCAAAGGTTATCGCTTCCCCGTGCGTCTTGCGCCGTGGCGCAATGTCCTGCAGGACTTGCAACCGGAACTGATCGAAGTCGGCGACCCGTACCTGACTGCCTGGGCGGCGCTCGACGCGCGGCGTCACCTGGATGTGCCGGTGATCGGCTTTTATCACTCGGATCTGCCGTTGCTGGTGAGCAATCGCATGGGCCATTGGCTCACGCCGAATGTCGAGGCTTACGTCAGCAAACTGTACGGCAACTTCGACCGGGTGCTGGCGCCGAGCCAAGTGATGGCCGATAAACTTCGAGGCCTGGGGGTGCGCAACGTGTTCGTGCAACCGCTGGGGGTGGATCTGCAAACTTTCCATCCTGGCGCCCGCGACAAGGGTTTGCGCGCCGAACTGGGCATTGCCGAAGACACCCGTCTGCTGATTTTTGCCGGACGCGGCTCCAAAGAGAAAAACCTGCCAGTGCTGCTCAAATGCATGCAACGCCTCGGCCCGCGCTATCACCTGTTGCTGGTCGGTTCATCGATGCCCGCCGTGGTTCCGGACAATGTCAGCGTGATCGACGGGTTCTGTCCTGCCGCCACCGTGGCGCGATTAATGGCCAGCGCCGATGCCCTGATCCATGCCGGCGATCAGGAAACCTTCGGTCTGGTGATCCTCGAAGCCATGGCCTGCGGGATTCCGGTGCTCGCCGTGGCGGCCGGTGCGTTTGAAGAAATCGTCGCCGAAGACTGCGGCTTGCTCTGTGCACCGAACAACCCGCAAGCCATGGCCAACGCGGTGCGCGAGCTGTTCAGTCGCGGCTGCCTGAAACTCGGCCAACAAGCGCGACAACATGTCGAACGGCGTTACTCCTGGGACAGCGTGGTCGACAGCCTGCTCGGTCATTACCACGCGGTGCTCGGTCACTCGCGGCAAAGAGTGGCCAATGGCTGATTCCTTGAATGACCGCGCAGTGTTGCTGGTGCTGCACGACGTGGCGCCGTCGACGTGGGCGGATTATCGGCCATTTGTCGAGGCGGTCGACGCAATGGGTGGCGTACCGATGACCTGGCTGGTCGTTCCGGATTTTCATGGTCACGATGCGCTTGAGGATCATCCCGCGTTCTGCCGAATGCTCGGCGAGCGGCTTGTCCGTGGCGATGAACTGGCCTTGCACGGCTATTACCATGACGACCGCGAGCCAGCCCCGACCACGCCCCGTGACTGGTTCATGCGCCGAATCTACACCCACGAGGGTGAGTTTTATCGGCTGTCCCGGGAAGCGGCGCAGGCTCGCCTGCGCCATGGCATCGAACTGTTCCGGCGCAATGGCTGGCCGTTGCACGGCTTCGTCGCCCCGGCCTGGCTGATGAGTGAGGGCACCCGCCAGGCCCTTCGTGAAACCCCATTGAGCTACACCAGCGACCCGCAACATCTTTATCAATTACCGGATTTCACCGCCATCAACGCCCCGGGTCTGGTGTGGAGTGCGCGCAGCGCCTGGCGCCGGGGTCTGTCAAAACTCGTCAGCGAGCAACGCGAACAGCATTGGCGCGACGCCGCGGTGATTCGTCTAGGCTTGCACCCGGTAGACATGCGCCACGCCTTCGCGCGTGATTACTGGCTACGAACCCTTGAACGGCTGCTGGCAGAAGGACGCACGCCCATGAGCAAAATCGACTGGCTCACCCAGCACCGCGGGCGAATGGAGCGCGCTGCATGAGTCGCGGCATTGTGTTGTTGATCGGCCTGCTCGCCGCTGTACTGATCCCGGTGCTGCTCGGCGGCGGCGAGATCGGCGCGCGGTTGCAGAACTTTCCGCTGCACTGGCTGCTGATCATGTTCGGCATGATTCTGTTCTGCTGGGGTATCAACACCCTGCGCTTGCGCCTGCTGCTGGGCGATCAGCGCGATCGGGTCACGCCGCTGAAAAGCCTCGGTGTGGTGATGGCCGCGGAGTTCGCCTACTGCGCCACTCCCGGCGGCAGTGGCGGGCCGCTGACGATCATGGCCTTGCTGGCGCGCTGCGGTGTGCGCCCGGCCCGTGGCAGTGCGGTGTTTGCCATGGATCAGTTGAGCGATCTGCTGTTCTTTCTCTGTGCCTTGAGCGGCATCCTGATTTACGCCTTGTTTCAGCACCTCAGTGATCGTCTGGAGTGGCTGCTGATGGTCAGCGCCGTGTCACTGTTCGGTGGGTTGTTCAGTTGCGTGCTGCTGGCGCGCTACCACCGTCGCCTGATTCTTCTGAGCGGACGCCTGCTCGCCCGCCTCAACGTGCAACCGGCCACGCGTCGGCGCTGGACACGCAAGCTGCTGCATTTTCTCGATGCGTTCATCGACACGCTCAAGTTGCCGTGGCAGACGCTGACCAAGGTTTTCGCCCTGACCTGCATGCACTGGCTGCTGCGTTACAGCGTGTTGTACCTGGCCTTGCGCGGGCTGGGCGCGGACCTGCAGTGGGCCTGGAGTTTTCTGGTGCAGATGCTGTCGCTGGGGGCGGGTCAAATGAGCTTGTTGCCCGGTGGCGCGGGGGCGGCGGAACTGACCTCGGCAGCGCTGCTGGCGCCGATGGTCGGCAAATCCACCGCGGCGGCAGCGATTCTGATCTGGCGGGTGGTGACGTTCTACTTTTATCTGGTGGTGGGCGGCCCGGTGTTTCTATTGATGCTGGGGCGGCCATTGCTCAAGAAGCTGCTGAAGTTCAGGCAGGCTTCTCAGGTTCGTCCGCCTGCTCCTTGAGTTGCTCCCACAACTCGGCGGCGCCGGGAAACTCGGTGCCGTCTTCCGGGCTCAGGTCATCCGGGTCGTAGCGGCTAAGACAGCCCTCACCCAGGGTGGCCGGCGCTTTCGAAGTGGCTTTGTCCAGTGGGTCGCTCACGGCAGTTCCTCAAGGGCTGAAACGAAAAAAGGGCCTGGGACGATTGAACGCCCAGGCCCTTCATTATTCAAGTACGCGTGGGTTCGATCAGAACACCACGGTCTTGTTGCCGTGCACCAGCACGCGGTCTTCGAGGTGATAACGCAGGCCACGGGCCAACACCATCTTCTCGACGTCACGGCCGAAACGCACCATGTCTTCGATGCTGTCGCTGTGGCTGACGCGCACCACGTCCTGCTCGATGATCGGACCGGCGTCCAGCTCTTCGGTCACGTAGTGGCAAGTCGCGCCGATCAGCTTCACGCCGCGCAGCGACGCCTGATGGTACGGCTTGGCACCGACGAACGACGGCAGGAAGCTGTGATGAATGTTGATCACCTTGTGCGCGTACTCGCGGCACAGCGCCGGCGGCAGGATCTGCATGTAGCGCGCCAGCACCACCACTTCGGCGTCGTGCTGTTTGACCAGACGCGAGACTTCGGCGAACGCTGGCTCCTTGTCCTGCGGATTGACCGGGACATGGTAATAAGGAATGCCGTGCCACTCGACCATGCTGCGCAGGTCATTGTGGTTGGAAATCACGCAGGAGATTTCGCAATCGAGCTCGTCGCTGTGCCAGCGGTGCAGCAAGTCGGCCAGGCAGTGGGATTCGCGGCTGGCCATCAGCACCACGCGTTTCTTCTGCTCGGTGTCAGTAATGCGCCAGTCCATCGAGAACTCTTCGGCAATCGGCGCAAACTTCTCGCGCAGCACTTCAATACCGAACGGCAGCGAATCGGCGCGGATCTCGTGACGCATGAAAAACCAGCCGTTCTGATTATCCGAGTGGTGGCTCGCTTCGGTGATCCAGCCGTTGTGGGATGCCAGAAAGTTACTGACTTTGGCAACGATGCCAACGCGGTCAGGGCAGGAAATCACCAACCGAAAGGTGCGCATGAGGGGGAAACTCCAGAACTTCGCAAAGGCGGCCATTCTAGCGACTGTGCGCGAAATCTGCAGTAATGATGAGCACTTGCCGGAGAGGGCGCGGTTCATGGCGCCTGAGCGCACTGTACGACGAAGCGATGATGCGCCGGTGAAGCTGTTCGGCCAGATAATTGTGAATAATCGTGATGACTGCATCACATTATTTAGATGACCATTCAATTTACCGGTTATTTCACGTAACTAATTCAAATAAAAAATACGCTTAAATGTTTACTTGATGAAACAGCCTGACTATTATTGCGGCACTGTCCCCTGCCATTCAACACATCCGCATAAGGTAGTTACCATGTCCTTGATCAACGAATATCGCGCCACCGAAGAAGCTATCAAAGAGCTGCAAGCGCGTTTGAAAAATCTGTCGCAAGACGACAAATTGCAAGCCGAGCTGGAATTCGAAGGCAAACTGCGCACCCTGATGGGCGAATACTCCAAATCCCTGCGCGACATCATCGCCCTGCTGGATCCGGAATCGAAAACCAAAGGCACCCGTGGCGTCGCAGTCAAAACTACTGGCACCAAGCGTGCACGCAAAGTTAAACAATACAAAAACCCGCACAACGGCGAAGTCATCGAAACCAAAGGTGGCAACCACAAGACCCTGAAAGAGTGGAAAGCCAAGTGGGGCGGTGACGTGGTTGAAGGCTGGGCTACCCTGCTGGGCTAAGCCGCAATGCCTGTCGCAGACTGATTCTGCGGCCCATGAAAAACGCCAGCTTACGCTGGCGTTTTTTTATGCCCGGTATTTCATGGGCACACTATGTTCGATTTCAAAGATTCAAACGTTTGCGCAATGCCTGGACATAATTCTGCCACTCATTGAGCACTTGATTCTGTATCGGCGTCGCATTAAGCGCCCATTGCTGCGCGGCCTCGGCGAAAGATTGCAGGGTATTAGGTGCGCCCATGTGCGGCTCGGACAAACGCTGCTGGCAGAATATTCTCCAGCGCTCTTGCTCGGCAAAATTCAACGTATCGGGAAAGTTGCGTGCGCGATATCGAAAGAGTAATTCCGGCAGACGTTCGTCATCGAACGGCCATTGCTCTTGCGCTAATTGCGCCGGATCCGCTGTCCTCACTTGCTCGCATAGACGCCGATCACGATCACCGATAAATCCATCGTACAACTGCTGTTCCGGATCTTCATTCGGGGTGAAGTCTTCGCTGGCATAAATTGCCGTAACTTTATCTTTCCAAACTTGTTGTGCGTCACTTAGCCGCAGCGCACGCGCCTGGTAGAGCGCCATGTCCAGGCCCAGGCGCTGCTGATCGTCGGCACGCAATACCGACAACGGCGCCACCACCGGGCAGCGATTGATGTGAATCAGTTTGAGCGGCACCGGAAACTCCCCCTCGACGAGATCATCGCGACGGGTGTACAGGCGCTGACGCAGCGTTTCGGCGTCCAGATCGAGCAGACCTTGCGGGTCAAGGTGCAGGTCACAGACGATCAGGGCATTGCGATTGCGCGGATGCCAGGCCAATGGCAATACCACACCGACATAATGGCGCGCCGCCGAGAAGCGTCCGGAGATGTGCACCAGCGGCTGCAACAGGCGAATCTGATCCATGACTTTCTGTTTACTGCGCAGTTGAAACAGCCAGTCATACAACTTCGGCTGTTTCTCGCGGATCAACCGCGCCAGGGCGATGGTGGCGCGCACGTCCGAGAGCGCTTCGTGAGCATGCCCATGGTCAATGTTGTTGGCGGCTGTCAGGCGTTCGAGCTTGAGGGTGACCTTGCCTGCGTCATCGGTCGGCCAGACCAGACCGTCGGGGCGCAACGCATACGCGGCGCGTACCACATCGATCAGATCCCAACGACTGTTGCCGCCCTGCCATTCACGGGCATACGGGTCGAAGAAATTGCGATAGAGGCTGTAGCGGGTCATCTCGTCGTCGAAGCGCAGGGTGTTGTAACCCGCACCGCAAGTACCGGGTGCCGCCAGTTGCGCATGCACCCGAGTCATGAAATCGGCTTCGCTCAAACCCTGTTCGGCGAGACGGCTCGGGGTGATACCGGTAATGGCGCACGCCGCCGGGTGCGGCAGGATGTCTTCACTGGGCTGGCAGTAGAGGTTGACCGGTTCGTCGATTTCATTGAGATCGTGGTCGGTGCGAATCCCGGCGACCTGCAGCGGGCGGTCATTGCGCGGATTGATGCCGGTGGTTTCGTAGTCGTACCAGAAGATTGAAGTCACGGGCGGTTCCTGAACTTGAGATCAGCAAAGTCTAGGCGTTCAACCGCCATTGCGGCCAGCGCCGTGTCATTCGGCCAGCCTGCGCCACACGCGGTGCAATACATAGTTATGTCGTTTTCCCCCAAGAGGCTGCTAGCATCGGACAAACCTCGTATCCCGATCCGGCCCCATCAGGTAGCCCATGCTCGAGAACACAGCACTGCCACGGAAAGCACCGCTGAACCCGCCACTCGATACCCGCCATCCAGTGGAAACCCCGGAGGGCATCGACCTGCCGTTGCGCCCGGCCGGTCTGATGGTGCGCAGCCTCGCCTTCGGCATCGACCTGGGCATTCGCGGCGCCATCCTCGGCGGATTGTTCCTGGTGCTGGCGTTTCTTGGCCAGCTCGGCATGGGCCTGGGTTCGTTGCTGCTGTTTGCCGTCAGCTGGTGGTACATGGTGCTGTTCGAAGTGCTGCGTCAGGGCCGTTCGCCAGGCAAGCAATGGATGGGCCTGCGAGTGATCCACGACAACGGCACACCGGTTGGCTGGTCGGCGTCGCTGCTGCGCAACCTGCTGCGTTTTGTCGATCTGCTGCCCTTCGGTTACGCCTTTGGCGCCATCAGTTGCCTGCAACATCCCACCTTCAAACGCCTGGGCGACATCGCCGCCGGCACTCTGGTGGTCTACAGCGAACCCGCCCTGCTTCGCCCGCAATTACCCGACGTCCAGCCGCGCCGCTCGCCCGTGCCGCTCAACCTCAGTGAACAACGGGCCCTGCTCGCCTTCGCCGAACGCCAGGCCGAACTGTCGCCGGCGCGGGTCAATGAGCTGGCCGCGCTGCTCGCCCAGCCGCTGCACATCCCGACGCCCAAAGCGGTCAGCGAGCTCAATGGCATCGCACGCGGCTTGCTGGGTCCGACATGAAGCAAAGTCTTTTCGAAGCTCGCCACAAGGCCGAATGGGAGCGTTTCACGCTGGCTCTGGAACGCCTCGAACGTGGCAAGGACACTTCGCAGGTGGCCGGATTCCCCAAGGCTTATCGGCGCCTCTGCCAGCATCTGGCGTTGGCGCAGGAACGCGGCTACAGCAGTTTTCTGATCGACTCGCTGCAACAACTGGTGTTGCGCGGCCACCAGCAGCTGTATCGGCACCGCAGTCGCTTCGCCGCCAACCTGCTCGGTTTCATCCTCGCTGACTTCCCCCGGCTGGTGCGCGCCGAATGGCCGTTCGTGCTGGCCGCTGGCCTGGTGTTTTTCGGCAGCCTGATCGGCTTCGCCTTGCTGGTGTACGCCTTTCCCGAACTGATCTACAACCTGATCCCCGCCGAACAGGTGCGCGAGATGCAGAGCATGTACGACCCGGTGGCCGGGCACCTCGGGCGCTCGGCCGAACGGGCGGCCAGTGAGGACTGGGTGATGTTCGGTTATTACGTGATGAACAACATCGGCATCGCCTTCCAGACCTTCGCCAGCGGTTTGCTGCTGGGCGTGGGCAGCGCATTTTTCCTGTTCTACAACGGGCTGGTCATCGGTGCGGTCGCCGGGCACCTGACCGAGATCGGATTTGGCCAGACGTTCTGGTCGTTCGTGATCGGCCACGGCGCTTTCGAGCTGACGGCCATTGCCCTGGCGGGGGCGGCGGGGATGAAACTCGGCTGGAGCGTGATTGCGCCCGGGCGCCTGACGCGCGGCGAGGCGCTGGTGGAGGCCGCGCGCAAAAGTGTGCTGCTGGTGTGCGGGGTCATGCTGTTCCTGTTGATCGCGGCGTTCATCGAAGCGTACTGGTCGTCGAAGACCGGGGTCACACCGCAGATCAAATACGCGGTCGGCGCTGCGTTGTGGATCGCCGTCGCGGCTTATCTGCTGCTCGCCGGAAGGACACGCCATGCGCCTGAGTGATGCCACCGTGGCGATCCGCCCGCGCAGCAGCTGGGAGGCCATGGACCTGGGCGTGCTCATGAGCCAGCAGCATCGACGCCTGCTGATGACCAGTTGGGCCATCGTCACCTTGCCGTTGTTCGCCATGCTGACCTTGTTGCTGTGGGATTCGCCGTCGCTGGCGGTATTGATTTTCTGGTGGCTGAAACCGGCGTACGAGCGCCTGCCGCTGTACATCCTGTCCAAGGCCCTGTTCGGCGAAACGCCCACGCTGAAACAGGCCCTGCGCGAATTTCCGCAGCTGTTGAAACCACAACTGCTGGCCAGCCTGACCTGGCGCCGCCTGAGCCTGAGTCGCAGCTTCCTGCTGCCGGTGGTGCAACTCGAAGGCCTCGACGGCACGGCGCGTCAGCAACGCTTGCAGGTGTTGCTGCAACGCAATGCCGGCGCCGCGCAATGGCTGACGATCATCGGCATGCACCTGGAGACCGCGCTGTGGATCGGCCTGATGGTGCTGTTCTACATGCTCCTGCCACAGCAGATCGAAACCGACTGGGACTGGCAATCGCTGATCCTCGACAGCGATCACCACTGGCGTTGGCTGGAGCACCTGACCAACGCTTTCTACGCGCTGGTACTGGTGGTCTGGGAACCGATGTATGTCGCCTGCGGTTTCAGTCTGTATCTGAACCGACGCACTGTACTGGAGGCGTGGGACATCGAACTGGTGTTCCGCCGTTTGCGCCAACGCCTGAACGGCAGCGCTCTGGGCCTGCTGTTGGCCGTCTGTCTATGGTTGCCGACAGTGCCGCCGGCGTGGGCGAATGCGCCGGCCAACGCCCCGGAGGCACCTCGCCTGCTGAATCAACCGCTGACCAGTCAGGCTTCGCACGACAGCATCAAGGCGCTGCTCGAACAACCACCGTTCAAGAACAAGGAAAGCGTGACGCGCTATCGCTTGGGTGACGACCCGGCAGCCCCGGCGGAGGGCAAACCCGGCGAGGCCCCACAATGGCTGAAAACCCTGCTCGGCTGGCTCGACGATCAACGCTTCAATGCTGTGGCGGTCTTGATCGAGGTGCTGCTGTGGGGCGCGTTGCTCGCGGCTATCGGTTGGCTGATCTGGCGCTACCGCGAATTCCTGCGCACCTTCGTCAGCCGCCGGCCGAAGCCGCCCGCCCGCGTCCGGCCACCTGCTCCACAACAAGCATTCGGCCTTGACCTGAACCCGCAATCCCTGCCCGACGACATCGCCGCCAGCGCCGAACAACTCTGGCAAACCCAGCCGCGCGCCGCGCTGGGCCTGCTCTATCGCGGATTGCTCAGCCGTCTGCTGCACGATTTTGCCCTGACCTTGAAACCCGCCGACACCGAGCATCAGGTACTGCTGCGGGTTGAGCAATTGCAGCACCCTGAACTGCTGGCGTTCAGTCGCAGCCTGACGCTGCACTGGCAGAACATGGCCTATGGGCACCGCATGCCGGCGGCCCATCTGCAACGGGAACTGTGTGACGGTTGGCGCGCCTTGTTCGACCATGGAGCGCACGCTTGAGCCGGCGCAGCGCGTGGTTGCTCGGCGGGCTGATCGTCGCCCTGCTCGCCGCGTTGAGCGTTTATCTGTACGTCAGGGCCCGGCCCTATCAGGAAGTGATCGATCACGGCCCGTCGCCCCAGGCGCAAGCCAATCCTTATCTGGCGGCAGAAATGTTTTTGCGCGAGCACGGCCTCAACGTCAGCCATGCCGAAACGCTGGCGGTGCTGCCCGATATTGATCCGCGCCGGCACACCCTGCTGTTGTTTGGCGAGCGTTCGCGGATGACACCACGGCAGGTTGATCAAGTGTTGAACTGGGCTCGCGCCGGCGGGCGAATCGTGTTCGTGGCCGAAGCGTTGTGGGACAAGCAGGCCAAACAGAGCGATGACCTGTTGCTGGACCGGGTGCAGTTGCACCAGTCGCTGAGCAAGGATCTCAAGGAGCCGCCGGCGGACCTGGCCGATGACCCGTACCCGAGCCTGACCAAACTCTACCTCGAAGACGAGGACGCGCCGGCCTACGCCGGTTTCGACACCGCGTTCCATCTGGACGACCCGAAGAATCTCGCCCAGGCCTGGGCCAACAGCGCCAGGGCCACGCACATGATGCAATTGCCCTACGGCGTCGGCTCGATCACGGTGGTCACCGATGCCGAGCTGTGGAAAACCCCGGCCATCGCCAAGTACGACAACGCCTGGCTGCTCTGGTACCTGAGCGCCGACACTGACGTCACGCTGATTTACAGCACGGCGCACGATGGTCTGCTGACCTTGCTCTGGCGTTACTTCCCGCACGCCATCGTCGCCCTGCTGGCGCTGATCGGTCTGGGCCTGTGGCATGTTGCTGTGCGCCATGGGCCACTGCAGGCACCTGCCCCGAGTGGCCGTCGCCAGCTGCAGGAACACTTGCGCGCCAGTGCCGACTTCATCCTGCGCCACAACGGTCAGCACACGCTGTTGCAAGCCCTGCAACAGGACGTGCTGCGCCGCGCTCGCCGCCGCTATCCCGGCTTCGACCAGTTGAACGTGGCTGAGCAATGGCTGGTGCTGTCGCGCCTGACCCGACAGCCGACCCGCGCCATCAGCCAGGCCCTGAGCCCGCTGCCAAAACAGCGCATGAGCAGCGCTGATTTCAGTCGCCAGGTGGCCCACCTGCAAACCTTGAGGAACACGCTATGAGTGAACAGATCGAGCCCGGCAGCGCCACCCACGCCGCCCAGCAACGCCAGCGTGCCAGCCAGTTGGCGCAAGCGGTGCGCGGCGAATTGCAGAAGGCCTTGATCGGCCAGAACAGCGTGATCGACGACGTGCTGACCGCGTTGATCGCTGGCGGCCATGTGCTGCTCGAAGGCGTCCCCGGACTTGGCAAGACGCTGCTGGTTCGCGCCCTGGCGAAATGCTTCGGCGGCGAGTTCGCACGCATCCAGTTCACCCCGGACCTGATGCCCAGCGATGTCACCGGCCACGCGGTCTACGACCTGCAAAGCGAACAATTCAAGTTGCGCAAAGGGCCGCTGTTCACCCACCTGCTGCTGGCCGACGAGATCAACCGCGCCCCGGCCAAGACTCAAGCCGCCTTGCTCGAAGCCATGCAGGAACGCCAGGTCACCCTCGAAGGCCGGGCGCTGCCGATCGCCCAGCCGTTCATGGTGCTCGCCACGCAAAATCCGATCGAGCAGGAAGGCACTTATCCACTGCCGGAAGCCGAGCTCGACCGTTTCATGCTCAAGGTGCGCATGGATTACCCGGAGGCCGAGCAGGAGTTGAACATGGTGCGTCAGGTCAGCCGCTCGACCCGCGCCGACATGCTTGATGTACAGCCGCTGCGCACGGTCCTGCAGGCCAAGGACGTGCAGGCCTTGCAACGCATCGCCAGCGACCTGCCGATTGACGACCAAGTGCTGGATTACGCGGTACGACTGGCACGCAGCACCCGCTCCTGGCCCGGCCTGACCCTCGGCGCCGGCCCGCGAGCCTCGATTGCGCTGGTGCGATGCGCCCGCGCCCGTGCGCTACTGCGTGGCGGCGAGTTTGTGCTTCCCGATGACATCAAGGGCTGCGCGCTCTCGGTGCTGCGCCATCGGGTGCGAGTAGCGCCGGAGCTGGACATCGAAGGTCTGCAGGTCGATCAGGTACTGCAGCAGTTGCTCGACCAAGTGCCGGCGCCGCGTCTGTGAGGATCCAGAAAAGATCGAAAGATCGCAGCCTTCGGCAGCTCCAACAGGGGATCGCGCTCTATGCAGGAACTGCCGCAGGCTGCGATCTTTTCAGCAGACAAACCGGTGCAGCACCATGAAACCCTCACGTCTGTTATTGATCTGGCTCGCCGCGCTGTGCCTCATCGGTATCCTCAAGGGCACGCTACAAGCCCTCGACATCGACGTGCCCGCCACGCTGTCGGCGATCAACTGGGGCTTGCTCCTGGCGCTGCTGGTACTGGCGATCATTGATGCGCTGCGCCTCAGCCACCTGCCGTCGCCGCGCCTACAGCGCCAGACGCCCGGCAGTCTGGCGCTCGGACGCTGGAGTGAGGTACGGCTGCAGCTCAGCCATGACTTCAACGGGCCGGTCGCGGTGGAGATTTTCGACCATGTGCCACAGGGGCTGAGTTTCGAAAACCTGCCGCAGGTGGTCGAACTGCAACCCGGGCAATACAGCGAGGTCGGCTATCGCCTGCGCCCGCTCAAACGTGGGCACTTCAGCTTCGAGCATTGCGAAATCAATCTGCCCAGCCCGTTCGGTCTGTGGACAGGCAAACGCCTGCTCGACGTGAGCGGTGAGATCCGAGTCTATCCGGACTTCGCAAAACTCTACGGTGGGCAGTTGCTGGCGGTGGACAACTGGCTCAGCCAACTCGGTGTGCGCCAGCGCCAGCGTCGCGGACAGGGTCAGGAATTTCATCAGTTGCGCGAATTTCGCGAGGGCGACAGCCTGCGCCAAATCGACTGGAAAGCCACCGCCCGTCAGCGCACGCCGATTGCCCGCGAGTACGAGGATGAACGCGACCAGCAAATCATGTTCATGCTCGATTGCGGCCGGCAAATGCGCAGCCAGGATGGCGAGCTGTCGCATTTCGACCATGCCCTGAATGCGTGTCTGCTGCTGAGCCACGTGGCCCTGCGTCAGGGTGATGCCGTGGGGCTGAGCACATTCGCCGTCGCGCAACCGCGTTTTCTCGCGCCGATCAAGGGTTCCAGTCAGCTCAAGGTCCTGCTCAACGCCGTCTATGATCTGGACAGCAGTCAGCGTCCTGCCGACTATTCAACCGCGATCAATCAGCTGTTGGCGCGGCAGAAGCGCCGGGCGCTGATCGTGCTGCTGACCAACCTGCGCGACGAGGACACCGAAGACCTGCTCGCCAGCGTCAAACGTCTGAGCCAGCAGCATCAAGTGCTGGTGGTCAGCCTGCGCGAGGAAACCCTCGATCGCGTGCGCAATGCCCCGGTACAAACGCTGCCCGAAGCACTGGCCTATTGCGGCACGGTGGACTACCTCAATGCGCGGGCAGAGTTGCATGAGCGGCTGAATGCGCAGGCAGTTCAGGTGCTCGATGTACAGCCCGGAGAGTTGAGCGCCGCATTAGTGACTGAGTACCTCAACTGGAAGAAGGCCGGAACGCTCTGAGCCCGGCTGCCGTTCCCTCACAAGTTCTCAGTTACGGTAATAAACAACTCCTCGTAGGCCAAAAAGGTTTGGGCGCTCAGCTTTTCCCGACCTGCTCGCGGGAAGGTGAACTTGACGTACGCGATCCCGTCAGCGTCGGACCTCATCGAGGCCAGCGACAAATTCGAATAGAACCACGCAATATTTCTGTTGGCTACAGGCAGCCCTGTCTGCTGGTCAATGATTCTGACTTCGACATGCGCCTCGCTGCCGACAACATTTCGCGGTGAAAGATTAGTGATGCGCTCAAACATGGGAATTTGTGCAGGATCGAATACGTAAAAAGTCCATGTTTTGGAACTTCCAAGACCGACACTCGCTTCGAGCGTGTTCGGCCCCAACTCGATCGGGCTCAGTTGCAGTGTCGACTTGCCATCCATATCTGTAGTGGTGACAAGCAGGTCCAGGCCGGGGATCCGCCACCGGACTTTAATCCCTTCTAGCGGCTTGCCATCATTCCGGGAAACTACACGCACAACCGCGCTGACTGACTGCCCCAAGTTGATGTCAGTGTACAAACTGGTCAACGACTCAATCACCGGCACCAGCCCGCCATACACCAACTGCGCCATATCCCAACCGCCTACTCCACCACTGACCGTGGCAGACAATACGTCATCCTGTTCAGCCGGATAATTAAAGGTCAAACGCGCAAGCCCCTCCTCATCCGTCACCGACGGCGTCAAGGCACTGCCGGCAAAATCCCAGCGCACCTGCACCCCCGCCAGCGGCAAACCGGTGCGTGCCGACACCACTCTGGCAATGGCTTGCGCGCGGTCCTCATTGGGTGGCAAACGAGAGTCTTCCGGTTCGTACAATTCGCTGATGACGCGCGGTTCTTCAAGCGTATACCGCAGCTCGACCGACTCCGCATGCGCCGTCTCTCCCACCGTCGCCGTCACTACCGCCGGCCCCGGCGTCTGCGGTTTGAAGCGCACAGTGGCAACACCGTAAAAGTCGGTCAGACGGGTGGTCGTCCCCAAATCCTCATTGCGCCAGGTCACCAATACGCCGGCGATACCTTGACCGGAAACGGACGACACCACTTTCACCTGCTCGACCAGTTCCTGCTCCCATTCCAGCACTTGCTGAACGCTGGTACTGGTGAGCAGTTTCCACACTTGCTCGCCCTCCCCCAGCGACATCGCGTTGGCCGGCGACAGGCTGGCCAGACGCTCAGCCCCGAGACGCAAGGCGAAGCCACCGTTCTTCAAGTCGGCACAGCGCAAGGAATAGCGCAGAAAACCGAAGGCTGAAGGCTGGCGTGGCGCGCCGAGCGCGGGTTCGAAACTCAGCCCCAGTTCCACTGGGCCGGTGCCGGTCAAACCCAGGGTCAGTTTCTGCTCGAGCAACGGGCTGCCCTCCGGGAACAGTACCTCGATGGCATGTGAGCCACTGCGTCGTGGAAAGTACGTGTGTTTGCCCCATGAATGTTCATCATGTCCATCGAACCGCACCCGCACATCTTCCCAAGGGTCACGGGCAAGTGCCGTAAAAGACAGGGCACGCTGCTCCTCATAGCCATCGAACAGGCTGTGCACATGGGCCACCACCTCCTGCTGACCCGCCGTGCCCGGCAGCAGGCCAAACCCCGACCAGCCGAGGTCATCGCTGGCGACGGTGTCGGAGCCGATTGCGCTCTTCCACTGCACCGCCACCTGCGCGACTGCCTGGCGGGTGAAAGCCGAGACCACCCGGATCCAGCTCCAGGCTTTGTCCTTGCCAACAACAGCGTCGACTGCGGACTCATGCCAGTCTTCGATTCGCAACTTGTTATGGCCGAGCTGCATCGGAGTCGCGCTCATGGGCCGACTCAACGCAGGTAGATAAAGCTCAAGCGTGAAGTTGCCAGTCGCTTTGCTCAAACTTAGGTCCAGTGTCCATTCGAGACCGCCGTCAGCAAGTGGTCGGGCAATATCGGGCGCCGGCTCGATCTTCGCACCCAGCTCATCGGCCGGCGTTCCCTGCCATATCAATATGGCCTGCAATCCCACCAGAGGGCTCAAGGCATTGGGCAGGTAACGCAAAGTGTGCGTGGCCCCGATGCAGGGAAACATTCTCTGACTGGCGATGGTCGCAGTCACCTGATCCAGCATCACCGTCAGCTCATCCACAAGCGCTGTAGAGATCAGCCGACCGAACAACTCCCGGGGCGCGGCCAGTACCGGACTGCTCAAGGTCAGGCTGAACAGACTGCTGGTACTCGAGGCGACCTGCGAGCTGAACGTCCACTCCAGCCCTTTTGCCTCAAGCTTGCGCGGCTCGCCGATAGACGTGACGGTCAACCCGATTCCCGGCGGCGCCCCTCGCCATTGCAGCGTCACCATCTGGTCAAGCAGCACACTGCCGGCCGTGGGTTCGACTTTCAGTGTGTGGGGGGCTCCGCGCCAGCACAGCAACCCCAACTCGGCCAGATCGACTGCTACATCGTCGAACGCAATCCTGACCTGATCCTTCCACGGACTGCTGGCCAGCGCCGTCACTGCAAACGGTCGCTCTATCGGCACCGCTTCATCGTGGGCCAGCACGCGAGCGGTCACCACCCGTTCACCGGCGTGGCCTGGTTGATACAGCACACTGGCCCAGCCGCCGATCCCCGATCGGGTGACAATCGTGCCTTCGGGCGTCTGCCAGTCCACCCGTGCATTGTTGACCGGATCGCCGTCGCCACTGGTGACCACATGCACCACCTGTATCCGCAACAGAACACTTTCGCCTTCGTCCACCACGGGAAACTTGTTGGCCTCCTGAACGTCACCAATGCGCACCAGATTGCGTGCCAGTGACATCGGTTTTCTGTCCGAACGCAGCAATAACTTCGAGCACGAAAGCTGCAACTGAAAACGCCCGTCAAGCTCGTCCCGGCAGTCCAGTTCCCAGCTCAGGTCGGCGGCGCTGGAGGGCACCCATTCTTCCAGCTCGGGACGTACCTCCACACCCAACTGTGCCGCGCTATCGCCTTCCCAGTGCATGGCCAGCTCAGTGCCAAGTAACGCCTCAGGCAGCCGCACACTCAGCTGATAAGTCGAACCCCGATTGGGATAACCGGTCTTTTGCGCCCAAGGCGAGGTAACGTCTTCTACCACGGCCAGTACGTCCTTCCATGGATCGGTCGCCAGCACTCGAACGTCGAGCTTCGTGGTTTCGACACCGCTGGCGTAGTAAGGGCTCGCCACCGAGGCCAGAATGGCAATGTCGCCTGCCGCAACGGGCAGATAATCGACATACGCCCAGCCTTCCGGGTCAGTGGGGGTCGTACTCAGCACACCCTGCTCTTCTGTGGCCCAGGTCACCGTGCGTCCAGCCAGAAACTGACCGGTGTACCAGGACGCTACGCGCACCCCCAGACGCACTGATTGCCCCAACTCCAGCACCGGGAAATACGCAGCCTCCAGCACCTCATCGAACATCAGCCGGTGATGCCCCAGCGAGACCTGCATCGAGTAAGGCTCGGCGGTGAACTGGTTCACCAGTTGCAGCGTGAACAAGTAAGGTTCCTGATCACCGATCAATGGACATTGAAGGAGCCACGCTGAATCCAGTGGTTGATCCACGCCCCAGGCAGGGGTCGCAATAATGGCGCCTTGTGGATTGTCATCGCTCACCAACGCAGCGCTGGTGTGCAACCAGGGACTGTCGGGGGCGAGTATGAACTCAAGCCGGTGCTGCAAGTCCCCCATCGCGCCCAGACACAAGTGAACCGGCTCGTCAGGTAACAAATGCTCTGCGTCTACCTTCACCGTGCGCACCTGCGGCAGCGCCAGGTGCAATTCCAGGCGAATGCGGGTGATCAAAACCCGCAGGTGATAGTCCTCGGGATCAGCATTTTCCGGAGCGACGATTGTGAGGCGAATCTTGTCCTCGCGCTGCCCCGGAAATTCCAGCGAAGTGCTGCAGAACGTCGGTTTGAAATCCAGCGGCTGCCCATTGGCAATCCGGACCTGCTCCTCTGCAGCGTCGCGAGCGCTGCCCGGCGGCAACGGTATTTCTCTCAACGGGGTGCCATCTTCAGCCGTGATGAGTATGTTTCCCGGTTCGGTGTGCCGCGTTTCATACATGAAACTCAGCACATACCGGGCACTGTCACTTGGTTGCAAAGGTAAAGTGAACGTTTGATGGACAGAGGCAAGGTTTCCCGCAGCAAGCACTTTAATCTGCACATCTTCATACACTTCGCCTATGACTGAGATCTCACGTCCATTGTTGCCCTTGTTCCAGAACTCCAGACCCTCACGGAAATCCCCATTGAGCACCAGACTGTCATTGGCCTGAATCACGGGTTCAAACATGTTGGTCTGCTCCTTGGTTATTACGTGAGCGGGACGTCAGCGCCCGGGTGACCAGGTCTTTGACGGCGAGGGTAAACGTCGGCTCACCGGCCTTGGCCGTGTACCGCACGCGCACAATGATGTCGGTAAGCGAGTTGAGCATCGACGCTTGCCGCTCGCATGTGGGCCAGGGAAAGTGCAACTGCCAGCGCGAAACCGCGCCGGTGTTCTCGAACGGGTTGAGCAAGCCCTCATCCGGTTTAGAGGCGTTCATGCCTGTGTCGGCGATCCCTGCCGATAAACCGATCTGCTGACCACTGCGCAGATTGAACAGCACCTCGTCCGGCGCCATCTTGCCCGCGGGACGATGCAGGTACTCGACGGACTGCGCCGTAGCCTGGGTAGCGATCATGCTGCCGATCTGCAGCAGCGTCGCCTGTAGGTCCTGATAAGAGCCGAGCAGTCCGGGCGTATGGACCTCGACCAGGTTGATCAGCCGGCAATACTCGCCGGGGTGATCGCGATCGAATGACAGCTGCGTCAGCTGAAATTCCAGCGTGCCCTTGTCGGTCAGCTCTTTCAGTGCCTGGGTCCAGTCGGAGAATCCCGGCTGCGGATCTTTCCGGTCATCGAACAAGCGTCGCAACGAAACGGTCTTGACCCGCTCCAGACGGCGTTCATGGCTTTGCAGGTACAGGCGGTCCATGCGCAGCAGGTATTCGCGCAAGTGCTCACCGGCGGTCAATCCGTGACGATTGTCCAGCCAGACCTGTGGTAACGCCTCAACGGTGTCGTAATTGCCGGTTTCAGCACTCAACGACGCACGGGCACTCAGGCACAGACTGACCACCGCATCGTAAGCCTGATAGTGCAAGGCCTTGAGCTGGCCCAGGAGCCAACCGAACAATTCGGCGTTGGTCGCACGTTTTTTCAGGTAGTTGTAGAGCGTCAGCGCCTGACCGTTGGCCCGCAGGGTTTGCTCCAGACTCTTCCTGGCCGCTTCCACGGCGAATGTTTGCGCGGTGATCTGCCCGGCCAGCGCCGCGACTTCGGCCAATGCCTGATCGCGTTGCAATTCCCACTCCCTGCGGCGCAGGCGGTAGCTTTCGGTGAGGGCTTGTTTATCTGCGTCGACCTGCACAATCATCGCGCCGAGCTCCAGACCATAGACCACGGCATCGGCGATTTTTTCTGGACGATGACCACCGTTGGCCACGCCGAAAATATTCGGCAGGGCCCCCACGACTGCGCCTCCGGTCTTGATCGCGTGCGTCCCTGCATTCATCCATTTGACGGCCTGCAGCTTTTCCATGACCTGGTATTCGGCATCGCTGATGTGTTCGTCGTACCAGGCGTCGTATCGTTCGGCCCGCTGCCTGGCCATGGTCTGACTCTCGCTCAGGGCCGTGAGCCCCGCTTCAAGCTGAGCAATGGATTGTTCTTGAACCGCGCGGGTGTAATCGCCCAGTTCCTTGAGATGCTCTTGCTGCAGTTCTTCCTGCTCGGCCCGATCGCGCTGTTCCAGCAGGCGCAAAACCTGGCTGCCGTACTCCTGCAAGGTCTGCACGGCGCGCAATGCCGCCTCATAGGTGACCCGCCAGCGGAAGGCGCCCACCACCAGACGTCCGCCCATCGGTCGCGGCAGGCCAACGCCGCCAGCGGCCAGATCGCGCAACAATTGCTTAGGATCGGTGGGCGGGCTGAACAGCGCAACGTCCAGTGGTTTGCCATCCAGGGTCAGGTTGTTGCGCAAGTTGTTCAGACGCTGGCCCGGCCAGTCGAACAGATCAAGCAACTGTTCGTTGATCGGCAGTTTGAACGGCTCGTTCGCCAGCAGGCCCATCAACGGTGACGCTTCGGCAGCCGGGGGAATGTCTGCCGGAGAAAACTGCAGTTCCTGCTCGAACTGTTCGAGCGCGGGGCGGTTCGTGCTCTGTCTCAACAAGTCGTCTACCGTCTGCGCTTGCCAACGAGTCACCGCGCGAACAGAGGGTGGCTTGCCCATCAGAAACTCGGCTTGTACGTAACACAGTTTTGCCGCCACCAGCGCATCGCGGGTGAGCTGACGGTAGTACCAGTCGCCCCAAGCGACCAGGTTTCTCACGTACTCGGTGAACAACAGAATCTGATAGTGCTGTGGCGCGGCATAGGCGATCGCATCAGGATCGGTGGGCATCTGTGCTTCGTGCCCGACTTTTCCCTCGCTGTACAGAGGACGGCAGCGCCAAAAACGAGGTTTCTTCGGCTCCACCGACGTTTCAACGGCTTGCGGATCGAACACATAATGCAGCCAGTTCTGCGCTTCCAGATAGCGATCCTCAGCCCGCAAACGGGTCGCCACCAGATGCGGCAGATGAAAAAACAGCTCCCAGAAATACAGACCATTGGCCCCGTCGAACGCCCCGTTCGGCTCATCGATCGGTCCCGCAGCTGGAGGTGGTTCGGTCAGGAACTGGGTGTCCCAGTCCAGTACGGCATCCACGGAGACATTGCTGCGCTGCACCAGCTCCGGGCCGAACAGCGAATTCAAGCGCGTGCGGGACAACACACCAGGCTGCCTGAAGCCGATGAACTGCGCGGCATCCAGCGTATTTTTTTCCAGCGTCGGCGGCACGAAACGGGTGATTTTGGTCAGCGAGACTGTAAATTGCCTGCTGCCTTGTTCGGCGTTGCTCAAGGAGAACTCGACCAGCCCGGTGAATCCTCCTTTCAAGCGCTTGAGTTCCATCCATTGGGTGGCCCACCCCCCTGCAACCGATTCTGATGCCTTGACAGGTACAGGGTCGCCTTCTGCACCATTGCTCAGTGCCAACTCGAACTCGGCGCGCTCGCCGGTGTTTCCGCCCGTCGCCCGACACAGCCCCCTGACCCAGAGAAAATCCTCTGTACCCTTCTCCGAAAACACCGCCTGCAGCCCGTAATAACCCGTCAGCGGTCCCGAGGTCTCACTCTTGATCGCGACCACTGGCTGATTCTTCGGCGTCAGCGAATGCTGCAAGGTCAGAATATCGGTGAAGCGTTCATTGGCCAGATGATCGAGCCAAGTGCCGTTGTCTTCGGCCAGCGGACGAAAGAGCACATCGCGGGTGGCGCGTACTTCCAGACCCGCCGGGCTGGTGAGCAATACACCCAGCCGTCCCTTGGGGTGAATCAGGTCATCGGCCAACGTCATCGCCAGCAACCGGGCATCCGCGCTGGTATCGCTGCCCTGATCAGCGCTGTACAGGCTCAGTGGTGCGGACCATTCCGCGTTCTGGCTCATGAACGCCAGGTTGATATCCAGCTTGGGGGGCACATAGCCGTTCACCCCTTTTTCGCCTACCTGATCAGACCATTCGGCCCACACCAGACACAAGCGTCCCGCCCAGACCAGCGGCCGTATATCCAGAACCCGGCCGCCCACCGGAATGTCGACGGGTTGCCATTCATTCCATGTCGCCGGGTTGACCGGATTGCCGGCAGTGGTGAGGTCGATGTCGGCCTTGCGCCAGTAATACTGCAACGGCTGCACCCGCTGACGACCGACGAAATAGTAAGTTGCACGGCTTGCCGAATCGCCCTCCAGGCAGGCGCTGATGACGTCCAGATTGCAGGTCTGTTCGAATGCCTTGAGGTATTCCTGCAACGCACGCCGCACCGAATCGTCGGTCAGACGCGTTTGGTTCAAGTCATTTTCCAGTGCCTTGAACAGACGGGTCTTGCGTTGCCGCACAAAGGGATTGATGAAGTTTTCCGGATAGTATGCGATCAACGTCAGCGCCGCCCAGTCGGGGTAATTGCTGTACAGCTCCCAGAGTTTCAAGTGTTCTGTCGGGAAAACCGTGTCTTTGTAACCCGGCTCAAGCTTGCGATAGGCCGCATGGATGAATTGCTGCGCGCAACTGGTCGCCTCGGCGACCCACGAACTTTGCACCGGGTAGTTGTCCAGCGGATCCATGCGCAATAACTCGAACAGATCCTGCGGCGTTTTCACGAAAGAGTAATTTTCTCTGGCAGCCTGACCGATGCAGTACTCGACCAATGCTGCGCGGCGTTTTTCCAACAAGGGAGACAATTTGCGCTGGGTCATGGTCTTGTCCTGAGTCGTGGGGTTAACGCTGCGTCAACCAACGCTGTCATTGGAGAATCGGGGCTTCGGTGAAAGTGACCGGGTCAAAATCTATTTGGTGGTTATTGGCTTCGCAGCGCACGCTGAAAATGAACGTGCCACCGGACGGACTCGACACGTACACCCGTGTAACCCCCTCGGCATCGGCATAATTCTGTTCGGGACGGATCACCGCCGTGCCGCTGCTGCCGCTGGCCGGTCTGGCAAACCAGCGCACCAGACGATTGCGTCCGGGGTTTCGATAGTTGTCGCGCAGCGTGGCGTACAACGCGATTTCCTGCCCCGCAGGAACCGGCTCCAACGGCACCAGAGACGTTAATGGTGCCGGGAAGAAAAGCGTATCGGGGTCATCGGCGATGTTGATGGTCGGGGCCTGTTGCGCGTCGATCAGGTCAAGCCAGAACAGCGGCGTTTCCTGCCCCATGACCTTGCCCGGCAGATACTCGACCGTTACCGTTCCATCGACTTCAGTGGCCTTGGGCACAATCGTGCCGAGGCTCACTTGCCAGTACACATTGACGCCACTCAGTGGCCGCTTGTCGGCATCGCGCAGCGTCACGGTAAACATCACTTTCTCGTCGTCCTTGCCGGCCACCGCCTCAGTCTTGTCCACCACACAAGTCATGGTGACCAGCGGTTGCGTCACCTCATCGGCGAAGGTCACCACCGACTCGCGGCTGTCTGAAAGGCTGAGCAGCGCACGCTCGGCGGCGAACCGGTACGCATCCTTGTTGACGTCTTCCGGCAGACTGCCCACGAGGAAAATCGTCAGGGCGTCCATGCCGCTGTCCCGGGCCAAGACGCGGATGCGCATCAGCAAATCGAGCTGGGGCAGTGTCTTGAGAATGTTCAACGTCGGGTCGATACGGCTGACACACTCACGCACCTCCTGCACGCTCCAGTCGAAAAACGCCGCCAGTCGCAACGCGGCCGCTTCCTGTGCCAGGCGCAACGCGTCGCCTGTCAGAGGGCTGGGCAATGCATTGACCTGACGCAGGTAATCGAGCAGTTTGCCGGCCGGTTGCGCGCTCAGCTCGAAGGCCCGACCCAGTGTGCTCAGGTAATACAGGGTACGGATAGACAGCAGATGTCGATCGTTCTGAGCCATCCAGGCCTTATGGCCGTACTGCAGAAAGTCTTCGAGCAACACCGCAGACAGATCCAGCTGGTTCGTCACGGCGCTGCGACGTCGCACGTCAGCCAACAAGCTCAGCAGCGGGTCGGGTTGTTCAGAAGCACGTGCAGCGCGCCTGAGCGCATCAGCCGCATCACGATCGGCACGCGCGCTGACCTGAGACAGCAATTGATAAACGGTGGACTGTGCCCAGGTCAGCATCAGCAATCCGCGTTCGATATCAAGGCCGGTGTACGCCACCAGACACTCCCTGACGACCGAGACCTGCGCTTCCCGCGCCTGCAACAGCACGCCGAGCATGCGCTCGACAAGAACGCTCCGAACGGCGTCTTCGCTCTCGCCCAGCCCTTCCCTGATGGCCTGGTCGAAGATTTCCCTGGCCAGGCTCAGGTATTGGGCCTCGGGTAATTGCAGATCGATGATCAACCCCCTGTCGTCGACCAGCTCGGTCAGCAAATGCAGCCAGTCCAGCCCTTCCAGCGAGGGCACGCCAGCCATCGACAACCCGGCATTGTTGAACAGCGTCGCCGGCAGCAGGTTGAGAATCTGCTCAAACAACCGACGCTCAGCCTGCGTGGCTACCGCCAGCGCCTGCAGCGGTGCCACGTGGTTCAACGTCCACAGCACAGGGATTTCGCGATCCCTGCACCAGGATACACAGGCGTGCAGGGCATCAATCAGATTGAGCACGTCCGGTGGGGTTTGGCTTTCGAGTCGTGTGTACAGGCGCGGTACACCTGCCAGCCCGTCGACCCAGCGCTCGCCACCCAGCAGGGTCAGCATCAACACCCCTTCGACCGGGGTAATGCCCAATAACCGTGGCAACTTCACCAATCGGTAGAAACTCGAAATGACTGCCGGGGTGCGCCTGAGCGTGCCGTTGAACCCGTGTGCCCGTTCGATCGCGACCGCAAGGTAGGCATATGTCTGCAGATCGATAGCCAATCCGCTGCACAACTGGCTGATCGTCAGCTCCGCCCCGGACTGTGCCGGCAGCGTCGCAAATGCTTCGCCGTCCAGCACCAGGGGCTGACGATAATTGCCTTGGCTGTTGAAGGTACGATCGAACAGTGACAGGGCATCGGCACGGCCGTAAATCGGGATTTCATCGAGAAATACCGCGAAGTCCTCTGCCGAACAGCCATAGCGTTCACGCAGCGACTGAAACAAGCCGAGGGCCTGCACCTGATGGGTGGAAATCCACCACGGGGCTGCCCGTTGCGCCTGACGTGTCTCTGCCCTGATCGCCGCCGTCAACAACGCGTCCACCTGCTCGCTGGGCAGTTCCAGCCATCGATCCAGACGCAACTTGCGATTCATTCGTTCGTAGCGGTCAATGGTGGCCGGGTCTTGTGTAAAACGATGCAGAAAAGTTGTGCTGTCTTCACTGTAAACAATGCCGAGTGCCGGGCTGGTCGCGGCATTGAGGTACACCGAGCCGGATCGCTGGCTCTCGTCAGCGCCCGGTTGCTCACTTTCATACACAGTGACGTTGGCCGAACGCGTCGGGGCGAATTCGCGAATCGACAGCAACGACTCGATATCACGGGTGTCCAGCCCTGTTTGCTGGCCAAAGAACTTCACCTGATTGAGGTCCTGCCAATCTTCTACGGTCGTACCAAAGTTGCGTTGGTAATATTCGAGTTTGTTTGCCTCGTCAGTGGGCGCCTCCGTCAACAGTTCACGCTGGTAGGGCCCCAACCGCGACGCATGGGTAAAGGCGCGACCGGCATCGTTGTCCCACGCCTCGGGCTGCAGGAAGTAGGGATAGGCCAAATCCACCATCTGGACGATATTGCCCACCGACAAGCCATGTTCCCGGGCGACAAAATCAAGCGTGACCCAGTGCTGGTAGTACGGCAGACCGTTGGGATAACGGGTCTGGATCAACGCCTCTTCGAGGTCAGTGGCGTTATCGTTTTCCTCGATGAACGTTTCGAGTACCGGGACGATGATGTCCAGCGCCGACACCGCCTGATGCACGGCATTGAAGTCAACCCGCAGCCTCTTCAGATCCTGCCGACGCTCATGCAAATCGAGCTTATCGGCGCTGCCCATGGGGAGTATTTTCTCTTCGATCCAGCGCAACAGCTCAATCAGGTAGGCCACCGGGGAGACGATTGACTCCAGTGCCTGCGGCGGGCACATGGCATCGAAATCTGGCGAGAACAGCTGCTCGTAGCTTGGCCCATCGACCCTCGACAACAGACCGCTCCCGGGGCGGGTGACCCGGGCGTTCGAACCGCTCAACGAATGTTCAATGAACTGGCGCCGGACAAACACCGCCAGGCTGTTGGCCCTGCGTAAAAAGGTCTGCGCATCGTCGGGGCTCAACCGGTAATGCCTGACCAGCCCCTGAACGCCTTGTTCGACCAGCGGAAAAACCGAACCACCGTTTTCCAGGTGATCACAAAAATCGGCGTAGGTTTCGCGCTGTTCGTCACTGAATACCTGTCTCAGCCACTGCTGCACCGGGCGGATCAAAGGCTCGGTCATGGTCGGGCTCCCGGAGCAATCGACGTGATCTCGAAACGCTCGCTTTCAACCCAGTCGGATACGGTCGAGCCATCCGCAGCGTCAGTGATGGTCTGCTGGAATCGACACCACTGGCCGCCTGGCAGCAGGGGCTGCGTTGCCTCGCCGCTCCAGCCTTGAGCAGTGACGGCAATGCCTGCGCTCAGCACGGTGTCAGGGTTGAACCAGGGCACCACGCGCCCGACACCCGTGCGTCCCTTGCCGACGAAACGCAGCGGATTTTCTACCCGGAATCCCGGTGCCGGCTCATCGATAGCTGGCAAATAGGTGCCCAGTACCACTGGAAGTGCAGCCGAGGCGGCAGAGTCGAAATCATCACGCGAAGCCACCGCCACCAGATTCGCAGGGCCGACGGACTGCCCTGTTTCCAGCGTCAGTGACCAGGTACGGTCCTCAAGCACCGGGGCGCTTGCGCGCGTCGTGCCCCTGCTGCCTGTCAACGTCACAAGCACGGTGTCGCCCGGATAGCCAAAGCCGGACACCACGACCTGACGACCGATGTGCACGCCGCGTCCGGGGCTTTCGATCACCGGGGCGGCAGGCACCACTTTGTAAGTGCGCGGAGGACTTTCCCTGGACGCGTGGGTCTCGAAGAATTGCCGGCCCTTTACGGTGTAGTTGCCGACCGGCAACGTTACCTCGGCACGCCATTCGCCCACAAAGTTGACCGGGACTTTATCGAGCAGGATTTCACTGGGATTTTCACGCCAGATCGTCACTTGACCAAAGGGTTCGGCGGTGCCCGAAAGCGTCGAGGTCCGGGCCAGCGATTGATTCGGCGCCGGCACCCTGATGACCGGCGGCACCAGCACGACAAAATAGCTGCGCACGGCACTGGGCAAAGAAGGTCTGCCAGCAATGGTTTGCACGGCTTCGATCTGGTATTTGCGAAACTCGAGTTTTTTCAGTTCGACGAACCAAGAGTTATGATTGGTCAGCCGTTTCGGTTCACCCAGGTTCCGTCCGAATTGCGCATCCCGCAGTTGCAACGTCGCACCGTTGTAGCCGTTGACTCCGCGCACGGTCATGTCGTAGTGGGTGTCTGTGTTTTCAGTCGGCTCGGTGATCACCAACTGCTCCGGGCTGACTGAAAACGCTTGCGAAGCGGGCGGCGATGGGCGCCCGGCAACGCTCTGGATCACGGTCACCCTGTGCTCCCTGTCCGGAGCGAAGCCGGCGTCGCGCTTGAAGGTCCATGTGCCGCTGGTGCCGACCGGCCGGTGCTCGTTCGCGCTGTCGCTGTATTTCAGGCTCAGCGTCGCGCCGGGCCAGCAGGTGCCGGAGATTTTCGGTGACAGTCCATCGTCCTCGACATCAGTGATGACGGGGGCCAGTAGCGGCACGGTGATTGTCATTTCCACCGGGTCGGAAACGAGCGCACCGTCCTTCTGCACCAACAACACAACTTTGGTGATGTTCGGCTCCCAGCCTGCATAGGCCCGGGCCGACCAACCCTGCGCCGTGACCGGTGCAGGCGGTGCAATCGGCGCGCCGGTTACCTTGTCCGTCACGTGCACCGTCGCGCCACTGACCCCCTTGCCAGTCAGGACCGGCGTGTAATCGACCACCGTACAAGCCAGCTCAGTCGGCGCCGGAAAACGGTCGATATTGATGATCCGCTCCACCGCAGGCGACACCGCATCACCCAGTTTTTGCACGACTTTCACCGTGCGCGTCGAACCGGGCGCCCAAGCCTGAGTAGCCCGGGTCAACCAGCCTTGCGCCGTGACGGTGGTTGCCGGAGCAACCGCACTGCCATCGGCCTTGTCGGTAACCTCGACCGAAGCGTTGATAAAGCCCTTTCCGGTGAAGGTCGGGGTGTAATTGGAAACGGTGTGAGTCACCTCCGTGGGCGCCGGCAACTCTGATGAAGTCCTGAACAGGTACTCGTGGGAGGGAATCCAGCCTCCGGCGTTATCGGAAACTTTCTGCACGACCTTCAAATTGTAAACGCCGAAGGGCCATTTCTGTGAGGTCGTTCTCCAACTGCCTGCGGTCACGACTACGACAGGTGGCGGTGTCGCCTCTTCCGGGCCGTTGACGATGGTGATCTCAACCGTGGCGCCGGTAAAACCTGCGCCGGAAAACTCGATGGTGGTGAGGGTTGGATAGGTGACGCTGACGGAGGTCAGTGCAGGGGGGCGGATTTTGAACGAGCGCGGCGAACTTACATCGGAAGTGACGCCTGACAGCGTCTGCCGCGCAACAATCGTAAAGCTGCCCGGCGGCATGTCTTGAGTGAACGCAGTGACCTGCCATTGTCCGTTGCTTTCTGCTGTGCCCTGGCCAATCTTGAATGAATGTTCCAAATCCTTTAGGACTTCGACAACGGCACCTGAAACAGCCCTCCCCCCCGCTATCGGACCTCTCGGATCGGTCACTGCTGATTCGGATGGCGTCGTGATTGTCGGCCGCAGAAGCAAGGTGAAATATTGCGTTGCAGTCCAGTCATTCAGCCCGCGGTGACCAGCCTGCATTTCGACCAGACCACCGTTAGGATAATTATCCTGGTTGAACGGGGCCTCCCATGTGCGGTTGGATTTAACAAGTGCCGTTGCATGTAAAACACCGCCGGGTTTCATCACGTCAATTGTTTTTCCCGGCGTACCCCGTCCGGTAATCAATAGTTGAGCACTGGCGCGTACCACTGCTCCTGGTGACGGGGAATCGATGACCGGAGCCACTTTCAAAACCACAGTCATCAAATTGGATCTAGAGGATGAGTATGTGCCGACTTTCTGAATGGCATAATAAGTCAGTGGCTGTGTTTCAACAGGCAGACTGATATTAGCCGTCCAACTGCCACCGACCCGAATAGTGGCGTTACCCAGCGAGGCATCATCCGCAGCATTATAGAGAGTGATTACACCATCATTAAATAAACCACCACTACCCTGCACTGTGAATTGGGGTGACGTTACGTCACCGGAAGGCTCATTAATAATTGGTGTAGTAACTTCGATAGTGAACGACACTCTTGATGTCGAAGCCTGAATCGCTTCCAGGTGATAACTACCAGGGGGATGAGCATTCAGGATGCGGGACCATGTATTCCCGTTGATTATTCCGCTACTTATCTGAACCGATTCTTGCCCCCGGTACAAGTGCAATACTATATTCATCGGAAGGCTTGTGGTGCCCGTGACGGAAATCGGAACAGGAGGGATAGTTCCATTATTTGCAGGCGTGATAATTACAGCGCTGGCTGGACCAGTTTCGCCATCATATTCCTGAACCATGAACACTCCCTCCGGTTCCACCCCCAAGAATTGAACATCTGTATATAGTTCATTGGGGAACTATTAAAATCCATTCACTCATTCACCCTGTTTATTCTTTCGCTCTTCAAAAAATCGCTCGACAACGATTCGCGGATTGCCGAGCCTCTCATCAACTACCTCATCACCCTGAACAGCATTTATTGGAAATACTTCCCATGAAGAATGCTCCCACCCATCATTATGAGTACCATCAAAGTTGCATGCGATACGGAATTGTATATTAGCGGATTGAACCGGAATTGATCCGTATCGTACATAGGCAATAAATTCTGAAGGCTGTACTTCCTGCCACATTGCATCGGGGGAAGGTATAGTTCGCATTACACTGAAATTATGAAATTCAAGATTCAAATTCCCTCTGTACCACGGCTTATCTATTGGACGCGTAGTCATTTTGTACATATTAGTCCTGACATCAACCGCTCTTCCGTCGGCAGATTTTTTATATTGATAATACAACCAGGCATGCAACTCTGGAATCCTGTGATTAAGATAAGCCACTCTGGTTACTGCGTTATCCCAGCCATCAGAATAAGTAACATCAGCATCAAAAAATTCACCTCGCCCATGATAAATAGTTCCTGACCTTTCAGCTTGGAACTTCGCCCAACGCTCAACTTCACTCAAATCAATTTTCGCGTCCTTCATAACATTCTCCTCAAGTGAAGTTTTAATTTACTTCCCCGCTGCTCACCCGCCTACTGTCAGAACTGACAGTTAAAAAGATCAAATACGTCTAAAAAAATATTTTATAGACACTAGAACAGCTAACGATTCCCCGTCCTACTTCGACACGCGCAGCAAACTACAACGCCTTGCGCCTTTGCCTACAGATCCGCCAGAATCCGCCGGCTTGTGCGCCTTGCCGATGCCCCGTAACGTGATCCGTACCGCTGCCAATCAGTGGTCGGGTTTAGTCGCCCGGGAGGTACTGCGAAAGGTGCATAAGCGTCATCAAGTCGGGTATTCCCTATCCCCGCACTCAATGGTGGCTGTGCGCAGGGCGCCCTCGGGCGCGCCGGTTTTTTCGTAGTCCTCCCGGTCGACTAACCTGCGTCCAGCCGCCACCCTCTCGTTTAGTCGGTGAGCATTCTGCTGCTGGATCTGGCGGACAGCCTGGAAGACAAACCACGGCATCTGGCGATGGCGATTTATCAGTTGAACGAGATGGGGTTGTTGCTGGCGGAGAAGACGCTGGACAGTGAGCGGGCGATTGCTGTGGGTTAGCCCGTAGATAGACGTTGTCGGGGCTGACGCCTTCGCAGGCAAGCCCGCTTCCACAGGGATTTGTTGTGTGCACACATTCCTTGATCAACCCCGGACACTGTGGGAGCGGGCTTGCCCGCGATGGCAATTAGGCGAGCGCCGCCGAAGTCAGGCCGAAGCCGGCAATGGCTGGAAGCTGAAGTACTGGCGCAGCGCCTCGACCAATTGCCCGTATTCCGGAGGCGGGCGTTGCAGGCTGAAGCCGGCGTCGTAATGCAGCGGTGTGGCGTCTTCCTGGCACCACAGGCAGCACGCGTTGAAGTCGATCACCTGCTGGCAACCATCGCTGGCGGGGATTCTCAGGCGCAGGTGGAACTCGGCACCAATCATCATCGGCAACTGGCTGATGAGCATCAGCCCGTCTTCAGACACATTGCCCAGAAAACCGATGGGTTTGTCGGTGACGCTGTTGTACACCCGGAGGAAGTACGGCAGTTGATGCCGTTCGATTCGGCGGTCAGTAAACATGCGCAGTACGCCATGCAAGGCTCCACTACAGAGCCGCACCTTTGCTTCGGAACGGGCCCGTCTCGCAGACACGCTCTCCCCGCTCCCGGTGTGACGGTCGCCAATACGCCATCACCTCAACCTCTACCAGTCGCAGGTGTTGCCTCGGTTCGAGCGCCAGGCGCCGAACCGGATCAATGGACTATAGCTCAGCTTGTACAGTCGGCCAGCGTTTGTATGACACCCGGCATCAGAAGCGTTGCGGACCTGGCACGGCCGCTGCGCTACGCGTCGGGTAATGACCCAGGCTCTGCAGGGTTTCCAGGCGCGCGCGAGCGCGGAAGGCGTATTCGCTGTTGGGGTACGAGGCGATGATGAACTGATAGGTCTGCGCCGCGTCGATGTACATTTTTTGCCGTTCCAGGCACTGACCGCGCATCATCGACACTTCCGGCCACACATACGGGCGGGCACGGCTGGCGCGTTCGACCTTGGACAGTTCGAGCATCACCTGCTCGCAATTGCCCCGGTCATAGGCGCTGTAGGCGTTGTTCAGATGATGGTTCATCGACCAACGGGTGCAGCCCGTGACGGCGAGGACGCTGAGGGCAAGGGCGGCAATGGGCACGAATCGCATGGGGTATTCTCCTGTCTTATGATCATTATCGACCTCGGGCGAGAAATCTTCAGAGTCCTTTGTTCCGATTGTCGCGTTCAATAAAGAAAACAATAAGTAGTGCAAACGAACAATGACTACACCCAAAGAGCGTAGTAGCCTCTGCGAGCGCTTGAACCTGAGGAGTCTTTGCATGTCCGTCCGTCGTACCAAAATCGTCGCTACCCTTGGCCCGGCCAGTAACTCGCCGGAAGTTCTCGAACAGCTGATTCTGGCTGGTCTGGACGTCGCCCGTCTGAACTTCTCCCACGGCACCCCCGACGAGCACAAGGCTCGTGCGAAGCTGGTGCGTGACCTCGCGGCCAAGCACGGTCGCTTCGTCGCCCTGCTGGGCGACCTGCAAGGCCCGAAAATCCGTATCGCCAAATTCGCCAACAAGCGCATCGAGCTGAAGATCGGTGACAAGTTCACCTTCTCCACCAGCCATCCGTTGACCGAAGGCAACCAGCAAGTGGTCGGCATCGACTACCCGGATCTGGTCAAGGACTGCGGCGTGGGCGACGAGCTGCTGCTCGACGACGGCCGCGTGGTGATGCGCGTTGAAACCGCCACCGCCACCGAACTGCACTGCATCGTGACCATCGGCGGCCCGCTGTCCGACCACAAAGGCATCAACCGTCGCGGCGGCGGCCTGACTGCTCCGGCCCTGACTGAAAAAGACAAGGCCGACATCAAGCTCGCCGCCGAAATGGAAGTCGACTACCTCGCCGTGTCTTTCCCGCGTGATGCGGCGGACATGAACTACGCCCGTCAACTGCGCGATGAAGCTGGCGGCACTGCCTGGCTGGTGGCGAAGATCGAGCGCGCCGAAGCCGTGGCCGATGACGAAACCCTCGACGGTCTGATCAAGGCCTCCGACGCGGTCATGGTTGCCCGTGGCGACCTCGGTGTGGAAATCGGCGACGCCGAGCTGGTGGGCATTCAGAAGAAGATCATTCTGCATGCACGCCGCCACAACAAAGCGGTGATCGTGGCGACCCAGATGATGGAGTCGATGATCCAGAACCCGATGCCGACCCGCGCCGAAGTGTCCGACGTGGCCAACGCCGTGCTCGACTACACCGACGCCGTGATGCTGTCTGCCGAATCCGCTGCCGGCGCTTATCCGCTGGAAGCCGTGCAGGCCATGGCGCGCATCTGCGTCGGCGCTGAAAAGCACCCGACCAGCAAGACGTCCAGCCACCGCATCGGCAAGGAATTCGAGCGCTGCGACGAGAGCATTGCGCTGGCGACCATGTACACCGCCAACCACTTCCCGGGCGTCAAGGCGATCATCGCGCTGACCGAGAGCGGCTACACCCCGCTGATCATGTCGCGTATCCGTTCGTCGGTGCCGATCTACTGCTTCACCCCGCACCGCGAAGCCCAGGCCCGCGCGGCGATGTTCCGTGGCGTGTACACCGTTCCGTTCGATCCGGCTTCGCTGGCCCCGAACGAAGTCAGCCAGAAAGCCATCGACGAGCTGGTCAAGCGCGGCGTCGTGGAAAAAGGCGACTGGGTCATCCTGACCAAGGGCGACAGCTACCACACCACCGGCGGCACCAACGGCATGAAGATCCTGCACGTTGGCGATCCACAGGTCTGAGTGATTCGCTGAAAACCAAAAGCCCCGGCATGTGAGTGCCGGGGCTTTTTGCATTCTGCTCCAACAGATTTTGTATCGGCTCCGGCCTCATCGCTGGCAAGCCAGCTCCCACAGGGCCAGGCGGTGATCACAGATCTTGCATCCACCACAAAAACTGTGGGAGCTGGCTTGCCAGCGATGAGGCCAGCCCGGCCAGCGAAAATCTCAATGCCGCTTGATAAACCCGGTCAAGGCCGCCAACGCCTCCGGCGAGCGCAAGCGCTGGGTGAACAGCGCGCCCTCCTCCTCGATCACCTTACGGATCAATTCGCGATCCGGCGCCTTCATCAATTGCTTGCTGATGCGCACCGCGTCCGGCGGCAATTCGTCGAAACGCAGAGCCATTTCCCGGGCCTTGTTCAGCGCCGCTTCGCCACTGCCCAGCGCCTCGCTGGCGATGCCCCACTGCGCGGCCTGCTCACCGCTGAAACCTTCACCGAGCAACAACAACTCGGCCGCTTTGGCCTGCCCGAGCAAACGCGGCAGGATCAGGCTGGAACCGAACTCCGGACACAGCCCCAGATTGACGAACGGCATGCGCAACCGCGCATCGCGGCTGACGTAGACCAGATCGCAATGCAGCAATAATGTGGTGCCGATGCCCACGGCAGCACCGGCCACAGCGGCAACCACTGGTTTACGGCATTCGAGCAGATTGAGCATGAAGTGGAACACCGGGCTGTCGAGGTCGCTCGGCGGTTGCTGGATGAAGTCGGCGATGTCGTTGCCGGCGGTGAAGCATTCGGCGCTGCCAGAGATCAGCACGGCAGTGATTTCAGGATCGCTGTCGGCCTGCTTCAGGGCCTCGGCAAGGCGACTGTACATCGCGCGGGTCAGGGCGTTTTTCTTGTCCGGGCGGTTGAGGCGCAGGGTGAGCAAACCGCGTTCGCGTTCCAGCAGGATGGCTTCGGTCATCAGCGTTACTCAACATTAAAAAGGGCTGACAAAGTTCTTTTTTGGTGATGCAAAACTTTTGTGGTGAGGGGATTTATCCCCGATTGAGTGCGCAGCGCTCACAAAATCCTGGGGCCGCTGCGCAGCCCGTCGGGGATAAATCCCCTCGCCACAGGGTTCCGCCTTGCTCCAAAAGGATCAGCGCTTAACGGCGGGACAAAAACACATCGGCCAGCAGCTGATTGCGCGGCAGTCCGGCCAGGTACAGACGCTTGGCAAAGGCCTCGACGCTGGCAGTCGAGCCGCAGACTAAGGCCAGGGTCTGCCGGGAAACAAGGCGCAGTTGCGCCAAAGCGGCGGCTGACTCGGCCGCCGTCCATAGCTCGACGCTGAGGTTTTCGCGCTGCGCAGCGAGCGCCGCCAGAGGTTTGGCCAGATAGTGCTCACGCGCGTCATGGGCCAGATGAATAAGGCGGATGGCGCCTTGGTGATCCTGACGCAAGGCTTCGCGCAGCACGCCGAACAACGGCCCCAGCCCGGTGCCGGCGGCCAGCAGCCACAGCGGGCGCGCGTGCCAGTCCGGGTCGTAATGCAGGGCGCCGCCGCGCAGCTCGCCGAGGCGGATCGGGTCGCCGATCTGCAGGCGCCGCGCCGCATCGCTGAATTCGCCGGGCTGGCGACAGTCGAGGTGGAATTCGAGATAGCGGTCTTCCTGCGGCAGACTCGCCAGCGAATATGGCCGGGCGATGTGGTTGATCCACAGCACCAGATGCTGCCCGGCGCTGTAGCGCAGCGGTCGTTGCGGGGTCAGGCGCAAACGCAGTACGTTGTCGCTGAGCCAGTCCAGCGCCTCGACCAGCGCCGGGCGACCGTCAGTGAGCGGGTCGAACGTGTGCACGTGCAAGTCTTGCGTGACCTGGCACTGACAGGCCAGTCGCCAGCCTTCCTGGCGCTGTTCGGCACTCAAGGCGTCCGGTCGACTGTCGGTGGGCAAGCCGTTCACGCACTGCACCAGACAGGCATGGCAACTGCCGGCGCGGCAACTGTAAGGCACCGCGACGCCGTGCTGATTCAGCGCGTCGAGCAAATTGCTGCCCGCCGCCACCGACCATTGCCGGTCACCGACCCTAAGTTCAGGCATCTACATTCTCCCATGCCGCGGCACAGCGATTGCGCCCGTCGCGCTTGGCCCGGTACAGCGCCTGATCGGCGCGCTGCAAGGCGTCGTCCAGATCATCACTCAGTTCCAGCAGGGTCATGCCTGCCGACAGGCTGAGGTTGCGCACGTTCAGCCCCACCAGTTCGACATCAGTGAAAGCAATGCGCAGGCGTTCACAACAAGCCGTCAGGCGTTCGGCATCGCAGTCGGGCAGCAACACCACGAATTCCTCGCCACCGTAACGCGCCAGTACGTCGCCGTCACGCAGGCAGGCACCCGCCACCCCGGCGAAGGCCTGCAACACCTGATCGCCGGCGGCATGACCGTGCAAATCGTTGATGCGCTTGAAATGGTCGAGATCGATCAGCGCCAGACCATGCACCACGCCCGGTTCCATCTCCGCCAGTTCCCGTGAGGCCAGGCGCAGAAAATGCCGGCGATTGAACAGTCCGGTCAGCTCATCGGTGGCCACCAGATCTTCGAGCTGGCGCATCATTCCGCGCAGGGTGTCCTGATGCGCCTGCAGGGCAAACCGGCGCTGGCGCATGCGTTGCCGTGACACCTGCACAAAGCGTGCGTAGATCACCAGCCAGGCCAGCACCATCGCCAGAATGCACACCTGCAACGCCGCCATTGCCGGATCCGGCAGACGGAAGTGATAGCCGTCCCAGAGGGTGATCGCACAGAAACTGAAGAACACCAGCAGCGCGCAACGAATGAACGCGCGCCGGGATAAATGAAACAGGCCGAACAACAGGATCAGCACGTAGAACACCAGAAACGCGCCACGTGCTTCGTCCAGATGAGCGATCAGCCAGGTCTGCCAGCCGAGCCCGAGCAGCACTTGCGCTTCGGTCAGGCTGGGGTCGGCGAAGCGCTGATTGTGCCCGGACCAGAACAGCGTAAACAACGTGGCCTGGCAGATCACCACCAGCGCACTGCCGATGGCCACGCTGTTCAATGATTGCGGGTAATGTCCGGTGAAAAATGCCAGCCACAACAACAGCAAAGCCAATCCATAGGTGGCCGCAGCGAGGGCGAAGCGTTTGAGCAAAAGACGTTGAATGGCGTTATGGGTCAATCGTTGACTCACCGTGCGATAGGAGGCTGACCGAGTGTCCTACTCTACAGACCGGATGCCACTTTAGAGGGGCGGTCGATAAATGACCACCGATTTTCGGCGCCAAAAATTGACGTCAAATGCATGACCCATCAATGCCCCATGAAGACCTGTGGTGAGGGGATTTATCCCCGATGGGGCGCGAAGCGGCCCCCTGTAATCCCTCAGACAAACCGGGTGCACAGGATTTACGGCTGCTGCGCAGCCGATCGGGGATAAATTCCCTCGCCACAATGTTTATCCGACCAAAAGCCAATGTGTGCCCACCACCGAGGCGCGGTATACTGCCGCGCCTTTTTAGCGTCGCGCCAGCAGCCCCGGCGTGCCTTGAAAGGTGCTTGCAACCGACCGATGCACCCAAGCTGCAAGCACCTTATTGAATGTTCCCGTCTTTTAGAGGAGCGCGACTCATGACCGTGATCAAGCAAGATGACCTGATTCAGAGCGTTGCCGACGCCCTGCAATTCATTTCCTACTACCACCCCGTGGATTTCATCCAGGCGATGCACGAAGCCTACCTGCGCGAAGAATCGCCAGCGGCCCGTGATTCGATCGCACAGATCCTGATCAACTCGCGTATGTGCGCCACCGGCCACCGCCCGATCTGCCAGGACACCGGCATCGTCACCGTGTTCGTACGTGTGGGCATGGACGTACGTTGGGATGGCGCGACCATGAGCCTGGACGACATGATCAACGAAGGCGTGCGCCGCGCCTACAACCTGCCGGAAAACGTCCTGCGTGCCTCGATCCTCGCCGACCCGGCGGGCGCTCGCAAAAACACCAAGGACAACACCCCGGCGGTCATCCACTACTCCATCGTCCCGGGCAACACCGTGGAAGTGGACGTGGCGGCCAAGGGCGGCGGTTCCGAGAACAAGTCGAAAATGGCCATGCTCAACCCGTCCGACTCGATCGTTGACTGGGTACTGAAGACCGTTCCGACCATGGGCGCCGGCTGGTGCCCACCAGGCATGCTCGGCATCGGCATCGGCGGCACCGCCGAGAAAGCCGCGGTCATGGCCAAGGAAGTGTTGATGGAATCCATCGACATCCACGAACTCAAAGCCCGTGGCCCGCAGAACCGTATCGAAGAGATCCGTCTGGAGCTGTTCGAGAAGGTCAACCAGCTGGGCATCGGCGCCCAGGGTCTCGGTGGCCTGACCACCGTGCTCGACGTGAAGATCATGGATTACCCGACCCACGCCGCTTCGTTGCCGGTGTGCATGATCCCGAACTGCGCCGCCACCCGTCACGCGCACTTCGTGCTCGACGGTTCTGGCCCGGCATCGCTGGAAGCGCCATCGCTGGATGCCTACCCGGAAATCGTCTGGGAAGCCGGCCCGTCGGCCCGTCGCGTCAACCTCGACACCCTGACCCCGGAAGAAGTGCAGAGCTGGAAGCCGGGCGAAACCGTCCTGCTTAACGGCAAGATGCTCACCGGTCGCGACGCGGCGCACAAGCGCATGGTCGAGATGCTGAACAAGGGTGAAACCCTGCCGGTGGATCTCAAAGGTCGCTTCATCTACTACGTCGGCCCGGTGGATCCGGTCGGTGACGAAGTGGTGGGCCCGGCAGGCCCGACCACCGCGACGCGGATGGACAAGTTCACCCGTCAGATCCTTGAGCAGACCGGCCTGCTGGGCATGATCGGCAAGTCCGAGCGTGGCCCGACCGCGATCGAAGCGATCAAGGACAACAAGGCTGTGTACCTGATGGCCGTGGGCGGCGCCGCTTACCTGGTGGCCCAGGCCATCAAGAAGTCCAAGGTGCTGGCCTTCGCCGAACTGGGCATGGAAGCGATCTACGAGTTCGAGGTCAAGGACATGCCGGTCACCGTCGCGGTGGACAGCAACGGTGAGTCGGTGCACATCACCGGCCCGGCGATCTGGCAGCAGAAGATCGCCGAAAGCCTGGCGGTAGAAGTGCAGTAAGCGTTTCGCAGCATGAACAAGGCCGGCCCGTCATCTGACGGGCCGGCCTTTTTTGTGCCCTGCACATTCAAAGCCCTTTGGCACCTGTCAGATCTGACAGGTTACGTACTTCTCACTTGTTGGTAGCGTCTGTCCACGCACGTGCTTCGCGTGTGCAATGGATCCGACCATGGCCGATCAAGAGCTGAGCATCATCACCCCGTCCATCGCCAGCAGCGCGTCGATCACAACGATCGGCAAAAGCTGGGGGGCAGTGGGTGCCACTGGCGCGGCTTCATTTGAACTGCCACTGCCGCTGTCCGCCGGACGTGGCTGGGATCCGCAACTGTCGCTGACTTACAGCAGCCAGACCGGCAACGGGCCATTCGGCATCGGCTGGAGCCTGGGCATTGCTCAGATCAGCCGTGGTACCGCAAAAGGGGTACCGCGTTATAGCGATCTCGATGAAATCATCGGTGACGATGGTGAGGTGTGGCTGCCGGAACTCAACGACGACGGCACAGTAAAGTCGCGCCTTGAAAAATCCTACAACGGAATTGAAGTCGGCTATCACAACGTGGTGCGTTACTGGCCGCGGGTCGAACGTGACTTTGCGCTCCGCGAGCGCTGGCAACGGGCGACAAAAACGGCAGCCGAGCCACCCTTCTGGCTGATCCACGGCGCGGACGGTTCACTGCAGGTATACGGCAAGACCCGCGCCTCGCGCCGGGCCGATCCGGACGATGCACTTCGCGTCGCCAGTTGGTTGCTGTGCGAGAGCATGAACCCGCTTGGCGAGCACATCTGCTTTGCCTATCTGGCCGATGACCAGGACCTCGACCCGATTCACGATTACCGCGCCCAGCGTTACTTGCGCGCGGTGTTCTATGGCAACGTCACGGCCAGCCAGCATTTGTACAGCTGGATAGTGGAGGATCCGGCCGAACTGGATTGGCATTTCCATCTGTTGTTCGATTACGGCGAGCGCACCCGTTCACTGACAGAGGCTCCGGTGTACGGTGGCGACAGCCTGGCTGTCTGGGATAAACGCCGGGATCCGTTCTCCACCTTCGGTCAGGGTTTCGAGCTGGGTACGCGGCGCCTGTGCCGACAAATCCTGATGTTCCACAACTTCTCGCGACCTGCCGGTGCGGATCCACTGCTGGTGCGGCGGCTGCTGCTCGAATACCCGTCGCCCTCCGATCCATGGACGTACAACCGGATCAACGCCGCTCACCATCAGGCCTTCGATGCCAGCGGCGCGCTGGAGACGACACCGCCGGTGGAGTTTGACTACTCGCCCTTCGCGATCAATAAAATCCCGACCCGGATGTTCGCCGAAGACAATATGCCGGGCGTTGAGGATGGCCAGTTTTACCAGTGCCTCGACCTGTACGGCGAAGGTCTACCGGGATTTCTCTGCCGCTACGATCAGTGCTGGTATTACCGCGAACCGCTTCGTGCAATGGCGGGACCTGAGGCCATCACCTATGCGCCCTGGACTGAACTGGAACAGATCCCGGTGGCCAGACGCGACGGCGCCGCGCGGCAGATCTTGCTCGACCTGACCGGCAACGGGCGACTGGACTGGAGCGTTGCCGAACCGGGCATCAGCGGATATCGCACGTTGAATGCCGACCGCAGCTGGGCGCCATTCATCGCGTTTAACGGCATGCCGCTGGAATTTTTCAACACACTTTCGCAGCTCGGCGACCTGGTCGGTGATGGCCTCAACTCGCTGGCACTGATCGGTCCGCGCGCGGTGCGCTTGTATGCCAATCGCCGGGAGCAGGGATTTTCCAGCGCCGAAGAGGTGCCTCGCGAAGACAATGAGGACAGTCTGCCGCTGTTCGGCAACGCCCCCACAGAACTGGTGTTTCTGGGCAACATGCTCGGCAGTGATATGAGCGAGCTGTGCCGGATCCGGCACAACGAAATCAAATGCTGGCCCAATCTGGGGCATGGCAAATTCGGCGAAGGCCGGGTGATCAGTGCCCTGCCCTTCCTGTACGACGAATTCAACGTCGAGCAACTGCGGATCGCCGACCTCGACGGCTCCGGCGCACCGGCCTTGATTTATCTGAAAACCGCCGGCTTCGAGATCTACCTCAATCGCGGCGGCAATGGCCTGGAACAGACGCCCGTCTTCGTGCCGTGGCCGCCAGGCGTGAGTTACGACCGTCTGTGTCAGGTCACTTTCGCCGACCTGCAAGGCCTGGGTTGTGCCAGCCTGATCCTGACGGTGCCGCACATGACCCCGCAGCACTGGCGCTACGACTTCGTCGCAGCCAAGCCTTATTTGCTGACCGCGACCAACAACAACATGGGCTGCGCCACGCAGGTGGTCTACCGCAGCTCTGCCCAGGAATGGCTGGATGAAAAGCAGCAGTGGCGAGTCGAGCATCCCGGGGAAATACCGGTGTGCCATTTACCGTTCGCGGTTCAAGTCGTCAGCCGGCAACGCCAACTGGATGAAATTACCGGCAATTGCCTGACGCAATCGTGCGTCTATCGCGAAGGCGTCTACGACAGCACCGAGCGTGAATTTCGTGGTTTCGGTCACCTGCAGCAGACCGACAGCGAACGTTCGGCGGGCGATGACGAAGCTGGCTTCACAGCACCGGTGCGGGTCTGTACCTGGTTCTTGACCGGGCAGGCGATGGATCGATCAAGGCAGGGTTACTTCGACGGTGACCGTGACGCAGTTGACTTGCGACCCACCGTCTTCAGTCGCTATCACCCCGGCGATGAATACGATGAACCCGTAACGCCAGAGGACGAAGGCGTACGCCGTGCAATTGCGCGTGCGCTGGTCGGCGCCGTCGCCCGTATCGAAACCTGGAACGGCACTGACGAGCCGGCCAATACACGGCTCTGTGCGGTAGAGGAGTTTCGTTATCGGGTGCGAGATGTCTTGCCCGCGGGGCAGCGGGGATCGGCAGCCGTGTTGCTGGTACAGCCCCTGGAAAAAATCAGTTATCAGTACGATGGTTACATTGACGACCCGTTGTGCCGTCATGAAATCTTGCTCGCCAGCAGCGAATACGGCCACGCCACTCACAGCCTGACCATCAGTTATGCACGACGGCGCCTGCCGGGCGATCCCCCGCCTTTCAGCGACCCCGACGAACAACAGTGGTGGCGGGACGCGCATGACCCGGCGCAGCGTTTTTTTTATCTCGACGAAACACGCGCACGCTCGATCAATCTGGACAAGAACCCGCAACAATGGCGCCTCCACCTGCCCTGGCAGCAACGCCGCAATGCCCTGGTATTGCCCAACGGCGACCTGCCATCGGGTCTCAACCCGCAAGAGACAAACTGGGAGTCACTCAAGGAACATGTCCGCTCGCCCGAGTGGAATGCCCTGCGGGTGCTGACCGGACAAACCGTACAGCGCTATATCAAGACAGAAGACGGCAGTCTGCTGCCCGATGGCTCGGCGCAATTCGAAGCGCTGACAGGGCCGCTGGAAATGGCCAGCTTTGACAAGACGGCCCTCGCCGCCTACGACGTTCTGCCGCCACCGTTCGATATCCTGCAGGAGCTGGCGAACATCGGTTACACACCCATGCCGCTACTGTTCGACGACACGGCGGTAAACGCGAACGCCGAAAGCCTTTGGTCCGCGCATTACAACTACGCGAAGTACGCCGAGGCCAAGGATTTCTTCCGGGTCCTTGCGTATCGCGAAACCCTGAGCCACGGCTGGACCGAGGCGCAATACGACGAGTATCGCCTGCTGGTCATCAGCGTCGAACTGCCGGATGGCTGCATCACCCGCTGCGAATACGATCGCCATGCTCTGCAGCCAGTGCGCATCATCGATGCCAACGAGAACATTCAGGAAGCGCTCTATGCACCTTCCGGCCAACCTTTTGCGACCAGCTTCCATGGCACAGAAAACGCTGTCGCTGCCGGTTTTCGACCGCTCGACGAATACGTTCGCCCAGTAGATCCAGGCCCGGACGCCGCGATTGCCAACCCGCAGGCGACCGTACAAAAAGCGGCCAGCACCTTGCACAGGGATTTGTTCAGCTGGATGGGACGGTTGCCGACACAGGTCAACACAACGCCGCAACTGCTTGACCAATGGCTGGCCAGCGGCGATGTCTTGCCGAGCCTGCACATTCGCGCCAGCGCGCGCCGACGGCTGGCGCAATTGACGGCGCCGACACCCGCCGAACAGGCACTGCGTGAACTCATCAACGCGGTTGCGCGCACACCGGTGCACAGCGCGACGCTGAGTGCCGACCGCTATCCCGATGATCCGGTGGCGGCACAAGTGCAGATCACCATCAGCTACGTGGACGGTTTTGGCCGCGCGTTGCAAACCCTGCAACGGGTCGAACCCGGAATCGCCTGTGTAGTGGCCGCTGATGGGTCACTGATCGTCGATCGCGGACAGTTGCGCGAGGAACACGCCGAGTCACGCTGGCGGGTCAGTGCCCGGGTCGAATACAACAACAAAGGCCTGGCCGTGAGGCAGTTCCGGCCGTTTTTTGCCGACGCTCACGGTTACGTCAATGATCAATCGCTGCGACGGTACGGCTACTTCGATCAACTGTTCTATGACCCGCTGGGGCGTCCGGTCAAGCTGATCAACGCCAAAGGCTACTTTTCTCGCGAGACTTATCATCCGTGGTATCAGACCAGCGAAGACTTCAACGACACCGACGAAACCGCTGAGCAGGCGTCGGCTTCACCACGGATGCTGCACTGATGAGCGCCAATCTCCATCGGCGCACGCCATCGCTCGTCGTGATCGACGGTCGCGGCTTGCCGCTGCGTCAGGTTGGCTATCTGCGCGCACGGGCCGATGAGACGGCCCAGGCCCTGGTGACTCGCCAACAGCACGATATGGCCGGGCGTCTGGTGGCGCAGTTCGATCCACGCCTGAGCGGCCCGAGCACTACTCACCTCTACGACCTCAACGGCCAGCCACTCAAGGTCAGCAACGTCGACGCCGGCTGGCGCCTGAGTCTGCCCGGGCTGGCCGGGCAAACCGTGCAGCGCTGGGACGCGCGCGGCGTGCACTGGCGCAGCCGTTACGATGAGCTGCTGCGCCTGGTGGCGATCAGCAACAGCGCCGACACGCTCAGTGGCACCTTTACCTATGCCGATGCCAGTGCTCCGCCCGAGCACAACCAGCGCGGCCGATTACTGGAGCAAATCGACCCGTCCGGCAGCCTGCACCTGAACAGCTACAGCCTGGCCGGTCAGCCACTGCGCGAAAGCCGCACCTTTACCGATGCCCGGGAGTTTGTCACCCAGCGTATTTTCAGCCCGCTGGACGCGATGCTGGAACAGACCGACGCTGGCGGCCATCGTCAGCAATTGCGCTACGACGTCGCCGGTCAACTCAAACAGTTGCAACTGCAACTGGCCGGCGACCACACCTGGCAGGAGGTGTTGCTCGACACGCAGTTCAACGCCGTCGGACAAATCATCAAACAACAGGCCGGCAATGGCATTGCCAGCAACTGGGACTACGAGCCAGGCACAGGGCGTCTGCAGCGGCAATGGGCGCGAAAAGGTGCGCAGCCACCCCTGCAGGACATCAGTTATGAATACGATCCGGTCGGCAACCCGACACGCATCCTCGACAACGTGTTCACTCCCAGTTATTTCGCCAACCAGCGGGTCGACGGCGAACGCGCGTTTCATTACGACTCGTTGTATCGGCTGATCAGCGCCAGCGGTTACGACGATGCCACCCCCGGCGACATTCCCGGCCGACCGCAGCCCAGCGATCCCAGGGATCGGCGCAATTACCTGCAGACCTACCGCTACGATCACGGCGGCAACCTGACGCAACTGCGTCATGTGCGCGAAGGCGCCTGCCAGACCCGGTTGATGCATATCGACGCAGCAAGCAATCGCGGTGTGCGCTGGACAGAAGGTGATCCCGCACCGGATTTCGAACGGTTATTCGACCGCCACGGCAACCTGATGGCCCTGCAACCGGGACTGACATTACGCTGGGACGCCCGCGATCAACTGGCTTCGGTGACTCTGGTCCAACGCGAAAACGGCCCGGATGACGCCGAGTTCTATCACTACAGCCAAGGCGCGCGCGTCTACAAACGCCACGACACCTACAGCGGTTCTACCCGGCATTTCCACGAAGTGCGCTACCTGCCCGGACTGGAAATCCGCAGCAAGGACAACACGGAGCAACTGCACGTCATCAGTCTCGCCACCGGCGGCGGCCATGTCGTTTGCCTGCATTGGCTCAGCGGAAAACCGCCGGGCGTTGCCGACAACCAGTTGCGTTACACCCTCAATGACCACTTGGGCTCATGCGTGATGGAACTGGACCAGCAGGCGCGCCTGATCAGCCACGAAGGCTATTACCCGTTCGGTGCGACCGCGTGGATGAGCGCGAATTCGGCGGTTGAGATTGACTACAAGACGCTGCGCTATTCAGGCAAGGAAATGGATGTCAGCGGTTTGTATTACTACGGCGCGCGGTATTACGCGCCGTGGTTGCAACGATGGCTCAGTGCGGATCCGGCGGGAGATGTTGATGGGCCAAACCGGTTTGCGTTCGTGGGTAACAATCCGCTGCGCTATGTGGATCCTGACGGAAACAACAAGGCGGAAAGTGTGATCATGCTGTATTCAGCCTTTCTTTCCAGCGTCCAGGGACATTCCACGCAGGTGGCGGGGCAAATCCACAACATTCTCCATGAGGAGGGTGTGGCAATGAATCTGGCACTGAACATGGCAGGCGAAGTCGTGAGAGGGGTCGTCGGCTATGAGGGCGGTGTCGCAGGCGGCAAGCTGGTTGACCTGGTGATTCCCAATATGCCTGGCACCACGCCTTACACCACGACCGGGGGGGTGATCGGCGGCAATATTGGCGGCGACTCCGCCACGGCCATGATAGATCCGATCGCCAACAGCGCCGGTCTCAGAACGGGCCCACTGATTCCGCAAACCTCGCAGATCTCGGTCAAGGCCATTGATCACGAGCTGGGCATCAGAGCAGGCGCAAAGGAAATCAGCTCTTGGCGACACGTGAAAGACGAGCTGATTCATCCGGGCCTGGATGCGGTACTCAACCCCTCCTTCATCATGGGCCGGCTCATGGCTTCGTGGATCTCGATCATCCCCGCAGCACAGAACATGTTTGCCCGGGCAGTAGAAGCAGAAGACATCAAAAACCGCCTTGATCCGGTAAAGATCCAGAAAATAGACACAATGCTCGATGACTGGAAATCGGCGGTAGAACAACGTGCCGGCTGGGCTGAAAATGCATTCGATGCGCTGGGCACCGACATCGTTTACCCGGCCAACTCACTGCCGAACATCAACCACATGACATCGGTAGAGACCCTGGCCCCCATCGCTCGCTCGGACCTGCGTCGTCTGACCCGTTTTACGCTGTCCACCATCAAGCGCTCTCAAGACATGATGACGGCGTACAAAGCGATGGGCACTACTGACAATCAGTTCTTGCTGGCGCAGCGCCGAACCCGGAAAAAGGCAGCCTGAATGATCCGTTTCTCAGAGGGGCGGGCATGAGTCCTTCAGTGCACTGGCGAACGCCCACCCTGTCGGCTCACGATCCCAGGGGGCTGCCGGCCAGAAACGTTGCTTATCTGCGGACGGTGGTGGACGCCGAAGTCCAATGCCAGATCACCCGCCAATGCTACGACCCCAACGGCCGTGTGATCGAACAATATGACCCACGGCTCCCGATGCCCTGTCTGACCACCGCCTACCGTCTGGACGGCGAACCACTGAAAGTCGACAGCGTCGATTCCGGCTGGCGCGTCAATCTGCCCGGTCTGGCCAATGAAGTGTTGCAACGCCACGACCAGCGCGGCAAGCAATGGCGCTATCGATACGACCCGATGATGCGGTTGATCGCCGTCACTGAAAATGCGCAAGTCGACGTCGAGCGCTACAGCTATGCCGACCACAATGCCGACCCCGGACATAACCTGCGCGGTGAGCTGAGCGAAAGCGCCGACCCGGGCGCCACGGTGGTGGTCGACGGATACAGCCTGCATGGCAAGGCCATGGGTGAAACCCTTATGCTGTCTGGCGAGACGGCGGCGTTCATCACGCGTATGGATTTCGACGCGCGCGGCAATGTGGTGCAAGTCACCGACGCCGGTGGTCACCGACAACGCTCCAGCTACGATGTCGCCGGCCAGTCAAGTCGGGTATCACTGTGGATAGCCGGGGCTGACGCAGCGCAACCGGTGCTTGACGCTGCCGCATACAACGCCTCGGGCCAGCCGCTGGAACAACTGGCCGGTAATGGTGTTCGCAGCCGCCGCGTCTACGATCCTGCTGACGGTCGGCTGCTGCATCTGCTGGCCGGCAAGGATCAGGAAAAACCGCTGCAAGACTTGCGCTACACCTACGACCCGGTCGGCAATATCCTGCGTATCGAGGACCGCACCCTGGCCACAGTCTATTTTGCCAATCAGCGCGTCGAGGGTGATCGCCACTTTGTCTACGACTCGTTGTATCGGCTGAGCGAAAGTCGCGGCTTCGAAGGCGAGATCCCGCAGCAGTCGCCCGGTTTACCGCAACCGATCCAGCCTGTGGATCCGGGACGACGCTACAACTACACCGAACATTATGCATATGACGCGGGAAACAACCTTGTCGAGCTTGTGCATGTGCGCGAAGGCCACAACTTCACTCAGCTGATGAAGATCGACCCGAACAGTAATCGTGGGGTGCGCTGCAAATCCGCTGATCCCGACCCGGTGTTCAGCGATCACTTCGACGAGCACGGTAACCAGTTGAAACTGCAACCCGGCGCTCAGCCTCTGGCGTGGGACAGTCGTGATCAACTGACTCGCGTTACCTTGCTGCAACACAGCAACGGCTTGCCCGACGACGTTGAAACCTACCGTTACAACCAAGGTGAGCGCATCTACAAGTGCTCGCTGAGCCACACCCCGTCCGTCACCCACCGTCACGAGGTACGCTACCTGCCAGGCTTGGAAATCCACAGCCGCAGTGACGGGCAGCAACTGCATGTCATCAATCTTCCAGGCGCGCGTTGCCTGCACTGGCTCAGTGGCCGACCGTCCGGCATCGAAGCCGATCAACTGCGCTATAACCTTGATGACCATCTTGGTTCTTGCGCACTGGAGCTTGATCGGCAGGCTGACGTGATCAGCCTGGAGCATTACTACGCATTTGGTGGAACCGCCTGGCTGGCGACGCGCTCGGCACTGGAAGTCGGCTACAAAACCATTCGCTATTCAGGCCGGGAAATGGACAGCAGCGGCCTTTATTACTATGGCGCACGCTATTACGCACCGTGGTTGCAACGCTGGGTCTGCGCTGATCCGGCGCTGGATATCGACGGGTTGAACCTGTATGCCTTTGTCGCCAACAATCCGATTGGCCACATCGACACCGACGGCCAGACCCTGGACAGGTTTATCGAAACCACCGCTCAGCGCGATCAGAGAAAGGCACTGAGCAAAGAGAAAAAGCAGCGTTACCGGGATCGGGTCAGTCTGTCACAACAGGTCGATCGTCATCTGAACATTCTGGCGCTGTCGCTGCGTCGCGGTCTGGATGCCCAGCAACAGGTACTCAACCAGCGCTCGACGGGGCAATTTGCCGGGGCCGTCCTGCGCCGCACCGGTGTGCACCTGACCGGCCAGGTCGTGGCCTACGGTGGCGGCATTCTGGTCGGTATCGGCGCCCAGGCGCTGGGCGCCGTCGCTCCCGGCGCAGGTAACGTCGTAGGGATTGCAATGGGCATTGGCGCGAAGAAACTGATCAGCGGATTGTGGGATTACGCCGCAGAACGCACCGGCACCAGCGCGTCTGTCAAATTCAAGGCCAGCCGTCTGTCCAAAGAAAAAATTGTCGAGAAAGCCGAATATAAAACCATGGCACCGATCAATTACCTGCAGCAAAAGTACGCGAAAATGATCCCCGATACGCAGAAGGGCGTGCTCAAGGGCTCCAAGGAAGTGGCGTCGACTCTGATCAGTGTTGGCGCCAAAGAGATGCTGCCGCAAGCTGCCGCTGAAATCAGCGCCACGGCGGGGGCGCTGTTGGGTGCAATTGAAATAGGCCATGAAATCGCCGGAGCAAGTCATGAGCTCAGCGCTGAAAAAATGGCCAAGGGCATCGCCAATGCGAGCGGCCTGATCGATTATTTGTCTGCCAACATGCTGGATATCGAAAAAGCCTTCGAGAGCGCAGGTTTGACAGCAATCAATACCTATGGGCTATTGGGCCGAAACGAAGGCGATACCCCGCAAAATCTATGGCAGGCCACGGCGGCCGTGATCAACGAGCTGGAATACACGCGCACGATATTGCGTTCCAGATCCCGTCAGTTCACTACGGTCTGATCCGCTGACACATGAAGCGAACAGGATTGCCGGCCCCATGCTATCGTGCCCGCCCGTCCCCTTATCCATTAGTCCAGCATGCTGCCGACTTCTCGTACCCTGCGTTTGACGTTGTACACCCTGCTGATCATTGCCGGTGCGGCCATCGCGGCGGCCCTTGCCATCCGCCACGCCGAGCGTCAGGCGCTGGAGGAAGACGCCACCCGCGCCAGCCAGCAATTGGCGTTGTATGCCAATTCACTGCATACCTTGATCGACCGCTACCGCGCCCTGCCCGCCGTGCTGGCGCTGGATCCGCAATTGCGCGGCGCGCTGGCCGGGCCAGTGGGTGCTGAGCAACAGAACGCGCTGAACCTGAAGCTGGAGCAGATCAACGGCGCGGCGCAGTCCTCGACCCTCGAACTGCTCGATCACACTGGCCTTGCGGTGGCCGCCAGCAACTGGCGCCTGCCAAGCAGTTACGTCGGCCACAACTACGGTTTTCGTCCGTACTTCAGCCAGACCCGCACTCAGGGCAGCGGGCGCTTTTATGCGGTGGGCGTGACCAGCGGCATCCCCGGTTATTTTCTGTCCAGCGCCGTGCTGGGCGACAACGCCGAGTTCCTTGGGGCGATGGTGGTCAAACTGGAGTTCCCCGAGCTTGAGCGCGAATGGAGCCAGGGCAGTGACACGCTACTGGTTAGCGATGCGCGCGGGATCATCTTCATCGCCAACCAGCCCGGCTGGCGCTATCGCTCGTTACGGCCGCTGGACAGCCGCGACATGGCCGAGATCAAGCGTACGCGGCAGTACGACAAACAATCGCTGGTCCCGCTGACGCATCTGTCGCTGCGTCACTTCGACGACAACAGCGACTTGCGCCGGGTCGAAGGCCCGGACGGAACGGCGGATTACTTGTGGGAATCGCTGCCGCTGACCACCGAAGGCTGGACCCTGCACCTGCTGCGCCGCCCGCAAGTGGCCTTCGAGGACTTGCGCAACGCCGGGCTGGCCGCTGCGGGAGTGTGGCTGGCGCTGGTGTTTCTGTTGCTGTTTCTCAATCAGCGCTGGCGTCTGTCGAAAGTCCGCCAGCGCAACCGCGAAGAACTCGAACAACTGGTTGAGGAACGCACCCGCGATCTGCGCACCGCGCAGGACGGTCTGGTGCAATCGGCCAAACTGGCGGCGCTGGGGCAAATGTCCGCCGCCCTCGCCCACGAAATCAATCAACCGCTGACTGCGCAACGCATGCAACTGGCGACCCTGCGCCTGCTGCTCGAGCATGGCCGTGTCGATGACGCCTACAAGGCGCTCAAACCAGTGGACGACATGCTCACGCGCATGGCGTCGCTCACCGGCCATCTGAAAACCTTCGCCCGCAAGAGCCCCAGCGGCCTGCGCGAACGCCTGGATCTGGCGACGGTGGTCGATCAATCGCTGCAATTGCTCGACGCCCGTCTGCGCGATGAACAGGTCAGCCTGGTGCTGCACCTGACGCGCCCGGCGTGGGTGCGCGGCGATGCGATCCGCCTCGAACAGGTGCTGATCAACCTGCTGCGCAACGCCCTCGATGCGATGCAAGGCAAACCGTGCAAGCGTCTGGAAATCCGACTGGAGGCCGACGAACAGCTGTGGCGCCTGAGTGTGATCGACAATGGCGGCGGGATTGCCGAAGAACACCTGAATCAGGTGTTCGACCCGTTCTTCACCACCAAACCGGTCGGCGACGGTCTGGGGTTGGGGCTGGCGGTATCCTTCGCTATCGTGCACGAATCCGGCGGGCGTCTGAGCGTGGAAAATGGCGAAGCCGGTGCGGTGTTTGCCCTGACCCTGCCGATCGATCTGGAGGCACACCTCTGATGCTCAATTCAGTGATGGTCGTCGATGACGAAAGCAGCATTCGCAATGCCGTCGAGCAATGGCTGAGTCTTTCGGGGTTCGAAGTGCAGCTGTTCAGCCGCGCCGAAGATTGCCTCGCGGCCCTGCCGGCGCACTTTCCCGGGGTGATCCTCAGCGATGTGCGCATGCCCGGGCTCAGTGGCCTGCAGTTGCTGGCCGAAGTGCAGAAACGTGATGCCGATCTGCCGGTGATTCTGCTGACCGGTCACGGCGATGTGCCGATGGCGGTCGAAGCCATGCGTGACGGTGCCTACGACTTCCTGGAAAAACCGTTCAGCCCGGAGACCCTGCTTGGCAGCCTGCGCCGCGCACTCGACAAGCGTCGGCTGGTCCTGGAAAACCGCGCCCTGCACGAGCAAGCCGACCACCGCGCCCGCCTCGATGCGACGCTGCTCGGCGTGTCCCGTGGCATGCAGACCTTGCGCCGCCAGGTGCTGGATCTGGCGGCGCTGCCGGTCAACGTGCTGATCCGTGGCGAAACCGGCAGCGGCAAGGAACTGATCGCGCGTTGCCTGCATGATTTCGGCCCGCGCGCCGACAAGCCCTTCGTCGCGCTGAACTGCGCGGCGATCCCCGAGCAGTTGTTCGAAGCCGAATTGTTCGGTCACGAAAGTGGCGCGTTCACCGGGGCTTCCGGCAAGCGTATCGGCAAGCTGGAATACGCCGACGGCGGCACGCTGTTTCTTGATGAAATCGAAAGCATGCCAATGGCCCAGCAAGTGAAATTGCTGCGGGTGCTGCAGGAACAGAAGCTGGAGCGCCTCGGGTCGAACCAGAGCATTCGTGTCGACTTGCGCATCGTTGCCGCGACCAAACCTGATCTGCTGGACGAGGCCCGGGCCGGACGTTTTCGCGAAGACCTGGCGTATCGCCTGAACGTCGCCGAGCTGCGTCTGCCGTCGCTGCGTGATCGGCGCGAAGACATCCCGCTGCTGTTCGAATCTTTCGCCTTCAGCGCCGCCCAGCGTCTGGGCCGCACCTTTGCGCCACTCTCCGGAGCGCAATTGAGTCACCTGCTCAGCCACGACTGGCCGGGCAACGTGCGGGAACTGGCCAACGTTGCCGAGCGGCAGGTACTGGGGCTGGATGAGCCGGTGCAGGGCATCGACCCCGGCCAATCCCTCGCCGCGCAGCAGGAAGCGTTTGAAGCGCAGTGCCTGCGCGCGGCGCTGACCCGGCACAAGGGCGATGTGAAAGCGGTGCTGGAAGAATTGCAGCTGCCGCGCCGGACCTTCAATGAAAAGCTGCAGCGGCATGGGCTGAGTCGGGAGATGTTTGTTTCGGGCAGCTGAGTTTTGCAGTGTCTGATCGGGCCTCTTCGCGGGCAAGCCACGCTCCCACAGGGTTTTGTGCTGAACACAGAATGTGTGAACACCACCGACCACTGTGGGAGCGGGCTTGCCCGCGAAGAGGCCCGCACAGGCAACATTTATCCATCAGTCTGAATGAGCGACTTTCCGCTCACCACAATTCAGCCATAAGCGGATTTCCGCTCATTAAATCCCGCCACCCCGTCTAAACCGCCCCTCTCGCCGTTGGCACAGCTCCTGCTATAGCCCCGGCAGGCTGCGTTTTAACGCGCTCCACAAAAACAATTAAACGAAGGATCCTTCAATGGATAACTCCAACGCCCTGCCCCTTGGGTCGGCTGCCGCGCCCGCCAAAGCAAGAACCACCGCCAGCCGGATCAAATCGATCTTCAGCGGCTCGGTCGGCAACATGGTCGAGTGGTATGACTGGTACGTCTACGCCGCTTTCTCGCTGTACTTTGCCAAAACCTTCTTCCCCGCCGGTTCCACCACCGCGCAACTGATGAACACCGCCGCGATCTTCGCCGTGGGCTTCCTGATGCGTCCGATCGGTGGCTGGCTGATGGGCCTCTACGCCGACAAGGTCGGTCGCAAGAAAGCCTTGATGGCCTCGGTCTACCTGATGTGCTTCGGCTCCTTGCTGATCGCCCTCAGCCCGAACTACGAAACCATCGGCATCGGCGCGCCGATCCTGCTGGTGTTTGCCCGTTTGCTGCAGGGCCTGTCGGTCGGCGGCGAATACGGCACCTCGGCCACCTACCTGTCGGAGATGGCGACCAAGGAACGTCGCGGTTTCTTCTCCAGCTTCCAGTACGTGACCCTGATCTCCGGCCAGCTCATCGCGCTGGGTGTGCTGATCGTGCTGCAGAACCTGCTGACCACCGAACAGCTGTACGCGTGGGGCTGGCGTATTCCGTTCGCCATCGGCGCACTGTGCGCGGTCGTCGCGCTGTACCTGCGTCGCGGCATGGAAGAGACCGAGTCGTTCACCAAAAAAGAGAAGTCCAAGGAAAGCGCCATGCGCACCTTGCTGCGCCATCCGAAAGAGCTGCTCACCGTGGTCGGCCTGACCATGGGCGGTACGCTGGCGTTCTACACCTACACCACCTACATGCAAAAATACCTGGTGAACACGGTCGGCATGAGCATCTCCGACTCGACCACCATTTCCGCCGCCACGCTGTTCCTGTTCATGTGCCTGCAACCGATCATCGGTGGCCTGTCCGATAAAATCGGTCGACGTCCGATCCTGATCGCTTTCGGCGTGCTCGGTACGATCTTCACCGTGCCGATCCTGATGACCCTGCACACCATCCAGACCTGGTGGGGCGCGTTCTTCCTGATCATGGCCGCACTGATCATTGTCAGCGGCTACACCTCGATCAACGCCGTGGTGAAAGCCGAACTGTTCCCGACCGAAATCCGCGCGCTGGGCGTCGGTCTGCCCTACGCACTGACCGTATCGATCTTCGGCGGCACCGCCGAATACATCGCACTGTGGTTCAAGAGCATCGGCATGGAAACCGGTTACTACTGGTACGTGACCGCGTGCATCGCAGTGTCGTTGCTGGTGTACATCACCATGAAAGACACGCAGAAACACTCGCGGATCGTGACGGACTGATCGGGTTTTCACAGCCACTGCAACGGTGGCTGTGGTGGCCTCATCGCTGGCAAGCCAGCTCCCACAGGTTCAGGTGGTGCACACAGATTTGGTGAACATCACCGATCATTGTGGGAGCTGGCTTGCCAGCGATTGGGACGACTCGGTATCAAGTCAACTCGGCAACCGGCGGCTTGCCATAACGCTTCTGCGCAAACGACGCGCCGGCAATCATCACCAGCAGAATCCCCGCCAGCACCGCCGACGAGCCGATGGTGCCGAAGTCCAAGCCACCCTTTTCATGGGATTTGGTCATCAGGTCACCCAAGGTCGCACCGAACGGCCGGGTCAGCACGAACGCCACCCAGAACAAGACCACGGTCGAAATCCTGGTGAAGTATTTGAGCGCGACCACCACGGCAATGGTCGAGCCGATCAGCAGCGCGCCACCGGCAAAACCCAGGCCCGAATCATCGGCCAGGTAGTCGCCGAGCGCGGTCCCCAGGGTGTTGGAAAACAGAATCGCCATCCAGTAGAACATCTCGCCCCGAAAGGTCTGCACCTTGCTGACGTTCAGCGAATCGCCGCTCAGGCGCCAGGCCGCAAAGATCGCCAGCAGAATCGCAATCAGGATCATCGATCCGGTGGCGTAGCCCAGTTCAAGGGTGCGGTCCATGAAGTCGGACATGGTGGTGCCGGCGGTGCTGGTCGACAGAATCACGATCCAGTACAGCAGCGGCTTGTAGGTCTTGGCCATCAACTGGGTGATCAGGGTCAGCACGAACACGCTGATCAGGATCAGCGAGCTGAGGGCGTAACCGACGTTGAGGGTCATCGACAGCAAGTCCCCCGCGGTTTCCCCCAGGGTCGTCGCGCAGATTTTCATGACCCAGAACGCCAGGGTGATTTGAGGCAGTTTGTTCATCGCAAGCAAAGCTCCAGTGTGAGACGGCTGGTTCTTGGTTTTCTGGCCGTGGGCAGACTGGCGTTGCACCGGTGAAAAACCGGTCGGGAATGTATGAAAAATCTGTCACACAGCCCGAAGGAGGCCATTAATTAGCGGTTAATGCATCTCCCGCATCCTGCACCTGCCTGATCGATGACCTGCGCGGCGCTCGCTCTAACGACGAAAGCGAATTGAATGCGCCGCCCTTAATATCAAGTTAATCGATTGTTTTTAGCATTTATTTGCGCTTTTTAATCAATTTAGTTGGCGTAGCATTAGATCCAAGCAAGACACATCGCCAACGCATCTGGAGTAACTGACATGAAAACCAAACTGATCCTCGCCCTGACCCTGTCCGTATTGGCCGCCAACACTTTCGCTGCCGATGGTTCGGACAAAACCAAATCGGCCGACTTCATTTCCGGCGCCAGCGCCGCCATCGAAACCAGCCACTCGGGCACTTACGCCGCTGACGGTTTCGATAAAACCAACATCGGCAAAACCGTGGCTGCCGATGGCTTCGACAAGACCGGTACTGCCAACGCCATCGCGGCTGACGGCTTCGATAAAACCGGTACTGCTGCAGCCATCAGCTGAATATCAGCAGCTCTTCCACAGCCCGGCTTCGGCCGGGCTTAGTCATTTCTGAAGCCGCACAATTCTCAAATCCACCAAAATCCCCTGTAGGAGCTGCCGAAGGCTGCGATCTTTTGATTTTGTTTTTAAGAGCAAGATCAAAAGATCGCAGCCTTCGGCAGCTCCTACAGTGGGATCAGCGTTTGACTGGAAATACGCGGTGCGCTCTTACACTATGGCGTCTTTCAGAATGCCCTCTTGAGGAACCCCAGCCATGTCCGATGACATCCACTTCTACGAACCCGCTCACGGCCACGGCCTGCCCCACGATCCGTTCAACGCCATCGTCGGCCCGCGCCCTATCGGCTGGATTTCTTCGCAGGATGCCCACGGCCGGCTGAACCTTGCGCCTTACAGCTTCTTCAACGCGTTCAACTACATTCCGCCGATCATTGGTTTTTCCAGCGTCGGACGCAAAGACAGCCTGAACAACATCGAGCAGACCGGCGAATTCGCCTGGAACCTCGCCACCCGGCCGCTGGCCGAGCAGATGAACCAGAGCTGCGCGATGGTCGCGCCCGAGGTCAACGAGTTTGAATTGGCGGGACTGACGCCGGTGGCGTCGAAGCTGATTGCAGTGCCACGGGTAGCCGAAAGCCCGGTGTCCTTCGAATGCAAGGTCACGCAGATCATTCAGTTGCAGCGCGCCGATGGCGAAACCGTGCCGAGCTGGCTGATTCTCGGTGAAGTGGTTGCCGTGCATATCGCCAAGTGGCTGTTGAAGGACGGGATCTACGACACCGCCGCGGCAGAACCGATTCTGCGCGGCGGCGGGCCGGCGGATTATTTCCAGTTGGGGCCTGAAGCCCTGTTCAAAATGTGGCGCCCGGGGGCGGGCAAGTAAGCGCAGTTACCAGATCAGCTCGGCGTCATCAGTGACGCCCTGCAGACGTTCCAGCTCCTGGGTCGCCGCGTCATCGGCAGCGATGGCGCCGGGGAACACCTGATCACCCAGCAGTTTATGGAAACGTGGCGCACCGCCATCGACCAGGGCCTTGACCGCGATTGCCGCGTGATAACCCTTGTTGCCGCCCAGCTCGACGGGGACGACTGCGGAGACTGCTTCGAAATGTTCGAACTCTTTACGTGCCATGGCACACATCCTGGCTCAGACCAATAAGCCGGACATTAAACCCTCAACCGGCGAGTTTGTGTATCGGTGCCGGGTATTGTCCCAGCGCCTGCACCGCTGACACCTCTTTGAAGGTGTGGAAATCCAGGCTGTTGACCACCAGGTCCTGGACCAGCTCGGCAAAAATCTGCATCGACGGGCTGTTGAAATACGCGGTCATCGCCTGTTGATGGCTCCAGAAACCGGAGACCAGCCACAGCTCCGGATCGCATTGCGACTGCTGCAAGGCGAAGTTCAGGCAACCGGGGGCGTTGCGTGACGGTTCGATCAAGGCACTGAGGCGCATACCCAGTTCGGCGGAGCGGCCGGCGCGCGCTCGAACGAAGGCCATATGACTGACGGGAATCTGCTTGGACATGTTCAACCCTCCCAGGGAGTCGCGTGGCAGCCGGGGGACGGGCTGCGACAGGATCCAAGGTTAAGGGCCGCGCGCAAGGTGCCGTTAGTCGATTCCTGCCGCCCTGTTGCACAATCCTGCGAGACTGCATAAACGACTGGCAACCACCGCTAAAGCCCTGTCACACCGCTGTCATACGAGTTTTGTGTAGGAGCTGCCGAAGGCTGCGATCTTTTGACTTTCGCTTTTAAAATCAAAAGATCGCAGCCTTCGGCAGCTCCTACAGGGGGATTTGACCGCAGGCACTGTGCGTCGGATGCAGGCTGATCGCGGCGGCACAAAAGCAGCCGATGCAGAATCAGGCAAGCATTTGACAGGATGTGTCTACCGCTGGCGCTTGCACAAATATAGTCTCTGCCCCATTCCACCGTCTTAGCAGAGGATGCCGCGCATGACGTCATTCGATCGTTTCCAGTCTCCGCCCGATGCCGACATGGAAAAACAGCGCGCAGAACTCGCGGCGATCATCCGCCGCAACACCACGGACGACGGCAGTTACCAGACCGCCATCGGCTCACTGTTCATGTCGCGCCACACAAAATCCCATGATTTCGCCCCGGTGCTCGCGCAACCGGCGCTGTGCATCATGGCCCAGGGTCGCAAAGAGGTACGGCTGGCCGATGAGTTCTTCAATTACGACCCGCTGAATTACCTGGTGGTCTCGGTCTCGATGCCGCTCAGCGGGCGGGTAGTAAATGTCTCGCCGGAGGAGCCGATCCTCGCCGTGCGCCTGGACATCGACCCGGCGGAAATCACCGCACTGATCGCCGACGCCGGCCCCATGGGCGTGCCGACCCGGCCGACCGGGCGCGGCCTGTATGTGGAGAAGATCGACAGCGCGATGCTCGACGCGGTGTTGCGTCTGGCGCGACTGCTGGATGCGCCGAAAGACATCGCCATGCTCGCGCCACTGATTCGCCGGGAGATTCTCTATCGCCTGCTGCGCAGTCCGCAGGGCCACCGTTTGTATGAGATTGCGATTGCCAACAGTCAGAGCCATCGCATCAGTCAGGCGATCAAATGGCTCAACGGCAACTTCGAACAGCCGCTGCGCATCGATGATCTGGCGAAAGAAGTGAACCTCAGCGTCTCGACCCTGCATCACCGTTTCAAGGCGATGACCGCGATGAGTCCGCTGCAATATCAAAAGCAACTGCGCCTGCAAGAGGCGCGGCGCCTGATGCTGGCCGAAGGGCTGGAAGCGTCGGCAGCGGGCTATCGCGTGGGCTATGAAAGCCCGTCGCAATTCAGCCGTGAGTACAGCCGCTTGTTTGGTGCGCCGCCGTTAAGGGATCTGGCGCGGTTGCGGCAGTCGGTCTGATCAAGGTGTTGTGTTGTATCGATTGACGCCATCGCTGGCAAGCCAGCTCCCACAGTTTCTTCGGGTGTGCACACATTCTGTGTTCAGCACAAAACTCTGTGGGAGCTGGCTTGCCAGCGATGGGGCCAGTCAAGACAACCTCAATCCAGAATCAGGCACCGAGTACCCGACACGCCTCGCTCGGCAACGTCACCGACACCGGATGCCCGATTCCCAAACCGATCCCCTGACACGGCGTGCTCAATGCGGTGAACGTCACCCCGGAACACTCCACCGTGGTCTCGATGGTCGCCCCGATATCCCTCACGAACGTCACCTTCCCGAGCAAGCGATTGCCCGCCGTCGCCTGTGGCGCGGACAGTTGCAGGTCTTCCGGACGAATCAGCATCTTCACCTTCTGCCCCGCCTCGATGCTGCTGCAGATCGGTACTTGCAGCGCATCACCGCCCGGCAGGCTGACTTTGCCGTCGCCCAGCGCCGTGGCCGGAAAGATGTTGCCCGAACCGATGAAGTCGGCGACGAACTCGTTGGCCGGGTGCCGATAGATTTCGATCGGCGTGCCCACCTGCTGCACCTTGTGCTCGCCGAGCACCACGACGATATCGGCCATGGTCATGGCTTCGCGCTGATCATGGGTGACCATGATCGTGGTGATGTTCAAACGCTGCTGCAACTGGCGGATTTCCACCTGCATCGACTCGCGGAGCTTGGCGTCCAGCGCCGACAGCGGTTCGTCGAGCAGGAGGATTTTCGGCCGCGAGGCGATGGCCCGGGCAATCGCCACCCGCTGTCGTTGCCCGCCGGAGAGCTTCGCCACCGGCCGGTCGATCATCGCTTGCAACTGGATCAGCTCCAGCAACTCCACTACCCGCGTCTGCTGCTCGGCCTTGCTCACGCCGCGCAGTTTCAGCGGGTAGGCGATGTTCTCGCCAACGGTCATGTGCGGAAACAGCGCCAGCGACTGGAACACCATGCCGAAGTTGCGCAAGTGCGCCGGGGTGCGACCGATGTCCTCGCCATCGAGGCGAATCTCGCCGCCGGTGAGGGTTTCCAGCCCGGCGATCATCCGCAACAAGGTGGTTTTGCCACAGCCCGACGGGCCGAGAAAACACACCAGTTTGCCTTCCGGCAAATGCAGGTTGACGTCCTGTACCGCGCAAGCCGAACCGTAGAATTTCTCGACGTTTTCCAGAATCAGACCAGTCATGTTGCACCTCAAATCAAAAGGAAACGCCGCCCTCGCCCACCAGCTTCTCCAGCGCCCAGATCAGGACGAAGTCGATCAGCACGATCAGCACGGCAAACGAGAACACGGTAGGGTCGAGCGATGACACGGTGCGGCTGTACATCCAGATCGGCACGGTCATGACGTCGATGGTGTAGAGGAAATAGGTCACGGTGAATTCGTTGAACGAGACGATGAACGCCAGCAGCATCCCCGCCAGAATCCCCGACTTCATCAACGGCACCACCACATCGACAATCGCCCGCAGCGGTGAGGCGCCGAGCATCCGCGCCGCCTCTTCGACTTCACTGCCGATGGAGAGCATCGCGGCGGTGCAGTTTTTCACCACGAACGGCAGCGCCAGAATCACGTGGGCAATCACCAGCCGCGAGGTGGTCAGGTGAAACGGCAGGCTGTCGAACACCAGCAGCAACGCCAAACCCAACACCACCATCGGAAACACCAGCGGCAGCGACATCAGTTGCAGCGCCACGGCTTTGCCACGGAACTCGCAGCGGGTCAGCGCATAGGCGGCGGGCACCGCGATCAGCGTGGCGAAGACCATGGTCAGGCACGACACCAGCAGGCTGGTGGCCATGGCCTGGCCGAGGCTCAACACATCACTGGCGTCCGGCGAGACGAAGGTGTGCCAGGCCGCCTTGTACCATTGCAGGCTGTAGCTGCTCGGCGGGAAGTCGAGGTTCGACGCACCGCTGAACGACATGACGATCATGGTCAGGATCGGCAACACCGCCAGCAGCAGAATGACCCCGGAAAGGATCCCGGCGAACTTGCCGGTGTCGCCGGGCAGCAGCGCCATGCGCTTGTTGGTCAGGGTACTCATTGCGAAGCCTCCAGCAGGCGCCGACGACGGCCAGTGATGTATTCGGACAGGGTCATGATCGCCAGCGTGGTGACGATCAGCACCACCCCGGCCGCCGATGCGGCGGGCCAGTTCATCAGCGGCGCGATCTGGTCATGCACCATCACCGCGAGCATCGGCACACGGCGACCACCGAGCAGCAACGGCACGACAAAACTGCTGGCGTTGTAGGCGAACACCAGCGTCGCCCCGGTGATGATCCCCGGCAGACTCATCGGCAACACCACCTGGCGGAACACCTGAAAACGGCTGGCGCCCAGGGTTGCGGCGGCCTCTTCGTAGGTGCGCGCGACACCGCGCATGGCGCTGGCAATCGGCAACACCGCCAGTGGAAACGCAGTCTGCACCAGGCCCATCAGCACGCCGTTCTGGTTGTACAGCAGCATGATCGGGCGCTTGATCAGACCCAGGCCCATCAGCGTCTGGTTGAGCATCCCGCCCGGGCCGAGAATCACCAGCCAGCCGTAGCTTTGCAGCAACAAGTTGACCAGCAGCGGCAACAGCACCGCCGCGAGAAAGATCCGCCGCACGAACGGCGAGGTCAGGCGTGACATGGTGTACGCCACCGGGATCGCCAGCAGCACGGCGATCACCGCACTGATCAACGCCAGACGCAGGGTCAGCAGCAGGGATTTCAGGTAATAGGGTTCGAGCAATTGCGCGTAGCTGGCGAGGCTGAACCCGCTCCACTCCGCGCCTTTAGTGCCGACACTCATGCGCAGCACCAGCAGACTGGCGGCGATCAGCACACCGAGAAACAGCATCGACGGCGTGAGGAAAAACCACGCCCGGGCGGTCGGCGAAACACCGCGCGCCGGGCGCACGTCTGCGGCGCCGACCGGTTGGGTCAGGGATTGATGTTCCATAGCAATGATCTCGTCAATGGAAAGCCGAACAACACATCCCTGTAGGAGCTGCCGAAGGCTGCGATCTTTTGATCTTGCTGTTGATCCTCATCTGCGCAAAGAAGATCAAAGGCAAAAGATCGCAGCCTTCGGCAGCTCCTACAGGAGGTGTTAGGGTCAGGAAGAAAAGATTTCCGTATAACGACGAATCCATTGGTCATGCACGGTCGCCAGGAAGGCGTTGTCGTGCATGATCGCCTTCTCGGCAATCTGCTCCGGGGTGAGGATGTACGGGCTCTTGCGCGCTTCGGCGGAGATGATCGCCTTGGCGTTGACCGGGCCGTTGAAGATGTCTTCGGCCATCTTGCCCTGCACCAGCGGGTCGAGAGAGTGATCGATGAAGGCGTAGGCCAGATCGGTGTCGCCCGGACGGTTCTTCGGCATCACCGAGAGCATCAGGTCGGTGTAGAAACCTTCCTTCATGCCGAACGTGGCACCGAGGCCGTAGTTCGGGTCGCGGATCTGCTTGGGGAAGAATGCCGGGGCGTACAGCCCACCCATGTCCAGGGAACCGGTGCGGAACAGCTCGGCGATCTGGTTCGGGTTCTCGCCGAGGGTGACCACGCGATCCTTGAGCTCGGCGAGTTTCTTGAAGCCCGGCTCAATGTTGTGTTCATCACCGCCGGCGAGTTTCGCGGCGATGATGATCAGGTCCATGGCCTCGGTCCAGTTCGGCGGCGGCAGGAAAATGTTCGGCGCCAGATCGGCATCCCACAGCGCGGCGTAACTGTCCGGAGCCTGTTTGAGGGTGCGGGTGCTGTAGACCAGACTGTTGCACCACAGCAGGTAACCGATGCCGTGCCCGTTGGCGCCGGTGCGGTATTTTTCCGGTACATCGATCAGGTTGGGAATGCGGTTGAGGTCGGGTTTTTCCAGCAGTCCGGCGGCGGCCAGACCTTCAGCACCGACTCCGGCCAGGGTGATGATGTCGTACTGCGGACGGTCACCGCCGGCCTTGAGTTTGGCGACCATTTCCGAGGTGCTGCCAGTGCGGTCGGCGATGACCTTGGCGCCGGTCTTGGCCTCGAACGTGGCGGCGATGTTGCGCAGTGCGGCGAGGCCGGTGTCATCCGACCAGGTCAGCAAACGCAGGGTCTTGCCGGCAAACCGTGTGTCGCTGGCGCTGGCCCGGATGAAGGGCATGCTCAGGGCCGCCGCTGCTACCGAGGCGACGCCGACGGTTTTAATGAATTGACGCCTGTTCAGATCATGCTCGCCCATGAAGGACTCCCTTTGTTCTTTTAAGTATGAGGTTGGTCGCAACCGTTGCATCCGCGCGGCCGGATCCGCTGCAGGCCTTGTATTCAAAGGCCTGCAGCGCAGCCGACGGGTTCATCCTGAGGTCGTGCAATACACCTGACTATCGATAAAAACTCATCGAAGCCATGACACCGACGCATGCCTCGTTGCGAGGCATGCGCTCACCTTTTTCGGGCGCTCAGAGCGCCCGGATCACGTGTTTGATTTCCTGAAACGCAGCCAGGCCCCACGGCCCCAATTCACGGCCGACGCTGCTCTGCTTGTAGCCGCCCCACGCCGTCTGCGGGAAGATCACTTGCGGCGCGTTGAGCCATACAAGCCCCGCCTGCAGGGCGTTGGCGACCCGGTCGGCAGTCTCGGCGTTACGCGTCACCACACTGGCGACCAGCCCGAACTGGCTGTCGTTGGCCAAGGCAATCGCCTCGGCTTCGCTGCCGAAACGGCGCACGCAGAGCACCGGGCCAAAGATCTCTTCACACCACAGCGCACTGTCGAGGGGCACGTTGGTGAACACCGTCGGCTGCAAAAAATAACCGCGCGACAGATGCGCCGGACGATTGCCGCCGCACACCAGCTTCGCCCCGGCACTCAAACCGCGGTCGATGTGGCCGAGCACACGCTGGTACTGCGCCTGATTGACCAGTGCGCCCATCTCCACGTCCGGGTCGAACGGGTCGGCCACGCGAATCGCTTGCGCGCGTTTTCGCAGACGCTCAAGAAATTCATCGGCCAGCTCCTCGGCGACCAGCACGCGACTGGTGGCTGAACACATCTGCCCGGCATTGAAGAAACCGCCGCCGCAAGCCAGTTCCACGGCCAGTTCCAGATCGGCGTCTTCGAGCACCAGCAACGAAGATTTGCCACCCAGTTCCAGGCTCACGCCCTTCACGGTTTCGGCAGCACGCTGCATCACTTGCACGCCGACAGCGTTGCTGCCGGTGAAAGAAATCTTGGCGATACGCGGATCCGCCGACAGCGGCGCCCCCACCGCCAGACCGGTGCCGCAGACCAGGTTGAACACGCCGTCGGGCAGACCGGATTCAGCAATGATCGCCGCCAGTTCCAGCTCCGGCAGCGGCGTGACTTCCGAAGGTTTGAGCACCACGCAGCAACCAGCGGCCAAGGCCGGTGCGAGCTTCCACGCAGTGGTGACCATCGGGAAATTCCACGGCACGATCAGCCCGACCACACCGCACGGTTCACGACGCAGACGCGCGCTGAAATCGTCGCTGGGCAGCACCACGTTACTGTCGAGTTGTGCGTCGAGGCCTTCGGCCAAACCGGCGTAATACTCGAAGGTGGCGATCACATCATCGACGTCGATGGCGGCTTCGAATTGCGGTTTGCCGTTGTTGCACGACTGCAATTTCATCAGGTGTTCGCGACCGTTGCGCACGCCGTTGGCGATGTTGCGCAGGATCGCGCCGCGTTCTGCACCGCTGGTTTTCGACCAGCGCTTGAACGCTGCAGTGGCGGCGCTGACGGCCAGATCAACTGCGCTTTCATCGCCGCCATTGACCGTGGTCAGCAGCGCTTCGGTGGCCGGGTTGATCACCCGCAGGTGTTCACGCCCGGCCGACCATTGGCCGTTGATGTACAGGCCATCGAGTGTGGTCGGGAAATTGATCATTGGGCCACCGCCTGCATCCATTGGGTCTGATCGATTTCGATCAGGGTCGGGCCCTGACGATCAGTGGCGGCACGCAGCGCGCCGCGCAGTTGTTCAACCGAGCTGATCGCTTCGGCGGCACAGCCCAGGGCCTTGGCGACGCCGATGAAATCCGGGGTGTAGATGTCGACGCCGACCGGCTCAATGGCGCGGTTGACCATGTACTTCTTGATCTCTTCGTAACCCTGGTTATTCCACAGCAGGATGATCACCGGCGTGCGCGCTTCAACCGCGCTGGCCAGTTCCGGCAGGGTGAACTGCAAGCCGCCGTCGCCGATCAGGCACACCACCGGCGGACGAGCGCCACCCTCGAGGTTGCCACCGAGCCACGCGCCAATCGCCGCCGGCAAGGCGTAACCGAGGGTGCCGTAACCGGTCGACGAGTTGAACCAGCGCCGTGGTCGCTCCGGGTTGAAGGTGAGGTTGCCGGTGTACACCGGTTGCGTGGAGTCGCCGACGAACACCGCGTCCGGCAACTCGTGCAGGACGGTTTCCAGAAAACGGGTCTGGGCCAGGGTGGATGCATCCCAGGTCGCGGCCAGCTCATCGCGCAGACGCGCTGCCCGCACCTGGCCCCAATCGTTGCGCCGCTCGGCCAGCGCCTGCTGCGATAGCGCACCGAGCAGCGCTTGCGCAGCGTTGCGCGAGTCGGCGACCAAGGCCACGTGCGGCGGATAATTGCGCACGGTCTGATCGGCGTCGATGTCGATGCGCAGCAGCTTGCCGGGAATCTCGAAGCCGCCGGCGAAGGTCACGTCGTAATCGGTTTCGGCCAGTTCGGTGCCGATTGCCAGCACCACGTCGGCATCGGCCACCAGCGCGCGGGTCGCGACCAGGCTTTGCGTCGAGCCGATCAGCAGCGGATGGCTGGCCGGCAACATGCCTTTGGCATTAATGGTCAGCGCCACCGGAGCGTCGAGCAACTCGGCCAGTTCGGTGAGTTCGGCGGCGGCATCGATGGCCCCGCCACCGGCGAGAATCAGCGGACGCTGAGCGCCGGCCAGCAGTTCGCTCATGCGCCTTACGGCAGCCGGTGCAGCCCCGGCGCGGTCGATATTGACCGGGACGCTGGCGAGCAGTTCGTCGGCCTCTTCCACCAACACATCCAGCGGAATCTCGATGTGCACCGGACGCGGACGCCCGGCCTGGAACAGCGCGAAGGCACGGGCCAGCACGGCCGGCAATTCTGCCGCCGACATCAAAGTGTGGGAGAACGCCGCCACGCCGCCGACCAGCGCACTCTGGTTCGGCAACTCATGGAGCTTGCCGCGACCGCCGCCCAACTGGCTGCGGGTCTGCACGCTGGAGATCACCAGCATCGGGATCGAGTCGGCATACGCCTGGCCCATCGCGGTGGTGATGTTGGTCATGCCCGGGCCGGTGATGATGAAGCACACCCCCGGTTTGCCGCTGGTGCGCGCGTAGCCGTCGGCCATGAAACCGGCGCCCTGTTCATGCCGTGGGGTGACATGGTTGATGCTCGAACGGGCCAGCCCGCGATACAGCTCCACGGTGTGCACCCCGGGAATACCGAACACCTGCTCGACCCCGTAATCCTCGAGTAACTTGACCAGTACTTCGCCACACGTCGCCATGTCGATTGCCCTTCTTGTTGTTCAATACGCCGTGCCAGTGTGGGAGCGAGCTTGCTCGCGAAAGCGGTGTATCAGCCACATTGATGCTGAATGGAAAACCGTATTCGCGAGCAAGCTCGCTCCCACATCGATCCGGGTGGAATGAGCTCATTGAACGGGCGGCAGGTAGCGGCAACAATCGATTAAAAGTCATACTAGCCATGTCCTCACGTCATACCTTGGATCCACATGAAACGACTGCCTCCCCTGCCCGCCCTGCACACGTTTCTGATTACTGCGCAGTGCTGCAACTTCACCCGGGCGGCCGAGCAGTTGCACATCACTCAGGGCGCCGTGAGCCGGCAGATCGCCGGGCTGGAAGATCATCTGGGGTATGAGCTGTTCATCCGTCTGGCCCGAGGCCTGGAGCTGACCGCCGAAGGGCGCGAATGGTTGCCGCGGGTGGAGAAGATTTTCGGGTTGATCAGCGAGGCCACCGAGCAGATCGGTCGCAAGCGTCAGACCCTGCAACTCAAGGCGCCCAGCTGCGTGATGCGCTGGCTGGTGCCGCGTCTGTTGCAATGGCAAAAGGAACGCCCGGACGTACCGGTCAAACTGACCACCACACTGGCCCACGGTGTCGACTTCCAGCGCGAGCAGTTCGATGCGGCGGTGATCTACGGCACGCCGCCGGACAACTCATCCACTGCCCTGCATCTGTTCGATGAGCAACTGACGCCGGTCTGCTCGCCAGCATTATTGAAAGGCCCACCGGCGCTGAGCGAACCGGCCGACCTGCAACAACATCTGCTATTGCATCCGACCCGCGATACGCAGGATTGGACGGTATGGCTGACGGCGGCCGAATTGCAGTTGAACAACGTCAACACGGGCCAGCATTTCGAGACGCTGGATCAGGCGATGTCGATGGCGTCCCACGGGACGGGTGTGGCGATTGGCGACTGGTCGTTGATCGGCGATGACCTGTGCGCCGGGCGGCTGGTGATGCCGTTTGAGCTGAAGGTGAAGACGGGGCTGGGCTACTACGTGGTGATGCCGCAGGGTGCAGGGGCGTCGCCGCAGCTGGAAGAACTGATGATCTGGCTGGTGGAGCAGGCGCACACCCGCTGAAACACCACATTCCCCTGTAGGAGCTGCCGCAGGCTGCGATCTTTTGACTTTGATTTAAAAAAACAAGATCAAAAGATCGTCCGATCGCGGCCCGAGCCTGCGGCAGCTCCTACAGGGGGCGTTTGCAGGTCAGTAGCCGACGGTAAACCGCTGACGCGAATGCTTCGGCGTTTCCACTTCGTCAATCAACGCAATCGCGTAGTCGGCGAAGGTGATCCAGCTGCGACCTTCGGCACTCACCAGCAAGTGATCCTTGCCGACGCGGAAGCTGCCGGTACGCTCACCTTCGACAAACTCGGCCGATGGCGAGACGAAGGTCCAGTCCAGTTCCTTCTCCTGACGCAAGGCATCGAGAAACGCTGCCCCGGCGCTGGCCTCGGCTTTGTACTCGGCCGGAAAACCGGCGCTGTCGATCACTCGGGTGTCATCCGGCAGCAGCAGCGAACCGGCACCACCGACCACCAGCAGACGTTTCACGCCCGCCTGCTTCACCGGGCCAACCACGGCACTGGCCGGTACCGTGGCGAAATGCGCGGCGCTGATCACCACGTCGTGACCGGCGACGGCGGCTTGCAGCGCCGCCGAATCCAGCACATCGACATTCTTGCTGACCACCCCGGCACGTGCGCCGATCTTCGAAGTATCGCGGGCGATGGCGGTGACGCTATGGCCGCGACGCAGGGCCTCTTCCAGCAGTTGGCTACCGGCGCGGCCGGTGGCACCAATGATTGCGATCTTGCTCATGACATTCTCCAGTTGGCTTGAGAGTTTCAACGACGGCATAAATCTAATCTTGAAGCGGTATTCCCTGTGGCGAGGGAGCTTGCTCCCGCTGGAGGGCGGAGCACTCCCCGCCTGTTTCAGCTACAACGCATTGGCAGGTTTTACGCCTGTTGCGCAGGTGGGCGGGAGCAAGCTCCCTCGCCACAAAAGTCCTCTCGACCTGTGTTTCAGATCAATCGGGTTACCACTGCATTTCGCCCTTGGCGACTTTGGCGCTCAGTTCCAGCGAGCTTTCTTCGCCGAGTGTCGGGTAGCGCTTTTGCATGGCCTTGATCAGTGCGGCGGAATCCTTGGCCTTGGCGGTTTCTTCGTCGAAAGCCTTAATGTAGTCGGCGGTGAATTTCACGCTGGCCAGCGAGCGGCTGCTCTCGCCCAGGTAGTGACCGGGCACCACGGTTTTCGGCCTCAGGGTGTCGATCGAGTGCAGGGTTTGCAGCCAGTCGGCGTGGGATTGCGCGGTCTGGGTATCGGCCATCCACACATGAATGTTCTCGGCGACCACCACGCCACCGACCACAGCCTTGAGCGACGGAATCCACACGAAGCTGCGATCCGGTTGTTTGCCCTCAAGACCGACCACCTGCAGTTTCTGCCCTTCGAGCATCAGGCTGTCACCCTTGAGCACGCCCGGCACGATGGTTTTGGCCGGCACGTCGGCGCCCATTTTCGGGCCCCAGAAGGCGAGTTTGCCGGCGACGGTTTTGTTGATGTGATCCACAGTCGGCTGCGACGCCAGCACCTTGGCGTCGGGGAAGGCCTGGGTCAGAGTGTCGAGGCCGAAGTAGTAATCCGGGTCCCCGTGGCTGATGTAAATGGTGGTCAGGTGTTTGCCGCTGGCGCGGATCTTTTCCACCACCTGTTCGGCCTGGGCCTTGCCGAATTGCGCATCGACCAGGATCGCGTCTTTTTCGCCGCTGACCAGCACCGAGGTCACCGGAAAAATCGCGTTGGTGCCCGGGTTGTAAACGTCCAGGGTCAGGTTGGCGGCAGCGGCGTGGGCCGCAAAACCGAGGGTGGCGGTGGCCAGCAAAACGCGCTTGAGGGTGGTGAAGCCGATCATCTGTTGCTCCGTGATCCGAATGCCGTGTTTGGCGATGGGACAGAGCTTAGTTGCCTGACTCGGTACAAAAAATGCGATGCTTGAACATAGTTTGTTTCTGAAAGCGGGCAAATCATGGATCGTCTTCAAGCAATGCGCGTGTTTGTCACCGTAGTGGATCTGGGCAGCCAGTCGGCGGCGGCCGATCATCTGGAGCTGTCGCGGCCGGTGGTGTCGCGCTATCTGGCGGAGCTGGAAGACTGGGTCGGCGCGCGCCTGATGCACCGCACCACACGCAAATTGAGCCTGACCGCCGCCGGCAGCGAAATCCTGCCGCGCTGCCGACAGATGCTCGAACTCTCAAGCGATATGCAGGCCGCTGTCAGCGAACCCCACGATGCGCCGCGCGGACTGCTGCGCATCAGTGTCAGCACCTCGTTTGGCCAGGCACAACTGGCCGATGCCATGGCGGCGTACGTCAAGCGCTACCCCGGGGTCAGCATCGATCTGCAAATGCTCGACCGCACGGTGAATCTGGTGGATGAACGCATCGATCTGGCGATCCGCACCAGCAATGACCTGGACCCGAACCTGATCGCCCGCCGCCTGACCGTATGCCGTTCGGTGGTCTGCGCCGCGCCCGCCTACTTGCGCGACAACCCGCCGCCGCAGCGGGTCGAGGACCTGAGCCGGCACAACTGCCTGACGCATTCGTATTTCGGCAAGAGCCTGTGGCATTTCGAAGAGGACGGCGAACCGGTGTCGGTGCCGGTACAAGGCAACATCAGCGCCAACGAAGCCAGCACCCTGTTGCGCGCGACCCTGGCCGGTGCGGGCGTGGCGATGCTGCCGACCTATCAGGCCGGGGTACATATGCATGCCGGAGAACTGGTGCGTCTGCTGCCGGATGCCGAACCACGGCAGATGAACATTTACGCGGTGTACGCCTCACGCAAACACATGCCGGCGGCGCTGCGCAGCATGCTGGATTTTCTGGTGCAACGGTTTCCCGAGCATCCAGAGTGGGATGTGGGGTTGTAGAAAAGCAAAAGATCGCAGCCTGCGGCAGCTCCTATAGAGGAAATGCTTTCCAAATGTAGGAGCTGCCGCAGGCTGCGATCTTTTGATCTTGTTCTATGCTGAAAGTAATACCGCAGGGTATGCGTTCAGAGGTCTACGCCATGAACATCAGAACAAGAAGGTACTTCGCGATCTTCATCACCTGCGCCGCCACGCTGGCGTTATACGGCACTGCGGCCTGGCGGGTCGAGCAACTGCGACAACTGCCCCGCGATTATGCGAGCTGCAATTTCGAGCGTTGTATTCCGCACAATGCGACGCTGAACGCATTGCGCTGATTCGGCTTGCTATCAACCCTGTGGGGGCTTGGCTTGCCAGCGATGACGGTGGCCCAGACGCCTTCAGTGCTGACTGACAGGACGCAATCGCTGGCAAGCCAGCTCCCACAGGGGGCGGTGGTGTTTTACCCGATCACTGCTCGGCCTTCAGCCGGTCGCGAAACGCCTTTGGCGAAATCCCCACCCTGCGCCGGAACAGGCGCGTGAAGTTGGTCGGATCGGAAAACCCCAACAGCTCCGACATCTCGTAAATGGTCATGCTGGTGTAGGTCAGCAAACGTTTGGCTTCCAGTAACTGGCGTTCGTGCATGATCTGCAGCGCTGGCTGCCCTGCCAGCTCCCGGCAAGTACCGTTGAGGTGTGACACCGAAATCCCCAGGCGATGCGCCAGGTCTTCGACCTTCACATGCTGGCGGTACGTCTCCTCCACCAATTGAATGAACCCATTGAGGTATTCGCGCTGGCGTTGTGGGCGCTGACTGGCGTTATGGCGCACGATCGCCTGACGGCTGACCCAGACCATGATCACGCTGACCAGCGAATGCATGAGCATTTCCCGCGCGGGTTGATGGCCGTTGTACTCGGCCTGCAATGCTGAAAACAGACTGTGCAGGTATTCCGCATCCTTGCCCGCCGGATAGTGCTCGGCCTGCGCCAGAGCATGCACCGAATTGCCCAGTTGCGCCTGCAGGTGGTTGATCAACGGATTGGCGAGGGTAACGACGAAACCTTCGACGTCCTCGGAAAAACGAAAGCCATGCACCGACAACGGGGGCAGGACTTGAATTGCGGGTTCGTTGAGCTGCGTGCGTTGACCTTCGATTTCAAGCTCTGCCTGACCTTTGAAAACGAAGAGTAACTGGCACAAATCGGCGTGGCGGTGGGGTTTGATTTCCCATTGATGTTCGCGGCTGCGTTTGGAAATGGTTTCACAGTGCAGCAAGTCAGGGGTCGGCCAGTCCAGGCTTTCACCGTAGAGCTTGAACACCGGAATCGAAGGCAGGTCAGGCTTGTTCATCACTTCAATCCAGGCCTCGAGGTTTGCGGGCGATAATCGCACCGATTGGCAGAATGTACAGGTATCGGCTCAGTTTTCACCTTCAATTGACAGACCCGCAAGGGAAAAATGCAAGCACTCGATCCATAAAAATCATTCACCGGCTGCTGTCGCGTGAAGCTTGCGAGTCATAAAAACAATGAAAACGCTGAAAACCCAAGTCGCCATCATTGGCGCCGGTCCCTCCGGATTGCTCCTCGGTCAGTTGCTGCACAACGCCGGCATCGACACCCTGATTCTTGAACGCCAGACGCCCGACTATGTCCTCGGGCGGATTCGCGCCGGCGTGCTCGAACAAGGCATGGTAGAGCTGTTGCGCCAGGCCGGAGTCGGCCAGCGCATGGACGCCGAAGGACTGGTGCACGGCGGTTTCGATCTGGCCCTGGATGGGCGTCTGGCCCACATCGATCTGCAGGGTCTGACCGGTGGCAAAACCGTGATGGTCTACGGCCAGACCGAGGTCACGCGCGACCTGATGGCCGCTCGTCGGGAGGCCGGTGCGTCGACGATTTACGAGGCGAGCCATGTCGTTCCTCACGGCATGAAAAGCGACGAAGCGTTTGTCACCTTCGAAAAGGACGGTGAAACCTGGCGCGTCGATTGCGATTACATCGCCGGTTGCGATGGCTTCCACGGCGTGGCCCGGCAGTCGATTCCCGAAGACTGCCTGAAGGTTTTCGAACGGGTCTACCCGTTCGGCTGGCTGGGAATTCTCGCCGACACCCCGCCAGTGCACGAAGAACTGGTCTACGCCCGTCACGAACGCGGCTTCGCCCTGTGTAGCATGCGTTCGGCCACCCGTACCCGTTATTACCTGCAAGTGCCGGCGGAAGAAAACGTCGCGGACTGGTCCGACGAGCGCTTTTGGGCTGAGCTGAAAACCCGTCTGCCCGCCGCGCTTGCCGAAAAACTGGTCACCGGCCCGTCGATTGAAAAAAGCATCGCGCCGCTGCGCAGCTTTGTCGTTGAGCCGATGCAGTACGGACGGATGTTTCTGCTCGGCGATGCCGCGCACATTGTGCCGCCCACCGGCGCCAAGGGCCTGAACCTGGCCGCCAGCGATGTCAGTACGCTGTTCAATATCCTGCTGAAGGTTTATCGCGAAGGGCGCACGGATCTGTTGGAGAAATACTCGGAAATCTGCCTGCGCCGGGTCTGGAAGGCCGAACGGTTTTCCTGGTGGATGACCTCGATGCTGCACCGCTTCGACGAGCATGATGCTTTCAGCCAACGGATCAGCGCCTCGGAACTGGACTATTTCGTCAGTTCAGAAGCGGGTCGGAAAACCATTGCAGAAAATTACGTCGGGCTTCCTTATGAGGCTATCGAATAGCTTCCTATCGACTTACACTGGCGAGCATCCCCGCTCGCTCGATGGCCTGCGGGATTCTCACTGCCCGCAGGTTCCGCCCGTGACCAATCTTCACCAGCCTGAAACTCCCAAACCGGCCATTCGCAGCGTGCTGGTCGCGCTGATGCTGGCGATCTTTCTCGGGGCATTGGACCAGACCATCGTCGCCGTCTCGATGCCCGCCATCTCCGCACAGTTCAAGGACGTCAGCCTGTTGGCCTGGGTGATTTCCGGGTACATGGTGGCAATGACCGTGGCCGTGCCGATCTACGGCAAGCTCGGCGACCTGTACGGACGGCGCAAATTGATGCTGTTCGGCATGGGCCTGTTCACCCTCGCCTCGTTGTTTTGCGGCATGGCGCAGAGCATGGAGCAACTGGTGCTGGCGCGGATTCTCCAGGGCATCGGCGCCGGCGGGATGATTTCGGTGAGTCAGGCGATCATTGGCGACATCGTTCCGCCCCGCGAACGCGGGCGCTATCAGGGTTACTTCAGCAGCATGTATGCGGTGGCCAGCGTCGCCGGGCCGGTGCTCGGCGGCTACATGACCGAATACCTGTCGTGGCGCTGGGTATTCCTGATCAACCTGCCGCTGGGGCTGGGCGCCTGGTGGGTGGCCAATCGCAACCTGCGCGGGCTGCCGATTCCGCAGCGCAAACCGATCATCGACTACCTCGGCACGCTGTTGATGATCATCGGTTTGACCGCGTTGCTGCTGGCCATCACTCAGGTCGGTCAGGGCCATTCGTGGCGCAGCAGCGAAGTGCTTGGCTTGTTCGCCTGTGCGGTGCTGGTGCTGGCGGTGTTCGTCTGGCATGAACGCCGGGCGCGCGAGCCGCTGCTGCCGATGCATTTGTTCACCAACCGCAACGCGTTGCTGTGCTGGTGCACGATTTTCTTCACCAGTTTTCAGGCGATCTCGCTGATCGTGCTGATGCCGCTGCGCTTTCAGAGCGTCACTGGAGCCGGTGCCGATGCGGCGGCGTTGCACTTGCTGCCGCTGGCGATGGGCCTGCCGATAGGCGCCTATTTCGCCGGACGTCGCACCTCGGTGACTGGTCGTTACAAACCTCAGATTCTGACGGGTGCGATCCTGATGCCGATTTCGATTCTCGGCATGGCGTTCAGCCCACCGGATGCGACGCTGGTCAGCAGTCTGTTCATGCTGCTCAGCGGGATTGCCGGCGGCATGCAGTTCCCGACTTCATTGGTGGGCACACAGAACTCGGTGGATCAGCGCGACATCGGCGTCGCCACCAGCACTACCAATCTGTTCCGCTCGCTGGGCGGTGCGGTGGGGGTGGCCTTGATGTCGGCGTTGTTGCTGGCGTTGTTGCAGGATTCGAGTTTCGCCCATCTGGCGAGCAACTCGCTGCTCAGCGAGGGCCATTCGGGCAACGTGCTGCTCGACGGCCTGAACGCCGCACCGGGCGACGCGCAAACCGCCCTGCGCGCCGAGCTTTCGGTGACGTTCCGGCATCTGCTTTGGGTGAGTACGGCGGTGTCGCTGCTGGGGCTGGCGGCGGCGATTGCGATGCCGAACAACCTGCTGCGCGGGCGCGAGCACGGCGCCAAATAACAGCAAAAGATCGCAGCCTGCGGCAGCTCCTACAGAGATGCATTCCCATGTAGGAGCTGCCGAAGGCTGCGATCTTTTGATTTTCAGGGGCTGTAGTAACCCACCGCCACCAGAAAATGCCCGACCTTCTTCAAGTACGCATGCTTGTCCTCGACCTTGCCGGTCACCGGGTTTTTCCAGCGGTATTCGTATTCACCGTCATCCTGCTTGGCGATCAGCGCCAGCATCGGCTCGCCCACCGGCTTGCCTTCCGGGTCCTTGATCTTGCTGAAGTCGGTGTTGATCAGGCGCAGGTTGGTGCCGTGGGCAACGTAGCGCTGGGTGTCCAGATCGACCACGAACACATACAAATCATCCTGCAGATAACCGCCCTTGAGCGAGTTGATGGCGGTCAGCGTGCCCTTCTCGTTTTTCCCCAGATCGGTTGCAGCCTTGTCGAGAAGTGCCTTGGCCTGCTCGGCTGAAGCACGCGGCAAATAATAGCCAACCGCGAGAATCCGCTGGCCGATGCGCTGGTAGTAGACATGCTTGCGCTCGACCTTGCCGTCGGACCAGTTCTGCCAGCGGTACTCGGCCTGTTGAATGCCGTTGCCTTCCGGCACCAGCAGGGCGTCCTTGAAGGCTTTCTGCAAGTCCGGCGCGAGCACCTCGCTGACGTCACGGCCGATCAAGGCTGAAGAGGGCCCGCCGCTGGCGAGCATCACACCCTTGGTGTCGACCACGAACACGTAGCGATCCTTGTCGACGAACTCGCCCTGACGGCTGAACGCGGCGAAGGCCTTGTCGCCGTTGTCGTGGTAATAGGCCAGGGCCTTTTCCAGCAAAGCGATGGCGGCCTTGCTGTCGTCCTTTTGCGTGGCGGCAGCGTTGACTTGCCCTGCCCCCACAAAAAGCATCACCCCGAGCCACGCCACTTTATGCAGAAACCCCATAACGCATCCCTCGTTCTTGTTGGTGTTTCAAGAGCGTAGACGGATTGGGCTCGGACGGAGGTCGAAGATGAATCCAGAAGTTGCCGCATTTCCTGTGGCGAGGGAGCTTGCTCCCGCTCGGCTGCGAAGCAGTCGCAAAACCCGCAAATGCGCTCTACCTGAACGAAAGCAGGGGAGCGCTTCGCACTCCAGCGGGAGCAAGCTCCCTCGCCACAAGATATCCTGACTCAGGCCCTACGGCCGGGCATTGATCTGCTGTTGCAGGTTCTGGATCTGCGCCTGCAGGGTGTTGAGGTTGCGGGTCATCTGGCCACGAAATGCGTCGAACTCGGCGGTATTGCCGCCACCCTGCGCAGCGGCCGGGCGATTGTCCTGTTCACTCTTGAGGACGACAATTTCCTGCTCCAGACGCTCGATCGCCGCGTTCGAATTGCCCTGCTTCTTCAGTGCCGTGATATCAGCGCTGAGGCTTTTCAGTTGAGCGTCATAACTCTTGAGCTGCGCATCGACCTTGCCGGTGTCGGCCGGGGCGCTTTTCAGGGTCGCCAGTTCGGCACTCAAGGCTTTGACCTGAGCCTGCAACTGGGTATTGGCGTTCTGTTGTTCGGTGGTCTGCGCGGTCATCTGCGCCAGACGCTTGTCCAGATCGCTGGCCTGACCGACCACGCCTTGCTGCTGTTTGCTCTGATCCAGCAACTGGGTTTCCAGCTGTTTGATCTGCAGCTTCAAGGCTTCGCTGTCGCTGTTGACGTTGCTCTGGCTGGCGACGACTTTGCCGGAAATGTCCTGCAGGCGCCCTGCAGCTTCCTCGCTGATGCGTGCAAAGCTTTCCTGGGTCGCGACCAATTGCTGCTCCATCAGCGAAATCTGCTGAAAGCTCCACCAGGCCAGACCGATGAAGGCGAAGAACAACGCGCCGACCAGTGCCCACAGCGGCCCGGTACTCGCAGCCTTGACCTTGACCACCGGCGGTGTGCGCGAGTGCACGGAGGTGCGGGCGCTGGGCGGAATGTCATTGTCGTCAAAGGTGTCGGCCCGCAGGCTCGGTACATCGTCGAAATCGTCGTTGGCATCGTTACGCATGGACATTGAGGCAACCTTTGTGGAACGCGGTGATGGCTAAATGCTGCGAAGTATAACCACCGCAGCCGCAGGGATTGACCCTCAAGCGGCAGTGCGGTTCATTGCCGGCCGGGCGACTTGTATCAACGGATGTCCTGGGCTTTCCACCAGCCACAGAACTCGTCGAGGGCCGACCACAGGCTGATTTTCGGATCGTAGTCCAGATAATGCCGGGCGCGGCTGATGTCGAGGGTGAAATTTTTCTTCATGACCTGCATGCCCAGCCGCGACAGGGTCGGCTCCGGACGGCCCGGCCAGAGTTTGCACACGCCTTCATTGAGCGCAGCAACGCTGTAGGCCAGGCCGTACGAACGGTATTTGGTGACCTGCGGCACTTCCATCTTGCGCATCACGTAATTGACCACATCCCACAACGGTACCGGCGCGCCATTGCTGATGTTGTAGGCCTTGCCCAGCGCGGAGCCGGCCGCCAGCAAGCTGCTGAGCAGCGCTTCGTTGAGGTTCTGCACACTGGTGAAATCGACTTTGTTCAGACCGTCGCCAATGATCGCCAGACGGCCCTTGCGCTGCATGTTCAGCAGGCGCGGGAAGATGCTCATGTCGCCGGCACCCGTGACAAAGCGCGGACGCAGGGCGATGGTTTCCAGACCGAACTCCTGCGCACCGAAGACCTTTTGTTCGGCCAGGTATTTGGTCGCCGCGTAGTGATGTTTGAAACGCTTGGGCAATTGTTCTTCGGTCAGACCGAGGTGATCGCGGCCATCGAAATAGATCGACGGCGACGACAGATGCACCAGGCGCCGCACGCGTTGTTTGAGACAGGCTTCGACGACGTTTTCAGTGACCTGCACGTTGCCCTGATGAAAGTCCTGATAGCGTCCCCACAAGCCGACGGCACCGGCGCAGTGCACCACGGCTTCGACGTCGGCGCAGAGTTCGCGCACCAAGTCCGCATCGGTGAGATCGCCCGGGACGAACTCGGCGCCACGGCGCACCAGATGCTCGACGCTTTCGGCCCGGCGACCGTTGACCCGCACGTCCAGGCCTTGCTCCAGGGCGAAACGCGCAAAGCGCCCGCCTATGAAGCCGCTTGCGCCGGTGACCAGAATTTTCATGTAACGCTCCGATGACTTTCGTTTACCTGATACGTCTGTCTTGACGCTGATCATCAGCCCAAGGGCACCAGCCAGCGCGATGAAGAACGTAGCAATTGTTCGGTCAGCAAGGCCAGCAGCTGACCGCCATTGCGCCAATGATGCCAGTACAACGGCACATCGATCGGTTTATCTGGCAACAGTTCGCGCAATACACCGCGTTGCAGTTGCTCGCGCACTTGCAGTTCCGGCACCAGTCCCCAGCCGAACCCGGCTTCGGTCAGGCGCACAAACCCTTCGGAGGACGGACACAAATGGTGCTCGAATCCGCCATCGACACCCAGCGATGCGAGATAGCGATGCTGGAGGAAATCGTCCGGGCCAAACACCAGCGCCGGGGTGCGCGGCAGCTGTTCGGCGCGTACCCCGTCGGGGAAATGCCGCTCGATGAATGCCGGACTGGCCAGCGCCCGATAGCGCATCGCCCCGAGCAACACGCTGCGCGCACCGGCCACCGGGCGTTCGCTGGCACAGACACATGCCGCCACTTCCCCGGCCCGCATGCGCTTGAGGCCGACGGTCTGATCTTCCACTACCAGATCCAGCAATAAATGCTGCTCGGCGCAAAAATCGCCCACCGCTTCGGCCCACCAGGTCGCGAGGCTGTCGGCGTTGAGGGCGATGCGCAAACGTTCCGGCAGCCCCTCTTCGTCGAGTGCGGGGACCAGGGTCTGCAAGTCCCGCTCAAGCAGGCGCACCTGCTGCACATGGTTGAGCAGGCGCCGGCCAATCTCGGTCGGCGACGGCGGCGTACCGCGCACCAGCACCGGTTGGCCAACCCGCGCTTCCAGCAGTTTGATCCGCTGCGAGATCGCCGATTGCGACAGGCCCAGCACCTGCGCGGCACGTTCGAATCCGGCCTGCTCGACCACGGCGGCCAACGCGGAAAGCAATTTATAGTCGAACATCAGTTTTCCTAATGAGCGATCAGCACTATTGGTTTTTCTTATACAGCTTTCGACCGGAGAATAGCCAGCAAGCACTCTTGATCAAGGAACACGGCAATGGCTGGCGAAACCTCTCTCACGACTCTGCTGCGCAGCATGAGCCCGCAGCTCAATGCCGGCGAATACGTGTTCTGCACCCTGCGCGACGCGCCGTTGCCCAATGGTCTGGAAATTGTCGGCAGCTTCCGCGAGCAGGAAGGCCTGACCGTGATTCTCGAGCGTTCCCAGGCTGAACGCGCCGGGTTCAGTTTCGATTATGTCGCGGCGTGGATCACCCTCAACGTGCATTCGGCACTGGAAGCCGTTGGCCTGACCGCTGCGTTCGCCAGCGCACTGGGTAAGGCCGGGATCAGTTGCAACGTGATCGCCGGTTACTACCACGATCATTTGTTTGTCGGTCAGGCCGACGCCGAACGCGCCATGCACGTGCTGCGCGATCTCGCAGCCAATGCGGAGTAATTATTGATGTGGCAAAGCTATGTGAACGGGCTATTGGTGGCCCTGGGGCTGATCATGGCGATCGGCACCCAGAATGCTTTCGTATTGGCTCAGAGCCTGCGCCGCGAACATCACCTGCCGGTGGCGGCGCTGTGTGTGGCCTGCGATGCGCTGCTGGTGGCGGCCGGGGTGTTTGGCTTGGCCACTGTGTTGGCGCAGAACCCGACGTTGCTCGCGGTGGCGCGCTGGGGCGGCGCCGTCTTTCTGATCTGGTACGGCAGCCAGGCGCTGCGCCGGGCGTTCTCGAAACAGAGTCTGGATCAGGGTGAAAACCACACCGTGCGCTCGTTGCGCGCGGTGATGCTCAGCGCGCTGGCGGTGACGCTGCTCAACCCGCACGTTTATCTGGACACGGTGTTGCTGATCGGCTCGCTGGGGGCGCAGCAATCGGTGCCGGGGGCTTATGTCGTGGGTGCGGCAAGTGCTTCGCTGCTGTGGTTTTTCACCCTCGCCCTCGGTGCCGCATGGCTCGCGCCGTGGCTGGCAAGGCCGAGTACCTGGCGGATTCTCGATCTTCTCGTGGCAGTGATGATGTTCACCGTAGCCGGTCAGTTGATCCTGGCCTCGTGATTTATTCCAAAAGGCTCTGGAACCTCTATCCCACACAGTTGTTGCGTGGTTAAGCCTTGACCCCGGTGCTATGATCCGAACCCTGCGCCGCAAAGAGTAAAAACTCGTCGGTGCATTTCTGGCCGCCCGTGATCGGCCTTGCGCTCACCGCAACAGACCTGATTAGGAGAATCATCATGGCTTTCGAATTGCCGCCGCTGCCTTACGCACACGATGCCCTGCAGCCGCACATTTCCAAGGAAACCCTGGAATTTCACCACGACAAGCACCACAACACCTATGTCGTGAACCTGAACAACCTGGTGCCAGGCACCGAGTTCGAAGGCAAGACCCTGGAAGAGATCGTCAAGACTTCCTCGGGCGGCATCTTCAACAACGCCGCTCAGGTCTGGAACCACACGTTCTACTGGAACTGCCTGGCGCCAAACGCCGGCGGTCAACCAACCGGCGCGCTGGCTGAAGCCATCAACGCAGCGTTCGGTTCGTTCGACAAGTTCAAGGAAGAGTTCAGCAAAACCTCGATCGGCACCTTCGGTTCCGGCTGGGGCTGGCTGGTGAAGAAGGCTGACGGTTCCCTGGCCCTGGCCAGCACCATCGGCGCCGGTAACCCGCTGACCAGCGGCGACACCCCGCTGCTGACCTGCGACGTCTGGGAACACGCTTACTACATCGACTACCGCAACCTGCGTCCGAAGTACGTTGAAGCGTTCTGGAACCTGGTCAACTGGAAGTTCGTTGCCGAGCAGTTCGAAGGCAAAACCTTCACCGCTTAAGCTGCGCGCCAGTCAAAAAACCCGGCTATTGCCGGGTTTTTTTATGCCTTTGCTTTGTGTAGGAGCTGCCGCAGGCTGCGATCTTTTGACTTTGATTTTTTAAAGCAAGATCAAAAGATCGCAGCCTGCGGCAGCTCCTACAGGGAATAGCGTTTTTCTCACGATAACCGTTGTCTGCGGCGGCTTGCCGGGGCAGCACATCGGACTAACATCAAACAGAGGAAAAATTGTCCCGCACCGCTCAAGTTGAGGGCCGAAACTACCGACACAGTACAAATAGAGCTGACACTCCAGACAGCAGCATTTCGGCCAACGCCACAGGCAAATATCCTTGGGCTTGATTGTCCCTTTGACTGCCAACACGGGATTGCCAATACTCATGGCAACTTGACGCTACCCGCACGGAACAAGGAATAACCCTTTGAAGCTGGAACTCAAGAACAGCTTGTCGGTGAAGTTGCTCCGGGTCGTGCTCCTTTCGGCATTGATCGTCGGCGTGGTCTTGAGCTGCGCCCAGATTGTTTTCGATGCCTATAAAACCCGCCAGGCGGTGGCCGGCGACGCGCAGCGCATCCTCGACATGTTCCGTGATCCCTCGACTCAGGCGGTCTACAGCCTGGACCGGGAAATGGGCATGCAGGTGATCGAAGGCCTGTTCCAGGACGACGCCGTGCGCCAGGCCTCCATCGGCCATCCGAACGAAGCGATGCTCGCGCAAAAATCCCGTGAGTTGCAGCACTCCAACAGCCGCTGGCTGACCGATCTGATCCTCGGCCAGGAACGCACCTTCACCACCCAACTGGTCGGTCGTGGCCCCTACAGCGAATACTACGGCGACCTGAGCATCACCCTCGACACCGCCACCTATGGCGAGAGTTTCATCGTCAGTTCGGTGATCATTTTCATTTCCGGCGTACTGCGCGCCCTGGCCATGGGCCTGGTGCTGTATCTGGTCTATCACTGGCTGCTGACCAAGCCGCTGTCGCGGATCATCGAGCACCTCACTGAAATCAATCCCGATCGACCCAGCGAGCACAAGATTCCGCAGCTCAAGGGCCACGAGAAAAACGAACTGGGGATCTGGATCAACACCGCCAACCAGTTGCTCGAGTCCATCGAGCGTAACACCCACCTGCGCCACGAAGCGGAAAACAGCCTGCTGCGCATGGCCCAGTACGACTTCCTCACCGGCCTGCCGAACCGCCAGCAATTGCAGCAGCAACTGGACAAGATTCTGGTGGACGCCGGCAAGCTGCAACGCCGGGTCGCGGTGCTGTGCGTGGGGCTGGATGATTTCAAAGGGATCAACGAGCAGTTCAGCTATCAGACCGGCGACCAGTTGCTGCTGGCACTGGCCGATCGCCTGCGCGCCCACAGCGGTCGCCTTGGCGCCCTTGCTCGTCTGGGTGGCGACCAGTTTGCCCTGGTGCAGGCCGATATCGAGCAGCCTTATGAGGCGGCAGAACTGGCGCAAAGCATCCTCGATGATCTGGAAGCGGCGTTTGACCTCGATCATCAGCAGATCCGACTGCGCGCGACCATCGGCATTACCCTGTTCCCCGAAGACGGCGACAGCACCGAGAAACTGTTGCAGAAAGCCGAGCAGACCATGACGCTGGCGAAGACCCGCTCGCGCAATCGCTATCAGTTCTACATCGCCAGCGTCGACAGCGAGATGCGCCGCCGTCGCGAACTGGAAAAAGACCTGCGTGACGCGCTGATTCGCGACCAGTTCTACCTCGTCTATCAGCCGCAGATCAGCTACCGCGATCACCGCGTGGTCGGGGTCGAAGCACTGATTCGCTGGCAGCATCCGGAGCATGGTCTGGTGCCGCCGGACCTGTTCATCCCGCTGGCCGAGCAGAACGGCACCATCATCGCCATCGGCGAATGGGTGCTCGATCAGGCCTGCAAACAACTTCGGGAATGGCACGATCAGGGCTTCGTCGACCTGCGCATGGCGGTCAACCTGTCCACCGTGCAACTGCACCACGCCGAACTGCCGCGGGTGGTCAACAACCTGCTGCAGATCTACCGCCTGCCACCGCGCAGCCTGGAGCTGGAGGTCACCGAAACCGGCCTGATGGAAGACATCAGCACCGCCGCCCAACACCTGCTGAGCCTGCGCCGCTCCGGGGCGCTGATTGCCATCGACGACTTCGGCACCGGCTATTCATCGCTGAGTTACCTGAAAAGCCTGCCGCTGGACAAGATCAAGATCGACAAGAGCTTCGTTCAGGACCTGCTGGATGACGACGACGATGCGACCATCGTTCGCGCCATCATCCAGCTGGGCAAGAGCCTGGGCATGCAGGTGATCGCCGAAGGCGTGGAAACCGCCGAGCAAGAGTCCTACATCATCTCCGAAGGCTGTCACGAAGGTCAGGGTTACCACTACAGCAAGCCGCTGCCGGCCCGGGAGCTGACCGCCTACCTCAAGCAAGCCCAACGCAGCAACGCGGCTATTTTATAAAGTCAAAAGATCGCAGCCTGCGGCAGCGCCTACAGGGATCGCATTTCCCCTGTAGGAGCTGTCGAGTGAAACGAGGCTGCGATCTTTTGATCTGCGCCATCACACCGGCGTAAATAAGAAATATTTCCAGCCACAACCCTTTACACATAATGCGAAAGATTTGCATTATGTCGCAGCTTTGCGCACCCCCGCGCCCTGTCCATTCCATTACCGAAGCAGGATGTTCGCCATGATTCGTATGCCTCTGGCTACCGCCAGTCTGCTGGCCATCGCTATTTCCCTCGCCGGTTGCGGCGAAGGCAAAGACAAGGCTGCCGCTCCGGCCGCGCCGACGCCGGCCGCCAGCACCGCCGCTGCACCGGCCCCCGCCGCTGCCGGTAAAGTCGATGAAGCCGCCGCCAAGGCTGTGGTCGCGCATTACGCCGACATGGTCTTCGCCGTCTACAGCGATGCCGAATCCACTGCGAAAACCCTGCAAACCGCGGTCGACGCGTTCCTCGCCAAGCCGAACGCCGACACCCTGAAAGCCGCCAAGGCTGCCTGGGTCGCTGCGCGCGTGCCTTACCTGCAGAGCGAAGTGTTCCGCTTCGGCAACACCATCATCGACGACTGGGAAGGTCAGGTGAACGCCTGGCCGCTGGACGAAGGCCTGATCGACTACGTCGACAAGTCCTACGAACACGCACTGGGCAACCCGGGTGCCACCGCCAACATCATCGCCAACACTGAAGTGCAGGTCGGCGAAGACAAGGTCGACGTGAAGGACATCACTCCGGAAAAACTCGCCAGCCTCAACGAGCTGGGCGGTTCCGAAGCCAACGTCGCCACTGGCTACCACGCGATCGAATTCCTGCTCTGGGGCCAGGACCTGAACGGCACCGGCCCGGGCGCCGGCAACCGTCCGGCGTCGGATTACCTGGAAGGCGCCGGCGCCACTGGCGGTCACAACGATCGTCGCCGTGCCTATCTCAAAGCCGTGACCCAACTGCTGGTCAGCGACCTGGAAGAAATGGTCGGCAACTGGAAGCCGAACGTGGCTGACAACTACCGCGCCACCCTGGAAGCCGAGCCGGCTGAAAGCGGTCTGCGCAAAATGCTGTTCGGCATGGGCAGCCTGTCCCTGGGTGAACTGGCGGGCGAGCGCATGAAGGTTTCGCTGGAAGCCAACTCGCCGGAAGACGAACAGGATTGCTTCAGCGACAACACCCACAACTCGCACTTCTACGATGCCAAAGGCATTCGTAACGTGTACCTGGGCGAGTACACCCGGGTTGACGGGACCAAGATGACCGGCGCCAGCCTGTCGTCGCTGGTGGCCAAGGCTGACCCGGCTGCCGACACCGCGCTGAAAGCCGATCTGGCCGCTACCGAAGCCAAGATCCAGGTCATGGTCGATCACGCCAACAAGGGTGAGCACTACGACCAGTTGATCGCTGCGGGCAACACCGCCGGCAATCAGATCGTGCGTGACGCCATCGCCGCACTGGTCAAGCAGACCGGTTCGATCGAAGCCGCTGCCGGCAAGCTGGGCATCAGCGACCTGAACCCGGACAACGCTGATCACGAGTTCTGATCACGCGCGTCTGCGTCAAAAAAGGCGACCTTCGGGTCGCCTTTTTCATGCCTGCTTTTTGCGGTGATGCTGATGGCCTCATCGCTGGCAAGCCAGCTCCCACAGGTTTCGCGGCGTTCACACACTCCGGGTACAACACAAATACTGCGGGAGCTGGCTTGCCAGCGATGGCTGCGCCTCGGTCTCGAGTGAAACCCTGCCGCAAATCAAGCAAACGATAATTCCTCTTATTCAAACTCCCCCGCCCTGTTAGACTTTGCGCCTTTGTTTTCGCCCGCCCGCAGGATGTCTGATGCCCTCGCTGCCGCTTCGCTTGTCCGCACTGTTTCTGGCCCTGGGCCTGAGTGCCTGCGATGACGCCCCGCGCTTTACCAAGGCTGAGCCCGGTGAAGCGCGTTCGGGCGGGGCGACGACTGTGCGCAAGACCGATCAGAATGCGTTCTCGCTGCCTTCGGCCAATCTGCCGCCGTCGCGTCGAGTCGACTTCAGTGTCGGCAACAGTTTCTTCCGCAGTCCGTGGGTGATCGCGCCGTCGACCACCACCGCCCGCGATGGCCTCGGCCCGTTGTTCAACACCAACGCCTGCCAGAACTGCCACATCAAGGACGGCCGTGGCCACCCGCCGGCACCGGATGCGGCGAACGCGGTGTCGATGCTGGTGCGCCTGTCGATTCCCGATTCGCCGGCCTATGCCAACGTCATCGAGCAACTCGGCGTAGTGCCGGAGCCGGTCTACGGCGGGCAGTTCCAGGACATGGCCGTACCCGGAGTTACGCCCGAGGGCAAGGTGCGCGTCGAATACACCCCGGTGCCGATTCGTTTCAAGGACGGCACCGAAGTCGAGCTGCGCAAACCGGTGCTGCAATTCACTCAGTTGGGCTACGGCCCGATGCACCCGGACACGCGCTTCTCGGCCCGGGTTGCGCCGCCGATGATCGGCCTCGGCCTGCTCGAAGCGATTCCCGAGGACGCGATACTCGCCAACGCCGCCGCGCAAGCCAAAGAGAACAACGGCATCAACGGCCGAGCGAATCGGGTCTGGGATGACGCGCAGCAAAAGACCGTCATGGGTCGATTCGGCTGGAAAGCCGGGCAACCCAATCTCAATCAGCAGAATGTCCACGCGTTTTCCGGAGACATGGGCCTCACGACCAGCCTGCGCCCCTTCGATGACTGCACCGACGCGCAAACCGCGTGCAAACAGGCACCCAATGGCAATGGCCCGGACGGCGAGCCGGAAGTCAGCGACAACATCCTGCGTCTGGTGCTGTTCTACACGCGCAACCTGGCAGTGCCGGCACGTCGTGGCGTCAATGACGAACAAGTGCTGGCCGGCAAGAACCTGTTCTTCCAGGCCGGCTGCCAGTCCTGTCACACCCCTCAATACACCACCGCCGCCAACGCCGCCGAACCTGAACTGGCCAATCAAGTGATTCGCCCGTACAGCGATCTGCTGCTGCACGATATGGGCGAGGGTCTGGCCGACCACCGCAGCGAATTCCAAGCCTCCGGCCGCGACTGGCGTACTCCGCCATTGTGGGGCATCGGCCTGACGCAGGCAGTCAGTGGTCACACCCAGTTTCTGCATGACGGCCGCGCCCGCAACCTGCTCGAAGCCGTGCTCTGGCATGGCGGCGAAGCGCAGCAGGCGCAGCAACAGGTTTTGTCTTTCAACGCCAAACAGCGTGCCGCGCTGCTGGCGTTCTTGAACTCACTTTAAACACTTAAAAGAATCGGGAGCCCGACATGTTCCGTCCCAAGTTGTTGTTCACCAGCCTTGCCGCACTCGCCCTCGGCGCCTGCTCGCCGCAGGACCCGCAAGCGGTCACGTCGGCCGCCATCGCCAAATCGGTGATCCTGCCGACCTACACCCGTTGGGTCGAAGCCGACAAGCAACTGGCGGTCAGCGCCCTCGCCTACTGCCAAGGCAAGGAAACCCTGGAAACCGCCCGCGCCGACTTCCTGCACGCGCAGAAAGCCTGGGCAGAGCTGCAACCGTTGCTGATCGGGCCACTGGCCGAGGGCAACCGTTCGTGGCAGGTGCAGTTCTGGCCGGACAAGAAAAACCTCGTTGGCCGTCAAGTCGAGCAACTGGTCACCGCCCAGCCGCAGATCGACGCCGCCGCACTGGCCAAATCCAGCGTGGTGGTGCAGGGCCTGTCGGCTTACGAATACATCCTCTTCGATGAAAAACCGGACGTCGCCAACGCCGAGCAAAAAGCCAAATACTGCCCGTTGCTGATCGCCATCGGCGAGCGCCAGAAGCAACTGGCCGAAGAGATTCTGCAGAGCTGGAACAACACCGACGGCATGCTCGCGCAAATGAGCAAATTCCCCAACCAGCGCTACGCCGACTCCCACGAAGCGATCGCCGATCTGCTGCGTGTGCAGGTCACCGCCCTCGATACCCTGAAGAAAAAACTCGGCACGCCAATGGGCCGTCAGAGCAAGGGGGTGCCGCAACCGTTCCAGGCCGATGCATGGCGTAGCCAGTCGTCGCTGACCGCGCTGGAAGCCAGCCTCGCTGCCGCCAAAACCGTCTGGGAAGGCGTCGACAACAAGGGCCTGCGCGGTCTGTTGCCGGCCGAGCAGAAACCGTTGGCAGACAAAATCGACGCCGCTTACGCCGCATCGCTGGAGCTGTTCGGCAGCACGCAGCGCTCGCTGACCGAAATGCTCCAGGACGACGCCGGTCGTCAACAACTCAACGATCTCTACGACAGCCTCAACGTCGTCCATCGCCTGCACGAAGGCGAACTGGCCAAGGCGCTGGGCATCCAACTGGGCTTCAACGCCAACGACGGTGACTGATGAGGGCAAGTGCCATGCTGCGACGCCAGGCTCTGACTTTAGGTAGTTTGCTGCTGGGAGCAGTGACACTGGGCGGCTGGACGCTGTTCAAGCGCAAGGATCAGAGCCCGCTGCTGCTCTCGGCGCGCGACGACACCGACGGCAAGCATTACGCCGTCGGTTATCGGCTGGACGGTACTCGGGTGTTCGCCACCCAGGTCGGCCAGCGTTGTCACGACATCATCAACCACCCGACGCTGCCGATCGCGCTGTTCGTCGCCCGCCGCCCGGGCACCGAGAGTTACCTGATCGACCTGCGCGACGGGACCTTGCTGCAAACCGTGACCTCGCAGCCGAACCGGCATTTCTACGGCCACGCCGTGGTGCACAAGGACGGCGAATACCTGTACGCCACCGAGAACGACACCACTGATCCGGGGCGTGGCCTGCTCGGGGTGTACAGGTTCGAAGGCGAGCGGCTGGTGCACAGCGGCGAGATCTCCACCCATGGCCTCGGACCACATCAAGTGTCGTGGATGCCCGATGGCGAAACCCTGGTGGTGGCCAACGGCGGTATCCGCACCGAGGCCGAAAGCCGCGTCGACATGAACCTCAACGCCATGGAACCCAGCCTGGTGCTGATGCAGCGCGACGGCACGCTGCTGAGCAAGGAAACCCTTGCGCAGCAGATGAACAGCGTGCGCCACCTGGGCATTGCCAGCGACGGCACCATCGTCGCCGGCCAGCAGTTCATGGGCGCCTCGCATGAGCGCTCCGAGCTGTTGGCGATCAAGCGTCCGGGTCAGCCCTTCGTGGCGTTCCCGGTGCCGGAGCATCAGTTGCAGTCGATGGGGCATTACACCGCCAGCGTTGCGGTGCACAGTGAACTGCGACTGGTGGCGTTGACCGCACCGCGCGGCAACCGCTTCTTCATCTGGGATCTGGACAGCGGCGAAGTGCGCCTCGACGCGCCGCTGCCCGATTGCGCCGGCGTCGGTGCGGTGCAGGACGGCTTCGTCGTGACCTCGGGTCAGGGCCGTTGCCGCTACTACGATTGCCGCCAGGATGAGCTGCTGGCCAAGCCGCTGGAACTGCCGGCGGGGCTCTGGGATAACCATCTGCACCTGATGGCGTAAAACAATCCTAAAAGATCGCAGCCTGCGGCAGCTCCTACATTGGAATGCGATCCCTGTAGGAGCTGCCGCAGGCTGCGATCTTTTTGCGCCTCCCTGTAATAACTGGCAGTTGGAATCCCCACCTGACTCGGAGTAATGTGCCCGCCTGTCTCACCTGATTTATCCAAGGAACTGGAAAAATGCTGCGTCGCCGCATGCTGATCATGTTGGGTGTTGTCTTGCTGGTCGTCCTGGTATTGGGCGGGTACAAAGCCTTTTCGATCTACACCATGATCCAGGGCTTCTCCAAACCGAAACCGCCGATCAGCGTCGCCGTGGCCCGCGCTACCGAACAGCCGTGGCAGATGCGTTTGCCCACCGTCGGCTCGCTCAAGGCCTTGCAAGGCGTCGAGCTGAGTCTTGAAGTCGCCGGCACCGTCACTGAACTGAAATTCGAATCCGGACAGAAGGTCAAGGCCGGGCAGCCACTGCTGCAGCTCGACAGTGCCGTCGAAGCCGCCCTGCTGGAAACCGCCAAGGCTGACCTGGGCCTGGCGCAACTGGATTTCGGCCGGGGCAGCCAGTTGATCGACAGCCGGGCCATCTCCAAAGGTGAATACGACCGGCTCTCGGCGGTGCTGCAAAAGGAGCGGGCCACGGTCAATCAGCTCAATGCAGCACTGGCGAAAAAGCGCATCGTCGCGCCGTTCAGCGGCACCATCGGGATTCGTCAGGTCGACATCGGCGACTACCTCGCCAGCGGCACTAAAATCGCTACCCTGCAGGATTTGAGCAGCCTCTACGCCGACTTCTATGTGCCGGAGCAATCGGTGCCAAAACTGGCCATCGGCCAACCGGTGCAGATCGCAGTTGCGGCCTATCCCGGACAGACCTTCCCCGGCGCCATCAGCGCGATCAACCCGATTGTCGAGAGCACCACGCGCAATATTCTGGTGCGCGCGACCCTGGCCAACCCCGACGGCAAATTGCTGCCGGGCATGTTTGCCAGCCTCGACGTGCTGCTGCCCGATCCACAGCAACACATCGTGGTGCCGGAAAGCGCGATCACCTACACCCTCTACGGCAACTCGCTGTACGTGGTCGGGCAACAGAAGGCCGAGGATGGCAGCGTGGTCAAGGACGACCAGAGCCAGCCGGTGCTGATCGCCGAACGCCGTTTCATCGAGACCGGTGAACGCCGCGATGGCCTGGTGATGATCAACAAGGGCGTGCAGAGCGGCGAACAAGTGGTGACCGCCGGCCAGATCAAACTGGACAACGGCGCACACATTGCCATCAGCGACGACAAGACCCTCGGCGAGCAGAACAGTCCGCCCCGCGCCGACTGATCAAGGAATCCCCATGGCTTTTACCGATCCGTTCATCCGCCGCCCGGTGCTCGCCACCGTGGTCAGCCTGCTGATTGTGCTGCTGGGTTTCCAGGCCTGGAGCAAACTGCCGCTGCGCCAATACCCGCAAATGGAAAACGCCCTGATCACGGTGACCACCGCCTACCCCGGGGCAAACGCCGAGACCATTCAGGGCTACATCACCCAACCGATGCAGCAAAGCCTGGCCAGCGCCGAAGGCATCGACTACATGACCTCGGTCAGCCGCCAGAACTTCTCGGTGATCTCGATCTACGCGCGCATCGGCTCCAACACCGACCGCTTGTTCACCGAACTGCTGGCCAAGGCCAACGAGGTGAAGAACAAACTGCCGCAGGACGCTGAAGACCCGGTGCTGAGCAAGGAATCGGCCGACGCCTCGGCGCTGATGTACATCAGTTTCTTCAGCAAGGATTTGAGCAACCCGCAGATCACCGACTATCTGTCGCGGGTGATCCAGCCGAAACTGGCGACCCTGCCGGGCATGGCCGAAGCGGAGATTCTCGGCAATCAAGTGTTCGCGATGCGCCTGTGGCTCGACCCGGTGAAGCTCGCCGGTTTCGGCCTCAGCGCCAGCGATGTGACCAACGCCGTGCGCCAGTACAACTTCCTCTCCGCCGCCGGCGAGGTGAAGGGCGAATACGTGGTCACCAGCATCAACGCCAATACCGAACTGAAATCCGCCGAAGCCTTCGCGGCGCTTCCGCTCAAGGTCAGTGGCGACAGCCGCGTGCTGCTCAGTGATGTGGCGCGGGTCGAGATGGGCGCGGAAAACTACGATTCGATCAGCTCGTTCGGCGGCACGCCGTCGGTGTACATCGGCATCAAGGCCACGCCCGGGGCCAACCCGCTGGACGTGATCAAGGAAGTGCGCAAGCTGATGCCGGAACTGGAAGCGCAGTTGCCGCCCAACCTCAAGAGCGAGATTGCCTACGACGCCACGCTGTTTATTCAGGCCTCGATCGACGAAGTGGTGAAAACCCTGTTCGAAGCGGTGCTGATCGTCATCGTGGTGGTGTTCCTGTTTCTTGGCGCGTTGCGTTCAGTGGTGATCCCGGTGGTGACCATCCCGCTGTCAATGATCGGCGTGATGTTCTTCATGCAGATGATGGGCTACTCGATCAACCTGCTGACCCTGCTGGCAATGGTGCTGGCCATCGGTCTGGTGGTGGACGACGCGATTGTCGTGGTGGAGAACATTCACCGGCACATCGAAGAAGGCAAGACGCCGCTGGAGGCCGCACTGGAAGGCGCACGGGAAATCGCCATGCCGGTGGTGTCGATGACCATCACCCTGGCGGCGGTGTATGCGCCGATCGGCTTCCTCACCGGACTGACCGGGGCCTTGTTCAAGGAGTTCGCCCTGACCCTGGCCGGTGCCGTGGTGATTTCCGGGATTGTCGCCCTGACCCTGTCGCCGATGATGTGCGCCCTGCTGTTGCGTCACGAAGAAAACCCCAGTGGCCTGGCGCACCGCCTCGACCGTATTTTCGACAGCCTCAAACGCCGCTACCAGAGCATGCTCCACGGCACCTTGAACACACGGCCGGTGGTGTTGGTGTTCGCAGTGATCGTGCTGTGCCTGATCCCGGTGTTTCTCAAGTTCACCAAGTCGGAACTGGCTCCTGATGAGGATCAGGGCATCATCTTCATGATGGCCACGGCCCCCCAGCCGACCAACCTCGATTACCTGAGCACCTACACCGACGAATTCATCAAGATCTTCAAAGAGTTTCCGGAGTACTACTCCTCGTTCCAGATCAATGGCTACAACGGTGTGCAAGCGGGCATCGGCGGCTTCCTGCTCAAGCCGTGGAACGAGCGCAGCCGCACCCAGATGCAGATCCTGCCCGAGGTGCAAGGCAAACTGGCGAGTATCCCCGGCCTGCAGATTTTCGGTTTCAACCTGCCCTCCCTGCCCGGCACCGGTGAAGGTCTGCCGTTCGAGTTTGTGGTCAACACGGCCAACGACTACGAGTTGCTGTTGCAAGTCGCTGACCGGATCAAGAAACGTGCGATGGAGTCGGGCAAGTTCGCCTTCGTAGACCTCGATCTGGCGTTCGACAAGCCGGAAGTGGTGGTCGATATCGACCGCGCCAAAGCCGCGCAGATGGGCGTGTCGATGCAGGACCTCGGTGGAACACTGGCGACGCTGCTGGGCGAGGCGGAAATCAACCGTTTCACCATCGAAGGCCGCAGCTACAAGGTGATTGCTCAGGTCGAACGACCGTACCGCGAAAACCCCGGCTGGCTGAACAATTACTACGTGAAAAACACCCAGGGCGAGCTGCTGCCGCTGTCGACCCTGATCAAGGTCAGCGACCGGGCACGGCCGCGCCAGCTCAACCAGTTCCAGCAACTCAACGCGGCGAAGATCTCCGGGTTCCCGCTGGTCAGCATGGGCGAAGCCATCGACACCGTGCTGCAGATCGCCCGGGAAGAAGCGCCGGCGGGTTTCGCCTTCGACTATGGCGGCGCCTCGCGCCAGTACGTGCAGGAAGGCAGCGCCCTGTGGGTAACCTTCGCCCTCGCGTTGGCGATTATTTTCCTGGTGCTGGCGGCGCAGTTCGAAAGCTTCCGCGACCCGTTGGTGATTCTGGTGACGGTGCCGCTGTCGATCTGTGGTGCATTGATTCCGCTGTTCCTTGGCTGGTCGAGCATGAACATCTACACCCAGGTCGGCCTGGTGACATTGATCGGGTTGATCAGCAAGCACGGGATCCTGATCGTCGAATTCGCCAACCAGTTACGCAAGGACAAAGGCCTGACCGCGCGCGAAGCGGTCGAGGAAGCCGCGGCAATCCGCTTGCGCCCCGTGTTGATGACCACGGCGGCGATGGTGTTCGGCATGGTGCCGTTGATTCTGGCGACCGGTGCCGGTGCGGTGAGCCGGTTTGATATCGGCATGGTGATTGCCACGGGGATGTCGATCGGCACCTTGTTTACCCTGTTTGTGCTGCCGTGCATCTACACCCTGCTGGCAAAGCCCGATCCCAAATCATGACCATGTCCGTGTAGGAGCTGCCGAAGGTTCGGGCCGCGTTCGGACGATCTTTTGATTTTGTTTTTAAAAGCCGAGATCAAGATCAAAAGATCGCAGCCTGCGGCAGCTCCTACACAGGGGATTTTCATTCATGCATAAAAAAGGCCTCGCATCTGCGAGGCCTTTCATTTTGGCTTCAATCGGTTCAACTCTGTGGCCTCATCCCTTGAGAAAGTCCGAACATGAACAACAACAGATCATGGTCGGGTTTAGTCGCCACGGTGGCTTTCGCCACCCGTGGTACTGCGCAGTGAGCATCGCCGGTCGTGCCACCGATCACCTGCATGCGGGGCTGCTCCCAGGCCGCCACCGCCAATGAAGCAACTGCCAAGGCTCCAACCAAAAACAAACCTCGTGCAATTTCGAGTTTCATCGCTATAAACCTTTGATAGCGCTGCCAAACGCCGTCTCGTAAAAGTAGACGAGTTTTTTCCAGTCCGTGTCGCTGAACGACGAATGGCGACGCAATTGCTTCATGTCATGGGAGGCCGCGCGATAAGCGGTCAGACGCTGGCGGCATTTTTCCAGATCGATCAATGCCACTTCGACCTGCGCCGCGTCGCCCTCACCGGTCACCCGTACAAATACGTGTTTGATGTAGATACAGCTGTGCTGCCAGCGGCCCTTGTGCATGCGCGCCAGGTTTTCTGCCAGGTCTTTGAGCACGCGCTCGTAGACGGCTTCGCCGTATTGCGCACGACCACCGGCGGCTTCCCACTTTTCAAGTTCGTCGAAGCCGTCCAGTGACTTGGTCACCAACAGCGCACGCCACTTGTATTGCGGATCGGGCTGCGCGCCGCAGAAGACGATTTGCGGGACGCGGACACCGAGACGGCTGACGCCGGTCAGTGCATCCAGCTCGCGCAAGACCGTCGGACGGCCGAAAGGATGCAGCCAGCTGCGATAGATATGTCCGGTCTGGCGCTTGGCATACAGTAACTGGCCGTCACGGCCCACGACCCGTTGCACACCACTTTCCCCGCCACGGCGTACGTTGGGCTCTTCCACCCATTCACCGCGCTGGTTCCAGTAGTAATCGAAGCGATCCTGGGGAGCGACTTCCGTTTCTGCTGCTGTTTGCACCACCATCCTGTTACCTCTTGCGTAATACGTAAACCCGCCACATGGCATAGAGCGGGATAAAATCGAGTTGTTCCTGAATGCGAAAACCTGCTTCTTCGAATTCTTTTTCAACTGTCACAGCCGGTAACACAAACCGGTTCTGGTAACCTTCCTGCCCGCGACGCCGCTCGGCGCGCTTGCGTTTCCAGGCCTTGAAATTACCGTCCACCCACAACGAAATGATGACGCTATCACGGGTGACGCGCTCGAACTCGCGCAGAATCGCCCGCCGGTGCTCGGCTTCACCGATGTGATGCAGCAATCGCATGCAGAAAATGCTGTCGACGGCGTTATCGGGCAAAGCAATGTCGAACGCTGACGTGTGCAAAGGTTGTACCCGTTTCACGACGTCAGCCGGTTGCGCTTGCATCGCGGTCTTGATCATCGACTCGGAATTGTCCGCACCAATGATCACCCGGTTGGGCTTTTCCGCCAGCAACGGCCAGAAACGCCCTGCACCGCACGGCAGATCCAGAACCAGCCCCGGCTCGCCGGCCAGCGTCAACGCCTTGCGGGCCAACTGCTCGTCCCGCCAGTGAGACAACCGACGACCTAGACCGTCCTGATGCTTGCGCAAATATTTTTGTGCATGCTGGTCATCATACTTTTCGGAAAAATCGAGCTTGATCGGTCTGCTCATCATGGGGGCTCCTGATTGACTGATACCCTTACCATAGGTAGTGGCATGTCAGCGTCAGGTCGTCCCTATGTGAAAATTACGTCAGGTAAACCGGCAAATTATTACAGGGTTTTACAAGCGAAAAGCAATAGCGCGGGCCGGTCAACGATTCTCAACGCTTGCCCAGCGTGACCTCGAAGCGGCAACCATTAGGCTCCATGGTACTCAACGTCACCTCCCAGCCCTGGTTTTCACAGATTCGCTGCACCAGTGACAAGCCCAGCCCCAAGCCTTCACCGCGCTTTTCATTGCCACGCACGAAGGGCTGGAACATGGCTTCGCGTTTTTCCTCGGGAATACCCACACCCGAGTCTTCGACGACGAAACCGTTGTCGTTGAGTGTCAGGCGAATGAATCCGTGTTCGGTGTAGTGACAGGCATTGCGCAGCAAATTACCCATGACCGCGCTGAGCAGGGTGGCATTGAAACAGGTGTCCGGCGGGTTGCCCGACTCGTACATCAGTCGCAGCCCTTTCGACTCGATCGGTTCACGCCAGATACCCAGCAGTCCGTCAGCCACTTGGGCAAGGGTCTGCTGCGGCGCGGAACCGGCGTCTTCCCGCTGAGCGCGGGCGAGCATCAGGAAGGTCTGCACCAGTTCGCGCATTTCCTCGCTGGCTCGGGCAATTCGCTCGACCTGGGCCCGACCGCGCTGATCCAGCCCCGGGTTTTCCAGAAGCAGCTCGCAGGAACTGGCCAACACCATCAACGGCGTACGCAGTTCGTGGCTGACATCGCTGGTGAACAGCCGCTCGCGGGTCAGTGCCTGCCGTAGACGCCCGAGCGTGGCATCGAACGCCACCGCGAGTTCGCCGACTTCGTCAGCCGCATAATCCGGTGCCAAGGGTGGCGCCAGCCCCAACAGTTGATCGCGGTGGCGCACTTGCCGCGCCAGGCGCACCACCGGCGCCATGACCTTGCGCGCCAACACCCAGCCGAGAAACACCGCCAGTGCCAGACTGAGCACAAACCCCACCAGCACCACGGCGAACAGCACGCGTTCACGTTCTTCGAAATCGCTTTGATCCTGCAGCAGGACATAACGACGGCCGTCGACGATCTCGACCATCGCGTGATAAGACAACTGCTCGCGGAACACTTCGTGGAAGCCCGCATCAAGGTGACGCAGATCCTTGGGCAGCTCGAAATCGCCTGGCCCACCGCTGAAATAGAACAACTGATCCGGTTCCGGGCGATGGCTCCAGTCCGAGACGTTGTCCATCAGCAACAGACGTTGCAGGTCGCCGCCCAGCCCCGCCGAAATCAGTTTTTCCTCCACCAGGTGCACGGTCGCCACAATACCCATGGCAAAGGCCCCGGCCACCAGCGCACTCATCAGCGCAAAGGCGATGATGATCCGCTGGGAAAGGCTTTGCTTAAACTCCATCACGCCCCTCGGCCAGGCGGTAACCCACACCGTGCACGGTTTGCAGCAACGGTTTGGCGAAGGGCTTGTCGATCACCTGACGCAATTGATGGACATGGCTGCGCAGGCTGTCGCTGTCCGGGCAGTCGTCACCCCACAATGCTTCTTCGAGAATTTCCCGACGCAGGACGTGGGGGCTTTTCTGCATCAGCACCGCCAGCAGTTTGAGGCCGACCGGATTCAGCTTGAGCAGCTTGCCCTCGCGGGTCACTTCCAGGGTGTCGAGGTCGTAGCTCAAGTCGCCGACCTGCAACGCGCGGCGTCCGCCACCCTGGGTCCGGCGCATGACGGCCTCGACGCGCGCCGCCAGTTCGGACAGGGCAAACGGCTTGACCAGGTAATCGTCGGCCCCGGACTTGAAGCCCTCCAGACGATCATCCAGTTGATCGCGGGCGGTGAGCATGATCACCGGCGTGTCGCGCCGCGCGTCTTCACGCAGACGCTTGCACAGGGTGTAGCCATCGATCCCGGGCAGCATGATGTCGAGCACGATCAGGTCGTAATGCTCGGTGGCCGCCAGATGCAAGCCTGACAAACCGTCCTGGGCACAATCGACGGTATAGCCTTTGAGCCCCAGGTAATCGGCCAGATTGGCCAGGATGTCGCGGTTGTCTTCGACCAATAGAATTCGCATTGGCATTTCCTCCGTACACGGTGACGGCCGTCTTGGCCCGCGCAGCTTAAGGCCTACGCCGGTTCAGGGCTAGGGCCGGCACGCGCGCAAGTCCATTTGCCCAGGCAAATTAATTCATTAACAAGGTTTTCACTATCAATTCACAACCTGATCACAGTGGCATCGCGACACTCGCGCGCCATTGCTATGAGGAAAACGAGACGATGGACTCTTTCAAGACAGCGCCCGTGCGCCTTCTGCTGCTGATCACCGGTGCCTGGCTGGTTATTTTTCTCCTGACGCGCGCGGTTCTGTTGCTGACTCACCTGGATGAGGCCGGTGGCTTCGCCCTTTCCGTGTTCGGCATCGGCACGCTGTATGACCTGGGGTTCCTTGCCTACGCGGCACTGCCAATGGGCTTGTACCTGTTGCTTTGTCCGCCGGGCCTGTGGCGCCGTCGCGGACATCGCGGATTCCTGCGCGTCCTGCTGACGACCAGCCTGTTCGCCATGTTGTTCGTGGCGGTGGCCGAATGGCTGTTCTGGGACGAGTTCGGCGTGCGCTTCAACTTCATCGCCGTCGATTACCTGGTGTACTCCGACGAAGTGCTGAACAACGTCCTTGAATCCTACCCGATCGGCAAACTGCTGAGCCTTCTCGCCGTATTGGCCGTGGTCATCAGTTTCGCTTTGCGCAAGCCGTTCAATGCCGCCATGAATGCCCCGCTGCCAGCGCTGCGCGGACGTCTGCTCAGTGCACTGGGCCTGCTGATCGTCGCGGGTCTGAGTCTGCAACTGCTCAGTCAGGACGCCCCACGTGCCCAGGGCGGCAACGCCTACCAGAACGAGCTGGCCAGCAACGGTCCGTATCAGTTCTTCGCCGCGTTCCGTAATAATGAACTGGACTACACCCAGTTCTACAAAAGCCTGCCGGCTGAAAAAGTCGCCAGCCAGATCCGTTCCGAGCTGAGTGAGAGCGACGCGCGCTTCATTGGCAAAGATCCACAGGACATTCGCCGGGTGATCGACAACCCGGGCACCCCGCGCAAGCCGAACATCGTGCTGGTGACCATCGAAAGCCTGAGCGCCAAGTACCTGGGCAGCAACGGCGACGGTCGCAACCTGACGCCGAACCTCGACGCCTTGCGCAAGCAGAGCCTGTACTTCAATAACTTCTACGCCACCGGCACCCGCACCGACCGCGGTCTGGAAGCCATCACCCTGGCCATCCCGCCAACGCCGGGCCGCTCGATCGTCAAGCGCATCGGCCGTGAGAGCGGTTTCGCCAGCCTTGGCCAACAGCTCAGCGCCGTAGGTTACGACAGCGTGTTCGTCTATGGCGGACGCGGCTACTTCGACAACATGAACGCGTTCTTCAGCGGCAACGGCTATCGCGTCGTCGATCAGAGCAGCGTCGATGAAGCCGAAATCCACTTCAAAAACGCTTGGGGTATGGCTGACGAGGATCTGTATCGCCAGACCCTGAAGCTGGCGGATGCCGACTACGCCAAACAGCAGCCGTTTCTGCTGCAGTTGATGACCACCTCCAATCACCGCCCTTACACCTACCCGGACAACCGCATCGACATCAAGTCCGGTAACGGCCGCGATGGCGCGGTGAAGTACACCGACTATGCGATTGGCCAGTTCCTCGAGCAGGCGCGGCAGAAACCGTGGTTCGACAATACGATCTTCATTTTCGTCGCTGACCACACCGCGGGCAGCGCCGGCAAGGAAGACTTGCCGATCACCAACTATCAGATCCCGCTGTTCATCTATGCGCCGAAAATGATCGAGGCTCGCGAAAGCGCGCAACTGGCCAGCCAGATCGATCTGGCCCCGACGCTGCTGGGCCTGCTGAACCTGGATTACACCTCGACGTTCTTCGGCCGCAACCTGTTGCAGGACAACCCGCTGCCACCGCGCGTGGTGGTCGGCAACTACCAGCATCTGGGCCTGTTCGATGGCAAGGATCTGGCGATCCTCAGCCCACGCCAGGGCTTGCGCCGGCATGACGATGCGTTGACCGAAAGCCGCGAGTCGCGGGTCAGCAGCGACGACCCGCTGATTACTCGCGCGATCACCTATTACCAGACCGCCAGTTATGGCTTCAAACAGCAGTTGCTGAGCTGGAAGCCTGTGAAAGAAGAGGCTCCGCAGGTCAGTGATCGTTAACTGAAGATGGACGTTGTTGTGTCAGTCAGCCTCTGTGTTGACTGACATGACGCCATCGCTGGCGAGCCAGCTCCCACAAGGATTGCGCTAAACCTGTGGGAGCTGGCTTGCCAGCGATGGGCGCACCTCGGTATAGCGCCAACGACAAATCGAAGGCAATAAAAAACCCCGCCTGCTCATCGCAGGCGGGGTTTTTCGTTACAGGGGTAAGGCTGGCTTACATCATGCCGCCCATGCCACCCATGCCGCCCATGTCTGGCATACCGCCGCCAGCCGAGCCTTCTTTCTTCGGTGCATCAGCAACAGCTGCTTCGGTGGTCAGAATCAGACCGCCGATCGAGGCTGCAGCTTGCAGAGCGGAACGGGTGACCTTGGTTGGGTCCAGGATACCCATTTCGATCATGTCGCCGTATTCGCCGGAAGCGGCGTTGTAACCGAAGTTACCTTTGCCGTTCTTCACTTCGTTGACCACTACGCTTGGCTCGTCACCGGAGTTGGCAGCGATCTGACGCAGCGGCGCTTCAACAGCGCGACGCAGCACAGCGATACCGACGTTCTGGTCAGCGTTGTCGCCGGTCAGTTCGGTCAGGGCTTCCAGAGCGCGGATCAGCGCAACGCCACCGCCAGGTACCACGCCTTCTTCAACGGCTGCACGGGTTGCGTGCAGGGCGTCTTCAACGCGGGCCTTCTTCTCTTTCATTTCAACTTCGGAACCAGCGCCAACCTTGATCACTGCAACACCGCCGGACAGTTTGGCCAGACGCTCTTGCAGTTTTTCACGGTCGTAGTCCGAGGAAGTTTCGGCAACCTGGGCGCGGATCTGAGCGATACGTGCTTCGATGTCGCCTTGTACGCCAGCACCGTCAACGATGATGGTGTTCTCCTTGGACAGGGTCACGCGCTTGGCGTTACCCAGGTGCTCCAGGGTGGTGCTTTCCAGGCTCAGGCCGATCTCTTCGGAGATCACGGTACCGCCGGTCAGAACGGCGATGTCCTGCAGCATGGCCTTGCGACGGTCGCCGAAGCCTGGCGCCTTGACGGCTGCAACCTTGACGATGCCACGCATGTTGTTCACGACCAGCGTCGCCAGGGCTTCGCCTTCAACGTCTTCGGCAACGATCAGCAGTGGACGGCCGGCTTTGGCAACGGCTTCCAGCACTGGCAGCATTTCGCGGATGTTCGAGATCTTTTTGTCGACCAGCAGGATCAGCGGGCCGTCGAGCTCGGCCACCATGGTGTCCGGCTTGTTGACGAAGTACGGGGACAGGTAGCCACGGTCGAACTGCATGCCTTCTACAACCGACAGTTCGTTTTCCAGGCCCGAGCCTTCTTCAACGGTGATCACGCCTTCTTTACCGACCTTTTCCATGGCTTCGGCAATGATGTCGCCGATGGAGTTGTCGGAGTTGGCGGAGATGGTACCTACCTGAGCGATGGCCTTGGTGTCAGCGCATGGCTTGGACAGGGCTTTCAGCTCTTTGACGATGGCGATGGTCGCTTTGTCGATACCGCGCTTCAGGTCCATCGGGTTCATGCCGGCAGCGACGGCTTTCAGGCCTTCGTTGACGATCGATTGAGCCAGAACGGTCGCAGTGGTAGTACCGTCACCAGCGTCATCGTTGGCACGGGAGGCAACGTCTTTGACCAGCTGCGCGCCCATGTTTTCGAAGCGATCTTCGAGTTCGATTTCCTTGGCGACGGAAACGCCGTCCTTGGTGATGGTCGGAGCGCCGAAGCTCTTCTCGAGAATCACGTTACGGCCTTTCGGGCCCAGGGTCGCTTTTACCGCGTCAGCCAGAACGTTGACGCCTTTGAGCATCTTGGAGCGAGCGGCATCGCCGAACTTAACTTCTTTAGCAGCCATGATCGATATTCCTTAAATACTTTGTAGTAACGGGAAAATGAACGGGGGTATCAGCCTTCGATAACAGCGAGGATTTCGTTCTCGCTCATTACCAGCAGGTCTTCGCCGTCAACTTTCACAGTGTTGCTGCCGGAGTAAGGACCGAACACAACCTTGTCGCCTTCCTTCACGGACAGTGCACGCACTTCACCGTTTTCCAGAGCCTTGCCCGGGCCTACAGCGAGAATCACACCGTGGTTGGCTTTTTCAGCAGCCGAACCTGGCAGGACGATACCGCCAGCGGTTTTCTTTTCTTCTTCGCTGCGACGGATGACGACGCGGTCATGCAGAGGACGAAGCTTCATTGTCGATCTCTCCTAATTGTGGTTTTCATCGGCCGGTGTAGTCCCGGCGGGTTTAACAAATCCGGCCTGCGCCGGTTGCGGTTCGTCGAGCGAACCGCGGAAGTCTGTCCGGCTTGAATGCCGGAAACCTTTCGGTGACCGATACATAAGGGCGCATAAGCTTATTACAAGGGCGGGGACAGAAAATTTTTCATCATGTGCCCCTTGAATGCCGCGCATAAACAAACGGCACCCGAAGGTGCCGTGTCAATGCAGGGGTTACTGGCTGTCGCGATGTTCGAACTCGCCTTCGATCACATCACCCTCGCGGCCCAGAGGCTGGCGCGTTGCAGGACCGCCACGGGGTTGCAGGTCATCGGCAAAGGCCCGCTGACGCATCGCCTGCTCTTCGGCGCGCTGACGCATTTTATTGGCCAGCAGACGACGGGTGAACGGCAACAACATCACCAGACCGACCACGTCACTGACGAAACCCGGCAGGATCAACAGGCCGCCAGCCAAGGCAAGCATCAAGCCTTCAAGCATGGTCTGTGCGGGCAACTCACCGCGATTCAGGCTTTCACGGGCACGCAGCGCAGTTGCCAGACCGGCGACGCGCAGTACGAACACACCGAACATCGAGCCGAGAATGATCAGCAGCAGGGCCGGGAAAAACCCGATCGCCCCTGCCACTTTGACGAATACGAACAGCTCCAGCACCGGAAACAGCAGAAAGAGCAACAAAAAAGGGCGCATCAAAGATTCCTCAACGCAAGAAATGCCTTGCAGTAAGCCTTAGATGACGTCGCCCTTTCGTGAATTCAAGCGTCGGCCACCGCATTTTTTGGCCAGACCTCGGCGTGAGCCAGAGAAACCAAGGCTTCGCGCACTTGTATCGGCGTATGACAAGGCGCTTGAAAGGGCAACCAGTACAGTGCCTGACCGATGCGCAGGTGCATGCCTTCGCTGTCGATTCCGGCCAGTTGCGCCGGCACGGTTTGCGGCAACCCGCTGAGCTCCACGTAATGCGCGATGGCTTTGGCGTGATCGCTGTTCATGTGCTCGACCATGCTGATTTCCGCCTTGCCGGCGAACGGATTGGCCAGGGTCAATTGATCGACCCAGTGAATCGCGCCGAAACCGCCGATGTAGCGGTGACGTACCGGGTTGAGCACCCAGAAATCAAAATCGTGGGCCTTGTGGTAGTTCTGCGAATCGGGGAAATAACGGTAGTAACGCTCGGCGGCGCCTTCGATAGCCGCCGGATCTTCGAGCTTTTGCGCCTCGGCCAGATAGGTCAGGCGACCAACGGCCTGCACGTCGTCGGCCTCACGCTCGCCCACCAGCAGCGAACACTTCGGGTCCTTCTGCAGGTTGTGAGTGTGTTGGGCGATGCGGCTGATCAGGATCAGCGGACGGCCTTGCTCGTCCAGGCAATACGGCACCACTGAGCCGAACGGGAAACCGGGCATCGATTTGGAGTGGGTCGACAATACGCCACGGTATTCCTTGAGAAGCAATTCTCGGGCATTCTTGGCCGCTTCAACGCTCAATTTATGACTCCTTAAATAGAATCCGTCGAAAAAACGGACAGGCGCCTGGGGATAAGTCCCTGTAACGCCATCGGGCAATGCTCATGTGCAATCTGGCCATACCGGTACGGATCGAGCGTCGCCAATAACAAAAACCACTCAGACCGGCTATCGGGGCATGCGCATGCAACTCAACGACAAAGTAATCATTATCACCGGCGGTTGCCAGGGTTTGGGCCGTTCCATGGCCGAGTATTTCGCCGGCAAAGGCGCCAGGCTTGCACTGGTCGACCTCAATCAGGAAAAACTCGATGACGCGGTGGCAGCCTGCAAGGCCAAGGGTGTCGAGGCGCGCAGCTATCTGTGCAACGTGGCCAATGAAGAACAGGTTGAACACATGGTCGCGCAGGTTGCCGAAGATTTCGGCGCGATCCACGGCCTGATCAACAACGCCGGAATCCTGCGCGATGGCCTGCTGCTCAAGGTCAAAGACGGCGAAATGAGCAAAATGAGCCTGGCCCAGTGGCAGGCGGTGATCGACGTTAACCTGACTGGCGTGTTCCTGTGCACCCGTGAAGTGGCGGCGAAAATGGTCGAGCTGAAGACCAGCGGCGCGATCATCAACATTTCCTCGATCTCCCGCGCCGGTAACGTCGGCCAGACCAACTATTCCGCCGCCAAGGCAGGCGTGGCCGCAGCCACCGTGACTTGGGCCAAGGAACTGGCGCGTTACGGCATTCGCGTGGCGGGCATTGCGCCGGGCTTCATCGAAACCGAGATGACCCTGGGCATGAAGCCCGAAGCGCTGGAAAAAATGACCTCGGGTATTCCGCTCAAGCGCATGGGCAAGCCGGAAGAGATCGCCCATTCGGCCGCGTACATCTTCGAGAACGACTACTACACCGGGCGGATTCTGGAGATGGATGGCGGGTTGCGCATCTAAAGCAAGATCAAAAGATCGCAGCCTGCGGCAGCTCCTACACAGAGCTTTTCTGTAGGAGCTGCCGCAGGCTGCGATCTTTTAGCAAACGACGCCGATCAATCGTCACTGATGCTGATATTCGGCATTGCCGGCGTCGCCGCTTCCTGCAACACAATGCGCGCGCCGACGTGGCGGGCCAGTTCCTGATAGACCATCGCGATCTGGCTGTCCGGTTCGGCGATCACCGTTGGCTTGCCGCCATCGGCCTGCTCGCGGATCAGCATCGACAGCGGCAGCGAGGCCAGCAGTTCAACGCCATATTGGGTGGCCAGTTTCTCGCCACCGCCCTCACCGAACAGATGCTCGGCATGTCCGCAGTTCGAGCAGATGTGCACCGCCATGTTTTCCACCACGCCCAGCACCGGGATGTTGACCTTGCGGAACATTTCCACGCCTTTGCGCGCATCGAGCAACGCCAGATCCTGCGGGGTGGTGACGATAACCGCACCGGCCACCGGGACTTTCTGCGCCAGGGTCAGTTGGATGTCGCCAGTGCCTGGCGGCATATCGATGACCAGATAATCCAGATCGCCCCACGCGGTTTGCGTAACCAGTTGCAGCAACGCGCCGGAGACCATCGGCCCGCGCCAGACCATCGGCGTGTTGTCGTCGGTCAGGAACGCCATCGACATGACTTCGACACCGTGGGCCTTGAGCGGCACGAACCACTTCTGATCCTTGACCTCGGGGCGAGTGCGCTCGGGGATGCCGAACATGATGCCCTGGCTCGGGCCATAGATGTCGGCGTCGAGAATCCCCACCCTGGCGCCTTCGCGGGCCAGCGCCAATGCGAGGTTGGCCGCAGTGGTCGACTTGCCCACACCGCCCTTGCCCGACGCCACGGCGACCACGTTCTTGACGTTGGCCAGGCCCGGGATCTGCGCCTGGGCCTTGTGCGCGGCGATCACGCTGTTGACCTCGACCCTGGCGATCGTCACCCCATCGAGGTTTTCGATGGCCAGTTGCAGCAACTGCGCCCAGCCGCTCTTGAACAGGCCGGCGGCGTAGCCGATTTCCAGCTGAACCTTGACGCGGTCGCCATCGATCTCGATGTGCTTCACGCAACCGGCGCTGACCGGGTCCTGGTTCAGGTAGGGGTCGGTGTATTGGCTGAGGACGGCTTCCACCGCTGCGCGAGTGACGGCACTCATGGGCAACTCCGATAACAAGACTGGGAAAAGATGGCGGGTATCGTACGCTGGACGCTGATTTGTGGCGAACTGATTACTTCAACCCGTTATCCCCTGTGGCGAGGGGATTTATCCCCGATCGGCTGCGCAGCAGTCGCAAAACCATCACCCGCAGTGTGTCTGACAGGCCCTGATATCGGGTTTGGGGGCGGCTTCGCCACCCATCGGGGATAAATCCCCTCGCCACAAATGCTCTCAAAGTACCCAGCGGCACAGGGTGAAAAATATGCGCCAGCGCTTTATAGTGGCCGACCTCCGTTTCATCAAGTAGCGAAGCCCCACATGTCCGAACCACGCAAGATCCTCGTCACCAGCGCCCTGCCCTACGCCAACGGTTCGATCCACCTTGGCCACATGCTGGAATACATCCAGACCGATATGTGGGTGCGCTTCCAGAAGCATCGCGGCAATCAATGCATTTATGTCTGCGCCGACGACGCCCATGGTTCGGCGATCATGCTGCGCGCGGAAAAGGAAGGCATCACTCCGGAACAACTGATCGCCAATGTGCAGGCTGAACACAGCGCCGACTTTGCCGAATTCCTGGTCGACTTCGACAACTTCCACTCCACTCACGCCGAAGAAAACCGTGAGCTGTCGAGCCAGATCTACCTGAAGCTGCGCGATGCCGGGCACATTGCCCAGCGCTCGATTACCCAGTATTTCGACCCGGAAAAGAAAATGTTCCTGGCCGACCGCTTCATCAAGGGCACCTGCCCGAAATGCGGCACTGAAGACCAGTACGGCGACAACTGCGAAAAGTGCGGTGCGACCTACGCCCCGACCGACCTGAAGGATCCGAAGTCGGCCATCTCCGGCGCCACTCCGGTGCTCAAGGATTCCCAGCACTTCTTCTTCAAGCTGCCAGACTTCCAGCAGATGCTGCAGACCTGGACCCGCAGCGGCACCCTGCAGGACGCCGTGGCCAACAAGATCGCCGAGTGGCTGGACGCCGGCCTGCAACAGTGGGACATCTCCCGCGATGCGCCGTACTTCGGTTTCGAGATTCCGGACGAGCCGGGCAAATATTTCTATGTGTGGCTGGATGCGCCGATCGGCTACATGGCGAGTTTCAAGAACCTCTGCAACCGCACGCCGGAGCTGGACTTTGACGCGTTCTGGGGCAAGGACTCGACCGCCGAGCTGTACCACTTCATCGGCAAGGACATCGTCAACTTCCACGCCCTGTTCTGGCCTGCCATGCTCGAAGGCGCCGGTTTCCGCAAACCGACCGGGATCAACGTGCACGGCTACCTGACCGTTAACGGCCAGAAGATGTCCAAGTCCCGTGGCACGTTCATCAAGGCGCGCACCTACCTGGATCACCTGTCGCCGGAATACCTGCGTTACTACTACGCGGCCAAACTGGGCCGTGGTGTCGATGACCTCGACCTGAACCTCGAAGACTTCGTGCAGAAGGTCAACTCCGACCTGGTCGGCAAAGTGGTCAACATCGCCAGCCGTTGTGCCGGTTTCATCCACAAGGGCAACGGCGGCCTGCTGGTCGACAACAATGCTGCGCCAGAGCTGACCGAGGCCTTCCTCGCCGCGGCGCCAAGCATTGCCGACGCCTATGAAGCCCGCGACTTCGCCCGCGCCATGCGCGAAACCATGGCCCTGGCCGACCGCGCCAATGCCTGGATCGCCGACAAGGCGCCATGGTCGCTGAACAAGCAGGAAGGCAAGCAGGATGAAGTCCAGGCGATCTGCGCCACCGGCATCAACCTTTTCCGCCAGCTGGTGATCTTCCTCAAACCGGTGCTGCCGCTGCTGGCCGCCGACGCCGAGGCATTCCTCAATGTCGCCCCGCTGACCTGGAACGACCACACCACCCTGCTGGCCAACCATCAGTTGAACGAATTCAAACCGTTGATGACCCGCATCGACCCGGTAAAAGTGCAAGCCATGACCGACGCCTCGAAAGAAGACCTGACCGCCAGCCAGACCGACACCGGCGCTGCCGCACCTGCGGGCAATGGCGAACTGGCCAAGGATCCGCTGTCGCCGGAAATCGACTTCGACACCTTCGCCGCCGTCGACCTGCGCGTGGCCCTGATCGTCAAGGCTGAACACGTGGAAGGCGCGGACAAGCTGCTGCGCCTGACCCTGGACATCGGTGATGAGCAGCGCAACGTGTTCTCCGGAATCAAGAGCGCCTACCCGGACCCGTCGAAACTCGACGGTCGCCTGACCATGATGATCGCCAACCTCAAGCCCCGGAAAATGAAGTTCGGCATGTCCGAAGGCATGGTGATGGCCGCCGGCCCTGGCGGTGAAGAAATCTACCTGCTGAGCCCGGACAGCGGCGCCAAGCCGGGTCAACGCATCAAGTAAGACCCAGCGGTAAAACGATCCCACAGGCATGTTCTGCAGGCCTGTGGGATTTTTCATATCTGGCCCACCCTTCGCGGGTGCCGGATAATGCCTAACCTTAAGTGACACCCGCCCGTTGCTGCCGGCAGAACCATGACCGAACTTGCGCTTACGCTGATCAGTGCCGCCCTGCTCAACAACTTCGTGTTGCATTGGCCGCTGGGTATCGATCCGTTGCTGGCCGGCAGTCGGCGCCTGGTGCATGCGCTGGGGCTGGCGACGGGGTGCCTGATGCTGAGCGTCGGCATCTTCGGTTATGCAATCTGGCACTGGCTGCTGGTACCGCTGCAACTGCAGGCCCTGCACCTGTTCGTGTTCTTGCCGCTCAACGTGCTGCTGATCGCGCCAGTATTGAAACTGCTGACCCGTGCGCTGCCTGACTGGCCCTTCGATGGGCTATGGCCATTGTTGTTGGGCAATGCCGGCGTGCTGGGGCTGGCCTTGATCAATGCGCAAAATGATCATGGCCTGTTGCAGGCGGCGGCACTGAGCCTCGGCGCCGGGCTAGGTTTCTGGCTGGTGCTGAGCCTGTTCAGCGACTTGCGTGAACGCACGGCGGACAACGACATTCCCCTGCCCTTTCGCGGCTTGCCGATCGACCTGATCGGCGCCGGACTGATCGCAGTGATTTTTCTCGGATTCAGTGGACTGATCAAAACATGAGTCTGATTCAACTCATCGACGCCCTCCTGCCGCAGACCCAGTGCGGCAAATGCGGCCACCCCGGGTGCAAGCCCTATGCGCAAGGCATCGTCGACGGCGAACCGATCAACAAGTGCCCGCCCGGCGGCGACGAAACCATCGCCGCCCTGGCTGAACTGTTGAAAGTACCGGTGCTGGAACTGGACGTCAGCCGCGGCGCGGCACCGCCACAAGTGGCCTACATCCGCGAAGCCGAGTGCATCGGCTGCACCAAGTGCATCCAGGCCTGCCCGATCGACGCCATCGTCGGCGCGGCGAAACTGATGCACACCGTGCTGATCGACGAATGCACCGGTTGCGACCTGTGCGTGGCACCGTGTCCGGTGGATTGCATCGAGATGCACCCGCTGCCGCTCGGCACCTTGCCGGTGGTCGGTGGTCTGGCGACCAGCCTTGAAGAGCTGCGCGCACGCACGGCCAAACGCGATCATGCGCGCCAGCGTTTTGAACGCCGCAACGCCCGCCTGCAACGTGAAGAACAGCACAAACAGGCTGAGCGCGAAGCCCGCGCGCAACGGGCGGCGCAACCGGCGGCGGCCACTCTCGACCCGGTGCAGGCAGCTCTGGAACGGGTGCGCGCGCAGAAAGCCGCAACCGCCGATGCGGCGCTGAAGAAAGCCAAGATCGATGTCGCCATGAGCCGCGCACAATTGCACAAATCGCTGAAAGCCTTCGGCCATCCACCGACCTTCGAACAGCAATCGCAACTGATCGTGCTGCAACAGCAGTTCGAAGCGGCAGAACAGGCGCTGGCGAAACTCGAAAGCAGCGCCGCCGCTCCAGCCGCTGCGGCTCCGGCTCCGGCTCCGGCTCCAGTGAAAGACGCGGATCTGAAACGGGCAAAAATCCAGTTGGCCATGCGTCGCGCCGAACTGAAAAAGGCTCAGACCGCCGAAGCACCCGCGCAGCAGATTGCCACGCTGGAACAGGCCCTGCGTGATGCCGAGCAAGCCCTGCATGTGGCCGAGGCGGCCAGTGAGCAGCCTGTGCCTGATCTGGTCCGGATGGAAAAGCGCCCGATCGACAACCAGCTCCGCCAGTTGAAAACCGAATTGGCCTACGCCCGCGCCGACCTGAGCAAACTCGAACGCCGCGCCGACACACCGAATGACATCCTCGACAAGGCCCGCGCTCGCCTGCTGGCCGCCGAGCGTCAGGTGCAAGACCATGTCGCCCCGTGAGGCACCGGATGATCGCCTGCAACAGGCGATGAAGCAGGTGCTGCTGGCCACGCTGCCGGGATTGTTGGCACTGTTCTGGTGTTACGGCTGGGGCGTGCTGATCAATTTGATTCTGGCGGCGAGCACGGCGCTGCTGATTGAGGCCGGCGTCACCCGCCTGCGGCGCCAACCTTTGCAACTGACGCTCAGCGATGGCAGCGCGCTGGTCAGCGCGACACTGCTGGCCGCTGCCCTGCCGCCTTACTGCCCGTGGTGGCTGACCGTGACCGCGGTGGCTTCGGGTCTGCTGTTCGGCAAGCATTTGTACGGTGGTGTCGGCAAGAATCCGTTCAACCCGGCCATGCTCGGTTTCGCCCTGGCGATGCTGCTGTTCCCGCAGCCGATGACCCACTGGCCGGCGCACGGCATGAATCTGCAGGCCGCTTTTGCCCAAGTCCTGAATCTGGGCCAGGCCCCGGACGCCTGGGTGCAGGCCACTGCGCTGGACAGTCTGCGCATCAACAAGAGCCTGACCATGGATGAGTTGTTCGCCGCCAACCCGGCGTTCGGCCGCTTCGGCGGACGCGGCGTGGAGTGGATCAATCTGGCGTTTCTCGCCGGCGGGCTGTGGCTGTTGCAGCGCCGGGTAATCGCCTGGCAAGCGCCGGTCGGCATGCTGGCCAGCCTGTTTGTCGTCAGCCTGCTCTGCTGGAACGGTTCGGGTTCGGATTCCCACGGCTCACCGCTGTTTCATCTGTTGAGCGGGGCAACCATGCTCGGTGCCTTTTTCATCATCACCGAACCGGTGTCGGGCGCCAAAAGTCCGCTGGCCCGGCTGCTGTTCGGCGTTGGCGTCGGCTTGCTCACCTACCTGATTCGCACATGGGGTGGCTACCCCGACGGTGTCGCGTTTGCGGTGTTGCTGATGAATCTCTGCGTGCCAGCGCTGGAACGTTTTGCCGCCGCCCGCCAGACGCAGGTGCAATCATGAGCCGCACGGTATCTGTCGTGACGCTTGTGCTGCTGGCCGGCGCAGGGCTCGGCCTGACTTATGTGGTGCAACGCGCCAGTGCGCCACAGATTGCCAGCGAGCAAACCCTGCTCGACAGCCGCAAACTGCTCGATGTACTCGCGGCTGATGCATACGACAATCAGCCGCTGGAGCAGCCACTGGCATTGACTGATGCGACGTTGAGCCACAGCAAATTGCTGGCGGGTTACCGCGCCAGCAAAGCCGGACAGCCGGTGGCGGTGCTGTTGCGCACGCAGACCGAGGGTTATGCCGGCGTTATCGAACTGCTGATCGCCATCGATGCCAACGGCAGACTGCTGGGCGTAAAAACCCTGCGGCACAACGAAACGCCCGCGCTCGGCGGGCGGATTGGCGACTGGCCGAACCACTGGCTGGCGACATTTACCGGTCAATCGCGTCACGCGCCTGACAACGCAGGCTGGGCGCTGAAAAAGGATCAGGGACAGTTCGATCAACTGGCGGGCGCGACCATCACCTCCCGGGCCACCGTCAATGCCATCCACGACGCCTTGCGCTACTTCGATGAGCACCGGGCAACCTTGCTGGGGATCGGATCATGAACCGGCCGATAAACCTGACGAATGCCTTGATGCTGGTTGTGCTGCTTGGCACCAGTACAACACTGGCTAGCGCAGTGGGCATGCTGCTGATGTCGGGCGCCGTCGTGGCGGTTTACGGTGTCTGTTTCGGCGCATTGCGCTCGCGACTGTCTGACAGTGACCGGATGCTGGCCAGTCTGCTGCTGGCCGCCACCCTGACCAGTTGCGCCAATCTCCTCGCGCAACGCTGGGCGTTGCAGTGGCAACAGTCACTCGGAATCTATGCCGGGCTGATCGCCTTGCAATGCGTGGTGCTGGAATACAATGGATTCTTTGCTCAGGCATTTGGCCTGCGCCTGAAGTTTTTTGGCCTGTCGAGCGGGTTGCTGATCGCGCTGGCTGGACTGCGTGAACTGTTCGGTCAGGGCCATATCGGCCGTGGCCTGCCTGAGCACTGGCAAGGCCTGGTGCTGTTCGACGAAGGGCTGCACCTGTTCACCCTGGTTCCCGGCGCCTTTATCGTGCTTGGGCTTCTGCTCGCCGCCCGCCAGGCCTGGACCCGTTCGAACGCTCTCTCCAAGGAAACACATCATCCATGAATGCCGCAAAACGTCTGGAAATCTTCCGCAGACTTCATGAAGACAATCCCGAGCCGAAGACCGAGCTGGCCTATTCCTCGCCGTTCGAGTTGTTGATCGCGGTCATTCTTTCGGCGCAATCAACCGACGTCGGCGTCAACAAGGCCACGGCCAAACTGTTCCCGGTGGCTAACACCCCCGCTGCGATCCACGCACTGGGCGTCGAAGGGCTGTCCGAATACATCAAAACCATCGGTCTCTATAACAGCAAAGCGAAAAACGTGATCGAGACCTGCCGCATGCTGGTCGAACTGCACAATGGCGAAGTCCCGCAGACGCGCGAAGAACTGGAAGCGCTGCCCGGCGTCGGCCGCAAGACGGCCAACGTGGTCCTGAATACCGCTTTCCGTCAGTTGACCATGGCGGTCGACACGCACATTTTTCGTGTGAGCAACCGCACCGGTATTGCCCCGGGTAAAAATGTCGTTGAAGTTGAAAAGAAGCTGATGAAATTTGTGCCAAAAGACTACCTGCTGGATTCTCACCACTGGCTGATTCTGCACGGTCGCTATGTGTGTCTGGCGCGCAAGCCACGCTGTGGCAGCTGCCGGATCGAAGATTTGTGCGAGTACAAACACAAAACCTCGGACGATTGATTGGCTATTGGAATAATTGATTTACCGATTGAAAAAATCTTTTTTACCCGCAGCAGGAATATCGATATAAGGAGCGCCAAAGGCAGTCTTAGCCTGGAGTTCACCTTATGACTGACAGCAAAGAACAACTGGATGTAGATGACGATTTCACCGCTGTAGAAACCGACGACGCCGAACCGGTGGTCGAAGTCGCCAAGACCAATCTGAGCAAACGCCGCACCATCGACAACCTGCTTGAGGAGCGCCGACTGCAAAAGCAATTGGCCGACTACGATTTTGATCTTTGACACTTGAAAGCCTCCCTGACCGGAGGCTTTTTACTTTCTGCAGCATCTGACACGGTGCGGCCCACGCTGCCTCGGGCTTCAGGAGCATCAGACAAGCCCGTTGCGTTGCGCCAGTTCAATCAGATCCACCAACGACCGGGCATTGAGTTTCAATAGCAGGCGGGTCTTGTAAGTGCTGACCGTCTTGTTGCTGAGAAACATGCCATCGGCGATTTCCTTGTTCGTTTTACCCCGCGCCAACTGCTGCAACACCATCATCTCCCGCCCTGACAGGCGGTCTACCATATCGGCCTCGCTGGCATTACCGAGGCTGGTACGTACGGTATGCAGGGCCTGATTGGGAAAATAACTGTATCCGGACAGTACGGCTTTGATCGCACTGAGCAGCTCCGTCAGATCCTGCTGTTTACAGACATACCCTGCCGCCCCCGATTGCATGCAGCGCATTGAAAAATGCCCTGGGGCCTGGGAAGTCAACACCAATACTTTCAGGGGCATCGGTGTCGAGTTCAGGCGCGCAATAACTTCAAGACCATCGAGCTTCGGTATTCCAATATCCAGGATAACGATGTCCGGCATCTGTTCACGCGCAAGTTGCAAAGCATCTACACCGTTATCCGTTTCTGCAATGACTTCGTAGCCATGACGTTCCATCAGCATACGCACAGCAAGACGAATGACGGGATGATCATCCACGATCAGCACTTTATTCATGGGCAAGTCCAGTTTCGCTGTTCGAATTTTTAGAGCACGCACAATAGCCCAGTCACTTCCGACATGGCACAAGAGAGTTCCATTGCACTCCCAGCGAAAGACATTCCCTACAACAAATAAAGACTATTCCTACAAAAAAACCCACTGACGCACTATTTCCATGACACGATTGTTTTTCCACCCCCTGCACCGACGTGAAAAATACTACGCCCTGAAGCCCTTGCGCACTCGCTTTCAGAGCAAGTTGCTCATCGAATGCAGACAGAATATTCCTGTTCGACGAATACCTGTGACTCACCCGCCATCGGCACTTGGCAGATGACCAATTGTAAAAAACAACATACAAACCATTCAAAGCACTTTAACAATCAATGTCTGAAACAAGATACTTCTACCCAACTGATTTTCTTTAATATAAAAATAGCCTCAAGCATAAACTTCAACCCACACCCAACCACTCCACCTATCGGAAACACACATTTAATGAGCACTTCCCATGATAAAAGTCAGAAAAAAGATAACCAACCCCATGACTATAATTGCGATATTTGCATTTATTTCCGAATCATCAGCCGCCATTTCCTTGCCTTTTTTAGATAACAACGAAAGGGAGGTCTATGTCTGGTTTCTGATCAGCTTCCCGTTTTACTTGTTGCTGCTGTTTTTTCTAACACTGAACTTCAACTACCGCTCTCTGTACGCCCCCTCGGATTTCGAGAAAGATGACAGCTTTCTAAAAACCTTTGAGGAACTCAAGACCACCGAGAGCACCCCTGATTTGTCTCCGACAGACACTTCAATTGCAAGCGGCAAGAAATCAAATTCGAATAAGCCAGAACGAACGCTACCAAAACAAGGTACTGACCAGACGCACTCCCATCGGTCTGCTGAAATAGCCTGCCCGGAGGAACCGTGGATTGAACACAACATTCAGTTCCCTAAACCCGTGGGCACGTTGCGTGCCATAGATGTACGTCCGATGAACAATTCACAGGCGTTCAATATTCTGGTCGAACACTTTCCGCGCCTGAGCAAGCAATCAACCAAGGCAGTGCTGTTTTTGACCGATCCCGTATCCGAAGTTTTGCTCAAGCAAAGGACGCTCAGCCTTATCAGACAGTCGAAGAAAAGCGGCGGTGCGAAACTCTTTGTCGCCTATAACGTGAGTACGCAAAGCACTACGGTTCTGAGAGAACTATGAAACGCAAGGCAGATGCCTGAAATGGGTATTCAAGAAAACCCCGGAATGGGCCGTAGCGACAGACAATCCAGGAGAGCGCCAGACGAGCACAAAAAAATGGCGGCATTGTCCAGAGACAAGCCGCCATTTTTCATACAGGCCTGCGTGACTTAAAACAGCTTGCGGCCCTTGTTGGCTGCAATGCGCATGCGCAGCGCGTTAAGCTTGATGAAGCCCGCCGCGTCAGCCTGGTTGTAAGCGCCGCCGTCTTCTTCGAAGGTCGCGATATTGGCGTCGAACAGCGAATCGTCGGACTTGCGACCGGTGACGATCACGTTGCCTTTGTACAGCTTCAGACGAACCACACCGTTCACGTTGACCTGCGAAGCGTCGATCATCTGTTGCAGCATCAGACGCTCCGGGCTCCACCAGTAACCGGTGTAGATCAGGCTGGCGTATTTCGGCATCAGCTCGTCTTTGAGGTGAGCGACTTCGCGGTCCAGAGTGATCGATTCGATGGCGCGATGTGCACGCAGCATGATCGTGCCGCCCGGGGTTTCGTAGCAACCACGGGACTTCATGCCGACATAGCGGTTTTCCACGATGTCGAGACGGCCGATGCCGTGAGCACCACCGATCTTGTTCAGTGTCGCCAATACGGTGGCCGGGGTCATTTCGACGCCGTCGAGGGCAACGATGTCGCCGTTGCGGTAGGTCAGTTCCAGGTATTGCGGGGTGTCGGGAGCCTTCTCCGGGGAGACGGTCCAGCGCCACATGTCTTCTTCGTGCTCGGTCCAGGTGTCTTCCAGCACGCCGCCTTCGTAGGAGATGTGCAGCAGGTTGGCGTCCATCGAGTACGGGGACTTCTTCTTGCCGTGACGCTCGATCGGGATCGCGTGCTTCTCGGCGTAGTCCATCAGCTTCTCGCGCGACAGCAGGTCCCACTCACGCCATGGCGCGATCACTTTCACGCCTGGCTTGAGGGCGTAGGCACCCAGTTCGAAACGCACCTGGTCGTTGCCCTTGCCGGTGGCGCCATGGGAAATGGCGTCGGCGCCGGTTTCGTTGGCGATTTCGATCAGGCGCTTGGCAATCAGCGGACGTGCGATGGAAGTACCCAGCAGGTACTCGCCTTCGTAAACGGTGTTGGCGCGGAACATCGGGAACACGAAGTCACGCACGAATTCTTCGCGCAGGTCGTCAATGTAGATTTCTTTGACGCCCATGGCCTGAGCCTTGGCGCGAGCCGGCTCGACCTCTTCGCCCTGACCCAGGTCAGCGGTGAAAGTCACCACTTCACAGTTATAAGTATCCTGCAGCCACTTGAGGATCACCGAAGTGTCCAGGCCGCCGGAATACGCCAGAACGACCTTGTTTACGTCCGCCATGCCATCACTCCACGGGGTTCTACGGAAAGCCGAGGAGTCTACCGCTCAAATCCGATAATTTACAGAGGCGCGACAGCTTAAGACGACAAAGCGACAGAATCTGTCGAGAGCGCGACGATGACCGGCGGGTCAGGAAGTCGCCGCAGCATTGGCGGGTGTGCTGGCTTGCGGCGCTGGCGCGGTGGTCGGCGCCACTCGTGCAAGCTTCACGCTGACCCGGCGATTCTTCGCCCGGTTAGCCGCATTGTTGTTCGGCACCAGCGGGTACTGCTCGCCATGGAAGCGCACGGTGATCTGCGATTCGGCGATGCCGTTGGCCTTGAAGAAGTCGACCACCGCCAGCGCGCGCCGGCGTGACAGTTCACGATTGGTGAGGCGATTACCGCTGTTGTCGGAATAGCCATCCAGTTCGATGTGATTGACCGTCGGGTCGGCCTTCATGAACTCGAGCATCACCTGCAGCCTGGCCTTGGCGTCGGCATCCAGATCGGTGCCTTCGCCAGGAAAGCCTATCTGCGAGTGTTTGACCTGATCGAAATTCTGCGGCAGCAGCTTCGCCACGCAGGTCTGGTATTCGTTGAACGCCTTGCTGAACTTCACCGGCAACAGACGCACTTCAGAAACCCGGCCATCGCTGGACGCACGACGCACCACCGGACTGCGACCGTCGAGCAAACCGCTGATCAGTCCGCCGGCCTGGGATTGCGAACTGTTGAACAGCACGTTGCCGGTGCCGATCCTGACGCTGCCCAGATTGATGTCGTTGCGCCCCGGCTGCCAGGGCGCGGCCGCCGCGAGCAACGTCGCCGAACCGCCGCCCAGCATGGCGTTGTAGGCATTGAGACGAAAGATCGCCTGCTCGCCGGCCTTGCGCACGAACTGGCCCGAGCCGAAATCGGTGATCGGCTGGGTCAGACGGCACTCGAACTTGTCGCCCTCGACCGTCCACTCAATGTTCTCCAGACGCGTCTGGTAGGTGAGCGCCATCGCGGGGAGGCTGGCAAACACACTGAGCAAGGCTAAATATCGCTGGCGCACGGGAGGCTCCATTGGCTTCTGTCACACAAAGACCGATTCACACTATGTTTACGGCATACCTACGGGCTATCGGAAGGTTCCGGCAAAACTTGATAGCGAGTGCCTGCAAGAGTCTTTTCCGGTAGCATTCCCCTCAGTTTGACCCGCCTGGAATCCCCTCATGTCCGACCGCCTGACCCTGCTGCGTCCCGACGACTGGCACATTCATCTTCGCGATGGTGCCGTGTTGACCAATACCGTTGCCGATGTGGCGCGCACCTTTGGCCGCGCCATCATCATGCCCAACCTGGTACCACCGGTGCGCAACGCCGCTGAAGCCGATGGCTATCGCCAGCGGATTCTCGCTGCCCGCCCGGCCGGCAGTCGTTTCGAACCGCTGATGGTGCTGTACCTCACCGACCGCACCCAGCCCGAAGAAATTCGTGAGGCCAAGGCCAGCGGTTTCGTGCACGCTGCCAAGCTGTATCCGGCTGGCGCCACCACCAACTCCGATTCCGGAGTGACCAGCATCGACAAGATCTTCCCGGCGCTGGAAGCCATGGCCGAAGTCGGCATGCCGCTGCTGATCCACGGCGAAGTCACCCGTGGCGATGTCGATGTCTTCGACCGCGAAAAGATTTTCATCGATGAACACATGCGCCGTGTGGTCGAGCGTTTCCCGACGCTCAAAGTGGTGTTCGAACACATCACCACCGGCGACGCCGTGCAGTTTGTCAACGAAGCCTCGGCCAACGTTGGCGCGACCATCACCGCGCATCACCTGCTGTACAACCGCAACCACATGCTGGTGGGCGGGATCCGGCCGCACTTCTACTGCCTGCCGATCCTCAAGCGCAATACCCATCAGGAAGCCCTGCTCGACGCCGCCACCAGCGGCAGCGCGAAGTTCTTCCTCGGCACCGATTCGGCGCCGCACGCCCAGCACGCCAAGGAAGCCGCCTGCGGCTGCGCCGGCTGCTACACCGCGTACGCCGCCATCGAGCTGTATGCCGAAGCGTTCGAACAGCGTAATGCGCTGGACAAGCTCGAAGCGTTTGCCAGCCTCAACGGCCCGCGCTTCTACGGTCTGCCGGCCAACACCGATCGCATCACCCTGGTTCGTGAAGAATGGACCGCCCCGACCAGCCTGCCATTCGGCGAGCTGAACGTTATCCCGCTGCGCGCCGGTGAAAAACTGCGCTGGCGCCTGCTGGAGGAACACGCGTGAGTGAAGACCATTTCGACGACGAACTGGACGGTCAAGGTGGCGGCGGCGGTTCCCGCCATCCAATGGCAGCGCGTTTTCGCGGCTACCTGCCGGTTGTCGTCGACGTAGAGACCGGTGGCTTCAACTCGGCCACCGACGCTCTGCTGGAGATTGCTGCGACCACCATCGCCATGGATGAAAAGGGTTTCGTTTACCCGGACCACACCTACTTCTTCCGCGTCGAGCCATTCGAAGGCGCAAACATTGAAGCAGCCGCGCTGGAATTCACCGGGATCAAGCTCGATCACCCGCTGCGCATGGCGGTCAGCGAAGAAACCGCGCTGACCGACATCTTCCGTGGCGTGCGCAAGGCACTGAAAGCCAACGGCTGCAAACGGGCGATCCTGGTCGGCCACAACAGCAGTTTTGATCTGGGCTTCCTGAATGCCGCCGTGGCGCGTCTGGACATGAAGCGCAACCCGTTCCATCCGTTCTCCAGCTTCGACACCGCGACGCTGGCCGGCCTGGCTTACGGGCAAACCGTTCTGGCGAAAGCCTGTCAGGCCGCCGACATCGACTTCGATGGCCGTGAAGCGCATTCGGCGCGTTACGACACCGAGAAGACCGCCGAGCTGTTCTGCGGCATCGTCAACCGCTGGAAGCAGATGGGCGGCTGGGAAGACTTCGACGACTGATCCTCGTCGGGTATTTCCTGCGCATGAAAAAACCGGCCACTTGGGCCGGTTTTTTTGTACCTCGACGTTGCGCCTTACAGGGCAGCAGCGTTCTCGGTCAGGTAAGCCGCGACGCCTTCTGGCGAAGCGTTCATGCCTTTGTCGCCTTTCTTCCAGTTGGCAGGGCAAACTTCGCCGTGCTCTTCGTGGAATTGCAGAGCGTCGACCAGACGGATCAGCTCTTCCATGTTACGACCCAGCGGCAGGTCGTTGATGATCTGCGAACGGACGACACCCTTGTCGTCGATCAGGAACGCGCCACGGAAAGCCACGCCGCCTTCGGATTCAACGTCGTAGGCCTTGGCGATTTCGTGCTTCATGTCGGCAGCCATGGTGTATTTCACCTGGCCGATGCCGCCGTTGTTGACCGGAGTGTTGCGCCAGGCGTTGTGGGTGAAGTGCGAGTCGATCGACACGGCGACCACTTCCACATTGCGCGCCTTGAAGTCAGCCATGCGGTTGTCCAGAGCGATCAGCTCGGACGGGCAGACGAAGGTGAAGTCCAGCGGGTAGAAGAACACCAGGCCGTATTTGCCTTTGATGGCCGAGGACAGGGTGAAGCTGTCAACGATCTCGCCATTGCCGAGTACGGCCGGGACGGTGAAGTCAGGGGCTTGTTTGCCTACGAGTACGCTCATGGATATCTCCTGGTGAATAACTTTGAAGTTCAGGGTCCGGGCCAGCCTGCCACCCTTAGGCGACAGCCCTGTGACACGAACCCTCTTCGCAAGGGCTGACCATCATACACTGCGTTTTTCGCCTGTCCTTAACGGTTTTTTGCCCAATGCAGGTAACGGACCGGCATTTTCGGGGCCAGGCAATTCGCCATTAATCACCGTTCGTCAGTGACCCGCCTTTCGATCGAAAACCATTCAGAAAGCACTTTGACAATCATTCTCGTTAACATTAAAATCCATCGCAATTGAGTCACAACCAGCGACGGTTCTCACTTATGTATGTTTGCCTCTGCACTGGCGTCACCGACGGACAGATCCGCGAAGCGATCTATGAAGGTTGCTGCAGCTATAAAGAAGTCCGCCAGGCCACCGGCGTCGCCAGTCAATGCGGCAAATGTGCCTGCCTGGCCAAGGAAGTGGTTCGCGAAACCCTGACCAAGCTGCAAACCGCTCAGGCTGCGATCCCCTATCCGGTAGAATTTACAGCTGCGTAATTACCCAGATTTCGAAGAACCGGACTTATGTCCGGTTTTTTTATGTCCGCAAATCAAGTGCTTAGGTGCCAGACGCGGAACACAAACATTCTTATTCAGATTTAATTTCATTTATTATTCAATAACTTAGGTTTGACACTTATAGATACCCGGCTCAAACTCCGCCTTATATACAGCTATTACAGGGCAGGACTCCCATCATGAAAGGCGACATTACAGTCATCCAGCATCTCAACAAGATCCTTGCCAATGAGCTGGTCGCGATCAATCAGTACTTCCTGCATGCCCGCATGTATGAAGATTGGGGCCTGAACAAGCTGGGCAAGCACGAGTACCACGAATCCATCGATGAGATGAAACACGCGGACAAGCTGATCAAGCGCATCCTGTTCCTCGAAGGACTGCCAAACGTGCAGGACCTGGGCAAGCTGCACATCGGCGAGCATACCCGGGAAATGCTGGAGTGTGACCTGCGCATCGAGAAGACCGGCCACGCCGACCTGAAAGCCGCCATCGCCCATTGCGAATCGGTTGGCGACTTCGGCAGCCGTGAACTGCTTGAAGACATTCTCGAATCCGAAGAAGAGCATATCGACTGGCTGGAAACCCAACTGGGCCTGATCGATAAAGTCGGTCTCGAGAACTATCTGCAATCGCAGATGGGCGAAGAGTAGGAGCTGCCGCAGGCTGCGATCTTTTCAGATTGCACCGGCAACTCGCGTTAACTTTTCCAGCGCACTAAAAAGCCCCGCCCTCTTTCGAGGTGCGGGGCTTTTTATTGGCTGAAGATCAAAAGACCGCAGCCTCGTTTCACTCGACAGCTCCTACAGCAGAAGCATGTGCCGAGTGAAAGCCGGATCAGGCTTCGGACTTGGCCGCAGCCGCCTTGGCCGATGCTTCCTTGACCAGAGTCTGCAGCTCACCGTTGGCGAACATTTCAGCCATGATGTCGCTGCCGCCGACCAGTTCACCGCCAACCCACAGTTGCGGGAAAGTCGGCCAGTTGGCGTACTTTGGCAGATTGGCACGGATTTCCGGGTTCTGCAGGATGTCGACGTAGGCGAACTTCTCGCCACAGCCCATTACAGCCTGCGCAGCTTTCGCGGAAAAGCCACACTGTGGGGCATTCGGCGAGCCTTTCATGTAAAGCAGAATGGTGTTGTTGGCAATCTGCTCTTTAATCGTTTCGATGATATCCATGGAGCACCTCGGCTGAACTTTCCGACTCATGGGTCGGCACGGTGACGCATTGTAACGGAATCCCGAGCGCGCTGCTCGGTCTCCCCGACAGGCATATTCAAGCCGCCACCACCGTCACCGGTACGCCATTGAGCGCCGCGTTGCCCGACAGCTCGTCGAGCTGGCATTCATCGGTCAGGTCGTTGGCGCTCGACCCCGGCTGACCACTGGCAATCGCCATCTGCACGCCCGGGCGCGCGTGCCCCCAGCCATGGGGCAGGCTGACCACGCCTTTCATCATGTCCAGGCTGCCGAGCACCTCCACTTCGATCTGTCCGACCCGCGAACTGACGCGCACCAATTGCCCGTCGTCGAGTCCGCGACTCGCCAGATCGTCCGGGTGCATCAGCAGTTGATGACGCGGCTTGCCCTTCACCAGACGATGGTAATTGTGCATCCACGAATTGTTGCTGCGCACATGGCGCCGGCCGATCATCAACAGCTCATCGGCTGCCGGTGCCTGCAAGGCCGCAAAGCGTGCGAGATCAGCGAGGATCTCCGGCGGCGCAGCCTGCACCCGTTGATCTGGCGTCTTGAGGCGGGCGGCAAGATTCGGTTTCAACGCCCCAAGATCAATCCCGTGCGGATGATCGAACAATGTCGCCAACGACAGCTTCCGATCGGACGTATCGCCATACAGCCCCATGCGCAGGCCCATATCGATCATCTTCGCCGGCGGCAGGGTCGGCTTCAGTTCCTTGCCGGTCTTTTCGGCAAAGGCTTTGGCCAGGCCGACGAAGATCTCCCAATCGTGCAACGCTCCCTCTGGCTTGGCGAGAATCGCCCGATTGAAGCGAGTGACGTTGCGCACCGCGAACAGGTTGAACGTAGTGTCGTAGTGATCGTTCTCCAGCGCCGAGGTCGACGGCAGGATCAGGTCGGCGTAACGCGTGGTTTCGTTGATGTACAGGTCGATGCTGAGCATGAACTCCAGACCGTCCAGCGCCTGCTCCAGTTGCCGGCCGTTGGGCGTCGACAACACCGGATTGCCGGCCACCGTGATCAGCGCGCGGATCTGCCCTTCGCCTTCAGTGAGCATCTCTTCGGCCAGCGCCGACACCGGCAGCTCGCCGCCGTATTCGGGCCGTCCGGACACCCGGCTCTGCCATTTGTTGAAATGCCCGCCCGAGGTCGACGCCACCAGATCCACCGCCGGCTCGGTGCACAACGCGCCGCCCACCCGGTCAAGGTTGCCGGTGACCAGATTGATCAACTGCACCACCCAATGACACAAGGTGCCGAACGCCTGGGTCGAAACGCCCATACGCCCGTAGCACACCGCACTCGGGGCGGCAGCGAAATCCCGCGCCAGTTGGCGGATCTGCTCGGCCGGCACCGCACACAGCGGACTCATGGCTTCGGCGGTGAAGGTTGCGACGGCTGCGCGCACTTCATCAAGGCCCTCAGCCGGCAAGTGGCTGTCACGGGTCAGGCCTTCGCTGAACAAGGTGTTGAGCACCCCGAACAACAACGCCGCGTCGCCACCGGGCCGCACGAACAGGTGCTGATCGGCGATGGCCGCCGTTTCGCTGCGCCGTGGATCGACCACCACCACTTTGCCGCCGCGGGCCTGAATCGCCTTCAGGCGTTTCTCGACATCCGGCACGGTCATGATGCTGCCGTTGGACGCCAGCGGGTTGCCGCCGAGGATCAGCATGAAATCGGTGTGATCAATGTCCGGGATCGGCAGCAGCAAGCCATGGCCGTACATCAGGTAACTGCTCAGGTGATGCGGCAACTGATCGACCGAAGTCGCCGAGAAGCGGTTGCGCGTCTTCAGCAGGCCGAGAAAGTAGTTGCTGTGAGTCATCAGCCCATAGTTGTGCACGCTCGGGTTGCCTTGATAAACCGCCACCGCATTCTGCCCGTGGCGCTCCTGAATCGCCGCCAGACGCTCGGCCACCAGCGCAAAGGCCTCGTCCCACTCGATCGGCAGCCATTCGCTGCCGACTCGGCGCATCGGCTGACGCAGGCGATCGGGGTCATTCTGGATGTCTTGCAGGGCCACGGCCTTGGGGCAGATGTGCCCGCGACTGAAGGTGTCGAGCGCGTCACCCTTGATCGAGGTGATCGCAACGTTGCCATCGGTTTCGGTGGTCTCGATGGTCAGGCCGCAAATGGCTTCACACAGGTGGCAGGCACGGTGATGGAGAGTCTTGGTCATGGCCAGTCTCTGTCTTGTTCTGGGCAGGCAACGGGCATGCCTGCGGGAACAAAACTATGGCCCCCGCGCAGATCCTGCGCCAGCGACGTTTGTCCTGTGAATCGACGGTTATCAGGCGAGCCGATAAGCCGCCATGATCAATTCGACGGCAGTTGCGGCGGCGCGGCCAGCTGAATTTCCTGAATGGTTTCGATCTGCTCGTGGGCGACGTGCACGCCGGTGAGTTCGCCGATCAGCCGCCAGTGCTCGTCGAGCCCGGCACTGATGGTCGCCATGCGATCGATCATGTGACGGCCGGCGGTCTTGACCACTTCGTCTTCGCTGCGCAGCAGTTCGAAGGACATTGAAGTCACCGACGCGGTGAGATGGGTCAATGAGCGAGCCGTGTGACCCAGCAGTTCCATTAACAGTTTTTCTTTCGATTCCATGCGGAGGCTTCCTGCGTCGCTCGAAACTTATTTATAACCCAGCACTTTGCTTTAGCAAATGTTTCAGTCCGAGCATCCGACCAAGTGATGGCATGGCGCCACGGTCGTAAACCGACTCAGGCGACTCGATCCCCGCCACACTCGATTGCCAAGCCCTGCAAGGCCGGTGTACAAAGAGCCTCGCTGCGGCCTTGAACCAGTCTTCAAATGTCCGACAGCAAGATACGAAACATCCTCCGAGTCCCGCAAAATCCGTAGCCTATTGGCGTAACGCGACATTTAGTGTCAATATCGCGCCTTCCCCTATTTCGTCGCCCCGTGCGGCTTACGCCGCAGGTCTCGCCCGTTGTTCCGTTAAACAAGGCTTTGAGCATCTGCGGTTTGTAACAAAAAGGTAGTCAATGATGAGCGCAAGGCACTTTCTCTCCCTGATGGATTGCACGCCCGAAGAGCTGGTCAGCGTGATCCGTCGAGGCGTTGAGCTCAAGGACCTGCGTAACCGCGGCGTACTGTTCGAGCCGCTGAAAAACCGCGTCCTGGGGATGATTTTCGAGAAATCCTCGACCCGTACCCGGATCTCCTTCGAGGCGGGCATGATCCAGCTCGGTGGTCAGGCGATCTTCCTGTCGCCGCGTGACACCCAACTGGGCCGTGGCGAACCGATTGGCGACTGCGCCATCGTCATGTCGAGCATGCTCGATGCGGTGATGATCCGTACCTTTGCCCACAGCACCCTGACCGAATTCGCCGCCAACTCGCGCGTGCCAGTGATCAACGGCCTGTCCGATGACCTGCACCCGTGCCAGTTGCTGGCCGACATGCAGACCTTCCTCGAACACCGTGGCTCGATTCAGGGCAAGACCGTGGCGTGGATCGGCGACGGCAACAACATGTGCAACAGCTATATAGAAGCGGCGATCCAGTTCGACTTCCAGTTGCGCGTTGCCTGCCCGCAAGGCTACGAACCCAATCCTGAGTTCGTCGCCCGCGCCGGCGATCGCGTGACCATCGTCCGTGATCCGCAAGACGCCGTGCGCGGTGCGCACCTGGTGAGCACTGACGTCTGGACTTCGATGGGTCAGGAAGAGGAAACTGCCAAGCGCCTGAAGCTGTTTGCACCGTTCCAGGTGACCCGCGCCCTGCTCGATCTGGCGGCTGAAGATGTGCTGTTCATGCACTGCCTGCCAGCGCACCGCGGTGAAGAAATCAGCCTCGACCTGCTCGATGACCCGCGCTCCGTTGCCTGGGATCAGGCAGAAAACCGTCTCCACGCACAGAAGGCCCTGCTCGAGTTCCTCGTCGAACCGGCATATCACCACGCATGAGTCATGAATTACTGCTAAACCTGCGCAACCTCGCTTGCGGCTACCAAGATCAACGCGTGGTGCAGAACCTCAATCTGCACCTCAACGCCGGCGACATCGGCTGCCTGCTCGGCTCGTCGGGCTGCGGCAAGACCACCACCCTGCGCGCGATTGCCGGTTTTGAACCGGTGCACGAAGGGGAAATCACTCTGGGCGGCGAAACCATTTCCAGCGCCGGTTTCACTCTGGCCCCGGAGAAACGCCGAATCGGCATGGTGTTCCAGGACTACGCACTGTTCCCGCACCTCAGCGTCGCGGACAACATCGCCTTCGGCATCCGCAAGCACCCGAACAAGGCGCGCGTTACCGAAGAGCTGCTGGAACTGGTCAACCTGAAGAACCTCGGCAAACGCTTCCCGCACGAGCTCTCCGGCGGCCAGCAACAACGCGTCGCCCTCGCCCGCGCCCTGGCGCCGGAACCGCAACTGCTGCTGCTCGACGAACCGTTCTCCAACCTCGATGGCGAACTGCGGCGCAAGCTTAGCCACGAAGTGCGCGACATTCTCAAGGCCCGTGGCACCAGTGCGATTCTGGTGACCCACGACCAGGAAGAAGCCTTCGCCGTGAGCGATCACGTTGGCGTATTCAAGGAAGGTCGGCTGGAACAGTGGGACACACCCTACAATCTCTACCACGAGCCGGCGACGCCGTTTGTGGCCAGTTTCATTGGTCAGGGTTATTTCATTCGCGGTCAGCTCGGCAGCCCGGAATCGGTGCAGACCGAACTCGGCGAACTGCGCGGCAACCGGGCCTATACCTGGCCAGTAGGCGGCGCGGTGGATGTGTTGCTGCGTCCGGATGACATCGTTTATGCGCCGGGCAGCGCGTTGAAAGCACGCATCGTCGGCAAGACCTTCCTCGGTGCCTCGACCCTGTATCGCCTGCAACTGCCGACCGGGGCGCAGCTGGAATCGATCTTCCCCAGCCATGCCGACCATCAGGTGGGCGCTGATGTCGGGATCCGGGTTGCTGCAGAACACCTGGTCCTGTTCCAGGCTTCGGGCAGCACCGCCGCACAAATCCCGGCAGTGGAAAACGGCGTCCGCCGCTACAGCACCGCCCTCTGATCAAACAGAACATCGGAGTGTGGAGGTTTTTTGTGGTGAGGGGATTTATCCCCGATGGGGCGCGAAGCGGCCCTTTAGCCTGCACCGCGGAGTGCCTGGCACTGTGCAAGTAATGGTTTGGGGCTGCTGCTCAGTCCATCGGGGATAAATCCCCTCACTACAAAGGCTCACTCCAACAAAGTTTTGCGTTAACCGAGGATCAGCGTGCCGCTGGCAACCAGCGTCGCATTGCCGCCGATCTTCACCCGCTCCCCCTCCAGCCGACAGAACAACTCCCCGCCCCGCGCCGAACGCTGGCACGCGGTCAAGCTGGATTTGCCCAGACGTTTCGACCAGTACGGAATCAGGCTGCAATGCGTCGAGCCGGTCACCGGATCTTCGTTGATGCCGATTGCCGGGGCGAAATAACGCGAGACAAAATCATGCTGATTGCCGCGCGCTGTCACGATGGCGCCAAGCCACGGCAGTTTCGCCAGCGCGACCATGTCCGGTGTGCAGTCGAGCACTGCCTGCTCCGACTCCAGTACCACGAACAACTCGTTGGAACCGAGCACATCCACCGCCTCGACACCCAGCGCCCGCTCGACATCCAGCGTCACGCCAATCGCTGATGGCACGATCGACGGAAAGTCCAGCCACAGGCGATCGCCTTCGCGGCTGACGCTCAACGGCCCGGACTTGCAGGTGAAGTCCAGACGCTCGACGTTTTCCTTGTAGACCTCGAACAACACGTAGGCACTGGCCAGCGTCGCATGCCCGCACAACGGCACTTCGGTGGTCGGAGTGAACCAGCGGATGTGCCACGCGGCGCCTTCGCGCACCACGAACGCGGTTTCCGCCAGATTGTGTTCGGCGGCGATCTTCTGCATCAACTCATCCGCAAGCCATGCGTCGAGCCGATACACCATCGCCGGATTGCCACTGAACGGTCGATCACTGAACGCGTCGACCTGATGAAACTCAAGCTGCATAACCTTCTCCCTAAGTCCGTGGGCAGAGCATGCGGCGCTGGCCGGATCAGCGCCAGTGACAGAACCGGCCAATTTTCTTCATACAGAATTCAGCGTTACACCCGACCGATGTCGGCAAATTTGCCCTGGGTGTGCTCGGCGAGTACGGCGGGCGCCAACTCGACCTCCAGGCCGCGTCGGCCAGCACTGACATAAATAGTCGCAAAACCCTGAGCCGAGTTATCGATGAAGGTGCGCAGACGCTTCTTCTGCCCCAGCGGACTGATCCCGCCCAGCAGGTAACCGGTGGAGCGCTGCGCTGCCGCCGGGTCAGCCATTTCGACTTTCTTCACGCCCGCCGCGTGTGCCAGCCCCTTGAGATCAAGGCTTCCGACGACCGGTACCACCGCCACCAGCAATTCACCTTTTTCGCTGGCAGCGAGCAACGTCTTGAACACCTGCGCCGGCTCCAGCGCCAGTTTCTCTGCGGCCTCCAGCCCGTAGGACGCGGCCTTTGGGTCATGTTCGTAACTGTGCACGCGATGTTCGGCACGAACTTTTTTCAACAAGTCCAACGCAGGGGTCATGGCAGCTCCAGGCTCGGCATCAACAGAAAAATCCTGCGCCGGATTCTAGGTCATCACAGCGCAAAAGGCTCTAGCGCAAGCCCCGTTTTCCGGGCTTTGCGCGTGAGCCGCCAGGCTATCGCCGCCGCCATCGGCAGGACCATTCAGCAGGTTGATAGTTGAATTGTGACCGATGGTTCACTTTCGACCTTTGACAGGTTTGTTTCTTGTCTATATTTTTTCGAATCTGAATAATGTAAGAATTATCGTCACCGCAGCACCCAGCAGTAAACCGGAAACAGGATGGGGATCCTGCCCCGGGGAAAATCGCGCCTTGCCCTGACGGCAAACGCGCCAGACAACAACAAAAACCGAGGTTTTCAATGACAACTGCTTTACAGCAACCATCGCTTTCCGGCCAATGCCTGGCCGAGTTTCTGGGGACTGCACTTCTGATCTTTTTCGGCACCGGCTGTGTCGCCGCGCTCAAAGTCGCGGGCGCCAGCTTCGGTTTGTGGGAAATCAGCATCATCTGGGGCGTCGGCGTGAGCATGGCGATCTACCTGACCGCCGGTGTTTCCGGCGCGCACCTGAACCCTGCCGTGAGTATCGCCCTGAGCATTTTCGCCGACTTCGAAAAGCGCAAACTGCCGTTCTATATCCTGTCGCAGATCGCTGGCGCCTTCTGTGGCGCGCTGTTGGTTTACACGCTGTACAGCAATCTATTCTTCGATTACGAACAAACTCACCACATGGTGCGTGGCACCGCCGCCAGCCTCGAATTGGCCTCGGTGTTCTCGACGTTCCCCAATCCAGTGCTGTCCACCGCCCAGGCGTTCCTGGTCGAGATGATCATCACCGCAATCCTGATGGGCGTGATCATGGCCCTGACCGACGACAACAACGGTCTGCCGAAAGGCCCGATGGCCCCGCTGCTGATCGGTTTTCTGATTGCCGTGATCGGCAGTTCGATGGGCCCGCTGACCGGTTTTGCGATGAACCCGGCCCGTGACTTCGGTCCGAAACTGATGACTTTCTTCGCCGGCTGGGGTGAAATTTCCTTCACTGGCGGCCGCGATATTCCGTACTTCCTGATACCGATTTTTGCACCGATTGTCGGTGCCTGCCTCGGCGCTGCCGGGTATCGCGGGCTCATTGCCCGTCACCTGACCGGCGCCACACCTGCTACAAAGGATGCAGAACCGGCCATTGACGGCAAACCAAGAACTTCTTGAAACAGTCGGCGCGGGTTCCTGCCCATTTAGAACCCGCGCCACGGCCCATTCTCCCTTATTTAGTCCAAGGCAATCGACATGACCGACATTCAGAATAAGAACTACATCATTGCCCTCGATCAGGGTACGACCAGCTCCCGCGCAATCATCTTCGACCGCGACGCGAACGTGGTCTGCACCGCCCAGCGCGAATTCGCCCAGCATTACCCGCAAGCCGGTTGGGTCGAACACGATCCGATGGAAATCTTTGCCACCCAGAGCGCGGTGATGGTCGAAGCGCTGGCCCAGGCCGGTCTGCATCACGATCAAGTCGCCGCCATCGGTATCACCAACCAGCGTGAAACCACCGTGGTCTGGGACAAGACCACTGGCCGTCCGGTGTACAACGCCATCGTCTGGCAGTGCCGCCGCAGCACCGAGATCTGCCAGCAGCTCAAGCGCGATGGCCATGAAGACTACATCCGCGACAACACCGGTCTGGTCACCGACCCGTACTTCTCCGGCACCAAACTGAAGTGGATCCTCGACAACGTCGAAGGCAGCCGCGAACGTGCGCGCAACGGCGAACTGCTGTTCGGCACCGTCGACAGCTGGCTGATCTGGAAATTCACCGGCGGCAAAGTGCACGTCACCGACTACACCAACGCCTCGCGCACCATGCTCTTCAACATCCACTCGCTGGAGTGGGATTCGAAGATGCTGGAAATCCTCGACATCCCGCGCGAGATGCTTCCGGAAGTGAAAGCGTCTTCGGAAATCTACGGTCGCACCAAAAGCGGGATCGCCATCGGCGGGATCGCCGGTGACCAGCAAGCGGCACTGTTCGGCCAGATGTGCGTCGAGCCGGGCCAGGCAAAAAACACCTACGGCACTGGCTGCTTCCTGCTGATGAACACCGGCGACAAAGCGGTGAAATCGCAGCACGGCATGCTCACCACCATCGCTTGCGGCCCGCGTGGTGAAGTGGCTTACGCCCTGGAAGGCGCAGTCTTCAACGGTGGCTCGACCGTGCAGTGGCTGCGCGATGAACTGAAGATCGTCAACGACGCTCATGACACCGAATACTTCGCCAATAAAGTGAAGGACAGCAACGGCGTGTACCTGGTACCGGCGTTCACCGGTCTGGGCGCTCCCTACTGGGACCCGTATGCCCGTGGCGCACTGTTCGGCCTGACGCGCGGCGTACGCGTGGATCACATCATCCGCGCCGCGCTGGAATCGATCGCCTACCAGACCCGCGATGTGCTCGACGCCATGCAACAGGACTCCGGTGAACGCCTCAAGGCCTTGCGCGTGGACGGCGGCGCGGTGGCGAACAACTTCCTCATGCAGTTCCAGGCCGACATCCTCGGCACCCAGGTCGAGCGCCCGCAAATGCGCGAAACCACGGCACTGGGCGCGGCGTATCTGGCCGGTCTGGCGTGCGGTTTCTGGGGCAGCCTGGAAGAACTGCGCGGCAAAGCGGTAATCGAGCGCGAGTTCGAACCGAGCCTGGACGAAGTCGAGAAAGAGAAACTGTACAAAGGCTGGAAAAAAGCCGTCAGCCGCACCCGTGACTGGGCGCGTGAAGACGCTGAATAAGCCAGTCTGAGGACTGACTTAAGCTGTCCAAACAGCGTGAAAGCGTAGCGAGCGAAGGCAAGACAAGGCAAAAACAGGCGAGGACGCGGAGTTTACGGGTTTGTAAATGAGCAGTCCGAGCCTGTTTTTAACGCAGGATTGCCGAGCGCAGTAGCTTTCACGTTGTTTGGAAACTGGTCGGGAGGAGATTCCTGCGTCATCATGGGCAAATTTTGCACGGCAGCCCAAAGGAAGCCCCATGAATCTGCCTCCCCGTCAGCAGCAAATCCTCGAGCTGGTCCGCGAACGCGGCTATGTGAGCATCGAGGAAATGGCCACGCTGTTCGTTGTCACCCCGCAAACCATCCGCCGCGACATCAATCAGCTCGCGGAAGCCAATCTGTTGCGTCGCTACCATGGCGGCGCGGCCTACGATTCCAGCGTCGAAAACACCGCCTATGCGATGCGCGCCGATCAGATGCGCGACGAAAAACAACGCATCGGCGAAGCCATCGCCGCGCAGATCCCCGATCACGCTTCGCTGTTCATCAACATCGGCACCACCACCGAATCGATTGCCCGCGCCCTGCTCAATCACAACCATCTGAAGATCATCACCAACAACCTGCACGTCGCCTCGATGCTCAGTGCCAAGGATGATTTCGATGTGCTGCTGACCGGCGGCAACGTGCGCCGTGACGGCGGCGTGGTGGGTCAGGCGAGTGTGGATTTCATCAATCAGTTCAAGGTCGATTTTGCGCTGGTGGGCATCAGCGGCATCGACGAAGACGGCAGCCTGCTCGACTTCGATTATCAGGAAGTGCGCGTGTCGCAAGCGATCATCGCCAACGCGCGGCAGGTGATTCTGGCGGCGGACTCCAGCAAGTTCGGGCGTAACGCGATGATCCGCCTCGGTCCGATCAGCCTGATTGACTGCCTGGTGACCGATCAGCAACCCGTGCCGGCGCTGGCGCAGTTGCTGAGCCAGCACAAAATTCGTCTGGAAGTCGTTTAACCCCGTCGACATTCCCCCTGTGGCGAGGGGATTTATCCCCGATGGGCTGCGAAGCAGTCCCAAAACCACCCAATGCGGTGTGCCTGATATCCAACATTGAGGGGCCGCTACGCGGCCCATCGGGGATAAATCCCCTCGCCACAGAGAGCATCCCTGCCTCAATAATGTTCGGAAATTTTCTTTTAGCCGCCCTTCGATGAGTTTTTTCAATCGAAGGCGACTGGCTGCGCGCGTCTTTATGGGCTACCATTTTCGCAAATGAACATTTATGTTCGATTTCCAAGACAGAAAATCAAAAGAGCCCGAGGCCAGCCGATGTCCACCTCTACCTTGCGTACGCCCCCGATTGCCGAGATTTACGATGTTGCCGTGATTGGCGGCGGGATCAATGGCGTGGGGATTGCAGCGGATGCCGCCGGTCGCGGTCTTTCGGTGTTCCTTTGCGAAAAGGATGACCTGGCCAGCCACACTTCGTCGGCCAGCAGCAAGCTGATCCACGGTGGCCTGCGCTACCTCGAACATTACGAATTTCGTCTGGTGCGTGAAGCGCTGGCCGAGCGCGAAGTGCTGCTGGCCAAAGCGCCGCACATCGTCAAGCCGATGCGATTTGTGCTGCCGCATCGCCCGCACCTGCGTCCGGCGTGGATGATCCGCGCTGGCCTGTTCCTCTATGACAACCTCGGCAAGCGCGAAAAGCTGCCAGGTTCGAAAAGCCTGAAGTTCGGCGCCGACAGCGCACTGAAAAGCGAAATCAAGAAAGGCTTCGAATACTCCGACTGCTGGGTCGATGACGCCCGCCTCGTTGTGTTGAATGCGATAGCTGCCCGTGAACACGGCGCGCATATTCACACCCAGACCCGTTGTGTCAGCGCCCGCCGCGCCAAGGGCCTGTGGTACCTGAACCTGGAACGCGCCGATGGCAGCCTGTTTTCGATCACCGCCAAAGCGCTGGTGAACGCCGCCGGTCCATGGGTCGCCAAGTTCATCCGTGACGACCTGAAGATGGAATCGCCGTACGGCATTCGCCTGATTCAGGGCAGCCACATCATTGTGCCGAAGCTGTACGAAGGCGATCACGCGCATATCCTGCAAAACGAAGATCAGCGCATCGTTTTCACCATTCCGTACCTGAACCACTTCACTCTGATCGGCACCACCGACCGTGAGTACACCGGCGATCCGGCGAAAGTGGCAATCACCGACGGCGAAACCGATTACCTGCTGAAAGTGGTCAACGCCCACTTCAAGAAGCAGATCAGTCGCGACGACATCCAGCACAGCTACTCGGGCGTGCGCCCGCTGTGCAATGACGAATCCGACAACCCGTCGGCCGTGACCCGCGACTACACCCTGGCCCTGTCTGGCGGCGGTGAAGAGGCACCGCTGCTGTCGGTGTTCGGCGGCAAGCTGACCACCTACCGCAAGCTCGCAGAGTCGGCGATGGCCCAGTTGATACCGTACTTTACCCAGATGCGCCCAAGCTGGACCGCTGCCGCGACCCTGCCCGGCGGTGAAGACATGACCACCCCGCAAGCCTTGAGCGCACAGATCCGCGACAAGTTCGACTTCGTCCCGAGCGAAATCGCCCGCCGCTGGGCCACCACCTACGGCAGCCGCACCTGGCGCATGCTCGAAGGCGTGGAAACGCTGGCCGACATGGGCGAACACCTCGGCGGCGGGCTCTATACCCGTGAGGTTGACTACCTGTGCAGCGAAGAATGGGCGACCACGGCGCACGATATTCTGTGGCGTCGCAGCAAACTGGGCCTGTTCACCACCCCGGCCGAGCAGGAGAAACTGGCGGCCTACCTGGGCAAGGTCGAGCAGAACCGCAAGACTGAAGCGGCGTGAATTGAACCTCGCTTAAGCGAAAGCCCCTGAATTGAGAGATTCAGGGGCTTTTTGCTGCGTGACTTACTTTGCCTTGCCACTAACCCTGTGGCGAGGGGATTTATCCCCGATGGACTGCGAAGCGGTCCTCGCCTTTGAAGAAGGCCGCTTCGCGACCTATCGGGGATAAATCCCCTCGCTACAAGGTTATGCGGTTCGAGCGATCATCTATACGAGAGCAGCGATTAAAGATCGTTCGGATTTCCGAACGCGACCTCCCGGTCAATTCGGATAACCGGATCAGTTTCATCGAAAAACACCGACACAAAACTTTAATCACCTTATAAATCAAGCCATTAGCCACTATCGACTGGTCTGGCACGACTCATGCTCTACACTCTCTCGACGAATGCCTGCCGTGCCAACACTTCAGGAGCCGTCAGGCATTCGAAGCACAAAAGGGCCGACGAACTGGCTCCATAAAAAAAACAATTCGAGGAAAATTTGATGCGCATCGTTTCCCCTATCCTGGGCGCAGCCATTGCGGCCGCTCTGATCAGCACACCAGTTTTCGCCGCCGAACTCACCGGCACCCTGAAGAAAATCAACGATTCCGGCACCATCACCCTCGCTCACCGCGACAGCTCCATCCCGTTTTCCTACATCGCGGATGCTTCCGGCAAGCCAGTGGGCTACTCCCACGACATTCAAGTGGCCATCGTTGAAGCCCTGAAAAAAGACCTGAACAAGCCAGACCTGCAGGTCAAGTACAACCTGGTGACCTCGCAAACCCGTATCCCGCTGATCCAGAACGGCACCGCGGATATCGAGTGCGGCTCGACCACCAACAACGCCGAACGCGCCCAACAGGTCGACTTCACCGTCAACATCTTCGAAATCGGCACCCGTCTGCTGGTCAAGAAAGACAAGGATGGCAACCCGTCCTACAAAGACTTCGCCGACCTCAAAGGCAAAAACGTCGTGACCACCGCTGGCACCACGTCCGAGCGCATCATCAAAGCGATGAACGCCGACAAGCAGATGGGCATGAACATCATCTCCGCCAAGGACCACGGCGAATCCTTCAACATGCTGGAAAGCGGCCGCGCCGTTGCCTTCATGATGGACGACGCCCTGCTGGCCGGTGAAGAAGCCAAGGCCAAGAAGCCGACTGACTGGGTCATCACCGGTACGCCACAGTCCTTCGAAGCCTACGCGTGCATGGTGCGTAAAGACGACCCGGCGTTCAAGAAAGCGGTGGATGACGCCATCGTCGGCCTGTTCAAGTCCGGCGAGATCAACAAGATCTACAGCAAGTGGTTCGAAAGTCCGATCCCACCGAAAGGCCTGAACCTTAACTTCCCGATGAGCGACAAGGTGAAAGAGCTGATCGCCAATCCGAGCGACAAGCCTGCACCTGACGTAAAAATCTGATTCCTGACTAACCTGTCGTCTGAGGGAGCAGCCTCCCTCAGACGCCTGTTACTACCTGCTGGCTTTACTGTGGAACACTCGACCAGGCGGTTTCCGAGCCGATCGCGTGTGCCCGACGTTCAACGTCGGACGGGAAAGGATCTTCCCCAAGCGGGTGCTTGTACATCGATCGATTTCGAGGGGAGACCCTAATGAATTACAACTGGGACTGGGGCGTGTTCTTCAAGTCCACCGGCGTGGGCAGCGAGACGTATCTCGACTGGTTCATTTCCGGTCTGGGCTGGACCATCGCCATCGCCGTCGTGGCCTGGATCATCGCTTTGCTGCTGGGCTCCATTCTGGGGGTCATGCGCACCGTGCCGAGCCGCCTCGTGTCGGGCATCGCGACGTGCTACGTCGAGCTGTTTCGCAACGTGCCGCTGCTGGTTCAGCTGTTCATCTGGTACTTCCTGGTGCCCGACCTGCTGCCGCAGAACCTGCAGGACTGGTACAAACAGGACCTGAACCCGACCACCTCGGCCTACCTGAGCGTCGTCGTGTGCCTGGGCCTGTTCACCGCCGCCCGGGTCTGCGAGCAAGTGCGCACCGGTATCCAGGCGCTGCCGCGGGGCCAGGAATCCGCCGCCCGCGCCATGGGTTTCAAGCTGCCACAGATCTACTGGAACGTGCTGCTGCCCCAGGCCTACCGCATCATCATTCCGCCGCTGACCTCGGAATTCCTCAACGTCTTCAAGAACTCCTCCGTGGCGTCCCTGATCGGCCTGATGGAACTGCTGGCGCAAACCAAACAGACCGCCGAATTCTCGGCCAATCTGTTTGAAGCGTTCACCCTGGCCACGCTGATCTACTTCACCCTGAACATGAGCCTGATGCTGCTGATGCGCATGGTCGAGAAGAAAGTCGCGGTGCCCGGCCTGATCTCCGTGGGGGGTAAATAATGGACTTCGATTTCAGCGGCATCATCCCCGCGATCCCGGGCCTGTGGAACGGCATGCTCATGACCTTGAAGCTCATGCTCATGGGCGTGGTCGGCGGCATCGTGCTCGGTACGATCCTCGCGCTGATGCGCCTGTCGTCCAGCAAACTGCTGTCTCGCGTGGCCGGCGCCTATGTGAACTATTTCCGCTCGATCCCGCTGCTGCTGGTGATCACCTGGTTCTACCTGGCGGTACCGTTCGTGCTGCGCTGGATCACCGGCGAAGACACCCCGATCGGCGCGTTCACGTCCTGCGTCGTGGCCTTCATGATGTTCGAAGCCGCGTACTTCTGTGAAATCGTCCGTGCCGGCGTGCAGTCGATCCCCAAAGGCCAGATGGCCGCTGCACAAGCGATGGGCATGACCTATGGCCAGACCATGCGTCTGATCATCCTGCCCCAGGCGTTCCGCAAGATGACCCCGTTGCTGCTGCAACAGTCGATCATCCTGTTCCAGGACACCTCGCTGGTCTACACCGTGGGCCTGGTGGACTTCCTCAACTCCGCCCGCTCCAGCGGCGACATCATCGGTCGTTCCAACGAGTTCCTGATCTTTGCCGGTGTCGTTTACTTCATCATCAGCTTTTCCGCCTCGCTGCTGGTCAAGCGTCTGCAAAAAAGGTTTGCCGTATGATCTCCATCAAGAACATCAACAAGTGGTATGGCGACTTCCAGGTGCTGACTGATTGCAGCACCGAGGTCAAGAAAGGCGAAGTGATCGTGGTCTGCGGCCCGTCGGGCTCGGGCAAGTCGACCCTGATCAAATGCGTCAACGCGCTGGAGCCGTTCCAGAAAGGCGACATCGTCGTCGATGGCACCTCGATTGCCGACCCGAAGACCAACCTGCCGAAACTGCGCTCGCGCGTCGGCATGGTGTTCCAGCATTTCGAGCTGTTCCCGCACCTGACCATTACCGAAAACCTGACCATTGCGCAGATCAAGGTATTGGGCCGCAGCAAGGAAGAAGCGACCAAAAAAGGTCTGCAACTGCTGGAACGCGTTGGCCTGTCGGCGCATGCCCACAAGCACCCGGGGCAACTGTCCGGCGGTCAGCAGCAGCGTGTGGCGATTGCCCGTGCGCTGGCGATGGACCCGATCGTCATGCTGTTCGACGAACCGACCTCGGCGCTCGATCCGGAAATGGTCAACGAAGTGCTCGACGTGATGGTGCAACTGGCCCAGGAAGGCATGACCATGATGTGCGTGACCCACGAAATGGGCTTCGCCCGCAAAGTGGCTGACCGGGTGATTTTCATGGATGCCGGCAAGATCATCGAAGACTGCCCGAAAGAGGAGTTTTTCGGCGACATCAGCGCCCGCTCCGAACGCGCGCAGCATTTCCTCGAGAAAATCCTGCAGCACTAAAAGCAACACACTGAACTCTGTGGCGAGGGAGCTTTGTGGCGAGGGGATTTATCCCCGATGGGCCGCGAAGCGGCCCCAGCATTTCAAACTCGAACCGCATCTGCCGGTTTGACGACTGCTTCGCAGCCGATCGGGGATAAATCCCCTCGCCACAGGTTCCGCGCTCGAACAAACCAGGATGCTTTAACCATGCTGGTTGACCCAAGGCAACTGTGATGAAATGCGACCCCAATCTCTATCGCGCAGCGCCGCCATCACTTGCCGTGAAGCCTCGTCTGATTCGCCATCTGTTTCTGCCGCCGCTGATCATCGTGCTGATGATCGGACTGGGTTACGCCGGTTTCTGGACCAGTGAACATTTCGGCATCCGCAGCCTCAGCGAAAACGGCCAGCGTCAGCTCGAACTGCACGCGCGCACCGTCGAAAGCGAGATCAGCAAATACACCTACCTGCCCAGCCTGCTGGAACTGGAAACCAGCGTCCCGCAATTGCTGGCCGACCCGACCCCGGAACACCGGCAAACGGTCAATGCTTACCTTGAAGGCCTGAACCGGCGCAGCCGCAGTCGGGCCATCTATGTCATGGACACCACCGGCCGCGTGATGGCCACCAGCAACTGGCGCGACGTCGACAGCTACCTCGGTGAAGACCTGTCGTTCCGCGCCTATTTCCAGAAAGCCGTGCGCGGCGAGCCCGGACGTTTCTACGGCATCGGCAGCACCAGCGGCGAACCCGGTTACTACCTGGCCCACGGCCTGGAAGAGCACGGCAAGATCATTGGCGTCGCCGTGGTCAAAGTGCGTCTCGAAGCCCTGGAAGAACGCTGGCAGCGCGCCCGTCTGGAAGCCTTCGTCAGCGACGAGAACGGCATCATCATTCTTTCCAGCGATCCGGCGCGGCGCCTGAAATCGGTGGTCCCGCTGAGCGATGAAACCAAAGAGAAGCTCGCCCGCAGCCTGCAGTATTACTGGTTCCCGCTCAACGAACTGCAACCCCTGGCCCGCGAAACCCTGGCCGAAGGCGTGGAGAAACTGACCTTTCCTGCCAACAGCGAAGTGAGCGCCGATGACGACAGCATCAGCTATCTGGCCCAGACCCGGCCACTGAGCGACACACCGTGGAATTTCACTTTGCTCACGCCGTTGCAGGACCTGCGCCGCGAAGCGATCAACCAAGGCATTCTGGTGGCCGTGGCGTTCGCTCTGGTGGCGTTTTTGCTGATTGCCTGGAACGAGCGGCGCAAGGTCATCGCCACCCGCCTCGCCGCCCGCGAAGCCTTGCAGGAAGCCAACAGTCAACTCGAACGGCGGATCACCGAACGCACCGGCGACCTGCGCGCCAGCAACGAGCGCCTCAAGAGCCAGATCCGCGAACGACGGCAAGCCGAAGAAACCCTGCGCCGCGCTCAGGACGAACTGGTGCAGGCCGGCAAACTCGCGGCCATCGGCCAGATGTCGACCAGCATCGCCCACGAATTGAACCAGCCGCTGGCGGCGATGCGCACCCTGTCCGGCAACACCATTCGATTCCTCGAACGCGGCCAGCTCGACGTCGCCAGCACCAACCTCAAGACCATCAATGACCTGATCGACCGCATGGGCCGGATCACTGCCAGCCTGCGCTCGTTCGCCCGACGCGGGGACGACAAGGGCCAGGCCAGTCTCGGCAAAGCGGTGGACGCCGCGCTGCAGGTGCTGGGTGCCAGGGTCGAGAGCGCGTCACTGCAACTGCATCGGCAATTCATCGACGTGCAAGTGCAAATCGACCAGACCCGCCTCGAACAGATTCTGGTCAACCTGATCGGCAATGCCCTCGACGCCATGCAGGCGCAGCCGCAGCCGGAACTGTGGCTGGAGGGCGAAGAGTTCAACGGCAAATATCGTCTGCGGGTGCGCGACAACGGCCACGGCGTCGATGCCGAGGCGCGCAAGCATCTGTTCGAGCCGTTCTTCACCACCAAACCCGGCGAACAGGGCCTGGGCCTCGGCCTGACCCTCTCCGCCAGCCTCGCTGCCGCCACCGGCGGGCACCTGGGTGTCGAACATCCGGCCAGCGGTGGCACCACCTTCGTCCTCAGTTTACCGTTGGTAAGCCCTACTCCTGCCGAGCCAATATGAACCACGACCTTAGTGTGCTGATCGTCGAAGACGACCCCCATGTGCTGCTCGGCTGCCAGCAGGCACTGACCCTGGAAGACATTCCCTGCATCGGTGTCGGCAGTGCCGAAGAAGCACTGGAGCAGGTTGGCGACAACTTCGCCGGCATCGTCATCAGCGACATCCGCCTGCCGGGCATCGATGGCCTGGAGCTGCTGACCCGCCTCAAGCAACGCGACCGCAGTCTGCCGGTGGTGCTGATCACTGGTCATGGTGATATTTCCATGGCGGTCGGTGCGATGCAGAAAGGCGCCTACGATTTCATGGAGAAACCGTTCTCGCCGGAGCGTCTGGTCGACGTCGCCCGCCGCGCACTGGAGCAACGCAGCCTCGCCCGCGAAGTCTCGTCGCTGCGTCGGCAACTGGCCGAACGCGACTCCCTCGAAGGCCGGATCATCGGTCGTTCCCCCGCGATGCAGAACCTGCGCGAGCTGATCGCCAACGTCGCCGACACCTCGGCCAACGTATTGATCGAAGGCGAGACCGGCACCGGCAAGGAACTGGTCGCGCGCTGCCTGCACGATTTCAGCCGCCGCCACACCAAGCAATTCGTCGCGCTGAACTGTGGCGGACTGCCGGAGAACCTGTTCGAAAGCGAGATTTTCGGCCACGAAGCCAACGCCTTCACCGGTGCCGGCAAACGGCGTATCGGCAAGATCGAACACGCCGACGGCGGCACGCTGTTCCTCGATGAAGTGGAAAGCATGCCGCTGCCGTTGCAGATCAAACTGCTGCGTGTATTGCAGGAACGCACCCTCGAACGCCTCGGCTCGAACCAGAGCGTCGCGGTGGATTGCCGGGTGATTGCGGCGACCAAATCCGACCTCGACCAAGCGAGCAAGGCCGGCGAGTTTCGCAGCGACTTGTACTACCGCCTCAACGTGGTGACGCTGGAACTGCCGCCGCTGCGCGAGCGCCGTGAGGACATCCTGCAACTGTTCGAACACTTCACCCAGCAGTCGGCGCTGCGCTTCGACCGCACGTTGCCCGAGCTGGACAACCAGACCCTGTCGAACCTGATGAGCCACGACTGGCCGGGCAACGTGCGCGAACTGCGTAACGTCGCCGAGCGCTTTGCCCTCGGCCTGCCGGCGTTCAAGAAGTCCGGCGCCAGCAGCGGCGGTCAGGGGCTGGCGTTCGCCGAAGCGGTGGAAGCCTTCGAGCGCAACCTGCTCAACGATGCCTTGCAACGCAGCGGCGGCAACCTGACTCAAGCCAGTCTGGAGCTGGGCATGGCCAAGACCACGCTGTTCGACAAAGTGAAAAAATACGGGTTGAGCCACTGATGGATCTGATTCTCAAAGCCGCCCTCGGCGCAGCAGTGGTGGTGATTCTCGCCGCGCTGTCGAAGACCCGAAACTATTACATCGCCGGGCTGGTGCCGCTGTTTCCGACCTTTGCGCTGATTGCCCACTACATCGTCGGCAAGGGCCGTTCGGTCGATGATCTGAAGGCGACCATCGTGTTCGGCATGTGGTCGATCATTCCGTACTTCATCTATCTGGCGACGCTGTACGTGATGGTTGACCGCATGCGCCTGGAGGCGTCACTGGCGGTGGCGGTTGTCGCGTGGTTGATTGCCGCCAGCGTATTGGTCTCGGTGTGGGTGCGCCTGCACACTTGATCCCTGTAGGAGCTGCCGCAGGCTGCGATCTTTTGATCCTGCTCTTTAAAGGCAAAGATCGCAGCCTGCGGCAGCTCCTACAGGGTTGGTATTCAGTTGTTGACGGTGCCCCGAATTGGCATTCAGTTGTTGACGGTGCCGCCCCGGGTTTCGCTCATGATCTGCCGGATCGCTCCGACAAAGGTGTCCACCGGTTGCCCGCCCGTCAACGCGTACTGACCGTTGAACACCACGGTCGGCACTGAACTCACGCCGCGTTGCAGCCACAGTTGCTCTTCTTCGCGCACTTCATCGGCAAATTCGTCGCTGGCCAGAATCGCTTCGGCACGCTGTCGATCCAGCCCCACGCTTTCGGCAATCTGCGCCAGTTGCGCATGATCGGACGGATTACCGCCATCGGTGAAATAGGCTTTGAACAGCGCTTGCTTCAACGGCAACTGCACCCCCTCAATGCCGGCCAAATGCAACAGACGATGAGCATCGAAGGTGTTGTAGATGCGGCTGTTGCCATCGGTACGAAAGGCGAACCCGACCTCGGCGCCACGGGCACGAATCGCTTCGCGGTTTTTCTGTGACTGCTCCGGGGTCGAGCCGTACTTTTCGCTGATGTGTTCGGTGATGTTCTGCCCGTCCGGGCCCATCTTCGGGTTCAGCTCGAACGGCTGGAAATGAATCTCGGCCTGCACTTCATCGCGCAGAATCTCCAGCGCCTGCAACAAGCCATTCAAACCGACGATGCACCACGGGCAGGAGACGTCGCTGACAAAATCGATTTTCAAAGCGGAACTCATCACACACCTCGCGGACAGAAGTCCGAAAGATACACCTGTAGGAGCTGCCGAAGGCTGCGATCTTTTGATCTTCAAAAGCAAAAGATCGCAGCCTTCGGCAGTTCCTACAGAGAATGCCTGCCAATTTGTGTGCGGGCTTGCTCGCGAAGAGGCCCGAATCAACACCCTTAAAACCTCAGCTACAGCAGGTTGCCGCTCGCCGCCGGCTCGATCTGCGCCCAGTGCGAAGTGTCTTCACGGTGCTGTTGCAGATACGGCAACACCGCCGCCAGCAACGGTGCCTTGAACGCTTCCTGAAAACGATGGGCCAGCCCCGGAATCAGCTTCAGCTGACTGCCACGGATATGCGCCGCCAGATGCACGCCGTGCATCACCGGCAACAGCGGATCGGCCGTGCCGTGCACCACCAGGGTCGGCACCCGCAGTTGATTGAGCAACGTCACCCGGCTCGGTTCGGCAAGGATCGCCATGATCTGGCGCTTCACGCCTTCCGGGTTGAACGCCCGGTCGTAGGCCACCGCTGCCTGATGCAGCAACGCCTGCCGGTCATCCGCGACGGCCGGGCTGCCAAGCGCTGCCAGCAGATCGGCCTGCTGCTCCAGCGCCACTTCGCGATTCGGCGCGCCACGCCGCGCCAACAGTTGCACCAGCGCCGCACTCGGTGCCGGCAAACCTTCGGCGCCGGAACTGGTCATGATCAGTGTCAGGCTTTCCACCCGTTGTGGCGCCATTGCCGCCAGGTGCTGAGCGATCATCCCGCCCATACTGGCACCCAGGACGTGAAACTGCTCGATGTGCAGCGCGTCCATCAAACCCAGCGCGTCGTCGGCCATGTCGCTCAGCGAGTACGGCGCCGACACCGGCAATCCGAGCTTGTAGCGCAGCACTTCAAAGGTCAGGTTGGCGTCGGCCGGGGCCTGCCGCCAGGTCGACAGACCGACATCGCGGTTGTCATAACGGATCACCCGAAAACCCTGCTGACAGAGCGCAACCACCACCTCGTCCGGCCAGTGAATCAACTGGCCGCCCAAACCCATGACCAGCAACAGCGCCGGATCCGAAGCACGGCCGATGCTCTGGTACGCCAGGCTCACCTGGGCCAGATCGACCCGTTCAGTCGGTACATTGACGTCACAACGCGAAGCCGCCATCGACGGCAGGCCGAACAACAGCGCGGCCAACAGAAAAAATAAACGCATGAAGAAACACCGAAACGCAGAACCCCAGTAGAGCGCGAGTCTGATGAAGTTTGTTCAAGCGCGCTGCCACAGTTGCGTGACAGTTTGATGAAGTTTGCCGAGCGGTCATTCTCCGACAACGAATCAGGCCGTAACGGTCTGTACATCCTCAGCAACAAAACCATTACCCAGCGATAACCATGTACCGCATGGGCTCGTGACAGCGCGCCTCTAATAGGCATGAAAACCGGAATTACCCGGACCGCATGCCCTCTGGAGCCCTGTCGCATGACCCATTCGCCTCCCCTTGTAACAGCCGACTTCGGCCTTGATCAGCGGCTACAACCCAACGTCGATCAGCATCTTCACCTGTTGGCCACGGCGCGCTTGAACGACTGTCACCGGCAATGGCTGGATCTCATGGCCCGGCATCCCGGCCAACCCGAAAGCGCCTGGTGGAGTGCCCGCGCGCCCGGCACTGCGCAGTCGCGGCGTGATTACGCCCTGAGCCTCTATCACCAGCATTTCGAGGCTGCACTTCAATGGGCGACTGCCGAAGGCAGGCTCGACACATCACAACGCCACAGGCTTGAGCCGCTTCTCACCCCGTCGAGCCAGGTCGCGCCGGATCTGCGGGTCGCGCAACCGGTACTCAATCGTGTCGATAAAAGCCGGCTGCGCCTGTACGGCACGTTGCTGCTTCAACTGGAGGAAACGCTGCTGCTTTACCTGCCCGCGCACCCACAACCGTTGCTCCGCTTCGAAAAACAAGCCGACCTTGAGCGCTGGCTGACGGATCAGCAACCGGAGCGACTGCAAGTCTCCTCGCTGGACTTCATCGAATTCGGTAGTGATCCGCTCAAGCGCGGCGTTGAACCACTGCTGTCGGGTTCGCCCGTCACTGGCGACAACGGGATCGCACTCGACAGGTTTTTCCCCATCACGCCCGCCCAGCCGGAGAGCGCCGGACCAAGCATCGATGAAGTTGCGCCCTTCGGCTTGCTGGTGGCCGACATTCCCCTGGATCTGCGCCGGCAGACGCTGGCGCTTGAACAGCGTGCGCTTGACCGCTTGTTTGGCGACGCCGAGCCGAACAGTCCGCAGCGTCAACAACTGGCACAACGACTCGACGCCTTGAGCGAGGCTCAGCAGGCCAGCCATGACGCCGCATCGGCCCTGCTCGACAGCCCCACTGCGCTGACCCTGCTCGAATTACGCCGCCGCTCGAACGAGCATTACCAGGCCCTGCTGCAGGCGCGTATCGCAGGGCTGCGCGCGGAGGTCGAACTGCAACGGACGCTGGAGCAACTGTCCGTCGCCGAATATCGGCGAGTCATCGCAATGCTGGACGCACCGGGACACCACCTGCCGCCAACGGAGGGGGTCATCGCCTGCATATCGTTGGCCACTTCAGATGACAACATCAGCGCCGTCGAGGAGCTGCCAGGTGTACTGATCATCGCCCCCCCGGCAGCGCTGGCCCCCGGTTCCACCGACAGCCTGCTGCTTTACTGGCCCGGCGAGTTCGGCGGCCTGCAACGTTTTGCTTCGCGTGCGGCACTGGAGCAGAACGTGTTCAAACGCTCGCCCCATGACGGCGGGCTGACCCTGCACCTGACACCACTGACCGATGACCCGCTCGCCTGGTCACTCGATCAGCAGCTCTATCAATGCGAACAACAGGCCGCACAGATCCTGCGCGACAACCCGCTGCCCGGCCGTGCCGGCGAGCGCCAGGCCGAGATGGAAAAGCTGCGCGAACAACACTTGCCACGCCTGACGGTGCCGATCGCGCAGGCCCGCGAACGGGCAGTTGCCGAACGTCAGGCGCAAGACCGCAGCGCTGCGCTGGCCGGCACCCTGCCCGAGTGGCTCGACAACCTCGACGCGGCGCACCGTACCACGCTCAAAGCGCTGATCAGCCACTTCCTCGGCGCCATGCATCGCGCCCATGCATTGCTCGAACGGGAGCTGCCGTCGCGTCAGGCCTTCGCCGAAAAACGCATCGACGCCCGCTTGCGCGCGGACTTCGCACTCAAACAAAGCGTGAGCGTGAGCCTCGATCTGCCCGATTCGACGACCTGGCAAAAAGCCGTGATGGAAGGTGCTGCGCCTGGCACGCCGCAGCGCACCGTCCTGACCGCGAGCGACAAGCGCAGCGATCTCGCCCTCGAACAACTGGCACAGCACAACATCGATCAGACCATGTGGTGGCGTCTGTCGTTCATGCAGGCCAGGATCAGCGCCGAGGACGAAACCGATCGGCAGCGCGTCGAAGCCGGACTCAACCCGGTCTACTTGCGCAAACTGGTGACAGAGCTCGATCTGCCCGGACGTTACGAAGAACAGATTCGCCAGGTGTTTTTCGGCGCGTCGACAGAACCTGCGTTTCAGCAGGCCTGGCGCCGCGAATGCCTGAGCGAACCGTGGCGGCTGATGCTCCGGTTGCAAGGTGAATGCGCCCTGCTGCAACGGCACATCGACAGTGCCGGCCATGCCGTGTTGCAGGTTGCCATTGATGCGACTTCACCCCAGGCGTATGCCGTTGATGGACAACGCATCGCGCTGCGGCCGGTGCACCTGACGGTCGGTGGCGAAGACACCGCGCATCAGGGACCGAGCACGCTCGCCGGGCTGACGTTCATTGTCGAGCAAAACAGTGGCCTGACCCTGCTCTACCTGCCTGACAGCACCGACGCCCTCTTCCTGCGGCAGTACGAATCGCTGGAGCAGGCACGGGTGGATCTGTTCAGGCGTTGTGTGGACAGCAACATGGTCAATTACCTGGCCGGGCGTGCCGTGGGCGGCGATTTTGCCAGCCATGTCAGTCGCATCAACCAGGCGCAATTGCGCAATTTCGATGCCCTGATCGGCGTCGGAATGGCCTGGCCGGCGACTACATCGCTGGCCATTCATCTACTGAACGTGCACATGGGCCGGTTGCTGGAGGCCCATCGCAGCAGTTCGCGCTCCAACGATGCGTTGTATCTGGAACGCTGCGCACTGAAATCCGGGGCATTGTTCAACTACCTGAAAATGGCCATCGGCATGGTGCCGTTCGTGGGTACGGCAGTGGCCCTGTATGACGTGTGGAACAGCGCCAATCTGGCCGTCGCGGCGTTCTTGCGCGGCGAGCTCGGGCATGGTCTGGCGGAAGTGGAGGCGGTGCTGCTGTCACTGATCGACGCGGCAATGGATGTGCTGCCCGGAACCGTTTCGGCCCCCGCAGCGGCACGTCTGGTCACCCGTCAGCGGCAACGCGCGGCCCTGGGCGGATTCGCCACGGTGTCGTCGTCCTGGCAACGGGCCCGGCAATGGCTCGACCGCTTCAAGGGTTACGAGTACGAATCCGACATTTCCCTGGCCGGCCTGCACCCGGCCACCCACGGTGTCTATCGCAACGTCTATCGTCACGCCGATGGCGACTTCATTGTTCGTCAGGGGCGCATCTATCGGGTTCAGCTCAGCGATCTACCGCGTGGCTGGAGGCTTTACGGCACACGGCTGCGCAGCTACAAACAACCGATCGCCCTCGACGACAGCGGCCAGTGGAACACTCACTATGCGGTGCATGGCACTGTAATGGACGGTGGCGGTGCTGGCGGCGGCGCGGTACTCGGACATCTGGCCGACGGCCTGGAACCGCTTTGGCCCGCGCCGATCCGCCAGTGGTTACCGCGCTGGTGGACCGATCGGCAACTGCGCCGGCAAATGACCCTGACCAACACCGCCGACAACTACACCCGGCGCCTCGATGCTCAGACCCGCGCCACCAACCAGTTGCTGGAAAACTACCAGAACCTCGATATTGCCCAGCGCAAGCCCCTGCAGACAGCCGTTGACACAGCCTGCCTGAATGACATCGACGTCGCGATCGCCCAATACGACAACCTTGTCGAATTGCTGCCCCTGAGCCACGGCCGCAAACGTCTGCAGATTGAAGCCATCCAGAGCCGCTGCGCCTGGATCGTGGTCGACCGCGCCGTGCAGCGCGTCACCGTTGCCCGCGATCGCTTGCTGGAACACCTGAACCGGATCGACGCACTGGTCGCCGAGTCCGATGCTGTCCCCTCCGACCAGACCGCTGTCCATATCACACTCATGGCCCGGCGCAAGCGGGTGCGCGAGGATTTCCTCAAGGAGTTCGATCAACTGCACGCGATCACCGAGCAGGCCAGACTGTGGAACAACCGCATCAGCAACCGCGCGCAGAAAGCCCGGATGGCGAAAGACATGGCCGCTATCAACCGCAACCTGGGTGACAACACCCATCACTACCTGAGGACTGCGCATCTGCTGGAAATCATTACCCGCTACGACGCGGTCACTGACCTGTCCTGGGCGTATTTCCATACCCAGCTCAAAGACGCCCGGGTCAAGGTCGGGCGCGCGTTGCTGACCCAGCATCACCTGCCAGAGGTCAGCGCCAGCGTGGTCCAGCACAATCGGATCCTCGAAGATTGCCTGCAGATCTATGCCGGTTTTCGTCGTCAGCTCAACGCCTGGATGCTGGGTTATGCACAGCATCTGGATCTGGAACAGGTCGGCTTGTTCCTCGAGGGGCTGACCCAGGTCGAAGCGCAGGCGCGGCACGCGATCAGGCACCGTGCGCCAATCAAGCCGAAAGAGCCTGGCGGCAAGCAACTGTTCGAAACCGAGGACAACCAGTTGCTGATCGGCACGGAAAGCATCGACGCCGGCACCCGGGAAAAACGCATCACCATCGAAGGCATCGACGGATTCCGCGAAACCTGGCTGCCGCGCTCCAGTGGCAAATACCATCTGCAAGTGCGCACCGCCCCGACGGCAGCAACGTTGCCAACTGACGTTCAGCCGCTGCTGGTCGAAGCGCGCAGACGTCTGGCATCTGTTCCGGCCTACAGCAACAAGGTACAGAGCTATGCCCGCCAGGACATGCTGCCAGTAGATCTGGAACACATGTTCAACAGCGAAGCGACGGAGTTGAGCACCCGTGCCCAGGCCATCGAGCAACTGTCGCCGACCGAACCGGTGGTGCTGCAACTGCACGACAAGGCCCGCGAACTGCGCCATACCGGTCGTACGCTGCGCATTGATCAGTCACTGCGCAGCAAGACGCCTACCGAAGGCTATCTGGATTATCTGCTGCAACAACAAGTGGTGGACATCCGCCGCGAAGGTCCGCTGCGGGCACTGGGCAAAAGGGCTGACGGGCGCAAGGATTTCCTTCAGGAATACGCCGTGCGCGACCTCACCTCCTCGCCGCCGCGCACGCTGTGGTACGCGCACTTTCACTACACCTCGGACAAGGTGCCGTTCGCTGACTTCGTCAAGGCGCACCTGAAATTGCCGGAGCAACGCAACCTCGGCCTGCAATGGCAGCAGGTTCAGGCCGCCAGTGGTGCACAGGTCGAGGCGATCTGGCGCGGCGATATCGGTAAACCGCTGGGTATCCGGCATTTCGCAGACCTCTAGGGCAAAAAGCAGCGGGGCATGGCGATGCCCCGCTTCTGCTCGAATGGTCGACAGCACTGTCAACATGAGACAAACTCACCGCCTTTGAATTTGTCACAAGTTTTCCTCATGGGGCCAGCCGTGCTTGAAATCCGTCATCTGAAAACCCTGCATGCCCTACGCGAGGCCGACAGTCTGGTCGATGCCGCCGACCGTCTGCACCTGACCCAATCGGCGCTGTCGCACCAGTTCAAGGAACTGGAGGAGCGCATGGGCATGCCGTTGTTCGTGCGCAAGACCAAACCGGTACGCTTCACCAGCGCCGGTCTGCGCCTGCTGCAACTGGCCGACGCGACCCTGCCGCTGTTGCGTGCCGCCGAGCGCGACATCAGTCGTCTGGCCGGCGGCACCGCTGGACGCCTGCACATGGCGATCGAATGCCACAGCTGTTTCCAGTGGCTGATGCCGACCATCGACCAGTTCCGTGACGCCTGGCCGGAAGTCGAACTCGACCTCGCCTCGGGTTTCGCCTTCGCCCCGCTGCCGGCGCTGGCCCGCGGTGACCTGGATCTGGTGGTGACTTCCGATCCGCTGGACATCGCCGGCATCACCTACGTGCCGCTGTTCACTTACGAAGCGATGCTCGCAGTGGCGAACCAGCATCCACTGGCGAGCAAACCGTACATCGTTCCCGAGGACCTGCTGACTGAAACGCTGATCACCTACCCGGTGGAACGCGACCGGCTGGACATCTTCACCCGCTTCCTCGAACCGGCCGACATCGAACCGGCGCAGGTTCGCACCTCTGAGCTGTCGGTGATGATGATGCAACTGGTCGCCAGTGGCCGTGGCGTGTGCGGCATGCCGCACTGGGCACTGCACGAATACAGCTCGCGCGGCTATGTGAAAGCCAAGCGCCTGGGCGAGAAAGGTCTGTTTGCCACGCTGTACGCGGCGATCCGCGCCGACATGCTCGACGCGCCGTACATGCGCGATTTCCTGCTGACCGCCAAGGACACCTCGTTCTCGACGCTGGATGGGGTCAGCGCGGTGCGTTGATTCACATCCACTTCTGAGCGCCGGTTCAGTGTGGCATCAGAGTTCGCGCCACATGTGAATCTTGTCGAAATAGTCTTCGCCCACCCGCACCGCCAATGGCTCCAGGCCGAACTGGATGAAGCCGCAGCGCTGGTACAGGTTGAACGCGGCGTCGTTGCCGGCGGTGACGGTGAGCTGGAGGACTTTCAGTTCGGGATGGGTTTGGGCTTCAGCGATGGCAGCCTCCACCAGCTGATGGCCCAGGCCGTGCTGGCGAAAATCGGCTGAGACGTACAGGCCGAACAAGGTCGACTTGTGGCGGGCCTTCTCTCGCGGTTCGAAGGCCAGGCCGACGATGCCGGCCAGTGTGCCTGCCTCGAACGCACCGAGCACCACATCCAGCTTGCTGGTCAGCCGCGCCTCCCACCAGCTCAGCGGCATCACCGCGCGCTCGCGCACGCTGGAGGTGAAGGCCTGCGGATGGCGGTCGTAGGCTTCGAGCATCAGCTCGCGGTAAGCCAGCGCATGGCTGGCGTCGAGGCGTTCGATCCACATGCTCAGGCGTTCCTGCGTTGTTCAAGCATCAGGCGCACCGCCAGACCGGCGAGTACAAAACCCATGAAGTAACGCTGCAGCGCCAGCCATGTCGGGTTGCGCACGAACCAGGAAGCAATGCCTGCCGCGAACAGCGCGATCAGCAGATTGACGCTGAAACTGACGCTGATCTGGGTCAGGCCGAGGAGGATGCTCTGGGTGAATACCGAGCCGTGTTCGGGGCTGATGAATTGTGGAAACACCGAGAGGTAGAACACCGCAATTTTCGGGTTCAACGCACTGGTGAGAAAGCCCATGGTGATCAGTTTGCGCGACGAGTCCGGGGGCAATTGCTGCGCCTCGAACGGCGAGCGCGCGCCGGGTTTGAGCGCTAGCCAGGCCAACCACAACAAATACAGCGCACCAGCCCACTTCAGCACCTCGTAGGCCATCGGCACCGCCAGAAACACCGCGCTCAAACCGGCAGCCGCGGCAAACATGTGCACGAAGAAACCACCCACCACACCGAGCAACGAGGTGACCCCGGCCTTGCGTCCCTGACAGATCGAACGCGAGATCAGGTAAATCATGTTCGGTCCCGGTGTCAGTACCATCAAGAGCGCGGCGGCGGCGAAGATCAGCAGGTCTTGAAGCGGGATCATGGTGGACGTCCTGTGCGTGGGGGATCAGGCGATCGCGGTCAGCGAGTGGCGATAAAACGGCAGGATCAGGTCGCGTGTCAATGGCGCCAGAACGACAGCAGGATCACTGACCGGATCGATCCAGATTACTTCCTCGATTTCGGCAGCGGGCGTCACATCGGCATCGATGGTCAGTTGAAAAATCTCCGCCTGCACCACAAACCCCGGCTCGTTGGCGGCCGGCGCCGAGAACTGGCCGAGAAAAGACGCCTGCGCCGGATCGATCGTCAGCCCGAGCTCTTCTTCCAGCTCGCGGGCCAGCGCGTGCACCGGCAACTCATGCGCCTCGATCTTGCCGCCCGGTTGCATGAACGCCGTGGTGCCACGCTTGCGCACCAGCAGGGTCTGGCCTTGAGGGTTGAGCAACAGCGCAGCGGCAATACGAATGAGGTTTGGAGCGACAACGGATGCAGAGGTCATGGGTCAGCCACCGGCCTGGAAAAAGCGCAAGGATCCCATGCCCGGGCTGATCACGTCACCTCACAGGTCATTCCCCCAACGCCTTGAGCGCAGTTTCATCCGCCTCCGGCAGCTTGACGAAAATCTGGTATTTGCCGCCCTCCATGGCTTCAAAGGCAATCAGCTTTTCCACCAAGAGCGCGCTGAGCACTTTGCCGGCGTTGAGCAGCAACATGCCGTTATCGGCATTGAGATTGCGCGCCAGAATCATCCCCGCTGCCAGGTCCCGGGTGGTCAGAACCTTGACCGTCGGGTCGGCCAGGGTGATGTCGCCCAGGAATGCCGCACACACCTGAATGAAATCTTCGATCAGTTCCGGGTCATACAAACGCCCGGCGTACTGCCGCAGGTACAGCAGCGCTTCATCGCTGTTCAAATGCCGTTCGAGGATCAGGCCGCGCTGCAACTCGACGAAATCCACCGCCAGTTTCAGCAGGCGCGAACCGAACGGAATGGCCTCGCCCTTGAGCCGGTCGGGAAAGCCGCTGCCGTCCCAGCGCTCCTGGTGATGCAGGATCAGACGGGCCGCGTCCTTCATCGGGTCCAGCGTCATCAGCAGCGATTCGCTCTGCTTGGGGTAGCTGCGATAACGCTCGCGATCGGTATGGCGCAGCAAATCCGAAGGCGTGGTCATCATGCCGTCGGTCCAGCTCAGTTTGCCGATGTTGTACAGCGCGGCGGCCATGGTCAGGTCGCGGCTGGTGGCCTCGTCCAGAGCATGCTGTTTGCAGTAGCTGCGCACCAGCTCGATGATCTGCCGATTGGTCTGCTTGGCAGGCGGCAGACGCAGATTGGCCAGCAGCGAAAACACTTCGGTGCCGGTGACGTAACTGTGTTTGAGCTCTTCGTACGCCAGATCGAGCATGTCGGCGGTCTGCTGCAGTTCGGCGGTACGCGCCGCGACATGCTTTTCCAGGGTGCTGTTGAGCAGTTTGAGCTGGTCGTTCTGCACCTGGGTCAGGCGCTCCAGACGCTGACGCTCCTGCTCGGAATGCTGATGGTCGAGGGCTTGGCGCAGGATCAGCAGCAACTCCTCGTCATTCCACGGTTTGCTGATGTAGCGATGAATCTGCCCGTCGTTGATCGCCTTGATGATGGCCGAAGGGTCGGCATAACCGGTGAGCATGATGCGCACGGTCGCCGGATAGCGTTGGCGGACATGCGCCAGTAACGAGGCGCCATCCATGTTCGGCATGCGCGCATCGCTCATCACCAGGTCCACGGGCTGCTGCTCCAGCATCTCCAGCGCCTGGGCACCGCTGGTCGCCAACAGGACGTCATAGGGTTGCCCCCGCAACAGGCGGCGCAGGCTGTTGAGGATCGCTTCCTCATCATCGACCAGCAGCACCGTGGGGCGATGCGACGGCATCGGCGCGGATTGCTCTTGCATGGCATGGCCTCACGCGAAAACAGGGTTAACGACACACCGACCGACCGCCCCACTGGCCCGCGCCTGAATCCAAGGCTAGATGATTTTTCCGTGCATTCACGTAAATCTTCGTCCGGCGCCGCCAGCGCAGTACCGAGGGGCCGACTATGCTGTACACGGCAAAGAACTCCATCGGCTTACAAAACAGGCAATGGCGAGGGAAAAGGATGCCCCGGATGATCACAGCACGCCTTCCCGAGGAGGGCGCGGCATGAACCCGCCCACCGCGCCGATCAATCGCCGCGTACTCATTGTCGACGACAGCCCGGCGATCCATGACGACTTTGCCAAGATTCTCAGCCCTGTCGTTCCCGGCGACGATGGCCTGGGCGAAACCGAGAATCTGTTGTTCGGCACCCCGTCTGTCCGTCACACCCCACACTTCGAACTGGACTCGGCCTTTCAGGGCCACGAAGCCCTGGAAAAACTCGAAGCCGCGCTGGCTGAAAACCGCCCCTACGCCATGGCCTTCATCGACATGCGCATGCCGCCAGGCTGGGATGGCCTGGAGACCATCGAACGGCTGTGGCAAGTCGACCCCAAGCTGCAAGTCGCACTGTGCACGGCCTATTCCGACTACTCCTGGGAAGACATCGACCAACGCCTGGCACTGAACGACCGCCTCCTGATTCTGAAAAAGCCTTTCGACGCGATCGAGATCCGGCAGATGGCCAGCACCCTCACAGTCAAATGGCAAATGACCGAAGACGCCGAGCTGAAAATGAGTCTGCTGGAGCACGCGGTGCAGGAGCGAACCCGGGAGCTGTCGGACGCCAACGTGATCGTGCAGAACAGCCCGACCATCCTTTACCGCTTGCGTGGCGAGCCCTCGTTTGCGCTGATGTACATCTCTCACAACATCACCCGCTACGGCCATGTCGCCGCCGACCTGGTGGGTTCGCCCGACTGGGCGAAGGTCTTGATTCACCCGGACGATCAGGCCAGCGTCGACGCGGCAATGGCCCGGGTACTGGATCGGCATGCGTCGGGCGCGTCCATCGAATTCCGCATGCGCACCGGCCAGGGCACCTGGCGCTGGGTGGAGAACCGCTACATCCCGGTACGCGATCAGGACGGCCGTCTGCTGGAAGTCGAAGGCATCATCCTCGACATCACTGAACGTCGTCAGGCCGAGGACAAACTGGCCTTGCTCGCCCGCTCCGATGGCCTGACGGGCCTGGCCAATCGCGCCACTCTGATCGAACGCCTGCACCAGGCGTTTGCCGCGGCGCGACGCGGCGCGATGCCGTTTGCGGTGTTTTACCTGGATCTGGACCACTTCAAGCGGATCAATGACACCCTCGGTCACCCGGTTGGCGATCTGCTGCTGCAGGAGGTCGCCCGGCGCATCAAGTCCGGTGTCCGCGAAAGCGACGTGGTGGCGCGTCTGGGTGGCGATGAATTCGCGATCCTGCAACTGGACGTCAGTGACCCGACCCAGTCGGCGGCGATGGCCGCCAACATCCGCGACGCGTTGCTGGCGCCGTATAACCTGGCCGGCAATGCACTGCACATTTCGGTGAGCATTGGCATCAGCAGTTACAGCGAGCTCAGTCTCGACGCCGACAGCCTGCTCGGGCAGGCCGACATGGCGCTGTACCGCGCCAAGGAAATGGGCCGCAACCAGTCTCACTTCCACTCCGAGGACATCTCACGGGAAGTGGCCGAGCGCATGACCCTGGTCAGCGAATTGATGACCGCCCTTGAAGGCAATCAATTGCGGCTGCATTACGCACCGGAAGTTGATCTGCACAGCGGCAGGATTCTGGGCATGGAGGCACAAGTCCTCTGGCAGCATCCCCGGCGCGGCCTGCTGCCGGCAGCGGACTTTGTGCCGATCGCGGAGAAAACCGGCGCAATCATTCCGCTCGGACGCTGGGTGCTGGATCACGCCTGTCATCAGATGCATCTGTGGCGTAATCAAGGGGTGGCGCCGCCCGTGATGGCGATCAAGATTTCCCTGGCGCAACTCAAAAGCGGCCCGGAACTGATCTACACCGTGCTGCGCACCACCGCCCGCTGGGAGCTCGCCCCTTGGGACCTGCGGTTCGATGTCACCGAGGCCACACTGGCCCAGACCAAGTGGACGCACAACGACGCGTTGCCGCGCCTGCGTGAACTGGGCGTGACCATCGCCATCGATGATTTCGGCACCGAGTATTCCTCGTTCGATTACCTGAAAACCTACCGGGTCAATCAGCTCAAGCTGGCCCAGAGCGTCATCGACAATGCCGCCCACGATGTGGCCGGCGCCAACGCCTTGCGCGCCATCGTCAACTTCGCCCGGGACCTGGACATCGGCATCATCGCTGAAGGCCAGCCGTCGCCGGATCAGCCGTGCGCGCCACCTGCCGCAGTCCCGCTGCCCAGCGCGCGCGGGCTGTATTTCAGCGCGGCGGTCAACGCCGAACAGGCCGGGCGATTGCTCAAGGACAGCGCTCACCCGGCACCGAAGGAGGACGAGTGATGAAAACGCCGTTCCCCCAGACCAACCGGCGCATCCTGATCATCGACGACACGCCGGCGATTCACGACGACTTTCGCAAGATCCTTGCCCCACAGGTTCAGGACGCCGTCGATCTGAATCAACTGGAACAGACGCTGTTCGGCACCCAGCAGACGCCGCACCTGAGCTTCCAGCTCGACTCCGCTTATCAGGGCCAGGAAGCTCTGGCTCTGGTCAAACAATCGCTGGTCAGCGGCAACCCGTATGCCCTCGCCTTCATCGACATGCGCATGCCACCCGGCTGGGATGGCCTGGAAACCATCGAACAATTATGGCGGGTCGATCCGAACCTGCAGATTGCCTTGTGCACCGCGTACAGCGACTACAGCTGGGAGGCGATGGCCGAACGGCTGGAGTTCGGCGACCAGTTGCTGATCCTGAAAAAGCCGTTCGACAGTCTGGAAATCCGCCAGATGGCCAACGCGCTGACCTGGAAATGGCAGCTGGCGCAGGACGCGGCGCTGAAGATGCTCAGCCTTGAGCAGACCATCGAGGCGCGGGTGCACGAATTGCTCAAAGTCTCGCATCTGCTGCAATACGACAGCCTCACGGAGCTGCCCAACAGCACCCTGCTGGGCGATCGCCTGAGCCAGGCCATCGCCGTATGCCGGCGCCATGACAAGCAACTGGTGGTGATGTTCCTCGGTCTGGATCGCTTCAAGCGCATCAACAATGCACTGGGCCATCCGGCGGGCGACGAGATGCTCAAACGGGTCGCCCGGCAACTGCTGTCCTGCGTACGTGATTCCGACTCGGTGTTTCGTTATGGCTCGGACGAGTTCGTGGTGATCCTTGGCGACATCAACCATCCCCAGCAAACCCACGGCCTCGCGGAAAAACTGCTGGCCGCCATTCGCCTGCCACAAGCGATTGCCGGGCATGACGTCAGCGTCACCGCCAGCGTCGGCATCAGCGTCTATCCCGAAGATGGCCTCGAAGCCATCGAGTTGATCAAGAAAGCCGAGACGGCGATGCGCAACGTCAAGGAGCACGGCCCTGACAGCATTGGCTTCTTCATCGAAGCCATGAACCAGCACGCCCGGGAACAGCACAGCATCGAATCAGGCATCCGCCGCGCGCTGCATGAGCACGAATTCGTCTTGCACTACCAACCGAAAATCGACCTGCGCACGGCCACAGTGGTCGGTGCCGAAGCCCTGATACGCTGGCAGAAACCGGGACACGGCTGGGTCTATCCTTCGGACTTCATCCCGGTGGCCGAGGACAGCGGTCTGATCGTGCCGCTGAGCAAATGGGTGCTGGCTGAGGCCTGTCGTCAGACCCGCGACTGGCAAGTCGCCGGACTGCCGCCGATCCGCATGTCGGTCAATACTTCGCCGATCGATTTTCGTCAGCGTGACTTCGTCGCCGGCATCGAGCGCGTGCTTGAGCAGACAGGCCTGGCCGCAGACTGCCTGGAGCTGGAAATCACCGAAGGCGTGTTGATGCAAAACGTCGAGGCGACGATGACCGCGCTCAAGCGCCTGACAACGCTGGGCACGCGCCTGGCCATCGATGACTTCGGCACCGGTTATTCCAGCCTGAGTTACCTGCGGCGGTTTCCCATCGATGTGCTGAAGATCGACCAGTCGTTCATTCGCAACCTGTGCAACGACCCCAACGATGCCGCACTGGTGAGCGCCATCATCCATCTGGGCAAAAGTCTGGGGCTGAACGTCATTGCCGAGGGTATTGAAACCGCCGAACAACTGGCCTTTCTCAAGGCGCATCACTGCGAGGAAGGTCAGGGCTACTTTTTCAGCAAGGCCCTGCCGGCAGACGCGTTTGCACGCTTGCTGGCCGGCACCGAAGCCATGCCGTGGACGATTTGATCAACACGCTGAAAACGGCCCTGAGTCAGGGAGACGATTGCCGATGAGTCTTTTCCACCACGCCATCGTGTTGCTGCTGTGCGGGCTCTGCGCCAGGGCCAGTGCCGAGCCGCTGGACGAGCCGCTCAAACCGTTGCCCGCGGTGCCGCAGCAGGACGTCCGCCGCGTGGAACTGGGTCGGCGCCTGTTCCATGAACCACGGTTATCGATCAACAACACGCTGTCCTGCGCCAGCTGCCACCAACTGGACAAGAACGGTGCCGACAGCCGCGCCCTGTCGCTGGGCTTCGACGGTAAACCGGTGGCGGTCAACACGCCGACCGTGTTCAACGCCGCCCTCAATTTCCGCCAGTTCTGGGACGGCCGTGTCGAAACGCTGGAGGAACAAAGCAACGTCGTCATCACCAGCCCCCATGAAATGGGCAGCGACTGGCACACCGTTATCGAGCGGATCTCGAACGACCCCGACTACCGTCGCGATTTCGCCGCCACCTACCCGGACGGCGTGACCCAGGCCAATGTCCAGCAGGCGCTGGCCAGTTTCGAACGTACCCTGCTGACGCCCGGTTCGCGCTTCGATCAATACCTGCTGGGCAACACCGACATCCTCACCCTCGAGGAAAAGTACGGCTACCAGCGCTTCAAGGAATACGGCTGCATCGCCTGCCATCAAGGGGTGAACATCGGCGGCAACATGTTCCAGAAGTTCGGCGTGTTCGGCGATTACATTGCCGATCGCGGCAACCCGACCGTGGCTGATCAGGGCCGCTTCAACGTCACCCGGGACGAAGCGGATCGTGAATTTTTCAAAGTGCCGAGCCTGCGCAACGTCGCGCTGACCGCGCCCTACTTTCACGACGGCTCGGCGGACAGCCTCGAAAAGGCGGTGGATGTGATGTTCCAGTATCAGTTGGGACGCACGCCGACCGAAGAGGACAAACGGCTGATCATTCTATTTCTCGAGACCCTGACCGGCCAAAGGGAAGGCAAGCCATGATCAACATCTCCCGTCGGCGCAGCCTGCTGTTGCTCACGCTGGTCGCTCTGGTGCTGGCTTCGATTCTGCTGTTTCTGTACTTCAAGTCCAGCTCCGACCAGACCATGACCTACACCGAGTCGCGGGACCTGATCCGGCAGATCAAACAGCAGAATTCGCTGTGGGAAAACGAGATCCTCAAGGCGCGAGTGGCGCTCACCCACAATTACGATCCGCTGGTGTCACCCATGACCGAGATGAACCGGCTCTGGGCGCGCTTCGACGCGATCGAGGCCGGGCATGGTCGCAACGACTCGGCGCAATGGAACGACGCCCACGAGGGTTTTCTGCAGGCGATGCAGGAGAAGATTCGTCTGGTCGAACAGTTCAAATCGCACAACGCCCTGTTGCGCAATTCCCTGGCCTTTTTGCCCACCGCCGAAGACGACATTCAGGAGCAACTCGCCAACCTGTCGGACCTGGATAAATTACAGCTGCAAAACATCACCACCGACACTTACGACCTGCTGCTCAGTGCCCTGGAGTTCGCCCAGCTCACCTCCGACGACAGGGCCGCCGACATCGAGGTCGGCCTGAACAAACTGAAGGTCAATGCCCAACGGCTGCCGCCGGCGTTTGAAGCCCCGATCAAAATCATGAGCAACCACATCAGCCTGATCGCGCGCGAGCAGCCGCTGGTCAATCAGTTGCTCGAAAGCATCGAAAACATTCCCGTGGCCGAGCGCCTGGATACCCTCACCACTCTGCTCGATCGCGATCAACAGCGCGCCGACCGGATCGACCGCCAATACCACTTCTACCTGCTGCTGTTTTCGGTGTTGCTGATGCTCTCGCTGGTGTGGCTGGCGATCCGCCTGATCGGCAGTTTCGCCGAGATCAATCGGGTCAATACAGCCCTGCAAACGGCCAACGATGCCCTGGAGCAACGGGTCGAGGAACGCACCCGCGAACTCAGGGACGCCCAGAGCGAACTGCTCGACGCGGCGCGTCAGGCCGGCATGGCGGAAATCGCCACCAACGTGCTGCACAACGTCGGCAACGTGCTCAACAGCGTGAACATCTCCAGCGACCTGATCACGCGCAAGCTGCGCAACAGCAAGACCCAGGGCCTGGGCAAGGCCATGCAGCTGATCAACGAACACCCGCATGACCTCGGCGCCTTTCTGTGTGAAGACCCCAAGGGCAAATTGCTCCCCGGTTACCTCAACCAGCTGGTGGGTGCGATTGCCCAGGAACAGCAGGAAATGGTCGACGAACTGAACCAGATGAACAAAAGCGTCGATCACATCAAGGACATCGTCGCCACCCAGCAGTCCTATGCCGGCGCCAACAGCATGACTGAACCGCTGTTCATCAATGAATTGCTCGAAGACGCCTTGCGCATGAACGCCGGAGCGCTGACCCGACACCACGTCACGGTGGTCAGGGAGTACGCCGAGGTGCCGCAGGTGATGGGCGATAAACACCGTTTGCTGCTGATCCTGATCAACCTCATCAGCAACGCCAAATACGCCATGTCCGACCTCAGCAACCGTCCTCGCACCATGACGCTGGCGGTAAAAATCGTCGATGACAGCTTCCTCGAAATCAGCGTCAAGGACGATGGCGAAGGGATTGCGCCGGAAAACATGACGCGGATCTTTGCCCACGGTTTCACCACCCGCAAGGAAGGCCACGGCTTCGGCCTGCACAGCTGCGCCCTGGCGGCCATCGAGATGAACGGGCACCTCACCGCGCACAGCGACGGACCGGGCAAGGGGGCGCTGTTCACCTTGCAGATTCCCCTGATCAGCGTCACGGAGAACGCATGAGCGAGCTGTCGAACCGCCGTATTCTGCTGATCGACGACATGCCGTCGATTCATGAAGACTTCCGCAAGATTCTCGCGCCACCGGCGGCGCAGTCAGTGGAACTGGACGAGATGGAGGCGGCGTTGTTTGGTGCACAGGTGCGCGCCGAACGTCCGCCGTTCGAGCTGGACTCGGCCTACGGCGGCGAGGAAGGCCTGGGCAAACTGATGCAGGCCTTGCACGAACAACGTCCCTACGCACTGGCTTTCGTCGACATGCGCATGCCCGACGGCTGGGACGGTGCGAAAACCATCGAACACCTTTGGCAACAGGATCCGCTGTTGCAGGTGGTGGTCTGTACGGCCTACTCGGATTACTCCTGGGATGAACTGCTCGAACGGCTGCAGGCGCATGACCGATTACTGATTCTGAAAAAGCCGTTCGACAACATTGAAGTGCAACAAATGGCCAACACCCTGCTGACCAAATGGCAGATGACCGAACGCGCCTCCTTGCAGATGCATCACCTGGAACATCTGGTCGATCAGCGCACCGCCCAGTTCAAGCAGGCCAGCGAAGCTCTGCAGCGCGAAATCGATGAACGCAAGCAACTGGAAAGTCAGTTGGTGCAGTCGGAAAAGCTCGCTTCACTGGGGCAAATGGCGGCTGGCGTGGCCCATGAAATCAACAACCCGATCGGTTTCATCTCCTCCAACCTCGGCACCCTCGACGGCTACTTCAATCAGTTGCTCAGGGTACTCGATGCCTGGCAGACGCTGGGCGCCACGCCAGACCGCGAATCCGTGGCCCGGCTTGAGCAGCTGCGCAAAGACGCCGATCTGGATTTTCTGCTCGAAGACATCCCGGTACTGATCCGCGAGTCCAAGGAAGGCATTGGCCGGGTCGGACAGATCGTCAAGGATCTGAAAGATTTCTCCCGGGTCGATACCCATCAGCAATGGCAGTGGGCGAATCTGCAGCAAGGCATCGAGTCGACCCTGAATATTGTCGCCAGCGAACTCAAGTACAAGGCTGACCTGATCAAGGAATATCAGCCGCTGCCGGACATCGAGTGCCTGCCGTCACAAATCAATCAGGTGATCATGAACCTGGTGGTCAACGCGGCTCAGGCCATGGGCCCCGAGCGCGGCACCATCACCTTGCGCACCGGGCAGCAGCAAGACACGGCCTGGGTGGAAGTCGCGGACACCGGCGCCGGGATTGCGCCGGACATCCTGCAGAAAATCTTCGATCCGTTTTTCACCACCAAACCGGTCGGCCAGGGCACCGGGCTGGGCCTGTCGCTGTCCTACGGCATTGTCAAAAAGCACGGTGGCGACATTTCGGTCCGCAGCGAACCGGGGGTGGGCACGACCTTCCGCGTCGAGTTGCCGATGCGCCAGAGCCGGCCCGCGGCCTGAGGCGCCTCAGGTCGCTTCCTGAAAATCCATCTCCGGCGGCTGCCGCCGAAAGCCGCCAGTGAGCACCGCCAGATACACCACGCCAATCGCCAGCCAGCTCAAGCCCAGATACACCGCCAGATGATCAAGGCTGACCATCAGCCACACGTCCGCCAGCAGCCCGATGAACGGAAAGATCAGAAACAGCACCAGCTCACGCGGGCCTTTTTTCTCTCCACCGATCCAGTAATGAAAAATCACCGACAGGTTGACCAGGCTGAACGCCAGGAACGCACCGAAGTTGATGAACGAGGTTGAGGTGGTCACATCGAGTTTCAGCGCCAGCAATGCCACGACCGCACACAGCAGGATGCTGTTGACCGGCGTGCCGAAGCGCGCATGCAAGGTGCCGAAAAACGACTTGGGCAACACGCCATCGCGCCCCATGGCAAACAGCAAGCGCGAACCGCTGGCCTGGGCCGACAGCCCCGAGGCGAACTGGCCGACGATCAGGCCGATGAGGAAGATCGAGACGAACAGGTCGCCGCCGATGTTGCGTGCGATTTCATAGGCCGCCGAGTCGACGCTGTCGAACTGGAACGATGGGTGGGCGATCTGCACGAAGTACGACACACCGACGAAGATCAGCCCGCCGATCAGGGTGATCAACATTATCGCCCGTGGAATGGTGCGGCGTGGGTCGCGGGTTTCTTCGGTCAGCGTACTGACCGCGTCGAAGCCGAGGAACGAATAACAGGCAATCGCCGCGCCGCTCATGATCAGCGGCATTTGCATGTCACCGTTGAAGAACGGTTTGATCGACCACAACGGCGTGCGCGCATCACCGCCGACGTAGTGCACACACAGCGCGACGAAGGCGATCAGCACCAGAAATTGCACCAGCATCAGCAAGGCGTTGATGCCATTGGCCAGTTTCAGGCCAACGATGTTGATCGCGCTGGTGATGCCGATGAACGCCAGTACCCAGATCCACTGCGGGATCGAGGGGAATGCCGAAGCAAGGTACGCCGCGCCGATCAGCCAGATCGCCATCGGCAGAAACAGGTAATCGAGCAACACCGCCCAACCGGCGATGAAGCCGAGCCTGGGGCTGATCGCCTTGCGCACGTAGCTGTAGGCGGAACCGGCGACCGGGAACGCGGCGGCCATACGCCCGTAACTCATGGCGGTGAAGAACATCGCCACCAGTGCTGCCAGGTACGCAGCCGGGACCATGCCGGCGGTGGATTGCGCGAGGATGCCAAAGGTGCCGAGGACAATGATCGGCGTCATGTAGGCGATGCCGAACAGCACCACCGACCCTAGTGACAGGGTGCGTTGCAAACGAGCCATGGGCGACTTACTCCGAATGTTATTGGATTTATGGCAGAGCCGAGTTCGGCGAATGTTTCGGGTGTGGCTTTGTTTTTTTTGATCAAACAGTTGTGTGGTCTGGGCTGGCCTCTTCGCGAGCAAGCTCGCTCCCACAGGGGGACGCGGTCAATGTGGGAGCGGGCTTGCCCGCGAAGGCGTCAGTCCGACCGACACAGAATCCCGATCAGCACGCAGGAATCAGCAACTCACGCAATCCGCACGCGTGCTCCACCACCTCCCCCGGCAGCTTCAACCGCTGATCATCCAGATAGTGGTAATCCTGGCGCGCGACCTGCAACCGGTCGAAATCCAGTTCGACGCTGAACGTCCCTTCTTCGCGCCCCGCCTCGAACAGCAACGTCCCCAGCGGATCGACCAGCGCACTGCCGCCGGCAAACATCAAGCCGTCATCCCCGGCCTCGACACGATTGACCATCAGCGCAAACGCCTGGTTTTCCTGAGCACGGGCCATGATCGCGGTGCGGTGAGTCGGGGCATACGGGTCCATGTTGCCGTTGGTCACGATCAGCAACTCGGCGCCCAGTTGCGCCAGTGCGCGGGCGGACTCCGGGAACTCGATGTCGTAGCAGATCAGCAAGCCGACGCGCACACCGTTCCACTCGCAGGTGGCGTAGCGGTCGCCGGCCTCGAACACGCCGCGATCCGACGCCCAAAGGTGGGTCTTGCGGTATTTGAGGGCGATGCCTTCGGGGGTGATCAGCAGCGTGGTGTTGTAGAAGCGACCGTTGTCGTTCTCGGCCATGCCGATCACTACGGCGAGGTTGCGCTCGCGGGCAGCGGCCAGCACCGCGCGGACGGTCGGGCCATCCAGCGGCTCGGCGATCTGTGCCACGGTGTCGGCCGTCGGGAAGCCCATCAGGTGGGTTTCCGGGAATACGATCAGTTGCGTGTCGGCACCGCACGCGGCAATCGCCGCGAGGGCGCGTTCGAGGTTGTATGCGGTGCCATTGTCACGGCCCGCCAGTTGGGCGAGTTCGACTTTCATTGCGAGTCCTTGTGGTCAGGGCCGGGCGCTGAAAGATTGCCCGGTGGCTGTCTGTGGGCCAGTATGCGCAGCAAGCAACCGGCAGGGAATCACGCGGCCGGGGTAACCCGATAGGGGTAGATTCATGACCGTTTCGTTTGATGACATCACTTGGCACCGCGCCGTCGGGCAGTTGATCGACGCGCTGGACAAGCCGAATTTCTGGGCACAACTGGTGCGTCTGCTCGACCAGTACGTGGCGTTCGATAGCTGGGTGGTGTTGCTGTTCAGTGCCGATCAGCACCCGCAAGTGTTCGCCGAATGCCCCGCCGAGGACGGCAGTCCCGACCCGTTGTTTCAGGATTATCTGCGCGGGTTGTATCTGCTCGATCCGTTCTACATCGCCTGCCGCGAGCAGTCGCGCACCGGGCTGTATCGCCTGTCGGAGGTGGCACCGGAGCATTTCGAGCTGACCGAGTATTACCAGCGATACTTTCGTCTGAATGTGGTCGCCGACGAAATCCAGTTCAATTGCCAGCTCGAAGGCGAACGCACGTTGTGCCTGTCGCTGGGCAGTGAACAACGTTTCACTGGCGAACAGATTGCTTTGCTGTCTTTGATCCAGCCGTGGGTGCTGGGTCTGTTGCGCCAGCGCCTGCCGTACGAAATCAACGAAACCGTGGCCCTCGCTGCCGCGCCTGCACCGGCCGACTGGCGGGTGCAACTGGAAGCATCGGTGCAGCAACTCAAGGGCGCGCAACTGACTGCCCGGGAACTGGATGTCGGGCGTTTGATGCTCAGCGGTTGCTCCAGTAAAGAAATCGCCCGTAAGCTGGAAATCTCCGTAGAAACCGTGAAAGTCCATAAGAAACACATGTACAGCAAGCTGGGGATCAAATCCCAGTCGGAGCTGTTTTCGATTTTTCTCCAGGCGCAGAACGCCTGATAACGCGTGGAAATGCTTTCCTGTGGGAGTTGATTTGTGGTGAGGGGATTCATCCCCGATGGGCTGCGCAGCAGCCCGAAGTCTATGCATGCGGTCTTTCAGTTACACCGCAGTGAATGGTTTTGGGGCGGCTTCGCCACCCATCGGGGATAAATCCCCTCACCACAATAAATCTCATCAACAGGCCCGCCTGCTGCCACAGGTTTGCAAACCATTGAGTCCGAACCAAGGAAACCGTATGAGCCTGTCACTCCTGAGCCGCTACGCCTTCTTTGCCGTCTGCGTGATCTTCACCCTCGCCAGCCTGCCCTTTCTCGAACACGACTGGCTGTGGCCGATCACCGCGGTCACCGGCGTGCTGAGTCTGCTCGGTCTGTTCGACCTGCTGCAGAGCCCGCACGCGGTACGCCGCAATTATCCGATCCTGGGCAACATCCGCTATCTGGTCGAAGGCATCCGCCCGGAGATCCGTCAGTACCTGCTTGAATCCGACAGCGACGCCCTGCCCTTCTCCCGCGCCCAGCGCTCGCTGGTCTATTCGCGGGCGAAGAACGAAACCGCCGACAAACCCTTCGGCACGCTGATCGACGTCTATCAATCGGGCTTCGAATTCATCGGCCACTCGATGCGCCCGGCGCCATTGAGCGACCCGAGCAGTTTCCGCGTCACCGTCGGCGGCCCGCAATGCACGCAGCCGTATTCGGCGTCGGTGTTCAACATTTCGGCGATGAGCTTCGGCTCGCTCAGCGCCAACGCCATCCGCGCGTTGAACCAGGGCGCCAAACTCGGCAACTTCGCCCACGACACCGGCGAAGGCAGCATCAGCCCGTATCACCGCGAACACGGCGGCGACCTGACCTGGGAACTGGGCAGCGGTTATTTCGGCTGCCGTACCAGCGATGGCCGTTTCGACCCGGAACGCTTCGCCACCCAGGCACAGAATCCGCAGGTGCGGATGATCGAAATCAAGATGAGCCAGGGCGCCAAACCCGGCCACGGCGGGATCCTGCCCAAGCACAAGGTCACTCAGGAAATCGCCGACACCCGCGGCATCCTGATGGGCGAAGACTGCATCTCGCCGTCACGCCACAGCGCGTTTTCCACGCCGATCGAAATGATGCAGTTCATCCAGCAACTGCGCGAACTGTCCGGCGGCAAACCGGTGGGCTTCAAGTTCTGCCTCGGGCATCCGTGGGAGTTCATGGGTATCGCCAAAGCCATGCTGGAAACCGGCATCCTGCCGGACTTCATCGTGGTCGACGGCAAGGAAGGCGGCACCGGCGCCGCGCCGGTGGAGTTCACCGACCACATCGGCGTGCCGATGCGCGAAGGCCTGCTGTTTGTGCATAACACGCTGGTCGGCCTGAACCTGCGCGACAAGATCAAGCTCGGCGCCAGCGGCAAGATCGTCAGCGCGTTCGACATTGCCAGCGTGCTGGCCATCGGCGCCGACTGGGCCAACTCCGCGCGCGGCTTCATGTTCGCCATCGGCTGCATCCAGTCGCAAAGCTGCCACACCAACAAATGCCCGACCGGCGTCGCCACCCAGGACGCCCTGCGTCAACGCGCCCTCGTGGTCCCGGACAAGGCCCAGCGCGTCTACAACTTCCACCGCAACACGCTCAAGGCACTGGCAGAAATGTTGGCGGCGGCCGGTCTTGAGCATCCATCACAACTGTCGGCCAAGCACCTGGTGCGGCGCATGTCGGCGACCGAGATCAAGCTGTTCTCGCAGCTGCATGTGTTTCTCAAGCCAGGTGAGTTGCTCACGGGCGAGGTCAATGGCGAGTTCTACTCGCGGATGTGGCAGATGGCCCGGGCTGACAGTTTCGAGCCGCAGGAGGTGGCCGCGGCTTAAGGCCACCGGTCGCGAATGACGCGGTGTTGACGCTGAACAGGTAGGCCGCCGCCGAGCCGCTCCACAGCGTCTGCCGCGTTTGCCAATCGCCGCTGAACAGGGTGCGGAAGTGATCGGGCGATTCCAGCGGTATCCACCAGACTCGGTGCCGGCGGCATTGCACCAGCGCCGGGTCATGGAAATAGATCCAGCGCCTGGCGATCGGGATCAGCGCGTAGCCACCGCGAACCGAGGAGGCGAGGAACGCCGGGAACGCCGTGCGCACATGAAACCGCGGCTCAATGGCGCTGTTGTTGTAGTAGAGAAACGGCAAGTACGAAATCAGCGAGTCGAGGACGATGTCATCGCCGGGCTGGGCCTCGCGTTCGATCTGGCTGGCCAGCCCATCCAACCGGTAGTCCCGGCGCATCTCGGTGCCATCCATGCCATCGGTCTGGCGATAGACCATCGCCAGACCGTAGCATTGTCCGACGACCACCAGCACGAACAGCGCCATGGCCGGGCGCGGGTATCGGCGTGCCACCGAGTCCAGTGCCACGGCGATAAGCAGGGGGATGCCGGGGGCCGCGAACACCAGATAGCGCGCAAGAAACAGCGGCATGAACAGCGCCAGGACAAACAGCGAGATCGTCGGAATAAAAAAATAGCCGAGCAGCAACGGCCGGTAACGCCGTTCGCCGATGCCTTGCGCCACGATCAGCGTTGCGCAGAGCACGATCAGCAGCAAAGGCGCCAGCCGCCACCACGACGCGGGTGCCACGCGCGGCTCCATCAACATGAATTGCCAGGGCAGCCCCAGTGCAGCCTGCACGGTCACAGGCTCGATCCACGCCGCGACACCGGCGGACAACTGTTCAAGCAGATTCGGCAGCCACGGCACAAACAACAGCACAATCGCCGCGTTGGCCAGGCACCACGCGCGGGGTGAAAGGCTCGCGGCGTGATCCGCTCGCGCCCGCCACCAGAACAGCCAGTGCACCAGTACGCAGCCCGCGGCGAAATAATGCGTGTAAAACGCCGCGCTCATCAGCAACACGTACAGGCACGGCCAGCGTTTTTGCCCGGGTGTCCGCGCCCAGCAGACCAGCGCCACGGTCGCGGCCATCAGCCAGAATCCGAGCAGGGTGTACATCCGCACTTCCTGGCTGTAGCGCACCGAAACGGGCAGCAGCGCCAGCAACAGTGCCGCCATCCAGGTCGCCCGCCGCGTGGCCACCAGGCGCATCAACTGGATGCCGAGCAACACGCTGCCAACGTCCGCCAACACGCTCAAGCCCCGTGCCGCCCCGGCAGAATCGCCCCAGGTCATGCCCCAGTAATGCAGCAACACGTAATACAGCGGCGGATGCACATCCAGTGCGGTCAACGCCCAGATGCGCGCCGGCGTTTCTCGAGCCAGCAGCACACTGTAGGCCTCGTCATACCAGATCACGGGGACAGTAATGGAGTAGAACCGCACACACAGCGCGATAATCAGAACTGTCGCCAGAGCCAGCTGATCGGCCCGCACTGAAACATTCGCGTCTTTGAAAAAAGGTGCGGCTACCCAGAGTTTCATGTCCGTTGTCCTCGAAACAGCACGAACCGGAAAAAGCAGTACCCCAACATCAGGTTCAGCGCGGTAAACACTGTCACCGTCAGCAGCCCGCCCCAGTCGCGCGTATCGGCAATCGCGCCGATACCGAAGCTTGTGCCCCCCATCAGTGCGATAAACAGCACGTAGCCGAGCACCCATGTCTTGCTGTCAAAGGTGTAAAGCAGGTTCACGTAAAACGAGAACGCCGCCGCCACGCAGAATGCGCCGAAGTTACTGGCTGCCTGGGTCAACCCGATGGCGCTGCACAGGACGAAAAAAATCTGCCAGTGGATAAGTGCATCAGCGATGCCAATCACTGTCAGCGCAGGAAATCCTTTCATTACGGTTCCTTGCCATGGCTTGGTCCGGCTGACTTTCGAAGCTAGGGCAAGGCGCTTGAGTGGTCTACTGTCAGAAATTACAGGTGCGGGATGGATTGCGACGGTCGGTCAGGGTTACCACTGCAGCACCCTGCCGTGAGGCGGTTCCTTCATGACGATGAAACCGTAATCGCCAATCAGGTAAATCCGGTAATACAGGCTGTCCACCAGCGCTGGAAAACCCTGATAACCGACGCGGGTGGCGTTGCGCCGCTCGCGTTCGGCGACCACGTTGGTGATGCCTGCTGACGGCAGATTTTCCGCGAGCATGAAGTAGTCGACGTTGAGTAGATAGTGCAGCACCGGTAGCCGTTTGAATGAACCGGTCGCACTGACCAGCCAGCGATCGGAGTAGCTGACTGAGAGGTAAATCCGCTTCGCTTCACGCAGCTCGCGATGGGCGGCGATGTCGTGGCTCAGGCTGTACAGCGCGCTGTTGGCAAAGGTTTTCTGCAGGCTCAGCACCCGGCCATAGGCGAAGGACAGCGAGAGTGTCGCCAGCAGCGGGATGATCAGCAGCAAGGGCAAGCGGCGGTGCCCGGACGCCAGCGCAACGTGCGCCAGATAGAACAGCCCCAGCAGTAACACGCCGAACTCCATCAGGGTCCGCGCGCCTTCATTGAAATCCCGAAACAGCAGGGTGATTCCGGGCACCAGCCAGACCAGAACGGGCAGCGTGAGCAAACACAGCAGCAGGCTTGGCCAACGGCGTTGGCGGCCCCGAACCAGATGCAGACAGCCCACGAATGCACACAACACCAGTGCCACGAAAACCCAGACGTAGCCGCCGTGAAACAACAGTGCAACGTTCTGCAGCACCCGAGAGAAATTGATGCCGATCTGCAACAGCGGGTGGGTGTCCAGGTTCAACAGATCCGTTCTTCGTAACGTCTCCATGAACGGATAAGCCGTGACGCTATAGATCAGGATGCCGAGGCCCGCTTGTGCGAGCTTCCAGCCCAGCATCCGCAGGATTTGCGGCCACTGCATTTGCCGCTGAACAGCCCTGATCAACTCGACACCACACAGACCGAAAAACACATTGAGGCTGATCTGATACAGCCCGATCGCCAGCGCCAGCAACGCCGCCGGTACCAGCCAGCGCGGTACCCGCGATGAACCTTCGAACGTGATGGCGTAAATCACCGCGACCATGCTCAAGGCCATGATCGGGCCGTCGTATTGATAGGACAGGTTCTGCAGCAGAAACGGGTTGTACCAGAGCGGCAACGCGACCAGGCAACAGGCCAGGGTCGGTTCGACAAAGTAGTGAATGGTCAGCCGAGTCAGCGCCAGACTCATCGCCACGACCGCGAGCAACAGGGGTAACGGGTAGATGTTCGGTGCCGCCCCGGTGAACGTCAGCGCCTGATAAAACCAGTCGGCAAACAATCGGCCCTGCCCGGCCCAGGCATTGGCGGCAGCCAGCGTACGCCAGTTGTCGTCGATGTAAGGAAAGTCAGCGAGGATCAGCGGCAGGACGTACAGCGCGCTGGCAAGCAGGAAGAACAGCACGACTTGCCGCTGACTGAGCTCTCGCTCGAGAAATGCGCTCGCCCTCATGTCTGCGCCTCGGTTACTGCCGCGCGGGATTGCTGAGTGATACAGATTTGAGCCTTGCTTCTGGGTTTGTATCGCTCTTTCAGACCGGCGGTAAAACGGCAAAAGATCGCAGCCTGCGGCAGCTCCTGCACGGGAAATGTATCAACCCTGTAGGAGCTGCCGCAGGCTGCGATCTTTGGCTTTTGCTATCGCCTACATCAAGTGGCCGAACGCACCGCGCCCTGCGTTTCACCGCTCGGTTGCAACTTGAACACGTAGAACAACACTGTCAGCAGCACCAGGAACGCCGGCCCCACGTACAGTGCCACACGGGTGTCAGGGAAATACGCCATCAGGCCGACCACCAGCACCAGGAACGCCAGCGCGAAATAAGAGCTGACCGGGTACAGCCACATCTTGTATTTCAGCCCGGCACGTTCGCTGGCGCTCAAACCTTTGCGGAATTTCAGTTGCGCCAGCAGGATCATGACCCAGGTCCAGATCGCGCCGAAGGTGGCAATCGACGTCACCCAGACGAAGACTTTCTCCGGCACCAGGTAGTTGAGCAGCACACCGATCAACAAGGCGAAAATCGACAGCAGCAACGCCCGGCGTGGCACGCCGTTGGAGGTCTTGGCGAATCCGGCCGGGGCCTGGCCGTTCTGCGCCAGGCTGTAGAGCATGCGCCCGGTGCTGAAGATACCGCCGTTGCACGACGACAGTGCCGCCGTGATCACCACGAAGTTGATGATCCCGGCGGCGGTCTTGATGCCCAGACGTTCGAAGGTCATCACGAACGGGCTGCCTTGAGTGCCAATTTCGTTCCACGGGTAAATCGACAGGATCACGAACAACGCGCCGACGTAGAACAGCAGAATGCGCCAGAACACCGAGCCGATCGCATCGGGAATGGTCTTCTGTGGGTTCTTCGCTTCACCGGCGGTCAGGCCGATCATCTCGACACCGAGGTAGGCGAACATGACCATTTGCAGGGACATCAGCACCCCGGTCACACCGTTGGGCATGAAGCCGCCGTGAACCCACAGGTTGGAAATCCCCAGCGCCACGCCGTCGTTGCCGAACCCGAAGGCAATGATGCCGACGCCGCCGATGACCATGGCGATGATGGTGACGATCTTGATCAGGGCGAACCAGAACTCGAACTCACCGAAGGCCTTTACCGCGATCAGGTTGATCGAGCCCATGCTGACCAGCGCCGCCAGGGCCCAGATCCAGCGCGGCACATCAGGGAACCAGATGCCCATGTACACGGCGACGGCGGTGATTTCCGCGACGCAGGTCACCAGCCACAGGAACCAGTAGTTCCAGCCGGTGAGAAAGCCCGCGAGCGGGCCGAGGTAATCCTGGGCATAGCGGCTGAACGAACCGGCCACCGGGTTGTGCACGGCCATCTCGCCGAGGGCGCGCATGATCACCAGGATCGCCAGGCCGCCGAGAATGTAGGAGAGCATGATCGCCGGACCGGCCATTTCAATGGCCTTGGCCGAACCCAGGAACAGGCCGACACCGATACAGGCGCCGAGCGCCATCAGGCGGATATGCCGTTCACCGAGTTCGCGTTTGAGCGGGCCGCCGTGAGCGGTCTCGCCATGGGGCAGGTGATTGCCGACTGGCATAGGGATACAACCTCGTCTTGTTATTGGATATGACCGCCGAGTGGCGAAGCGTCGACCGATAGGCCTGAACTTCCCGAAACCGCGCCGGCCTCGTGGGCAAACGCGTCTCGCAGGTCCCGACCTGCAAGATCAGCGGGGGCGTGCAGTATAAAAAGCTTGTGACAGGGCTTTTCACTCTATAAGCCCTAACATTTAGCGGGAAATCTCGGCATTCCGCCGGTTTACGGAGAGGCATTACCTAGACTCCGTAGGATTTTTCCCCACTAAAAAGGCCAGCGAGTATTGCACAGCATTGGTGCATCGTCATGCCCTTGTGGTGAGGGGATTCATCCCCGAGGGCCTGCGCAGCAGGCCCAAGCTATTCAAAATCTGATCACCCCAGGTAAGGGCCGCTTCGCGACCCATCGGGGCGGTGCGACGTTTCGCTGAATCCCCTCGCCACAGGTGACTTCAATTTTCCCAACCCCACCTGAAAAACGAAAATTCCTACGGCATTTACAGATCTCCCAAGAGCAATCCGCCGCTAGCCTTCAGACCTTGATTACTGAACGCAGGGAGCGAACATGCCAGTCAAACCAAATACCTACCGTCTTCGTTTAGGCCGACATTCCGAAACAGGCCGAGCCTATTTCGTCACTTCAGTTGTGTATGACCGCCAGCCGGTATTTTCCGACTGGCGCACAGGCCGTTTATTGGTTGCAGAGTTTCGCCATGCCCATGAACAAGGCTTAATAGAATCCATTGCGTGGGTGATCATGCCTGATCACTTTCATTGGCTGATGCAGTTGAGCAGCGGCAGTCTGGGCGCTGTTGTTGGCGCGGTTAAGGCGCGTTGCACCCAAACCGTTAACAGAAAAACCGGTCGTCGCGGCCGATTGTGGCAAACCGGTTTCCACGACCGGGCAATTCGTGACGGCGAAGACTTGAAACCGTTCGCCCGTTACATCATTGCCAATCCGCTACGAGCAGGATTGGTGGAGCGGATTGGCGATTACCCGCTTTGGGACGCCTGCTGGCTCTAGGTCCGTTACCGAAGCCCAATCATGGTGATTTATCCGAGGTAAGGGGATTTATCTGTGTTTTGGAGGTTATCTGTGGTGAGGGGATTTATCCCCTCACCACAGATAACCTCCACTCAAAACAGCCACCGACTTCAGTTTTGTTCAGATGACTTCCCCGCACATTTTTTTCCCCATCACCAACCACCGTCTAAGCTTCAGTCAAGTCCGATCAATCTGCGTGAATGGATCAATCGACTATGGGCGCTTTGTGGCAAACCGATTCGAGTAAAGCCGTGGTTCCGACTGAACGTGTGGATGAAGCGCCGGTCCCCCCTAAAAAACGCCGCAACCGGCATGGCTGGAAGGCGTTCTGGTTATTGCTGCTGATTATTGCCATCGTCGTGGGTCTGGCCGCGAGCAAGGAGATGCGCACCTCGCGTTTCCAATCCCGGGAGCTGAGCCAGTACGCGGCGTCGCTCAAATATCAGCTGGAACCCGGCCCCAGCGAAGCGATCCGCTATCCGGGCAACGGGCCGTTCGATCTGCGTCTGGGCTACAGCTCCCTCGATGAATTCTTGCCGCGCCTGCTCAAGCGCGACTACGTGATCACCGAGCAGACGCGGTTTTCTCCGGCGCTGCTGAGCTACACCGACAAAGGCCTGTTCGTGCCCTATTCGGAAAAGATCCAGGCTGGGCTGTCGATCACCGATTGCCGCGCTGCGCCGTTGTATCAATACAAGTATCCGCAGCAGCTGTATTCGAGTTTTGCGGCCATTCCGCCGGTGGTGGTCAGCAGTTTGCTGTTCATCGAAAACCGCTTTCTGCTCGATCCCAAACAACCGCTGGCCAACCCGGCGGTGGACTGGCCGCGCTTCGGCATGGCCGCCTGGTCACAGGTGGCGAAGTTGCTGCACCTGCCGGGGCAATCGGCGGGCGGCAGCACTTTGGCGACGCAACTGGAGAAGTACCGGCACTCGCCCGATGGCCTGACGGTGTCCGGTGCGGAGAAGATCCGCCAGATGATTTCCGCCAGCGTGCGCGCCTATCAGCCCGGGCCGCAAACCCTCGGCGCGCGGCAGAACATCATCCGCGACTACCTCAACAGCGTGCCGCTCTCTGCCGTGCCGGGGCATGGTGAGGTCCATGGCATGGCCGAAGGTTTGCGGGTCTGGTACGGCAGCGATTTCAACCAGGCCAATGCACAGCTGAACAGCCCGGCCACCGACCCGAAAACCATGGCCGACAAAGGCCTGGCCCTGCGCGAAATGCTCTCGCTGATGATCGCCCAGCGCCGTCCTTCGCACTACCTGACCAAGGGCCGTGAAGAACTCGCCGACCTCACCGACAGCCACTTGCGCCTGCTCAAGCAGAACGGCGTGATCGACAGCGCACTGGCCGATGCCGCGCTGGCGAGCAAGGTCACTTACCGCGACTGGCAGACCCAGCCGACCCTCCAGCCGATCGAAACCAACAAGGGCATCAGCGTTGCCCGCAGCCGTCTGGCGACAATGCTCAATCGCCCGCTGTACGACCTCGATCGGCTCGACCTGTCAGCCACCAGCACCTTGCAGGGCGATCTGCAAACCCAGGCCACCGACTACCTGAAAAAGCTCGCCGATCCCGCGTTCGCCGGGCAGATCGGTCTGATTGGCGAACGCCTGCTCACCCCCACCAGCACCACCCAGGTGCGCTACAGCTTCACCCTGTTCGAACTGACCCCGGACGGCTCGCGGGTACGCGTGCAGACTGACAGCACCGATCAGCCGTTCGACATTAACGAGGGCAGCAAGCTGGAGCTCGGCTCGACGGCGAAAATGCGCGTGCTGACGACCTACCTGCAAATCATCTCCGAACTGCACGACAAGTACGGCGCCATGAGCGTGCCGGAACTGAAGAAAGTCGAAGTGCCGGATCAGGATCGTCTCAGCCAGTGGGTGATCGATTACCTGATCCAGAACAAGGATCACGACCTGTCGAAAATGCTCGGTGCCGCGCTCGACCGCAAATACTCCGCCAGCCCCGGCGAGGCGTTTTTCACCGGTGGCGGCCTGCATGTGTTCCATAACTTTCGCAAGGAAGACAACGGCCGCATGCCGACCTTGCGCGACGCCCTGCGCGAATCGATCAACCTGCCGTTCATTCGCCTGATGCGCGATGTGGTGCGCTACGTCACTTACTCCGGCCCCAACAGCAGCGCCGAATTGCTCAAGGACGACCGCGACCCGCGACGGCAGGAATACCTGGCCAGTTTCGCTGACCGCGAAGGCACCTCGTTCCTGCTCAAGTTCTGGAAGAAGTACAAGAACAAGGACACCCAGGCGCGCCTCGACACCTTCCTCGACAGCATGCGCCCGACGCCGATCCGCATGGCCGCCGTGCATCGTTACTTGCTGCCCAATGCCAGTCAGGAAGACTTCAACAGCTTCGTGCGCGCGCACCTCAAAGGCGCCAAGCTCACCGAAAAACTCACCGACGATCGTCTGATCCGGCTGTACGACGCCTACGGCCCCGGCACCTACGATCTGCCGGATCAGGGCTTCATCGCCAAGGTGCACCCGCTGGACCTGTGGTTGATGGGCTACCTGCTGCACAACCCGGATGCCACCTTCAGCCAGGTCGTCAAGGCCAGCCAGTTCGAGCGCCAGGAGGTCTACAGCTGGCTGTTCAAGAGCAAGCACAAAGGCGCCCGTGACAGCCGCATCCGTACCATGCTCGAAATCGAGGCGTTCCTCGAGATTCACCAGCGCTGGCAGAAAGTCGGCTATCCGTTCGACCATCTGGTGCCGTCGCTGGCCACCGCCATTGGCAGCTCCGGCGATCGCCCGGCAGCACTCGCCGAGCTGATCGGCACCATCCTCAACGACGGTGTGCGCATGCCGACCCTGCGCATCGACAGCCTGCATTTTGCCGCCGGCACGCCTTATGAAACGCGCCTGACCAACGACCCGCATGTCGGTAAACGGGTGATGCCGTCGGAGGTCGCAACGGCGATGCGCGAAGCCCTTTCGCAAGTGGTGGACTCGGGCACGGCGAAACGGGTGTCCGGCAGTTTCAAGACCGCCGACGGCACACCGTTGGTGATGGGTGGCAAGACCGGCACCGGCGACAACCGCATCGAAGCCATCGGCTCCGGCGGGCGGATCCTCAGTTCCAAGTCGATCAACCGCACCGCGACCTTCGTGTTCTACATCGGCAACAACCACTTCGGCACACTCACCGCGTTCGTCCCCGGGCGTTCGGCGGAGAACTTCAAGTTCACCTCGGCGCTGCCGGTGCAGGTGCTCAAGGGCATGGCGCCGATCCTTTCACCGTACCTGCAGCCGGGTACGCATACCCTGTGCCAGCCCGACCCGATGACCGCAGCACGTTAGGTTCGCTGCGGGGCGGTATTGGAGTATTTTTTGCCATTGAATTTCCGCTGTGTCGCGGCGTAAACCTGCCGTGCTTTCAACCTGTTTTTGCGCTTTTTTCGCGCCGGGTCATTTCTTAGTCTGATCGCTCCATTTTGATCAACGGACGATCAGGCCATGCCCAACCCTTCCCTGACACTGTATCGATCGCAGCAGACGCCTTCTGCCCAAGGTCATAAAAGTGTCCATTACGATCTGGTTAAAGACGCCCTTCCCGACTGGCTGTACAAGGCTTCGGCAGCACGGATCGAATCATTGAAAAACGTCACCCTGACCATGCCTGCATGGCATCGCAGCGCTGCGGCCAGCGAGCATCAACAGCTCAAGGATGAAATACGCCAGGCATGGATCGCGCAGAACAGCATCGATCGCGCGCTGAGCAATCTGCAGGATCCGCGCACCTTTGCCAGACCTTTGCTGCAACAGGCCCTGAAGACGCGCTTCGGTGTCGAGGACGACGTCGAAGACACCTGGGTACGGCTGTACATGCCGGCCAAGACCTCCTGGTGGGCGCATGACTTTGCCAACGGCACGCAAAGTCGCACGGTGTCGCTGCTGGACGCGGCATTGCACAACTTTTCCAGCGACGAAACGTTCACTGCCGACTCCTGCTTTATCACCCGTCCCGATGCGCTCGGGCAGTTTTCGGTCAAGGCGCTCACGCACAGGATCAGCGTCGAGCAGTTCAAGGCATTGTGTCGCGAGCTGGATATCGGCGCGCGCTATCAGACCCACTTGCACGAGTTCGTGCTTTCGAAAAACCCGGTGGCCCGTCAATACCTGCAGATCAAGGTGACACGCAGCCAGAAACAGACATTGCGGGTCGCCGCGCGCATGGCCCTGCTTAAAGGCGACATCGACCGTCTGGCATTTGAAGTGGTGCAAGGCATGCTCGAAGACCGTGCCCAGGTACTGTGGCACGGCAAGGCTGTGCGCTATCACACGCTGACGATGATGGACACAGCACTGACAGGCATTGTCCTGATCTGCGCCGACCCGCTTGCCGCCACGCGGCCCGTGCCGGTTCTGGCCTATGTGCCCAACGACCCGGAACACCCACTCAAGCAATATCCCGATTCACTGGCGTTCATGGCCGAGCTGACCCGCCAGTTGCGGGACACCTCAGCGTCCTCGTCCTACCAGCGGTTTTTCAGTCAGTTTGTCCCGCAGCGTCAGCGAGGCTATTTCTTCGCCCGATTGAACGAGCGCCTCAGTCATGTGACATGGCAGCCGACGCCCTCCGGGTCGAATTTGCCCAACTGGCGCGATACGCCTGTGGATCATCCCAACCTGCAATTTCGCGTGACGCCGGTTCAACAGGATCGCGAAACACGCTTTACCGGTGACCTGTGGCAGTACCTCTACCAGCAGAAACTCAACAAGATGCTCAACGATGCCCGGGAGATTGCGATAGCCACCGAATACGCCGATCGTATGGCCCGCTGGGCATGGTGGGACAACCTGGAAAAAATCCTCACGGACATGCTCAATCTGGCGATGCTGGTGGCCGTGCCCTTCGCTCCCGAGCTGGGCGTATTGATGCTGGCCTATACCGCGTACCAGGTCACCGATCAGATTGTTGAGGGAGTCGTCGATCTGGCCGAAGGTCACTTGGCCCAAGCCGGCGCTCAAGCCATCGGTGTGCTGGAAAGTATCGTGCAACTGGGGATTTTCGCTGCAGGTGCCGAATTGGGCAACGCGGCACTGGTCAAGCTCTCGCCGTTTTTTGAAAACCTGAAACCGGTAAAACTGGGCGACGGCCAGACACGCCTCTGGAACCCTGACCTCACTCCGTATCGCGTCACCGACCAGATACTGCCCGCCACCACCCGTCCTGATGCGCAAGGCTTGCACGTACTGGGCAACAAGCACGTGGTGAAACTGGATCAGCAGGTGTTCGAGGTGACCCGGGATCCGCTGAGCGGTGAACACCGGATTCGTCATCCACGCCGCCCCGACGCCTACGCGCCGACACTCAGGCACAACAGCCATGGCGCATGGGTCGGTGAGTCGGAAAACCCGCGTCAGTGGCAAGGCCCGCAATTGATGCGCCGAATCGGCCATGCCACCGATGGATTCAGCGATGCGCAACTGGAACAGATTCGCCAGTTGACCGGCACCGACGAGAACATCCTGCGGCGCATGCATGTGGAAAACACCCCGCCCCCGCCTCTGCTCGCCGATACCCTCCTGCGCCTGGCAAGCCACCCGGCACCAAAGGACGTGGCGCAAGCTCTTTCTGCCCCGGCCGCCCGGGTACTGCGCGACTGCCCGCAACTGACGCCGGTGCTGGCCGAACGCGTGATTGGCCTGGCCCGTCCACTGGAGATGCAGCGGATCACCCTGCGACGGCAGGTGCCGCTGCGTCTGAAAACCCTGGCCCGCGAGCTGGAGTTTGAGGTGCAGTCGGTTCGAGCGGCGCAAGGGCTGCAGCGCGAAGCGCTGATCACGGTCGAGAGCGAACGCCTGGCCTTGGGCGCGTTGCGTCATCACAGCGATGCCTTTGGCGCGCTGCGGATCGACATCCGTGACGGAACATTCGACGGCCCCCTGCGCAGCAGTGCCGGCGTCGAGTCGGCCGAGCGGAACCGGGTGATGGTGCGCACCGGCGAGAACCTTTATCAGGTGCGCGATGGCTCGAATCAACTGCTGCACCGGGCTTGCGGTCTGTATGAAGCGATTCTCCATGCGGGCGAACATCAGGGCCGCAGCGTACTGGGTTACAGCACCCGCGACGCCGCGCAGCTCAAACAATGGATCATTGCCAAAACCACCGCGCCGAGCGAACGGCGCACGGTGCTGGCCGAACCGCCGATCCGCCCCGTTGTTCAATTCGACACTCAACTGTTGGTGCGCGGAGGTGGTTTGAGCCGAGACGGCGAGAGCCTGCATGAACGCATCGAGGATCTGTATCCGCACTTCACGGCGCGCGAGGTCGATGCCTTTGCCCAGGCCTTGACCGAACAGGGCGAACCGCTCAAAGCCATCGAGGCAATGGAGAACGATCTGGAAGAACTGCGTGAAACGATCAATCGCTGGCGCTATCAGCAACCGGACACCTGGGGACCGGGCAGTCATCAGTTTCGCGATGGCGGCGGATTACATATCCACAACCGTCTGCTCGATTGTCTGGAACGCAAGACCGAAAACTTGGGGCAACGCACCGATCCATCCTCCTACGCGCTGGACCTGTCGCGCGAGATGCTTGCGCTGGATCTGGAAACCTGGTGGGCCAAACGTCCGGCGATGAAAAAATTTCTCGACAAGGTCACCGTACTCAAACTCGATAACACCCGATTTGCCACTGATTCCAGCGGTTTGCTCAAGGACTTCCCGCACCTGATCGAACTGAGCGCCAAAGGCTGTGATCTGACTCGTTTGCCAGAGCGCATCGGCACGTCCTTGCGCCGGCTCGAACGTTTGCGCCTGAGCGATAACAAGATTGTGCTGGATGCCGCTGCCGTCGAGCGTTTACGTACCCTGACGTATCTGGAGGTGCTCAAACTCGATGACAACCCGCTGGGGCTGTCGCCGAACCTGTCACGCATGCCCAGGCTCAAGGTGGTGAGCCTGAAGAACACCGGGCTGACCGCCTGGCCTGAAGGCATTCTGGCCAGGCCTCGTCCGCGTGGCCTGTTACTCGACCTGCGCGGCAATCCGCTGGCGACAATTCCGGAGGTGGTCAGCGGCTCCGAGGCACAGTGGCTGGTGGCCCGTACGCGCCTGGACGTGATCAGGCTCTCGGAGGTCAATCAGGTGATCTACCAGGCCCATCGACGCGCGGTGGGTCTGCCCGAGGAAACGCTTCTGCCGGCCGACCCGGTACGCAATTTCTCGATCATTTCCGCGTTTGGCGCCGATTATTGGAGCGACGTGCCCGGTTGGGGCATCAACCGCGAAACGCCTTGGTCGGAGTTGGTGGAAGAACCGGCTGCGCAACCGTTCATGGCGACGCTGCTCGGCGTACGCGAATTCGCCGACTATCGCGCCGGCGGTGAACTGCGCCAGCAATTGATGCAACGTGTGTGGCGCATGCTCGACGCCGTGCACCACGACACTCGGTTGCGGGAAAAACTCTTCACCATGGTGGTCGCTCCGGTGGACTGTGCGGACGCCGGCGCTCAGTTGTTCAACCACATGGGCATCAACGTGCTGGCTTCCGAGGCCTACGCCTACGCGATCGGCCCCCGGGAACTGGAAAACAGACTGGTCACCCTGGCCCAGGGCGCGGCGCGCCTGGAACAGGTGAACGACATTGCCCGGGCAGATGTCGAGAGCCGCGGTGGCACCCCGGACGATGTCGAAGTCTACCTGGCCTACCAGACCGGCCTGGCCAGACGCCTGGGCCTGCCCTGGCAGACCGAGTCCATGTTGTTCCGACCGGTGTCGGGCGTGACTGACGCGATGATTGATACAGCGTATGACACGGTGCTGGCACTGGGTGAAGGCGATGGTCTGGTGGACAAGATGCTCGAACAGGACTTCTGGCAGAACTACCTGCAAGAGCAGTTTCCCGCGCGCCTGGCATCGAACAAGCATCGCTACCTGAAGCTGTTCGAACAACTGGAAACCGTGCGCGAAGTGCAGCAGCAATGGCTGGATTCGACCACGGATCAACAGCGCACCGAGCGGCGCAACCGACTGCGCGAACTCGCTGCCGGTCTGCCGATCCCCGACACCGTCCTGTTCGCTGATACACCGATCAGCGAAGCGGCCTATAACCGCGTGCTGATCGATTTGGTGGACGAGGAAAAGGCTCTGGCCAGACGTTTGACTCGTGATGCCATGAGACGCGCCGGTCTGTAACGGTACGTACACCGCGCTGGCCCAATCGCAGGCGTGCGCCGCCGGCCCACTGGGCCAGCGCAGTCCCCGGTGGCAGAACGGCTGTCAGCCAGTCTGCCACCGGAAAAAGCGCAATGGCGGTCTTAGACACCCGAGGGAGGCGTGGCACTGAAGATCAGTTGTACGGTGCCATGGTACGTCCCGGGCTTATAGCCATCGGCGGGTACCTTCGGCTGGATCTCCAGTGCAAAGCGCCCGCCTTTACTGGCCTGAGCCGCCGAAACCACTTCCCGGGGGGTGGGGTCATGGCTCAACGGTTGCCCATTGAAACTGACCTGCAAAAAGATAGCGTCCCGCCCGTTGAACAGATAAGGCTCGGCATCCAGCCGCGCTTCGATCGCGCTGGTGCTGTGTTTGACATCGAAATTCTTGCGCAGCCCCTGCAAGGTCGAGGTATGGATATTCCACGGCAGCGTCTGCTGCAGATGAATCCAGTTGGCTTCGGCGGGAAGCACATAGAAGTCCAGAGTCGGTATATCCACCGACACCTCGAACGTGCGCGCTTCCCTGGCCGCGAACGCTTGCGCACTTGCCAGCGCCATCACGCTGCACAAAGCAATGGTCGATTGCTTGATCATGTCTGCTACCTGTTGCATCGAAAAAAGCGGCAGGGCGAATCCCCCTTTTGCCGCCGCGGGTTACTGGCTGGCGACACGCAGCGCTTTCCTGGCTGCACCTTCGACCAGGTTGAAACGGTATTCCCGGCCCGGTTTCTTCTCGAATTCGAACGACTTGCCAGCCAGGAGGTGGTGCTTGGTGGTCGGTTCGCAGTCGGTCTCGTTCTTTTGCGAGCAGTTGCGAAACTCATCGATCACCACCACCGTATTGCCGTTGTTACGCAGCCGATAAACCCCGGCACGGTCATCGATGACCGTGTCGAACCGAGCGTCTTTCGGCCGGACAAAGAACACCGTGCCAAACCCGGTCATGACATTGACGCCGGCCGAGAGGTTTTCCTTGTAAGCCTCGCGCTCTTCGCTGGAAACGGCGAACTGGTCTTCCTTTTCCGGGACCACCGGCACAAAGCGCACCCGGAAATAGCGCTCGGTATCGCGCTTGCCCATCAGCACCAGACGGGTGGCCTGCATGCCGTTGGCCGGAACAATCAACCGCGCCGGACTGGCCATCAGTCCATCACGGCTGCTGCCATCGGCTTGCTGCCTGACCGGGACTTCGCGGTGACTGCCATCCGCGTCGTAAATGATCTCCAGAATGTTGACCTTGACGAATGCGGTGCCGTCGCCGCTGTTGAATACCCGCTTGAGATAGGTGCTCTTGTCGCTGTCGAGGTAGTCGTAGACCGTTCCGACATTGATTTGCGGCCCGGCCTGAACACCTGCGCAACACAGGCTCAACCCCAGTAAAACCCATAGACCTTTCATACCTTTGAACCTCGTGAAGTTGAACATGGCGCTGGCACGCCTCATCGATCTACGGCCCATCAAATGTCCGAATCCCAGATCACCGTGATATTGCCGACGTAGGTGCCACCCACCCCGGGTATCAATATGATCGGCAGAACATATTCCGGGATTTCAAAGTGCAGGACGCCGGCTCCTCTATCCACATAAAAACCGGGCTGGAACTGTTGCGCGCTGGCTTGGCCGACACGCAGACGACGGCGGTTGACCGGTTGGCCGGAAAGGTCAGTCAACCCATTGGGCAACGTGACGCTGACCCGTACTTCGATGTAGTTGTCTGCCGAAGCCGGGTTTTGAATCACACATTCGAGCAGCCCGCGGGAGTCGCATTCCAGGTGCATCTTGAAACGCGATGAGGCCGAAATATGAAAAGGCTGATCGCGAAACAGTCGCACCGGTTTGCGTCCGGCCTGCAACCAGCTTTGCCAGCCACCGGCAGGCACCAGGCGAATTTTTTCGCCGCCCGGCGGAATGTCGACTTTCAAGGTGTGCTGAACTTCCAGGTTGAAATCCAGCGTCAGCTCGGTGTCGTCAGGAATCATCACGTCACCGAAATCGAAATCGCCTCTTGGTCCCATGCTGTATCTCAACGTACCGGTGTAATTGCCGGACGACATTTTCAGCGGGTCGGGTGTCCGTAATTCGTAGGCAAAATCGAGGTAGCCGTAAGTCATTCCGGGGATGTTGAACTGAGCAATTTTGGTGCAGGAACGTTCGTCGGGAACCTTCCAGAAAAAAGCGTAGGTTGACGCCCCGAGAAAGCCCACTCCGGTGGTGCCACAGGGAGGCGCCGGATTGACCCAGCCGTAGCCGTGCCACAGGCGGTTGTGACCCTCACTTGCGGTCGAGGAGCCCGTCAGACTGGCCGCTGAATGACTCAGCACATAGTTGGACCCCACACCTGAGATACGCACTTCCAGATTGCGGGTTTCACCGGTTTCGGTATGGCTGACGGTCAAGGTGCGCCATGCCCCCGGCACTTTGAACATCGCACTGTTGCGCTGGCTGGCATTGGCCTGAATGGGCTGACTGGACTGCACCTGAGTCATCAGCCGCAGGCTGAAGGTATTGCTGTCGCGGCAGATTTGCGGGTAATACTCGCAGTACCCGGTGGAAGGTGTCTGATTGATGAACTCGTTTTTCTGCGGGTTGGCGGGATCGGGTTTGAACAGCGCTCGGATTTGCAGCGACGCCGCCTCAACGGGCGGTGCCGCCAACAACCCCAACAGACATAGCCACTGCCCACGGCGCAGCCAGCGCGACGCGCATTTTTTGAAGCTGACCATTCAACTGGCCTCCTGTCGTGTGAACGAGACGTCGGCCAATGTGTCGGGTGAGCAGCGCAGATCGCCGATCATCAGCACGTTGCTTTCACTGCGGTGTTTGTCGGTATCGAGCCGGAACTGGCACAACAACTGATCGGCGTAGCGCACTTCCAGGGTCGGTGAGCCGACATGCATCTCCATCGAGAAGAACCCGTCGACCTCGCTCACCCCACGGCTGGCGTGGTTGATCACGTGGTGGCCCTTGAGCGGCCGCCCTTGCGGATCGAGCAGACGTCCGAGCACGGTCACGGTTTTCATCACGCGCACCTTGCGGTACTCCACGCCCCCCTTGTTCAGGTGGTAGCGGGTGCGCGCCGGTTCGATGTTCGCGGCGGGGGCGTGGTTGCCCTGGAAGTCGAAGCTCACCGAACTGTTCTTGTAGGCGGTCAACGGGATGAAATTGCGCCCCACCCGCAACGCCGCGCTGCCTGCGCCGAGATCGTCGGCACGCAGGGCAATGTCGTCGATGTCTGACTCGACATCGACGATCATCCCGGCGCCACGTCCCGGATGCTGGCTGGTCATGACCAGTTGCTGGCCTCCCATGACCACCGTGCTGTCGAGGTTGAGGCCGCCAGTGAAGTTGCCGTTATAGGACGAGCGCTGAAGAAAGCCGTCGCCATTGACCTGATCGGTACGAAAGCTGGCCAGACTCGCCAGGCCGACCCCGTATGTGTCGGTCAGCGCAGTCACCGACACGCTTTGCAGGACATGGTCCTGCAGGTCTTTGCGATAGCCGAACGAGCCATTGTTGTCGCGGCTGCCATCACGGGCGGTACGACTGCCGATACTGGCGGACAGTTGCTGGCCAGGCCCGCCCAGCGCCATGTTGATACTCAGGTCGATCCCGCGATTGCGTGCATCGCCACTGCTGTAACTGCCCGGCCGATCGAACAGCGACAGACGCCAGTTGGCGTCACTGCCAAACAGCTCGGTGCGTTGTGTCCAGCTCAGGTCCATGCCCACGCCTTCGACGTTGCCTTCGCTGTGCGAGACCCGCGCACTCAGAGAGTTCTTGCGACTGATGCGGTGGTTGAGCGCCAGCGACGAATTGCTGGTTTCGCCGATGAACACGTTGCGCTGGCGTACGCGGGTGCCATCGGGCAGCGTGTCGTAGGTGTTGCGGGTGTCGAGCCAGCTGCGGTTGTGGCTGACCACCAGGCTGCCGGCGCCGTAGTTGTACAAGCCCTGCACATCGGCGCCGGTGCCGTGATCTTCGGTCTGGTAAAGGTTGGCGTAGAGGCTGATGCTGTCCGCCAGGCTCCAGTCGATCGAGCTGCCGTACTGCAACGTGTCGCGTACCTGGCGCGCTGACAGGCCGAGGATCACTCGCGGGTGCAACAAATAGTTGAGCGCGGCGCCGGCGGTGAGATCGCCGCTTTGCTGTTGCTCCCAATTGCTCAGCAGTTTGCTTTCCTGCCCGGCGAACACGTTGTAGCGCCAGCGCTCGTCGAGGTTTTGCCAGTTGACCGGTTTGTAGACCAGCTCCTGAGTCGTCGAGGTGGTCTGGCCGTCTTCGATCAGGCGCACTTCCACCTCATAAATGCCACCGGGCAGCGGTCGGGTATCGAGGGTCTGCAGACCGGCAGTGACTGACTGGGTGTTGATCAATAGTCCATCGCGATAGATTTCCACCGATGCCTGGCGATTGGCGGTGACGAAAATCGGGTAGACGCTGGGCCGCGGGCTATCGACCGCCAGACTGTCGGAGCTGCCATACATCACGCCGACCGCCGTGTCCGGGCTGGTGCCGAACGAACGGGGCTGGCGGGTCAGGCCTTCGGAATTGGGGGTGAAATAGCCCAGACGGAAAAAACTGCCCTGCAGTTCGCGCTGGGTGTAGAGCTCGTGCACCGCGTGATAGGTCTTGGTGTCCGGCCCGCCAAGGCGCGCCAGCTGCATATTGAGGGACTGGCTCCAGTTGCCGAGACTGGCACTGGCTTCCAGACCGAAACGTCCGCCCAGATCCTGATCCTGGCCGCCGTTGAGGTTCAGCTGATTGCGCAACATCAAGCCGTGGCTGCCACCTTCCGGCTGATCATGAAAACGCTGGACCTGCAGATCGCGCTCGGCGTTGGCAGTGGCGATCGACAGCAGCGAGTTTTGCAGGTTGTAATGCAACTCCAGCAATTGCTCGGGACACTGTCCGCTGCATTTGCCGAGGGCCACACCGGGTTTGAGAATGCTGGCCCACGTTTGCTGTTCGATTGCGCTGTAACGGCTGTCACTGGTGTCAGTGAACTCAAGCAAGGTAATGCGATCATCGCGTGACAACACAATCATTGCCTCGCCCAGCGGTTGTTGATCAAGTTCGACACGAACCGCCAAAGGCACATCAAAGAAATGCTCTTCGAAGTCCGCCGGCAGACCTTTCGCCTGAGCCAGCAAACTTCGCGGGGTATTATCGACTGGAGGCGGCGCCGCCAGTACGCTGCTGCTAAAAAGCAACGCAAGCGCAGTCGCGATGGGCGTCATCGGATACATGAATTAATACTCTGATTACCGGAAGTAAAAGCCCGGCCGGGCAACTTGCAAGTTGCAAATCGCCGACCGGTTACGCCACTTGAACAAGTAACGTCAGGTATTGCCGTTATTACTTACACCGAAGGTTCGACGACCAGCATGACCACACCGGTGTAATCGCCAGCGGCCGGTTTGGCACCGGTGGCGCTGATCTTGAACGGTGCGCGATAACGCGTATTGGACTCGGTATCACCCACCACTTCCTGCGAAGTGGTGGTCAGCGTCTTGCCGTTGAGTTCAACCTTCAGATCGATGGTCTGGTTGCCGGCGATCAGCTTCGGCACGCCTTCCAGACGCGCATGGACCTTGCCTGCGGTATGCAGCACATCGAAGTGGCCGTTGACTTCGCGCATCGAAGCGGTCGCCGGGTTGTAGCTCATGTCCTGATCCTTGTTGACCAGATCGGCATCCACCGGCACCGCATAGAAGTCGTCAGCCGGTACGTGCGCCACGAGGCTGATCGAGTGCTTGGCTTCGGTCGCAGCAAACGCCATCGAGGCGCTCATGGCCAATACAGTCAGAGGGGCGGCAAAGGCGAGTTTCTTGAGCATCATTGAATACCTGTCTTATATAAATTAGTTGAGTCGTCAATCAGTCAAGGCAAACAGAACAGTCACGAGCAGTCCCTGTTCACCACTAACTTTCAACGCCGAAGCATGTTCAACCAATTTATCTTCAAAGTAAGCAGGCAACGTCCTGCGACCTTGTAGCCTGGACGCCATCAGATGAGAAAGAAAAAACTACAAAACTCAGGAAAGTTCTTGTCCGACTGTAAGATACCGGCTACAGCGCGCCACCCGAGTGACTGTACGCGCCACAACTTTGCAGCAACTTCCGTCAGACATGTACGACACTTTTCCGGAAATAAAGGGCGAAACAGAACATTAGAGACTCAGCACTAATCTGCGCCTTTGCCGGGGGATTTAATACTGCGTTTTCTTGATCATTTTCCGGTTTTTTTGGGCCGCAGATTCGATCGATCAGGTGAGCACCGTTGGTCAGGCCCCCTTGCATGACGGGTAAGATATATCTTAAGTTGTATCTAAACACGACGAGAGAGAAGGAAAATGAGAGACCATCATGCCCCCCATAACCACCGCGAACACGGCGACGGCCGTGACGGCTTCGAAAAACGCCCCGGCCGTGAACGCGGCGGACGCGGCCCACGGGTGTTCGCCCCGGGCGACCTGAAATTGTTGCTGCTGGCGCTGATCGCCGAGCAGCCGTGCCACGGCTACGACCTGATCCGCCAGATCGAAGGCATGTTCGACGGCGCGTACAGCCCAAGCCCCGGGGTGATCTACCCGACCCTGACTTTCCTCGAAGAAAGCGACCTGATCAGTGGCGACGCCGAAGCCGGCAAAAAGCGCTACAGCGTCACTGACGCCGGTCGTCTGTCTTTAAGTGAGCAAGCCGTCGCACTGGACGGTGTGCGCATGCGCATTGACGTCAGCAAACGTTCGTTGCGCGGCCACGACCGGCCGCCGGAAATACACGAGGCCGTGCACAACCTGCGCCATGCCCTGCAAATGCACCACGGCCGCTGGAGCGCCGAAGAAATCCTGCGTGTGCGTGACCTGCTCAACGACACCGCCAAAGCCATCGTCGACGGCCCCGCCGTTCAATCTGCCCCGGAGAAAGCCGAATGACTGCAGTCGATACCCAAACCATTCACCGCGTGATGCACGACATCAAACGCCGCAAGCTCGAAGTGCTGCGCGTGGTCGACCTGACCCCGCGCATGCGCCGCATCACCCTCGGCGGCCCGGAGCTGGCCGGGTTCATCAGCCTGGGCACCGACGATCACGTCAAACTGCTGTTCCCGCAGAACGCCGAACAGGCAGCAGCGCTGGAGACCATGGTGCTCGGCGCGGGCAAGGACAATGGCCCGATGCCCGAGATGCGCGACTACACCCCGCGTCGCTATGACCTGGAAAAACTCGAGCTGGACATCGACTTCGTCCTGCACGGCGACGGCCCTGCCTCGACTTGGGCCGAACAGGCCAGGCCAGGGCAATTCCTGCACATCGGCGGCCCGCGCGGCTCGATGATCGTGCCGGACATCTTCGACAGCTACCTGCTGATCGGCGACGAAACCGCCCCGCCCGCCATCGCCCGACGCCTCGAAAGTCTGGCGGCCAATCGCAAGGCACTGGTGGTGATCGAGGTGGAGAACGGTGCCGAGCAACAGGTGCTGGAGAGCGCGGCGCAGGTCAACGTGATCTGGGTGCTGCGCGAAGGTGGCAAGGACAACCTGCTGACCACCGTCAGACAGCTGCAGGTGCCCAAGGGCAATCTGTATGCGTGGGTGGCGACCGAGACCAAAGTCTCGCGGCAGATCCGCCGGGTGCTGCTGGATGAGCATGGGCTCAATGAACAGTTCGTCAAAGCCGTGGGCTACTGGCGGGCCGAGGGTTCCGCAGAAGAGTGATTTGCCCTGTAGGAGCTGCCGCAGGCTGCGATCTTTTGATCTTGTTTTTGAACAATCAACGTCAAAAGATCGCAGCCTGCGGCAGCTCCTACAGGTGCTTTAACTTCGTGCAAATCTCCAGCGATCCAGGCCGATCACCAGCAAGCCAATCAGCACAAACCCCACCAATATCCCCCCGGCATTGATGAACACCTGTGCATAACCGAGCAGCGCCACATCAATGAACGGATACGCGTACGCGCCGAGCTGATGCCCGCGCAACAACGCGTAAACGAAATACACCAGCGGGTAAATCAGCCACAGCGGCAAGTGCCACAGGCGCAACGTGCCTTTGGGTACGCAAAACCACCAGTAGCCGAGAAACAGTAGCGGCATCACGTCGTGCAGCAGTTCGTCAGCGATAAACTGCCAGCCCTGCGGATGCCACAAATGCCGCAGCAGAATGCTGTAAGCGAGACCGACCACGGCGATGCTCACGGCAATCCCGCTGCTGACCCACGGCTGCAGAAACCAGCGTTGCGCGGCGGATTCACGCCGGGTAACCGCGCAGGTCAGCACGCTCGCCACCAGGGTGTTGGTCAATACGGTGAAGTAGCTGAAAAAACTCACCAGCCCGCCCAGCAGGCTGGCGTCAACACTCAGCCGTGCGAGGAAAATCAGGTACAGCTGAATGCTCAGCCCGGCCCAACCGAGGCTGGCGATGACCGTGATCAGGCGTCGCCGCATAACGGCGTCCATCTCAGAGCGGTCGCTTGGTGCGCATCAGTTTCACGTACAAGCGCTCGACCTTCTCCCGTGCCCAAGGCGTTTTGCGCAGGAACGTCAGGCTCGACTTGATGCTCGGATCGCTCTTGAAGCAGCGGATATCGATACGCTCGGCCAACCCCGACCACTCGTAATGCGCCACCAGCGCATTGAGGATCTGTTCGAGGGTGACGCCATGCAGCGGATCAGGAGAGTGGTCGTTCATGCCAAGCCTTTGGACGGAGTGAAAATGCACAAGCCGCGCACCTTAGCCGAGGGGCCGGTCAGGTGGAAGGCCTTGGATCAAATGTAGGCCAACCGCAGAAGATCGCAGCCTGTGATCCGCGCCACAATGCGCCCGTTTGACGCACTGTTACCGAATCCGAAACGCTGCATGTCTGCAAAAGCCCTTTGTCTTTTTGTTGCAGATCATTATCCTGCCGCCCTTCAGCTGAATCGCTTCACTGCCTGCGTCAAATTGAAGCGCTCGGTTTACCCCTGTAAAACACCAAAAAAAGACTGACCCATGCCTGATTTTTCCTTCTCCCGAGACAGCGCTATCTCAGCCCTGCGCCTGCTCGGCGGCTGCACCGCGCTCGGCTTCGCCACTTACGCCCAGGCAGCCCCCGCCCTCGACAGCGACTCACCGTGGATGCTCGGTGACTGGAACGGCACCCGTAGCGAACTCGCGGAAAAAGGCTACGACTTCAAACTCGATTACACCGGCGAAATGGGCAGCAACCTGCACGGCGGCTACGACCACGATCGCACCGCGCGTTACAGCGATCAGTTCGGTCTGGGCACGCACCTGGACCTGCAAAAAATCCTCGGCTGGGACGATGCCGAATTTCAGTTGACCCTCACCAAGCGCAGCGGCAACAACATCAGCAACGACCGGATCAACGATCCACGCGTGGGCGGCTTCACTTCGGCCCAGGAAGTCTGGGGCCGTGGCCAGACCACACGCCTGACGCAGATGTGGTACCAGCAGAAATTCTTCGATCAGAAGCTCGACATCAAGGTCGGCCGTTTCGGTGAAGGCGAAGACTTCAACAGCTTCCCGTGCGACTTCCAGAACCTGGCGTTCTGCGGCTCGCAGGTCGGCAACTGGGTCGGCGGCATCTGGTACAACTGGCCAGTCAGCCAGTGGGCGCTGCGGGTCAAATATCACCTGACCCCAGAGTTGTACGCGCAGGTCGGCGCTTACGAGCAGAACCCGTCGAATCTCGATCGCGGCAACGGCTTCAAACTCAGCGGCAGCGGTACCCAGGGCGCGGTGCTGCCGGTGGAACTGGTGTGGACGCCGAAGCGCAATGGCCTGCCGGGCGAATACCGTGCCGGTTACTACTACAGCAGCGCCAAGGCCTCTGACGTCTATAAAGACCAGAACGGCCAGCCTGCCGCCCTGAGCGGCGAAGCCTACCGCAGCGCGTCGAGCAAACACGGCGTGTGGTTCGGCGCGCAGCAGCAAGTCACCAGCATTGCCAGCGATCATTCGCGCGGCTTGAGCGTGTTCGCCAACGCGACGATGCATGACAAGAAAACCAACGCGATCGACAACTACGTGCAGGCCGGCGTCGTTTACAAAGGCCCGTTCGATGCCCGCGCCAAGGACGACATCGGTTTCGCCCTGGCCCGCGTGCACGTCAACCCGGCCTTCCGCAAAAACGCCGAAGCGAGCAATCAGGCGCAGGCGGTCTACGACTACGACGACCCGTCCTTGCTGCCACCGCAGGACACCGAATACAGCGCCGAACTGTATTACGGCGTGCACCTCGCCAACTGGCTGACGGTGCGCCCGAACCTGCAATACATCCGCCACCCCGGTGGCGTGAACGACGTCGATGACGCGCTGATCGCGGGGATCAAGATCCAGTCGTCGTTCTAAAAAACACTGAAGAAACCTGTGGGAGCTGGCTTGCCAGCGATGCGATTTCACATTCGACATTATTGTCGGCTGACACTCCGCCATCGCTGGCAAGCCAGCTCCCACAGGGAAACTCATGAAATTCGTTAGCTAGACAAGTTTTTATCTGAACCATACCTGCGCCCAATCGTCATCTAAAGTGACTACAGCGCGGGACTACATAAACGTCACGGAGAATCACACTATGAGCACCGAAAGTGCTTCGAGTCGGGGCCGTCTGCTACCGAGCCTGCTCGGCATTCTGCTTCTACTGATGGGCCTGGCCATGCTGGCCGGAGGGGTCAAGCTGAGCATGCTCGGCGGCTCGCTGTACTACCTGCTGGCCGGTATCGGCATCGCGCTGAGCGGCATTCTGTTGCTGCTGCGCCGTCGTGCAGCGCTGGGCCTGTACGCCATCGTGCTGTTCGCCAGCACGGTCTGGGCCCTGTGGGAAGTCGGTCTGGACTGGTGGCAACTGGTGCCGCGCCTGGCCCTGTGGTTCGTCCTCGGCATCGTGATGTTGCTGCCGTGGTTCCGTCGTCCGCTGCTGCTCAATGGCCCGGCGCCGCTGGGCACCGGTGGTCTGAGCGTGGCCGTGGTTCTGGCCGGTGTCACCGCTCTGGCCAGCCTGTTCACCCACCCGGGCGAAACCTTTGGCGAACTGGGCCGCGACACCGCGGACATGACCAGCACCGCACCGCAAATGCCTGACGGCGACTGGCAGGCCTACGGCCGTACCGAGTTCGGTGACCGTTACTCGCCGCTGAAGCAGATCACCCCGGCCAACGTCGGCAAGCTGCAAGAAGCCTGGCGCATCCAGACCGGCGACCTGCCAACCGCAGATGACCCGGTCGAGCTGACCAACGAAAACACCCCGCTCAAAGCCAACGGCATGCTCTATGCGTGCACCGCGCACAGCAAAGTGCTGGCGCTGGATCCGGACACCGGCAAGGAAATCTGGCGCTTCGACCCGCAGATCAAGAGCCCGGTGGGCTTCAAGGGCTTCGCCCACATGACCTGCCGTGGCGTGTCGTACTACGATGAAGCGGCTTACGCCAAGTCTGAAAACGCCGCGTCCGCCGTCATCTCCGAAGCCGGCAAAGCCGTTGCTCAGGCCTGCCCGCGTCGCCTGTACCTGCCAACCGCCGATGCCCGCCTGATCGCGCTGAACGCCGACACCGGCAAGATCTGCGAAGGCTTCGGCAACAACGGCGTGGTCGACCTGACCCAAGGCATCGGCCCGTTCACCGCCGGTGGCTACTACTCCACCTCGCCGGCCGCGATTACCCGTGATCTGGTGATCATGGGCGGTCACGTTACCGACAACGAATCGACCAACGAGCCATCGGGCGTGATCCGCGCTTTCGACGTGCGCGACGGTCACCTCGTATGGAACTGGGACAGCGACAAGCCGGACGCCACCGAGCCATTGGCCCCAGGCGAAACCTACAGCCGCAACTCGGCCAACATGTGGTCGCTGGCCAGCGTCGACGAAAAACTCGGCATGGTCTTCCTGCCACTGGGCAACCAGACGCCTGACCAGTGGGGCGCTGACCGCACCCCAGGCGCCGAGAAATTCAGCGCCGGCATCGTCGCCCTCGACCTGGCCACCGGTAAAGTGCGCTGGAACTACCAGTTCACTCACCACGACCTGTGGGACATGGACGTTGGCAGCCAGCCAACTCTGCTCGACATGAAAACCGCCGACGGCGTGAAACCGGCACTGATCGCTCCGACCAAACAGGGCAGCCTGTACGTCCTCGACCGTCGTGACGGCACGCCGATCATCCCGATCAAGGAAATCCCGGTACCGCAAGGCGCCGTGAAAGGCGACCACACCGCACCGACCCAGGCCCGTTCGGACCTCAACCTGCTGGCCCCGGAACTGACCGAAAAAGCCATGTGGGGCGCCAGCCCGTTCGACCAGATGCTGTGCCGCATCCAGTTCAAGGAACTGCGCTACGAAGGCCAATACACGCCTCCGTCGGAACAGGGCAGCCTGATCTACCCGGGTAACGTCGGCGTGTTCAACTGGGGCGGCGTCTCGGTCGACCCGGTTCGCCAGATGCTGTTCACCAGCCCGAACTACATGGCCTTCGTTTCGAAAATGGTGCCACGCGAGAAAGTCGCCGCCGGCAGCAAACGCGAAAGCGAAACCGCCGGCGTGCAACCGAACACCGGCGCGCCCTACGCGGTGATCATGCACCCGTTCATGTCGCCATTCGGCGTACCGTGCCAGGCCCCGGCCTGGGGCTACGTCGCCGGCATCGACCTGACCACCGGCAAAGTCGTCTGGAAACGCAAGAACGGTACCAGCCGCGACAGCTCGCCAATCCCGATCGGCTTCACCCTGGGCGTGCCAAGCATGGGCGGCTCAATGGTGACTGCCGGCGGCGTCGGCTTCCTCAGCGGCACCCTGGACCAGTACCTGCGCGCCTACGACGTGAACACCGGTAAAGAACTGTGGAAATCGCGTCTGCCGGCTGGCGGCCAAGCGACCCCGATGACCTACACCGGCAAGGACGGCAAGCAATACGTGCTGCTCGTTGTGGGCGGTCACGGCTCGCTGGGCACCAAGATGGGTGACTACGTGATTGCGTACAAACTGCCGGAATAAGTTTTAGCGGCGATAAGGGAAAGGCGATGCCCCGCTAGGGACGTCGCCTTTTTTGTGCCCACCCAATATCCCTGTAGGAGCTGCCGAAGGCTGCGATCTTTTGACTTTGATTTTTAAAAGCCAGATCAAAAGATCGCAGCCTTCGGCAGCTCCTACAGGAAAATGTGCTGGTCTATGGGAAATGTGTTCGTCCTACAAATGCTGGTGATTGCGCGGAGTTTTCCGACAGGTCGCGTCGGTTGTGCCTCGGAAGTTGGCTGGATAGGCTCTGGTGGTCGCTGGAAATTCAGCGGCCGGGCGTCGCGGCCCGAGCAACCCATTCGATTTGATGCATAATCGCCAGCCCAAACGGGAGCGCTCAGGTGCTCTGTGTTTGGTTTGATGGTGGCTGTGCGCGGGATACCTTCGGGTATGCCGAGATTGCCGAATGGCTCGGTCCGCGAACCCGCGTACAGCTGCCACCCTCAGTCGCGTCGCGGCGATGCCGCCGAGCGTGCGCTGGATCACTACCTGAAACCCTCCGCCGCCGCGGTGAGATTCCACAAACCGAGCAGCATGTTCCAGGTCGCCCCGGACATGGACAACGAAAGCCTGCTGGTTCACGCTTGCGAATCACTGGCCCAAGCCAGCCTCATGACCAGCGACATCGCCGCGTACATCGACATCCCGCAGCGCCGGACGATACTGGCCATTCAGCAAATCATCATGCTCGCCGAACTGGCGGTAAACCGAGTGCTGGATAACCACGAAATCTCGCAATCTCCAACACACAACTAATCCCCTGTGGGAGCGAGCCTGCTCGCGAAGGCGCCAGCGCATTCAATATTTAAGGTGCCTGACCCACCGCTTTCGCGAGCAGGCTCGCTCCCACAGGTAAATTGAGTGCGTTCCGCCAGAACATGGCCGGCTGTCAGGCTGCCATCGCTGGCAAGCCAGCTCCCACAGTTTTGATTGTGAATGCCCCATGCGGCGCAGCCGCCCCACTCAAAACAATGAGCGCAAGCTCGAGTACCGCTCTTGATCTCCCACAGGTAAATTGAGTGCATTCCGCCAGAACATGGCCGGCTGTCAGGCCGCCATCGCTGGCAAGCCAGCTCCCACAAAATCAAGATCAAAAGATCGCAGCCTGCGGCAGCTCCTACAGGGAAAATTAAGTACAACCCGCACGCGGCGCATGCCGCCCCACTCAACAGGATGAGCGTTAGCTCGGCTGCAGCTCTTGATCTTGATCCACGGGCGACATCGGAAGGCTGAGCGGAGGGATTGATCCGGGCGTGGGAGCG